>Ga0307374_10000086_pt1 | contig 154566 bp, 141 predicted proteins | sample OX3MG_FD_202532 | JGI IMG/M metagenome (GOLD analysis project Ga0307374, IMG submission 202532) | Soil microbial communities from Risofladan, Vaasa, Finland - OX-3 | ecosystem: Environmental > Terrestrial > Soil > Coastal area > Acid sulfate soil | place: Finland: Risofladan, Vaasa...
GAATATACCAGGTACGCGTCGCCGTCCCCAGCAATGGTAAGCTGATATGCGGTCGGGGGACCAACGACGTACCCTGGCCCGCCGCCCTCGCAGATCGATGGGTCGTTGGAGCTGGAATCTTCCATTGATGCGCTGAATTTGACCGAGCCTGTTGCGGGATCAATCGCAACGAGTTTATCGCCGTCAACGGCGTAAACTGTCCCGTCGGTACTTACGGCGACCGAGGAGCGAGTGGGACTTGAGTGTGCAAACGTGTACGCAGAATAGGGCTGTCCAGTGGTTCCGTTGAGCTCCTGCAATTGGTTGCCGGCGACGACTACAAGACCGCCATCGAAAGACGGAATCCCAAAACCGCCGTTCAAATTCGCATTCCATGCAGTGGTGCCATCCGTTGTGATCGCCGCGACATTGCCGGAATTTTCGAAGGCGAAAAGATCAACTCCAGATGGACTGGGCACAGCTGGAACCACGCTCGTGACCCCTGAGCCGTCGCCTGGATTTGTCCACTGGACTGTCCCCGGAGAAAGCGAGCTCGCGGAAACCGTGACGTCCGCAGAAGCACTGCCTGCTGTTATCGTCACGTGCCCTGCAGCAACGGCCGTAAGAATCGGCGGATCGTCCGTTGACAACGTGACAACAGTTGTATCGGTTGATGTCCAAGTCAAGCCTGTCACGGACTGGCCTTGTGCATTTATTGCTTCGATGGAATGAGTATCGCCCACCACCATGGTAATCGTATTTGGCGAGAGTGTCAGTGAAGACCCGCCTGAGGGAGGCACGGTGAAGCTAAAAGCGTTACTCCATGTTCCTCCTTGTTGAATTCGCGCCACTCCCGTCAAAGCGTTGCTGGCCACGGTCGCGGTAACTTGCGTATCGCTCCAAGTATCCACGAGCCCGCCTGTGCTTCCCAGCCACACTTGCCCGCTTCCCTGGGTTGCTCCGAACCCCGTTCCTGTGACCGTAATTACTGTTCCGGGAGCGCCGGACGTCGGTGACACGCTTGTGATTTGAGGCAGATTCACAGCAAAGCTCACAGAATTGCTCCATACGCCGTTCTGCAGAACTTGCGCGGTGCCGGAAGTTGCCCCAGAGGCAACCGTAGCGACAATCTGCGTGTCGTTCCAACTGGTAACGTTTCCGCTCATGCTCCCCAACCATACTTGGCCGCTCCCTTGAGTAGCGCCAAAACCCGTGCCCGTAATCGTCACGGAAGTTCCTGCAACTCCGCTTGTCGGGCTTACGCTTGAAATGGTGGGGCCGTTAACGGTGAAATTGATCGAATTGGATTGCAGGCCGGCTTGCGCCACCTGTGCCACTCCTGTCTGCGAGCCGGCGGCGACGGTTGCCACGATCTGCGCGTCGCTCCAACTCACAACGTGGCCAAAAGCGGTTCCGAGTGTTACGTAGCCCGTTCCTTGTGTAGCTCCGAACCCAGAGCCCGCAATTGTGACCTGTGTCCCGCCGATGCCGCTTGTTGGCGTGACGCTGGTAATGCTCGGCGCGATTGGGGTTACCGCTGCGGTAATTGTGACTGCCGCACTACCTGAAATGCTTCCAACTGTTGCAGTAATGTTTGCCGTCCCGGCGCTGATGGCAACAGCAAACCCCTGAGTAGGTGCGAGGCTTGACGCCGAAACGACGGAAGCGTTTGAAGAGCTCCAAGTTGCGTGCGCCGTAAAGTCGGCTGTGCTCCCATCACTGAGCGTTCCGATTGCCGAGAACTGTTGTGTCGTGTTAGTGGCGAGAGAAGCAGTCTGCGGGCTCACTGCAATAGAGACCAACGATGTCGGTAGGGTCAGCTTGGCGACGAATCCGCTGTCGGGATTCAGCGTCGCTGTTGTCTGGAAGGCACCGGCAGTTGTGGGGAAATCCGAAGATTGAGTATAACCCGTGACGTACGCATTGCCGAGCGGATCCAGAGCGACACCCAGCGCCGCATCGCCAAAGGCGCTGCTGCCGCCGAGATAGGTTGAGTACAGGGCGGCGGTGCCGTCCGGGCTTATCTCTGCTAGAAACGCGTTCATACCGCTGCTCTTGAGGGTGGACTGGAATGCGTCGGAGGTGGTCGGGAAATCGGTTGACGACGTTTGTCCAACGACGAACGTGTTCCCACTTGCGTCCACAGCAAGACCGCTGGCGTCATCGCCGGAGCTGCTGTTTGTGCCGCCAAGGAAGGTGGAGTAAACGAGGGACTGAGCACCAGATTGGCTAAGGTCGAACTTCGCGACAAAGGCCTTGCCATCGGCGCTGTTTGTGGCCTGGAATGCGCCAGATGTAATGGGGAAATCCGGCGACTCAGCGTCACCAGCCATATAGACCTTGCCCGCTGAATCGAGGGCGATGGCACTTCCATAGTCCCCGAGCGAATTCGTCGTTGAGCCTCCGAAATATGTCGAATAGACGAGCGATTGCAAACCAGATTGAGTCGTCGCAATCTCAGTCAGAAAGGCATTGCCATTGGGGCTGTTCAAAGTGGATTGAAATGTGTTGGGAGTCGTGGGAAAAGGACCCGACGCATCGGAGGTGGCCTGGCCAACGAGATACGCATCACCACTGGTATCGGCGGTGACGCCGACACCAAAATCACCAAAGGCTCCCGCGCCATCTCCGCCGAGGTACGTCGAGTATACAAGTGACGCGGCAGCCGACAGATTTGTGTCGATGACCGTCAAAAATGCGTTTCCATTCGGACTACTCAACGAAGACTGATAAGCGCTGCCGGTTGTTGGAAACGGAGCGATGGACGTGTCGGACGTCGTGATACCGGTGATATAGGCGCGTCCCGAAGAATCCGTCGCTATCCCCATGCCGCTATCTCCTAACCAGGGATTTGGGTTGTTCGGGTTTCCTCCTCCGCCCAAATAGCTCGAATAGACGAGTGAGGCCGTGCCCGTCTGAGTTGTATCGATCCGAGCGATGAAAGCATTGCCGCCCGCGGTGTTGTTGTTTGATTGTTGGAAGCCGTTGACCACGGGAAAATCTGTGCCGAATGTATAGCCGGTGACATAAACGTTTGCGTTCGGATCAATGGCTACATCGTCCGCGTAGGTCTCGCTGGTCCCACCCAAATACGTGGAATAAAGAAGGTGGCTTCCGCTTGGGTCAAGTTCGGCGACGTACGCCAGATAGCTGGTTGGACCGTTGGATTGATAGCCGTTAACGATAGGAAAGTCCGTTGAGGACGTGGAACCTGCGACATAGGCGTTGCCAACTGCATCTACGGCTATTCCGTCCGAATCAGCACCGTGACTGCCGCTGAGATAAGTCGAATACGCGAGGACCGGATCGATAATGAGTGGTTCGCTTCTATTGTACGCGCCGACTTGGATTCCTGCTCGTCCGTCAGCTCGAAGAATGAATCCCCCATTGACGGAGCGCTTCCTGCCATGTTCAACCTGGTAGATGAATGGGCGGTACAGCAAAACCGCATTCTGACGTGGACCTAGTTGCAGGCTGCCATTGCTCGTAATACTTACATACTTGCTGCCGCCGAATTTGAGCGCAATACTTCTCGGATCGGCTCCGGCAGAAACAACAAAGTCGAATTCGAGCCGTTCCTGGTCACCGTAATAGATCAAATCAACGCCGGGATAAATTCCTTTGTATCGGATGCGGGCATAGTTCGGAATGCCCGTCCGCCATTTGCTACGGTCACTGCCGATGAAATAGTTGCTCTTTCCGGGGAGTTCGTCGAGGGCCTCGATCTGAGCTTCTGGGTTGGCGCCATCAAGGCCAATGCGCACGACGTTCTTGCTGTGACGTTGATGAAGGCGGGTCAGCAGCCGGCCAATTTTCCGGGCCTCAAATTTCTTTTGCGTCTTAGCATCCAACTTCCGCCAGAATTCGCTGCTCTTGGCTTGCTGATCGACTGCAATGATAGCTTCTGTCCCCGTGAGGAACAGCGCATAGTCGGGGCCGTGCGAGATGTACCTTGTAGGGCCGCTTGTCTGGCCCTCATTAGGTTCGAAGCTCAACGGCAACAAGCGATACGCCCGTGCCAGAAGCCGCGCTCGCGCAGCACGAGAGGAAGGCTTAATCGAGAGCTTGCTGGCGCTTTTCTTGTGCATCCCACGTTCCGGAGCGCGGTTGGCGAGCGATGTCCCATGAACCATGAACACAGCTAGAAACAGGAGCGCCGATATTGACAGGCTGCATAGAGAACGGCGGAGTTTATCTCTTGTCATGGAACTTCACCCCCCATCGGCACGGTTGGCGACCGTCAGTGCCCTTCAATCGTGCGAGGCTTATATAGCGGTCCAATCGAGATGTCAATAGTACTTTCTGGATATTGTACAAGCATGGACCTGGAGAGGCCGTGTGTTTCCTAATTGACAATTTTCTGCAGCGAGGCGACGAGAAGAAGCTGCGCCTGCGGTTCGTGACCCTTGACGACGGCGAGAGCGGAGGGAATCGGGGGCTACCTGCTGATGCTGTGAACTTCTGCCAGCGTGTGGTCACGCACTTGGCCTCGTGCGGACGACGGGTCGAACTTGGGGGCTGAGGATATGGATTCACGGCTCGGTTCCATCGCAGATCGGTGCGACACATCGCGCGAGAGTCTCTCGGCGAGTTGAGATTTATCATTGGTGTAGATTTGCGCGTCTTGGCGTCCCCGCGACATTGCAACGTATGCCAAACGACGATTCACGAGTTTTTCGTTTGCGTGTTCGGTATCCACATGCACTAGCACGCGGTCGGCGGTTTGTCCTTGGCTGCTGTGGCTTGTTACTGCATATCCGTGGTCGACGTGTGGATTGTCTTGAATATTGAACGCAACCGTGCGGCCTGAATCGAGGCGGACTTGGAGCTTGCCGCGCGCGTCGATCTGCTCGATGGTTCCTAGCTCGCGGTTGGCGATATGCTGATCTCGATTCGGCGCGGTGAACTGAACGCGGTCACCCTTCGCAAACGCGCGTTCCGTGTCGCGGTACAGCGTGACTCCATGCAGGCGGCGCGGGTTGTAACTTATCTGTTCGCCGTTCTCGCGTCTCACCGTCACTAAATTCTCTTTCTCACTAGCGCGCTCGACGCGCGCGTATTCTCCTGGCTGGACGCCGACTACCTTGCTGCCTTTCGTGTAGCGCACTATGTCACCCGGCTGGTATTGCTCGGCCCACTGCCTGTCTGCCCCAGTGATCTCCTGTCGCGTTGTGAGGACTCTCAAGGCGTGCTCCCTGTGATCCACTTGCCCTCGCGTTTGCATTTCGCTGTGGATCATTTGGTTGATTTCCATGCGCGATTGATTGTCGGGCGAGATGACTAACGTTCCTTCTGGCTGTTTCGCGTATTCACGGGCAATTTCTCTCAGCCGCTCGTCACGGTCCACAATCTCATGCACGCGGCCCTGTGCGTCGAGCCTCTCTATTGCTTCTCTCACTTGACCGCGTGAGAGTTGCTCCACCACCTCTTTGAGCGCCGGGTCTTTCTGCCGCACGATCTCGTCAAGCCGCGCTGTCTGGATTCCGGCTTCCTGTAACTGCTGATACGGTGTTCCGGCTTCGACAGCCTGGTGCTGGCGTACATCGCCCACCAGTAAGACGCGGTCGTTATCTTTGAGCCGATGCAGGAACGTGTTCATCTGCTTCGTACTCGCCAGACTAGATTCATCCAGAACGTACAGCCGCTTTTGCCCGTCATGCTCTTTGTCCGTTCGTGCAAGATGCCGCTGCAACGTGCTCGACTCGATTCCGGCCTCGGCGAGCTTTTGGGCTGCGCGCGACGTTGGGGCAAAGCCCTCGACTTCGTAGCCTTCCCTCTCGGCTGCCTCTCGGATTGCCGCGAGGGAAGTAGTCTTGCCAGACCCGGCAACGCCTTCGAGCGCGGTGACCTGATCCCTGCTTGCGAGGGTTTGCTCGACAGCTTGTCGCTGGCTTTCGCTCAGTCGCGGATGGCCTATCTCGACTGCTCTGGGCGTATCGGCGCTGGCAATGGCCGAATGTCTGTTCTGTCCTTCACGCATCACTTCTATCGTGTCGCGCTCGCAATCAATCATCTCCTGAGTCGTGTATGTCCGCCCCGGTGCGCCTAGTTTCTTTTCCACTCCGATGAATTCACCGGCATTGACACGCTTTTCGAATTCGGCCCGAACCTCAGTCAGTGTGGCCTCGCCCATCGAACGCCTCAACGCATCCCGCAATAGCTCGCGCTCCTCCACCACAGCTTCTCGCTCCAGGTTCCTCTCTTTCGAGAACGTAACCGCAGACCGTGCCGTCGTGTGGGGAGGTTCCTGCTCAACCCGTCGTGCTCTCTGTGTAGCTGCCGCTATTACTTGTTCCGGCTGGTTCCCGAATGCGTCCGCCATCTGCCGATGCCGCAGTTGTACTTCTTCATGCGAAAGGTCGAGCTTTGCTTGGCGCGTCTTGTGCGCGGCGATTTGCGCGGCGTCGGCTCCTCGCTGATTCTCCTTTGCCAGATGCTCTTCGATCTGCTGGCGGCGGGGACTGGATGCTGTAAGGTATTCCTCGGTGTAGCCTGCGATTTCCGGTTGCCCGCTCTTTCCACGCTCGACCTCGTATCCTAGTTCCTTGAGCCGCATGGCCAGTTCAGAGCGGTACACCGCTGTCGCATACTGCTGCGTTTTGTAAAGTTCCCGTGGCTGTAGCGCGTAGATTCCCCCGTCTTCCGTTTCCGTGAGATTGAAGAAAACCACGTGCGTGTGCAGTTGGGGCGCGGCGTAGCCGTCCACGGGCCTTGCGCTGTCATGTTCGAATTTCGCCGCTACCCATTTGCCGGTTGTTTCAGCCGGAAGATTTCCACCAATGCGGGCCTGGACGTATTGCTCCAGCTCGTCCAGCGCGACGGCCACACTGTCTTGATGTGCCCCGCGCACCCGTTCATCTCCGCCCACGAGAGCAGTCAATGACACACTCTTCGGTGCGGAGAACGTCGCATCCCAACCCGCGCGGTGCTCCATTGTCCGTACTTTTTGGCCTTGTTCGTTCACGTATTCCCGTGCTGCTTTGTGACGGACGAGCTGCTCGCCCGTCATCGGGTGCTGGCCTTCCGAAAGTCGCTGGAAGTGCTCCTCGCTGACTTGGCCTCGCAGCCCCCATTGCTCGGCAAGCCTGCCATGCCATTCGCCGCGTATCTGATCGCCTTGCGTATAGTAGTTCTCGCGCGCATTCGAGAATTCGGCGGCGTGATACGCCTGCGCCTGGCTCGCGCTCAGTGGGTTGGAGATGATCAGCATGTTTTCGCCTATTCGAAGAAGTGTTCTTGTGTCGGGCCAGTTCGGGCCAATTGATGTTCACGGTCTTGCTTTACTTGGTTCAGGGTGATTTCCTGCTCGGGCATCTCGTTCGCTCCAACTGCTGCCGCTCCTGGTCTTGTCAGTTCTTCGCCCCGTTTTCTTATTGGCCGTTCAATGTACTTCTGGTGCTTGCTCGGCAATTCGATGAACGGGAAGTTCATCCGCGCGACAAGATTCCCCTTCTTGAGATACCCGCACAGATCGGCAAGCCCGCTGATCTCTGAGGCCATTACGAGCGGCTCGACCTGGCGTTCAAGGTTGTAGCTCTTGGTGTTCCGCTGTTGTCCTAAATGGCCGCTCGAACGGCCCTCGCGCAGTCTCTCGATTTCGACCTCGCCAATGGTTTTCGATATCCACTCCGCTGCACGGCACTCGCTAGTGCGCAAGAAGATTTTCGTCGCGGGCTGCGACAGCATAGCCTCAGCTTCGTGCCCGTAGCGCGTTTCAAGCTGGCTGCGTCCTTGAAAGCCAAGCACCACCGGATTATTCGACTTGCGGTTTTCCGTGATGGCCGTATGCAATTGGGGCAACCGCTGCAAGCTGGCAAGCTCATCCAAAACAAACCAAACTTTGCGCGGACTGGTCTGTCCCAGGATGTCCGTTCCTTGATTCATGAGACGCAGCACAAGCGTATCGAGCCACAAGCTCGTCAGAGGGATAAGCCGTTTGCGCGTTTCGGGTGTGCTCGTGAGGAAAAGCCAACCCTTCCTTTGTCGCGACCACTCCGCCGCGCTCCATCGCGCCGTAGTTTCTTTCTCGGAGGGAAGCAGCTTGAGGGTGTCGGCGATCATGTTCAGGGATGCCAACACACCGCTCCGCTGCGCCGGAGCCTGACGGTCGATCATCGCGGCATACTCGCTGCCTTTCACCCTCCGGTCGATTTCCTCTTCATGGCACATCCACCAAGCCATCTCCTCAGGCGTCGGCCTGAACGTCAGAAGATGCGCGAAGATTTTTCTTGGACCTTCGACAAAGAACGGATTCTCGTTGTGCCGGTCGGGAAAAAGCGAAGCAGCGAGAGTTAAAGCTTCTGCGTCGTGCCTCAATTCTTCGCCGGGACTCCAGTAGGGCATTCGTGCATCGAGCGGATTCAGGATCGCGTCGCCACGCTCAGGCGAGTAGAACTCCGGCGTGTAATCGAGTGCCGGGTCATAGACAATGGCCGTCTCTCCGCGCTCGTGAATTTGCAACAAGATATTGCGAATCAATGTGCTCTTTCCGGTGCCGGTATCGCCCATAATGAGGATGTGGCTCGGCTCAATGGTGCGAGAAAGTCTCAACGTGGGGACTTTGCCGAGCATTCTTTGCCTTAGCGTTTGGGTTTGCGGGAAGCCAATGCCATCGGATCGGTTTCTTCGATTGAACTGCCGCACAGTGACAAGCTCCGGTCCTTTGAGTCTGCGCCCCTCTTTTCTTGCACGTGCTCTGGCCGCGTCCTTTGGGATGGCGATGAGCAAGCTGACAATGAAAACTCCCAAGCCGCCAAAGAGGGCTGGTTTTAGGAAGTCGAAGAAGGTCAGATCGCGATAGATCCAGTGACCCAAGAATTCATTCAGCTTGCCGTTGTCGAATTGCCCTTCTTGCCATACAAGCCGTCGGTCGCCCAATTTCACTGCCGGTTCCGTCAGCCCAAACGCGGTTTCGCCGGTGGCCGTCTTGACTGGCATTACTTCTTCGTTGAGCGCCAACCGGCTGCCTTTCTTGTCCATAACGTTTAGCAGCGCGTAGCGGCCAGTTTTGAACCCGATTCCAGCGCGCAATCCACTACGGATATACGTCGTCAAATAGAGCTTCTGCAGAGGCGTAAGAACGTAGGCGTAACGATAGACGCAAATCGCGGCCACGCTTACCACTGCCAGAAGCACTGTTGCGATGGTCCATGCGGCCTTCGGATTCGGCCACTCGCCCGCATACTGATTTCGGCCCCATTCCCGGCTCATTCCGCACCCCCTGTTGCAGCCGCCGCGAGGCGCTCCTGCGCCTTGCGGAATTTGTCCTGGTCGGCTCGCTCAATCAGCCTCTGCATTTCGTCTGGTGTCAGAGCCTCTGCCTGGGCCAGTTTGTAAAACGCATTCAGGAGGATTGTCCGCAGTGCAATCACTTCTGCGAGCAGGGTTTCTTCAATCGGCGTTGCTTTGCGTCCATTCGCCCGCTCTAACAGCACGTCGCGGCACCACTCGCCCAGCGTCAAACCTTCACGCTCCGCGACGGCAAGAAGCTGTTCGTATTCGGCATCGCTCATCTTGCAGCCCACAGTGCGGTTCCGCAGTTGATCGGCTGGCATAGGAAGGACCTCCTGGAGGAAACTTCATCGAAAACAAGCCGTTCAAGCATCGACGAGTAAAATCAGTAAGTTAACGCGGAGCGCCGGAAGTTAACGGCCAGCGCCCGCAATTTGCTAACTCGCGCCGCGAGAACACGTTATCCAAGAGCGCCGCGCGGCGCTTTGCAGCACCCACTTTGGGGTGGCGTGTCCACAAAACTTCCGGTGCCGAAGGCACCGCGCCTTTCGGGTCTGGGGCTATGCCGACGATGCGGCCGCATCGCCACCTCTTTTCCGGGTATCGCTGCGAAAAAGTGCACCATCACAGCTCACCGTATTCGAGCATCAGGGCATCCCAGGCCATGCGAATTTCGGAAAGCTCCCACGCTCGGCGGAACAGCGCTTGCACCGCCTTCCATTCCTTCTCCGAAAAGCCAAACGTGATGCCGTTCTGGTGAGCGCGAAACCAGAAGTCCCGATCCTTCCCCTTACCATCCTCGGACGGTGCCACATAGCCCAGGAAGTGCTCGCCCTCCCAACGGCGAGTCTGGCCGTCCGGGGGAAGCGCGGCAAGCATGGCTCGAAACTCCGTAATTTTCGGATAGCCGTTGATCGGGTACATCGGGCCGCGAGGACCGGGGAAACTCAGGAGCAGGAAAATGTCGTTGCCCTCTCCCCGATTAAACGAGAGCGTGAAGTCTCCCTCCTTGATGGAGGGAATTGGCGGCTGATAGGAGGAATCCTGACTCGTGTACTTCGCTCGGAGCGGCTGTTGTGTGAGGCAGTAGTGGCCTCGTGCGGCGAGCCGCCACAACGCCGGCCAGAAGGGACGGAGTGCACGGTTTACCGTATCGATTGCGGGAAGCTTTTCGTCCTCAAGCAGGATATGCAGATTGCGGGCTACCAGAAATATGTCCCACTTTACCGCCGAATCGCTGAGGCGCTTGCGAGTCTCGGCCACTGTCCGGCGGACCGTCTCTGGAGTCACGCGCTCCGAATCCTCTGATCCCTTTGCTTTCGCTGGACGGCACTCGGAAGGCAAATTGCTCACGTAATACGAGTCCCGCACGGAAGTACGCTCTGTCCGCAGGTCATAAACTGCAAGGAAAGCGTCGAGGACGACGACAAGAGATTCGCTGGAGACAGGATTGGGGGTCCTGCCGGAATAGGTTTCCAATCCCTTCTGGACAAAGTACGCGAGCAGTATCCACTCGGCCCTCGATAAGATGTGTTGAGCTTCTCCCTTTCTGCGAATCTGGAGAAGTGCTTCGGTCGGTTCCGCCATCAGGTCTGCTACCTCGAAGCGGTCTTCGCGAGCAGACTCAAGGAGTTGCTTGGCAATCTCCGAAGTCGAGATACTCTCCCCGGTCTTCGAGGACATGAGTTGCTTCGCTCGCTCCAAACGCTGGCGCAAGGCTTCGCTGATCCGAACTGAGAGAGTTTGCTGCTGGGGTTTGTCAGTCAATGTGTTGCTCCCTTCGACTCTGAAAATGCAATCTCAGAGTTTGTATCGAAACACACTTGACATGTTACATTTAATAGGCTATGGTGTCAACATGATCTTTTCAGGCGCTGCGGTTCAGTCAAAAGAGCCACAGGTGGGGGGAAAGATCAGTAAGCATCCAGGACAGTCATGAATACGGAGTCGCAACGACAGATCGTCAACCACTCGGACAGTCGGTGTCGATTTCGTGCCTTCCAAGGAGTTGCGTGCGGGCAATGGGCGTACCATCACAAATCGAGACCTCGGTGCACATCGAGCGGCATTATGCCGTTACGGAAATCGCCGAAATGTGGAATTTGAGTGCTGATAAAGTTCGTGAACTTTTCGAGGATGAGCCCGGTGTGCTTGTGATCGGCGAACGGAGTCCAAGGCACAAGAGACGGTATGTCACGCTGCGCATTCCTCAAACTGTGGTCGAACGAGTTCATTGTCGTCTATCATCAAAGTCCGGCGTCCGGTAGGAGTGTTCCACGATGCTGACCATCTATCGCCGTCACCGCAAGAACTGCAAGCAATGCGCAAAGGGTCGGAAACACCGACACTGCCAATGCCCCATTTGGGTTGACGGAGCACTTGGCGGGAAAGACCTGCGCGAGTCTTTGAAGCTCCGCGACTGGCAGCGAGCACAAAACCTGATCCGCGAATGGGAAGCCGAGGACCGCCGCACAGTCCAGCAGGAACACCAGGTCACGATTAAGGATGCTCATACGAAGTTCATTGCCGACGCGGAAGCGCGGAAACTCAACGATGCCACGCTGAACAAATACCGCCTACTCTTCCGACAGCTTGACGGTTTCGCGGAAACATACAAGCTGCAATTCCTCAAGCAGCTAGACCTAGACGCGCTTGCAACATTTCGCGCAACGTGGACGCAGGGGCCGCGCACAAGCCTCAAGAAGCTGGAACGGCTCAGGGCGTTCATGCGCTTCGCCGAAAAGAGAAAATGGATTGACAATAATCCGGCAACTGAACTGAAAGCTCCGAAGGTTCCCAACAAGCCGACAATGCCTTTCACGCGGGAAGAGATGATTCGCATTTTTGCCGCGCTTGAACCTTACGGCAAAAGCGCGGGAATTCGTAATGCGCAACGGCTACGCGCCTTCGTTTTGTTGCTGCGATATTCGGGATTACGGATCGGGGATGCGACGCAGCTTGAGGTAAGCCGCCTTCACGGGAACAAGATGTTACTGCACACGCAAAAGACCGGGGTACCTGTTTACTGTGTGCTGCCTGATGTGGTCGTGGAAGCGTTGGACGCAGCGCCGCGCTCAAGCGAGCGCTACTTCTTCTGGACGGGCGCATCAACGGTCCACAGTGCGAAGGGAAAATGGCAGCGCAGATTACAACGCCTCTTTGAATTTGCGAAAGTGCCAACTGGCCACGCGCATAGACTCCGCGATACGTTCGCCGTTGAATTGCTGCTCGCGGGTGTCCCGCTCGATAGAGTCTCGATACTTCTCGGACACAGCAGCATTCGAATCACTGAGCGTCACTACGCCCCGTGGACGCGTTCACGCCAAGAGCAAATCGAGGCCGATCTGAGGGCTGCTTGGAGCAACGATCCTGTGATAGGAGAGGTACGCGCGGGGTACACGGCGAAACGCGTGGCTCGAACTCGTGTGTTTTCAAAGAGAAGGATTGGTAGGGGCGGTGGGGATCGAACCCACGACCTTCGGCTTAAAAGGCCGCTGCTCTACCACTGAGCTACGCCCCTAAAAATGATTCAACGATAGTAACGTGGCCAACAGGAAGTCGCAACCGCGCCTGGGATAAAGGCCCCGCTGAATCCCATAGGCAAAGATCCTCAGTCCAACACAGAAATACCGGTGCAAACGCAACGGGCTGGCGGCACCTTCGTAATTCGGTCCCATCCAGCGGTCATGCTAGACTGAAATCAGGAGGCCGGGCTTTCGTCCAACGAAGACGGGTGATGCGCGCGCTTTCTTTTCCATTCGTAATCTTTACGCAATTTCGCCATGTGTTTCTTCAGTTGCGAAATCACTTCCGCAAAAGCTGCGCGAATACTTCCTTGAACGTCGTCGGCCTCGCCCGTCGCATGCAGCGTGCCCGTCGGGAGGGACAAATTCAAGGATAGCGAAAAGCTATTTTTATGGGGTATATGCGCGAACGCCCCGTGAAGTTGCACCAGGTCCGGAGCGAACCGCTTCACGAAACGTTCCAGCTTCTTCAAATTTATCTGCACTTCCTTTTCCGTCTGTTCGCGCAATTCCGGCTGCTTGTAACTAAATGAGCTTTTCACAAAGTCTCCTCTCGGCTGGAGGACGCGGAAGGGAAAGCGCAGGGTCTACGCATGGCATAACCAGCAATCACAGAATAGCAGCGCGCTTGGCGCGGCGCAATCGCTTGATTGACACTCCGCACAGCGCCGCTTACGCTGATCCTGTCAGGAAATTAGCGTGATGAAATCGACAGGTAAAAAATCGCACGAGAAGAAAGAGATCCGGGTAGGCCCCGCCGGTTGGTCATACGCCGATTGGCAACGCATCGTCTATCCGAACCCTAAACCTCGCGCGTTTCATGAACCCGCATATCTAGCGCAGTATTTTGATACCATCGAAATCAATACATCTTTCTATCAGCCGCTTCGCCCACATCCGGTACAGGGCTGGATCGACCAAATAGCGTTCAATCCCCGATTCCTGTTCACTGCCAAACTCTGGCAGAAATTCACCCACGCGGATCCGCCGACACGCGATGACGAAGACAGCGTTCGCGCTGGCTTTGACGTGCTTCGAAATGCAGACCGCCTTGGCGCCGTCCTCATTCAGTTCCCTTTCTCTTTTCACAACACGCCAGAGACTACCGCGTACATCAGACGCCTGGCCAAGCAATTTCACGATTATCCCCTCGTCGTCGAAGTACGCCATTCGTCTTGGACCGCGCAAAAACTGAACGCTTTGCTGCGAGAACTTGACGTGGGCTTCTGCAATATTGACCAGCCTGTCATCGGCCGTTCTGTTGTACCCAGCGAGCACGCCACTTCCTCCATTGGTTACGTACGCTTGCACGGCCGCCGCTACGACACATGGTTCACCGACGATCCGGCCGTCCCGAGCTATGAGCGCTATAACTATCTGTATTCAGAGGATGAACTCAAGCCATGGGCGGAACGCATCCGGAAGATTGCAACGCAAGCCGATTCCACTTTTGTTATCACCAACAATCACTATCAGGGTAAAGGGGTCGTTAACGCGCTGGATTTGATTCATCTGCTGACCAACGAGAAGGTTAAAATCCCGGAGCCGCTCCGCCGTCACTACCCGGGACTCGAAAAAATTGCCAGCGAGCCCCCGCTTGCGCCAACGCTCTTTCCCGTTGAGCCCCGTTAGGCCGGAACTCCCCTGTTCGATGGAATGTTCGATGGCGCACCCGATGGCACTTTCGCTCGCGCACGGTCGAAATCAACCGCCGACGTATTTCCTCCGCATACCAGCACGCCGACGCGCTCCCCAGATTGCGGCTGATAGCGACCCGACAACAATGCCGCGAATGCCGCTGCGCCGCCCGGTTCAGCCACAATGCGCAATATTTTCCAAAGCAATTCCTGTGCCTGCAAGATCGCCTCGTCCGTAACCAAAACCACGCGTTCAACTGCACTTTGCGCGATGGGAAACATCAGTTCGCCTACGCGCTTGGGAGCCAGCGAATCGGCTGCTATTCCGCCTGCGGGACTGTCCACCGGCTTTCCCGCTCGCAGCGCACGGGTCAAAGTAGGAGCCGCCTCTGGTTCCACTCCAACAAGTCTGATCCGATTTGCATACCATGACGCCACTCCCGCAATCAGTCCGCCGCCGCCGACAGCCACCAGCAATGAATCCAGCTGCGGATACTGTTGATCGAATTCCAGTCCCGCGGTTCCCTGCCCCAAAAGCGTTTCGAGTTGATCGTACGCATGCACTGGCAGTGCTCCCGATTGCTTTGCCCATGTATCGCTCGCCGCCAGCGCATCGGCATACCGCTCGCCCCCAATCACCAATTCCGCACCGTAATTTCTAATGCGCTCGATTTTTTCCGCCGACGCGACGCTTGGCACAAAGATTTTCGCCGGCTTCCCAAGTTTCCTGGCCGCATATGCAATCGCCGCCCCGTGATTGCCGCCTGACGCCGCCACGACGCCGGCAGGCGGGACAGTGCGCGTCAGCAAATTCGCAAACGCCCCGCGCGCCTTGAACGAACCCGCATGCTGAAGCAATTCCAATTTGAAAATCACACTCGCGCAGTTCGAGCCAAACTCGGAGCCATCCACTTCAATCACGGGCGTCCGGCGAATGTACGGCCGAATCACTCGCTCGACCGCTCCGATACTTTCGCGGTCAATCGCCGCATTCATCATTGCGTTTATTCTCCGTTACCTTTTCAACGTACACAAAATCGCAACGCTACACCACGCGCTCTCATGCCGCCCAGCCCGATCGATTCGCGGTCCGCGTTTGGATTTTTACTTCTTGAACAGGTCTTCAAATGCCTTGCGCGCGTTGTCTGGCCGCGAGCTGGTGGCGGGTGCTGGGGCCGAACTGGTCGAGTAGTTCACCGGAGAAGTGTCCTTCTCCACCGTCATGCGAAATTCAAAAAACGTGCAATCGTTCTTCAGGTCTTTGCGAGGAATGCGCTCCGGAATCGGCTGCGTGCATTCGAATTGCGCTGCTGTATCGAAGTGTACGCATTGCTTGCAGGAGTGCATATCCAAACCGCACTTCGGGCATTGTCCGTTCTGATCGAACCCCGGCGCTAGAATCGTCCCGCAATTCGAGCAACGCGCGCGCATCACTGTTCCCACCATGCGCGGAGTTCGCGGACCCATTTGCTCCTGGCGAGGTCGCGGCTCAGCCGATGGCCGGTCGCGCTTTTTTTCGTCGCGATCCCGGTCGCTATAGCCCTTGTGCTTATACTTCCGCTCCATAAAATTTCCTCCGGAGGTACCCCATGCTACGCCGAACGATCCTGTCAATGGACAATCCAAATCGCGATGGAAACCCAGGTTTGTGTCAATTCAAATGCAGAAAGATTTCACGCAGCAATGTTCGCTTAAAACTCATGCCCTTCAGGCGAGCAGCACGAATGCGTTCTTTTTGCATTCCACCTAGACGGACGCCTTTCCGCAAATAAACTCAGGGATTACTTCGGCGGCCACCCGGGAAACGCTGCCGCCATTCTACTCCTTTGCCCAGTGGCGGCACAATCCTTCTACAGGCAAGTCCGGAACAGTAAACTTCTTCGTCCCGCCTGCGGACCGGAGAACCGCCTCGGCGGCAAGATAGCCGCTGCGCACCGCACCCTCCATGGTCGCCGGCCAGCCGGTCCTCGTCCAGTCGCCCGCCAGAAATAAACCGGGAATGCCAATCTCCTGCGGCGGACGCCACGCATCCGAACCTAACTCGGGCGAAAACGTTGCATGGACTTCCTTCACTACCGTCGCCTTTCGCAATTGCGCCTCGCGCGCCAGCGGCAGCACTTCCCTCACTTCATTCACGCATAGGTCGATGATCTCCTGCCGCGTCTTTGGAACCAGATCATACGATGCACTGATTACCAGCTGCAAATATTGCCCCGCTTCTCCTCCACCGTTTTCGGCTTGAGCATTCGTCAACGACTTATTGAAAATCCATTGCACGGTGTGATCGAGTAACGTCAGAAACGGCTTGTCGAGTACTTCCCGGTCGTACCACAAATGCACGCCTGTGATCGGCGAGGTCCGCAGCTTCCGCAGATTCTTGAAGACGTCTCGCTCCCGCATTCCCTCCGGCAAAATCTCCAGCAGTTCATCGTGCGGCACGCAGACGATGCAGGCATCCGCACGCATTGCCGTGCCGTCATCCAGTACAAGCGATTGAAACGCTCCGTCATTAAATCGAATCTCACGGACTCTCGCACGTGAACGTACTTCCCCGCGCTGGCGCTCGATAGTCTCACGGCAACCCGAATATAACTCGCTCAATGGCACAGCCGGAACACCCACCACATATCCCTTACGATTTGCGAGGAATGCCTTCCAGAAAACGTCGATCCCATACCGCGCTTCCGCCCGCTCCAATTCTTCATTCAGCGCACTCACCAGCACCACGCGCCAGAATCGCGCGATGCCCGCTTCCGTCTGCCCATTGTGGCGCAACCATTCAAGCATCGTCGTACCCTCGCTATCCGCCGGCTTGCCGCCCGCGCGCGCGATGCGTAACATTCCATCCGCAATTGCTTTTTTGTCGCCGTATGCCAGCGCGCTAAACAGCAAAAAAGAAATTCCCATATGAAACGGCGCTGGCAACAGCGACGAGTAAATCGAACTCACCCGCCCCGTGTTATCAGCGAAAAACAAGCGCTTGTAGTGCCTGATTTTCGATTTCGCACCCACACGCCGGTAAAAATCCGCAAGGTTGGTGCAGCAGCCCAGCGTTACATGCTGGCAATTGTCGATGTGGCTGCCGTCCGGAAGCGCATACGACGTCGCGCGCCCTCCCAAATAGGGGCGTTTCTCAAGCAACTGAACGCGGACTCCCGCTTCAGCGAGCGCTGTGGCCGCCGACAGGCCCGCCAGTCCGCCGCCAATCACGATCACGGTTTCGCAGGGCATTCGTTTCCCCAAGCCATCCCATCCGCGCACGCACCAAAATCCATAATTTTTCACCCGTCGACAATCGCGCAGCCTCCGGAGCCGCAACGCCGAAGTTTCGCGCTTCTACTTTCTCGAGGACGCCCGAATAAATTCGCGCCATCGCCCAAAGCGCCCCGCGGCTATCTTTACTCACCAGATCCAGAAGCTGCCAGCCTTCGCCATAGAATTGCCAGGCGCGGTCTGCCTCGAAGCGTATCAGTCCTGCAATTTCAGCGCTCGCCTTGCCGGTTGCCAGCTGGCTCGGATCGCAATGGAATTGCCGGAAGTCCTCTTTCGGCAAGTAAACACGCCCCATCGCGAAATCGCCGGGAATGTCTCGCAGAATATTCGTCAGTTGGAACGCAATGCCCAGCGTTTCGGCCAACTCCGGCGCGTGTGGATCCGAGAAACCGAATACGTGTACGCAGCACAGTCCAACCGTTCCGGCCACACGATAGCAGTATTCCCGCAACTCGGCGAAAGTCTCGTAGCTCGCAACCGTGAGGTCCATTTCCGCGCCAGAAATCAAATCGTGCAGGTAGCACGGAGCGATCCCGTACGTTCCAACCGTGTGCCGCAACGCGGGCCAGGCAGGATCGTCATTCGCTAGGCCCGTCAGCGCCCGGTCCATCTCCGCCCGGCGCTCGTGCAGCCGCCGCGTCTTCTCGTCCAGCGTCCCGGGCTCGTCCGCAATATCGTCAACGCCGCGCATGAACGCGTACAATGCGCACAGCGCATTGCGCTTCGCATCAGGCAATAACCTAAAACCGTAGTAGAAATTGCGCGCCGCCGCTCGGGCAATTTTTCGGCAATGATCGTAGGAGGCGGCGACCGCGTCAACGTCAGGCATGTCGACCGGCCAAGGAAGCGCTTTCAGGCTTCTGGCCATCATCATGGGGCGAGTGGAAAGACGAAAGAATTCGCGAAATCATCGCGTGGACCAGCAAACGCGCTTGCACTCCGCGGCCGAGCGCCGGGCGGTTGTGGAGCGTGTCGTACCCGATCGCTTCAATCGCGTCCAGAATAGCGCAGCCGCCTCGATTAAAGAGCTCCAGATCCACGCGGAATTCCGGCGAGACACGGCCAATCAGTGGCGCTCCAACAGCAAATAGTACGCGCGTGCGCGCAATCAACTCTTTCATCAGTTCCGCGTAATCGGAATCGAAGCGCTTCGCCACAATATCGTCTTCCGTCACGCCATGTGCTGCGGCCAACTCCAGCGGTATATAGATCCGGCCCTTCTCGAGGTCGCGCCCAACGTCCTGCCAGAAATTCGCGAACTGCAACGCCGTGCATGTCGCATCCGAAAGCGCTTGCCGATCTGCATCGCGGTAGCCCATCAGATAAAGCACCAGCCTGCCCACCGGATTTGCGGAGTAGCGGCAATACGAGATCACATCCTCCCACTTCGCATAACGAAGGACAGTTTGATCCTGCCGGAATGCAATTAGCAAATCGCGGAACGGCTCAACGGGAATGTCACACTCGCGCGCCGTTTCGGCCACGGCAATCAGCACGGGATGCGTCGCCGCGCCGCGATACGCCCGCCGCAATTCTTCTTCCCAGCCATCCAGCAATTCCACCGCGCGCTTCGCGTCCGGTACTTCATCTCCCAAATCGTCGGCCCACCGGCAATATGCATAAACGTTATAGAAATGCTGGTGCAGGCGCGAAGGTAGCAGCCAGGAGACAACGCGGAAATTTTCGTAGTGGTGAGTCGCCAGCCAGCGCGTGTACCGCTGCGCTTCGGCGGGCGAGCAGCCCTCATCTGGTAGGGAGCGTGCGATTTCCAGTTCTTGTTGTCCCAACATGGTGGGCGTTGGCCGGTTAGGCCCAGGGATTGACCGCCGTCTTCAATTCGCCGTTGCGGTGCTTCATATCTTCAAAAGCGCGTGGCAGCTCCGCCAGGGGAATCTCTCCCGTCACAAAGTCGCTCGCGCGCACTTCACCGCGCGCGATTGTGTCCAGCGCCTCGCGAATGAATTGTGGGGTGTGATGGAAGGTCGCTTTAATCGTTATCTCCGAGTAGTGCAGCAGCGCCGGATCGAATTGCACCTGCGTGCCGTGCGGGCAGCCGCCGAACAAGTTCACTTTCCCGCCCTTCCTCACCATTTGCATCGCCCATTGCCATGTAGCTGCTGAACCCACCGCCTCGATCACAGCATCCGCGCCGCGTCCGCCTTCGGTCAGTTGCCGCACCATTTGCACCGGACTGTCCATGGTCGACACATCAAACGCCGCATAGGCTCCCAGTCGTTCGGCTGCCTGAATTTGCCCCTTCCGCTTGCCCAGCGCGATCACGCGCACGTCTCGCGCGGAAAGCGCGCGAATGAATTTCAATCCAATCGGCCCGCATCCCACAATCACTGCCGTATCGCCCGCGCGAATGTCTGTCTCGTGAATTCCGCGCAGCACGCAAGCCAGCGGCTCAACCATCGCCGCATCGCGGAAGCTGACGTGATCCGGAATCTCCAGCAAATTCTGGCGAACGATCCGCCCAGGAATTCTCACATACTCCGCGTACGCGCCATTATTGAACAGCAGATCCTCGCACAGGTTCGGCTGCCCTTTCCGGCAGTAGAGACATGCGCCGCACGGCGCCGAGTTTGACGGAACCACGCGCATCCCCGCGCGGATCGTGCCATCCACGGAGCGTCCTGTTTCTTCCACCGTGCCTGCCAGCTCGTGCCCGAATATCGCGGGTGGGTGAATCATTCGAGGATGTGAGCCCTGTTTCCATACCTTCAAATCCGTTCCGCATGTCAATGCCACTTCCACGCGTATCAATACCTCATCCTCGCCGAGTTCAGGTATCCCGACGCGCTCGATCTTCAGATCTTCCCGACCGTACAACACTGCGGCGGTCATCACGCCCATGAAATCTGTCGTCATGAATGCCTAATCACCACTTTCAACGTATTATCCCTCGGGTTCGCCGCTAGCCGCAACGCCTCGGCTATTTGTTCGGTCGGAAATCGGTCCGAAACCAGTTCCGCCAGCGGCAACCTCCGCTCGAACACAATCCGAGCATACTCCTCTTGCTCTGTAATGGATGCGCTATAACTTCCCAGGATTTCCTTTTCTTCAATACCCACCGCCGCCGCAGGAAATTCAATCCGCAGGACCGGGTCATTGTGTGCAAAAAGGAGCACTCTGCCTCCGGGCCGGACTATCTCCAGCGCCTCGCTAACCAGCTTCGGGTGCGGCGCGGCCAGCAAGACCACGTCTGCGCCCCGGCCATGGGTTCGTTCCCGGACTTGAGCTCTTAGATCCTGCGATGCAGGATCAAAGGAAGCGGTTGCGCCCAGTCTTAAGCTCGCTGCCCGTCGCCCGCCGAGTGGGTCGGTAGTGATCACTTCCGCCCCTTTAAGTTTCGACAGTCCCGTGAGCAGCATCCCGATCGGCCCTTGTCCGACCACCACCGCGAATTCGCCTTCCGCCACCCGCGCCTTCCACACGGCTTTTGCAGCGGTATTCACCGGCTCGATGAACGTGGCTTCCTCAAACGTGATATCCGGCGGAATCGCCAGCATCCCGCGCTCTACAATCCATGGCATCGCGCGGACATATTGCGCAAAGCCCCCGCCGTTCGGCGTAAAACCCGCGCTCAGGCCCACTTTCTTGTACTCAGGGCATTGCGAGAAAAGTTTTCGTTCGCAATAGAAGCACGTTCCGCACGGAACGTGGTGAAAGCTCACAACGCGGTCGCCAGCCTTAAACTTCCGAACTCCCGGCCCCACATCCACGACCGTCCCCGCCAGTTCGTGTCCGAAAATTTGCGGCGCGGCAACAAAACCATGCGCAATCTTCTTGATATCTGTTCCGCAAATCCCGCAGGCCGCCACCCGAAATAGCAGCTCTCCTTCGCCGATTTCCGGAATCGGCACTTCTTCGCAAATAACTTTTCCCTTGCCGCGATAAACCCCGGCCAGCATTTTGCCGTCCCGATTCTCGCGCGGTGCCGCCTCAATGTGCGTGGTTGTCGAACTCATGCCCTTTTCGCCTCGGCCATTTCAGCGAATCGATCCGGGCGCATCTTCAGATCGAGTACGTATTCGTCCAGAAATTCCACGAGGTTCGTCGCGGCGCGCCGCGTATTCCGCCCCAGACGCAGCAGAGCCGGCAATTTGTGCGGGCCGCGCGCCAGCGAACGTGCGACCTTCGAAGCCTTCAGCTTTCCCTCGTGGTCTAGAACGCCGCTAAAATCCATCGGTAAGCCCTCATTCGCTGCATCGCTGATCGCGCGAATTGCCACCGCCGGAATCTGCCGCTTTGCCGCTTCTGCCAGCACCGCGAAGCTCTCCATCTCCACCGCTTCCGCCATCCGTCCCAGACGACTTTTTCCTTCAGCCGTTATAACCATCTCAGCCGACGATAGCAGCCGTCCTATCGCGCGAATCCCTCGCTTCTCGACTGCCTCAACCTGAGCGCGATCGCTCGCCATCGTCCGCCCGCTTTCCAGTTCCATCACTTCGCGGGCCACAAATAAATCGCCGACACCGTATTCAGCGCGCAAGCTGCCCGCGACGCCAGAAGAAATGCAAACATTCGGCTCCCATTCTAAAGCCTTCGCCGCAACCAACGTCGCTGGTCGGGCTCCAACTCCCGTCAAAACCACGCGCACATCCGTCGCGCCTGCTTTCGCGTCGTACGCCGCAAAATCCAGCAGCGTGACGCGCGTAAACGAGCGCAATCGCCGCCACGGCGCGAACTCATTTTCCAAAGCAAAGCAAACCAGAATTTTCATGTTCATCACGCCGCGGACGGTTGCGCAACCTGCGCGCGCTTCGCAAGCGTCACATAATTATTTTCAACATACCACCGCACGGCGCGTTCCAGCGCCGCCGCCACTGTCCCTGGACGATAGCCCAATTCCTTCCGCGCCTTGGCGTCGTTAACGAACATTTTGTGTCGCGCGATCCGCACTCCTTCCACTGGTATGCGCGGTTCGCGTCCCGTCATGCGGGAAAACAGAGCGTCGCCGTACGCTGCCATCAGCGCCACCGAATGCGGAATCTGCTTCGTCGGCGCCGCAAGTCCGGTGATTCCCGCCAGCACATCCAGCAGTTCCTTGAGCGTCATGTTTCGTCCGCCAAGCAAGTACCGCTCACCAATTTTGCCGCGCTCAGCAGCCAGCACGTGCCCTTCCGCCACATCCTCCACGGATACGAAATTCAAGCCTGTGTCCACGTAGGCCGGCATGCGCCCCTGCAAAAAATCCAAAATAATTCGTCCCGTCGGCGTCGGCTTCCAATCGCCCGGCCCGACCGGCGTCGTAGGATTGACGATCACCACCGGCAGTCCTTCATGCGCCGCCCGCAGCGCCTCTTGCTCCGCCAGCAGTTTAGAGCGCTTGTAGTTCCCAATCATTTCATCCACCGAAACCCGGTTCGTTTCGTCCGGCAACGCGCCTTCGCGAGGAACGGCTATCGTCGCCACTGTGCTCGTGTAAACCAAGCGCTTCACTCGCGCGCGCAGCGCGGCCGCGAGCAGATTTTTTGTTCCAGTCACGTTGCTGTCGTAAATTTCCTGCGGATGGCGCGACCACAGACGATAATCCGCAGCCACGTGATAAACCCTATCAACACCGACAAGCGCGCGATCGAGCGAAGCCTCATCGCGCAGGTCGCCTTCGGCCCATTCGACGGCGACCCCCTCCAGTGCCTGCCGTCGACTTCCCGGCCGCGCCAGCACCCTCACCGATTCGCCGGAAGCAGCCAGTCGCCGTGCAACATGCGAGCCGACGAAACCGGTCGCGCCGGAGACTAACGTCGTCATAATATTCGGAAAGCTTCTTCCTTCTCTCGGCCCTGCCTATTCCCCACGGTCACGGTCGGGGAAGGCTGATTCGTCTTGTGGCCGTTTCCATGTCCGTTCAGCTTCGATCCGCCGTTTGACTTTGCATTCTCGCCTTTACGTCCGCCCATGCGCCCGGAAACCTGCCACTGCAGCATTTTCCAGGTGTCTCCGAACTTGTGATTCCCGCCAAGCACGGCCGAAGCTTCGTAGCCGGACTGCACCATGCAGTTCTCGCAGCGCGGATCTCGCCCGTAGCCGTATTTTTCCCACGGCGTGTTGTTGATCAAGTCGCCGAACGTCTCGTGGTGCTGGTCCGTCATCAAGTAGCACGGGCCTTTCCATCCGCGCGGGTTATACGTCGGGTTGCCCCACGCAGTGCACATCAAATCGCGCTCGCCGCGCAGAAATTCCATGTAAATCGGCGAAGTGATGACGTTGAATTGCTCCAGCAAACTGCTCGCGCGCTGGAATTTCTCATTCACATCTTTGCGCGACATGAAAATATCCTTCGTCTGCACGGAAGCATACGAATACGCGGGTGAAAGCATATTGCCGTCCACACCGAGCGTCCGAAGATAGGCAAACAGCTCCGCAATTTCTTCGATGTCTGTTTCCTTATAGACCGTCGTGTTTGAGCACACCAGAAAGCCCGCAGCCTTTGCCGCCTTGATCCCCAAGATCGCTTCGCGGAACACTCCGTCGCGCTCCACGCATAGGTCGTGCGTCTTTTCCAGCCCGTCCAAATGCACGTTGAAAAAGAACCGCGACGTCGGCTTGAATTCCTGTAAGCGCTTGCGTATGAACATTCCGTTTGTGCACAGATATATATTCCGCTTTCGCGCCAGAATTTCCTTCACCAACCGCCCAATCTCCGGGTAAATCATTGGTTCGCCGCCGCAGATCGACACAATCGGTGCGCCGCAATCATCGAGCGCCGCCAGGCACTGCTCAACGGTCAACATCTCATTGATCGTCGACTTGTATTCGCGAATGCGTCCGCAACCGGTACACGTCAAGTTGCACGCGTGGAGAGGCTCGAGCATCATCACCAGCGGGAACTTTTCTTCGCGTCGAATCGCCTTCCCGGCCAGATACTTCGTCAGGTTGGCGGTCAAACTCAGCGGAAACCTCATCATTTACCCCCGATGTCCATTTCGGTGTTTAAATTCGCTCGGATTGAACTGCAACGTTTGCATTTTGGTTGACTGCGTCTTCATCAAGTTGCGGTATCGCGCCAGCGCATAAAGCGGAAACGAATTCCGGTACAGGTGATATTTCAAATAAAACACGCACGGAAATCCAGTTCCGGTGAACGCATCCTCGTTCCATGAACCGTCCTCGTTCTGATGCTCTACCAGCCACGTCACCGCGCGTTCCACGGCCGGATCGTCCGATCTCTCGGTCGCCAGCAATCCAATCAGTCCCCACGCCGTCTGCGAAGGAGTGCTTTCTCCCTTTCCTTTGAGGCTGGGATCATCATAGGAAGCGCACGTTTCGCCGAAGCCGCCGTCGGCATTCTGTACTTGGCGAAGCCACTCCGCGCCACGCTTGCTCGCTGTGCTTCCCCCCAGATCGAGCACCTCCGCAGCCCTCAGCACGCCGCTCGTCCCGTACACGTAATTCGATCCCCAGCGTCCGTACCACGCGCCGTCATCGGTTTGTTCGCGCTCCAAATACAAAACGGCGCGCCGTATCGCCGGATCCGTCGCCGTCCAGCCAAACTTCCCCAAGCATTCAATCGATCGCGCCGTCACGTCTGCCGAAGAGGGATCGATCATTGCATTATGGTCGGCGAAGGGAATCTGCGTCAGCAACACATGATCGTTGTCCCGATCGAACGCGCCCCAGCCGCCGTCGCGGTTCTGCATGCTGAGCAGCCACGCGATTCCACGTCGCGCTGCTTGCGCGTAACGTTCCGGCTCCGTATGGGCCACATCCTGCAAAGCCATCAACACAAACGCCGTGTCATCCACGTCCGGATAGAAATCGTTGCGAAACTCGAACGCCCATCCTCCCGGGGCCGCATCTCTGTTTTTCACTTGCCAATCGCCCGGTCCAAGAATCTGATGATCGAGCAGCCATTGGGCCGCACCTCGCAGCGCCGGGTGCGTTCGATCAAGTCCCGCTTCTTCGAGCGACACCATCGCAATCGCCGTGTCCCACACCGGCGAAATGCACGGCTGCATTCGCAGCGTCTCTTCTTCCTCAATCTCGTAGCCAGATATCCATCCCAGCTCCCGCGCGAGCAGCGGATCATCCGCTGGATACCCCATCGCCAGCATCGCGTATACCGAATTGGCCATCGCCGGATAAATCGTCGCCAGCCCCTCGCAACGCTCTATGTGTTCGAAGAGCCAACGTTCCGCTTGCGCCAGCGCCCACCGCCGAAACGGCTTCCACGGCAGCCCTTCATGCACTTTCAGCACCCGGTCAATTGCCAGAAACAAATTCCGCCATGAAAAAACCTTACTACTCCATGCGAACGCCTCTGTCTTGTTATTTTCATCCGCGAATAATTCATCCACCCGCGCGTCCTCGGGAATCCGCCAGCCCGGCTTCCGCGCGTAAATAATTGTAAGCGGCACAACGATTGCCCGTGTCCACGACGACATATCGTAGAGATTCACGAAAAACCAGTTCGGCAGGAGCATCAATTCTGGCGGAATCGCGGGTACCATATTCCATTCGATAGCCCCCACCATCGCCAGATAGAACCGCACGTACGAATTCGTCGCCTCCAGGCCGCCCAGCTCCCGGATTTTCTTGCGCGCCAGGTCCATATGCGCCGCGGTCGCCGAGTCACCTGCCAGCTTCAGCGCGAAATACGCCTTCACCGAGGTATTTAATTCGGAGGGGCCCCCGGGATAAATATTCCATCCGCCGTCCGCAGTCTGTTTCCGCCGGATGTAGTTCGCGAGCTTCCGTACTTTCTCGTTCTCGCGGTCTTCCAGAACGCAATGCAGCAAAATGTGGTCCGACTCGAGCGTTGTATCAGCTTCCAGTTCGCCCCACCAATATCCATCGGCAGCCTGCAGCGAGAGCAAATGCTTCATCCCGCGTTCCACCGCCTCGTCCGCGCGCGAGTCGGCTTCCCGCTCCGGCACACGAGCTCGTTGCACCGCCGCCGCGAATCGCGTTTGCGTGTCCATGCTCTTCTTGACGGCCCTTGCGAATAAGATTCTCAACGATGGAGATTGCAATTGGGAATCCCAAGCCCTTCGTCTGAATTACTTCTGGTGATTCTAACCCGCGCTACCGCTCTTGCGCGCACTCCCATGCACCGCGTCACCTCGAGACCCGCGCAAAGCCTCTTAGGTCAGATGCAAGAAAACGCCATAAGAACGCCCGTTAGCCCAACTGGTTTCTCAAGAATCAACTGGGAATGCAACAACTTGCACATTCTGATACCAAATTATCGCGGTCTTCGGGTCACCGGTCAACACAAAAACAGCACCTTGGCGCCATACTTGCGATTCATTTCCCCAGCGCGCGGCGGACAAATCCCCGCAATGAAGTGGGCATGGGCCCCCTCATCGGTTGTAGGAAAAACGGCTTCGTCCGCATCATCCCAACGTCCACGCCACGCCATTTCTCGACGAACAGAGGGGAACGCATCACAAAAGCGTCCGCCGCGCCCAGCAACCGCCGCGCCGAAGTCTTGAAATCGCCGCGGCGCGGGTCCAGCACGAAAATGGCCAAGGCTGCCGGGATGAACTCCAGCACCGCGTTGCTTTCGATAATCACGTTTTCCGACCCCTCCATTAGCGGTCTCAATTCCGTCATCGCTTCGCCAAAATGTGCCCGGTTCGCTTGCAGCAAAAAAGAACGCGCCGCGCCCGCCGCGAGATAACGCGAAGTATCGGTGTCTCCCGTCCGTTGACTCTCCGCCCGAAAACGACAACCGGTCGAATCGTCGTTCTCCGCATGATGCCGCGTGATTTTTACGGCCAGCCAGTCGCATTCCGGGAACGTTCGAATCAAGTCTGCCGCCAGAACCGTTTTGCCCACGCCTCGGCATTGGCCGCCGATTACAATTATGCGCGGCGTTTGACGAAACATCCTGGCCCGTCGCTTGCGCCTTATGATCGCTCTCATCCCGCCCGCGGAAAAACTTCCCATTACGAATTCTCTCTCTCCAGCTTGCGGACTCGTTCAGCCAGTTTCGGCAGACGCGCAAACCACGCATATTGTTTTTTGAACTGGTCCATTGGCCGCGCGGGCGTTCCCCACACAATTTCTTTCGTCCGAATCGTCTTGCCATTCAGAACGCCCGCTTGCCCGCCCACGATAGCCTCGTCCTCAATCCGGCAGTGATCTCCCAGGCCTGCCTGGCCGCCCATCAGCACATGATGGCCGATGTCGCAGCTTCCCGAAATTCCGGTCTGCGCTGCAATCACTGTGTGTTCCCCGATTCGAACGTTGTGCGCCACGTGAACCAAATTGTCCAGTTTCACCCCACGCGCGATGTGCGTGGTTCCCAATGATCCTCGCGCGACCGTCGTGTTATTCCCGATTTCAACGTCGTCGCCAACCTCCACGCTTCCGATCTGCGGAAATTTCCAATGCCGGCCATCTCCGTAAACATAACCGAAGCCGTCTCCGCCGATCACCGCGCCGGAATGAACGGTCACGCGACTCCCAAGCCTCGCTCCCGAATAAAGCGTCACGCGCGGATAGAGCCGGCAGCGCTCTCCGATCGAAGCGCCCGCCCCGATGAAACAAAAGGCCCCGATTTCGGTATGCGCCCCAATCACCGCGGCGCCTTCAATCACCGCGTACGGTCCGACGCGCGCATCAACCCCTAACTCCGCCGACGGATCAATCACGGCCGTCGCATGCACTCCCTCCGCAATCGCCCGCGATTCCAGCAGCCACGCCGCGGCTTTCGCAAATGCGAGCTTCGGATGCGCAACCACCAGCAAAGTCTTGCCTTCAACTTCCATTCCTTCACGTCCCAGCACGCACTCCGCCGAAGAAGATTGCGCTCGCGCCAATTGCTTCTCGCTATCTGCGTAAATCAAATCCTCCCGGCCCGCGTCTTCGGGACTTGCTACGCCCGACACCCAGCGCGACAAATCCCCTTTCACTTCCGCTCGCAAATATTCGGCAAGGTCCAGCGCTCTTCGTCTCATCTCTTGCTCTCCCCATTTCCTCTTTGCCACACAAACAGTTCATCAATCCATCAGCAATAAAGCGACGGCTCGCCCGGCGGCCGGTTCTTCCATCGCTTGTGGATCCATAACCACTGGTCCGGGTGCGCGCGCACGTAATCCTCGATCACTTTGTTGCATCGAGCCGTATTCACCAGCAGGTCAGCGTCCTCATCGTCGCTGTTTTGAAAACTAATGGCGGCCTCGAAGCGCAACCGGTACTTCCGCATCGACTCATCCCAAAAAAGAAAGCCAGGCACCACGGCTGCGTCTGTCCTGCGCGCAATGCGGGCAAGCCCCGTCGTCGTTGCCGCCGGAACCCCAAAAAAATCCGCAAAAACGCCTTCGTCAAGTGATGTGTTTTGATCGGCCAGAATCCCCACTGTTCCGCCATCGTGCAGCACGCGCAACATCGCACGCGCCGCATTATTCTTTTCGATCGGCTGATTCCCGGAAAGGCAGCGGTAGTGATTCACCAGCGCATCCATTCGTTTGTTATCGACCGCGCGTGCCAGAAACGACAGCGGATTTCCATACAGCGCCTGCGCTAACGGCGCCAGTTCCCACGCACTCATGTGGCCGGTGAGAAAAATCACGCCTTTTCCGCGGCCACGCGCCGCATCGAAATTCTCGAATCCATCCAGCACTACCAAGCGTTCAATATTCCCGCGCGACAAATCCGGAAAGTGCGCGAACTCCGCCGCCATCCAGCCCAGTTGCCCTGCCATCCGCCGCAACGTTCGGCGCCGCTGTGCATCCGTCCAGTCCGGGAACGCCAGCCGCAAATTCACCAGTCCGGCGCGGCGAAGCGGCGGCCGGCACAGCAACAGGAAGCGCGCGATAGACGCCGCGATTCCGCGAGCCACCGGGCGCGGCAGAAATCCCAGAAACTTCACAATCGTCCATGCCGCCGCAAACTGGCACCATTCCCGCATCGTGCGTCATTCTGTCACAGTAATTTTCGCCGAACCAGCGCGCGCTGCGCCGTGTGAACTATGCCAGCCTCTGTTACACTCACCCGCGATGGGCGAGAACCTCACTCTCTCACGGAAAAATATCTGCGCCATCGTGCTCGCAGCGGTCGTGTTGGCAATCTGTTTTTTCACCGGTCTTTCGGCCATTGGATTCGTTGGTCCCGATGAACCACGTTACGCGTGGATTGCCCGCAACATGGTGCACACCGGCAACTGGATCACGCCTTTCCTCTATGGCCTGCCCTGGTTCGAGAAACCAATTCTCTATTACTGGTCCGCCGGATTCTTCTTCAAATTTCTGCATTCGCCAGAATGGGCCGCGCGCTTGCCCTCCTCCTTCGCGGCGTTGGTGTCCGCTCTCGCGATGGCCGGGCTCGCCTTTAGGCGCTACGGAGCCAGCACGGCCTGGGCCGTCCTTTTAATTTTTCCTACCTGTGTCGGCGCCATCGCCTTCGCCCGCGCCGCTTCTCCCGACATGCTTTTCACAGCAAGCCTGTCCCTCGCTCTTCTTTGCGCTGCAATCGTCGTCGAAAAACGCGGCTCCTTCGCTACCAAGAATCCCAGGGTGGTCCGCGGCGATAAATGGGCGCTCATTTTCCTTGGTGTCTCGCTCGGCTTGGCCACCCTCGCAAAAGGCCCGGCTGCCGTCATCCTCGCCGGCGGCAGCGCGCTTCTGTGGGCGCTGGCTACTCGCAACTGGAGACCGGCTTTCCGGATGCTCCATCCACTTGCCATTTTGTCTTTCTGTATCGTCGCACTGCCCTGGTACATCCTCTGCGCCCATTTCAATTCCGATTTCTTTCACATCTTCATCGTGCTTCATAATTTTGAGCGTTACCTTACCCCCGTTTTCCAACATCGCCAACCCTTCTGGTTTTTCCTGCCCGTCATTTTGCTCGGACTCCTGCCGTGGACCGCTCTTCTCCTCGGTGCCGCTTTCGATGGCCGCCGCATTTTACGCAACGGCGGCGCCTGGCGCACCTCATCCGGATTTTTCATCGCCTGCTGGGTGATTTTTCCGGTGATCTTTTTTAGCCTGTCGCAATCAAAGCTTCCCGAATACATCCTGCCCGTCTTCCCGCCTCTGGCTCTGCTGATGGCGCGCTCCTTTGTCTGTGCGATCAAGGCCGCGCCGGGCAAGACACAATGGGTCGGCGTCGCCACGGGCACCATGTGGGTGGTCCTGGGAGTTGCTGGCGCAATTGGTTTTCATCGCTTGCCCCCGTACGAACCGCCCTATCGGCACGGGATCGATCAGCTCGCGCTTGCTGCCCTACTCATTGGTTTAGTCACTGGGCTCGCAGTCGAATTTGCCAGTCTCGCCCGTAAACCGTGGCTTACGCTTGCAATTTCCGCTCTGGTCTCTGCCACGCTGGTGGGAGTCGCAACACTTTGCGCGCTGCCGCGGCTTGACGCACTGGTTTCCCCGCGTCCACTGGCGCGCGACATCCACAAAATCATTCCCGCGAACGAAACAATCTACGCCGTTGGCGACATCAACCGTGATTGCGATTACGGTTTGCGCTTCTATCTTGACGAAAACGCTATCCCCCAATTTCGTCGCGGCGAAACCCCCGCCTACGTCCTCGTCGGCGGTGGTGGCGACATGTTGTTGAACGATGTCGGACTCATCCACCGAAAGATCGTCGCCGAGTTTCTTCCGTATTGTTGGGTCGAATCGATTCACCAGCCGGAAGCGAAGCCGCCAATCCCTACTGCGCCGGCTGCCCCGAAGGCGGAAGGTACTGCAGGAAAAAACTAACCACGAGGTTTTCGTAATTGCGGCGTCCCTCATCGCTCATTTCTGCATAAGTCATCGGATCTGCCGACTGTACCTTGGGCCCGGGCGCAATTTGAAACATCTGAGCCGTCGCTCTGTCCAAATCCATTTTGTCGGTTGACTCGATAAACAATTTGGGAATGCCCTGCAATCGTCCGAGACCGCTTGAGAGTGGCGGAGTCGTGCGGTATTTGTAATTCACCACCCGAAAACCAACCAGACAAAACGTCTTCACCAGCGGCAACGCCCCCAGCCCCGTATGGCTCACCTGTATCGCCAGAAAATTCGAAGGCTTCTCGTACACCGAATCTACGGCCAGGGCCTCGATACGAGGATCCTTTTCGGCGGCAGCCAATCCCGCGTACGCGCCTAGGTCCGTGCCCCAAACGCCAAATCGCGAGCGGTCAATATCTTCGCGATTCGCCAACCCATTAATCGCAGCCAGCAGTTCCTGCGTCTCCTCGTAACCCAGCGTGGTGCGTCCAGCCACCGAGCCGTGCCCCACAAAATCGAACAGGAACACATTAAACTGATGCTCTTGCAGCGCCGTCACAAGCGTCAAAATGTCCGCCCGTTGCGAACCATATCCATGGCACAACACGATCGTCGGCGCCCGAATCAACCCGGGGAAAAACCATCCCTCGCGCGATCCCTCGCCGGGAATATCAAAGCTGTAAACGGTGGGATGGCCCATTAGCAAACTGACGTCAACATTCGCAGGGCTGCGCGGAGGATCCAAAATTTGATACAACAAATATCCTGAAATCGTCGCTGCCGCCAGGAAAACGAACAACACCAGCGCCAACAACGATCCCAAAATACGCGCAACCCGCGCGGACGAACGCCGAAAACTCGACATTGGATTCATGCTTTGAAGGTAGCCAGTTCTCAACCGCCGCGCAGTTTAGCATAATTCCCGTACGTACCACGGGCGCCGACTGCGTCGGTTTCTAACTGTTGCTACAACAGATCGCGGCAATCCGTGGCGCCCGGATCACTTCCTCCTTTTGGGGAGATTTAGCAGGGGTCTCCATGTTTCTTTGTCAGGCCAGCCCTTGCACAGATATAATCTCTTAGGAGACATTCAGGTTATCCATGCAGGTTGTCGATCTGCGCCAACTTCATTCGCGCTCACTCGAGCCGCTCTTTCTGGAAGAAGCGGAACAGTGGCGTAAGGACCTTCATTGGGACTACCGCCCGTCGCAGAGTTTGATCCGGAAATTCATCGATGCGCGCTCGCTTTCCGGTTATGCCACCTTCGTCGGAAAACAGCCCGCCGGTTATGGCTTCTATGTTTTCGAGGATCAAAAAGGCCTCATCGGCGGCCTTTTCGCCTCTCCGCATTTCGATCCGATCGAAATCAGCAAGACGCTCCTTCTCGAAATGCTCGCTACCCTTCGCGACACTCCCTTCATCGAGCGCATTGAAGCGCAACTCATGCCATACGGCTCAGCCCTCGATCCTGTTCTCGAAGAACAGCATTTCCGCCTTCATCGCCGGCAATTCATGCTTCTCGACCTTCCCGCGAATCCCTCCGCCAAATCCATGGCGACCGATGGACTGCGCCTCGAAAATTGGAGTGACCGTTGCCTCGAACCTTGCGCTCGCTTGATACAGCGCGCTTATACCGATCATGTCGATGCTGAAATTAACGACCAGTACCGCACCGAACTCGGCGCCATGAAATTTCTGCGCAACATCGTTCTCCTCCCCGGCTGCGGTCAGTTTTTCCCGGACGCCTCCTTCATTCTTCGCCCCGGCCCGGGAGAGAAACCTATCGGCATGGTCTTGACTTCCACCGTGGCCCCCGGCGTGGGGCACACCACCCAAATCTGCGTCCTGCCGGGATACCAAAAAAATGGTCTGGGTCGGTGCCTGATGGAGGCGGCTCTCGCCGGGCTGCAACAACACGGCTACCACGCACTTTCTCTCACCGTCACAACCATCAACGCCAATGCCGTCCGCCTCTACGAAAATCTCGGCTTCCGCACGGTAAAATCCTTCGCTGCCGGCGTTTGGGAACCGTAAAGACGTGTCCGGGAATCCGGTGTGGCGCTATTTCTTCGCGCGGTCCTTCAGCAAATTCTTCAGCTCCGCCATGAACTCCTTCACGTCCTTGAAATCCAGATAAACCGAGGCAAATCGCACGTACGCCACTTTGTCCAGCTTCTTCAACCGCACCATCAAGTGCTCGCCAATTTCCGACGTCGTCCGTTCCCGGTCCTTCGCTTCATTAACGAATCGTTCCGCGTCATCCACCAGCGCTTCCAATTTCGCCGTCGGCACGGGCCGCTTTTCACACGCGCGCAGCAATCCCTGCAAAATTTTGTGCCGGTCAAATTTCTCCCGACGCCCATCTTTCTTGATCACCATGTACGGAATTTCGTCGATGCGCTCGTAGGTCGTAAACCGCTTGCCGCACTTCAAGCATTCCCGCCGCCGCCGGATCAAATCCCCGGCGCGCCCTTCGCGCGAGTCCACCACTTTGTCATCCAGATGCGAGCAGAATGGGCACTTCATCGCGGCATCTTCCGGTTCTGCTTCGCCACATCAGAAATCGACGCATGGCCGCCGTGCTCTTCGTCCACCGCTTCTTCGCGCGCCAACCTTCGCAAATCTCCCATCGACCATCCCTCGTGAACCAGCAGCGGAACTCCCGCGATACATGCCGCCGCAAACGTCACCAGCCACAATACAATCGCCACCGCTGCCGCCGGTTCCTTTTCTACTCCAAATATCACCGTGAGAACAAGGAACGTCGCAAGCTGCGTGCCTCCGCCGACCGCCGGAAGTTGCACAACCGACCCGACCATCGTAAACGCCAGCACCAGCAGTGCCGCGCGAAAATCGAATTTACCAATCTCGCTGCTGAAACTCCGCATCACCAACCGATACACCAGCACCACCACGAACCAGTGCACCACTGTATACGCGACGGCTACGGACAAATCCCCTGGCGACCGAATTGCCTGCAAACCTTGGCTGAAGCCGTCAATCAGCGTTGCAACTTTGCCGCGCCATCTGCCACGCTTCCGAAATCCTCCCAGCCGGGACTGCAGCGCCCGCGCGCCGTGCAAACGAAAATAGATAAGCACCGCGATCAATCCGATCAGCAGCCAGAAAATTCCCCATCCCGCCAGCCGCGCGTCATGAACCAACCGCCCTGCGTTTACTCCCGATCGAGCCAGCGCATGACGCGGCAGCGCAAGGAGTGCCAAAATCGCCAGCACGGCTGTGGCTCCCACATCAAACACCCGCTCCAATACATACACGCCGAAACTATCCGCCACCGGCAATCGGTCTTTGCGTGCAATCAGCAGCGGACGTACCGGCTCCCCCGCGCGCCCCAGCACGAAAATCGCCGTGAATCCCATAATCGTCGCGCTGTACACGTTGCCAAATGTCGGCCGCCCCATGTAACGCGAGAATCGCACCCATCGTAGCGACCGTAGTGCATAGGAAAAATAGATCGCCGCCACCCCCAGCAGCAGCAACGGGGCATTCGCGTTTTCAAGCGCCGTTCCCAGTTTCTGCCAATTGAACCCGGCCAGCATGATCGCGCCCCGAAACCGGTAGAGCAGCCCCGCCACGATTCCCAGCGCCATAACTAGCCATAGTGTTTTGCGCACGCTATTTCGCATCGTCGCGCACCGTATCAGCACGCCTTCGCAAGTGTCAAGCAACCCCGCTGCGCTTCATTCTCAAACACCAACGAATGTCTATTCACCGCATTCGGCCTGCAAATTACGCAAGATACTTGTGTTACCCCCGCGCCCCAGCTAACATGCCCCGCAGTGCGGAACTTTTCGGCCTCTTTTCTCGTTCCTTACTATGAGGCCGGAAGTGATGCTACTTGCGAGGACAATGACGATTGGAGCCGGACGCTCAACTGGTTCAGCGCTGCCTCCGGGGAGAGGGGCCGGCATGGGAAGAGTTGGTGCGTCGCCACGCCCGGCGCGTTTACAATCTTTGCTACCGCTTCACCGGCAACTCGGCCGAAGCCGAGGACTTGAGCCAGGAGGTTTTCTTACGCATTTATCGTACCCTTGCGAGCTATCGCACAGCCTACGGCGGTTTCCCCACCTGGCTCACCAGCGTCACCCGCAATCTTCTGGTCGACCATTATCGCCGTACTCGCCGCGACCGTATCACAGACTCGCTCGAGGACGTCATGCCCAAAGTCGAGGAGAAGCATTCCCCAGTGCGTACGCCGGACAAAGCCGCTCTGGCCAGCGAGTTGAGCGCCCAGGTGCAATCTGCACTCTCTCGCCTTTCGCCCGATTTGCGCGAAGCCGTGATCTTGCGCGATCTACAAGGGTTAGAATACAACGAAATTCAACAAGTTCTGTCTGTTCCGGAAGGCACGGTAAAATCGAGAATCAACCGAGGCCGCATCGAACTGGCCCGCGTCCTCGAAGAAATGGGCTTGAGGCCCGAGTAACATTTAACGAGTAAGAAAATGACCTGGACCTGCGTACAAATCGAAGAATGGCTCAGCGACTACCTCGACGGCCTTCTCTCTGACGCCGAACAGCGCGCGTTCCGCGCCCATGTCGATTCCTGCGAACATTGCGCTCCTGTTCTTGCCCAGGTCACGCATGTCATCGGTCGTCTTCGCACCCTTGAACCGGAACCCGCGCCGCCAGCGCTCGTTTCCAAAATTCTCGATCAAACGCTCGGCCCGCGCAAAACCAAGAGCGACTGGCTGGCCTGGTTACCCTTGCTCTGGCATCCCCGTTTTGCCATGGGCACAGTCACCGTTCTCGCCACTCTGCTCATCATTTTCCAGGCCGCGGGCGTGCGCAGATCGGATATCACCGCGGCCAGCTTGAACCCGGTCAACATCTTTCATTCCGCCGATCGTCATGCGCATCTCGCCTTCGCGCGCAGCGTAAAATTCGTCAATGACCTCCGCGTGGTCTATGAAATTCAATCGCGTCTCCAGCCGGCGAACAATCCTGCGCCGAGCAGTTCCGAACCTCCTGCTCCGTCTCAGCAGAAATCACCGAACGAATCGCAGCGCGACCATAGCGCCATCGGGAATTTTACTTTCGTCGCATCGCTGCTTACAGACGCACCCACAAGGAGTCCTCGATGAAATGCGCTGTTCACACCGACGTTGACGCCACCGGGTTCTGCCGCAACTGCGGCAAAGCCCTTTGCGCGCAATGCGCCCGCGAAGTCCGCGGTGCACTCTATTGCGAGGAGTGCCTGGCCCGCATGGTCGTCGGCCCATCGCCCGCCACGCCCGGAGTTTCGACTGGGCCCAGCCCCGGAGTCGCTTGCGCACTGGGATTCATTCCAGGCCTGGGCGCCGTCTATAACGGTGAATACGTCAAGGGGCTCATTCACGTGATAATTTTCGGCAGCCTGATCGCCGTGATGAATAGCGATTCCATTTCCGGCGGGATGCAGGCAATGGTCGTCGTCTTTTTCATCGCTTTTTGCTGCTACATGCCCATCGAAGCCTACCGCACCGCCAAGGCCAGGCAACTCGGCCAGCCCGCGCCCGGAATTTTCGGCGAAACGGAATCGCAGCGGCCAGTCGGTGCTTACGTCTTGATTGCCCTTGGCATTCTTTTTTTACTCGATACCTTGGGAGTTCTGAACTTCGTTTGGGTGGGCCGCCTCTGGCCATTGGTGCTTATCGCCGTCGGCGCGCTCTTGATTTGGAAGCGGACTCAAGTTCAGTCTTAGGAGGTTAAGTAATGTCGGCCTGGAGAAATTGCCAATGCATGCGTTGCCGCACGCGGGGCTTGATGGGACCCGTAATCCTGATCACCATCGGCATTCTATTCTTCGTCGGCCAGTATAATTGGCATTATTCGTTTGAACGCTTGTGGCCCGTCATCCTGATCGTCATCGGTGTCGTGAAAGTCCTTTCGGAAACCGCGTCAACCGAGGGCCACGTCGATCGCAGCGGCTGGCAGACTCCGCCACCTGGCTCGCCTCCTCCTCCCTCTAATGTCCCGCCACCTCCGCCGCCCCCTCGACCGCTATGACTTACTACTATCAGCGGCGGCGCTCTGTGTTTGGCGGTCTGCTCTTTATCCTTATCGGCGTGGTCTTTCTCCTTTACGAATATCACCCCGAGATGGAGATTGGGCGCCTCTTCACCCACTACTGGCCGCTGCTGCTAATTCTCTGGGGAGTCGCCCGCCTCTTCGATTATTTGTTTGCATCTCGTTCCGGTCAGCCCGGTCCCGCCGCAATCTCCGGAGGCGAAGTCGCCCTCATCGTTCTCTTGCTCCTCGCCGTCGCGGCTCTCGCCGGATTTGATTGGGCGCGCAAAAATAATCCCGGCATCGACTTTGACATGGGCAACATGTTCGAGCATTCCTATGACTGGAACAGTTCCCTGCCTGTCGTTCCCGCTAAGCCGGACGAAGTTACTTCCATCTCCACGGTTCGCGGCAATATCTCCGTGCACCCTGGCAACGATTCCCAGCTTCACGTCTCCGTGCAGAAAACCGCGAGCGCCTCAGACCGAAACGAAGCCCGTCGGGCCGCGGACAAAGTGCAAGTCCAAGTGACACCCACTAGCAACGGCTATCAGATTCAGCCCCAAACATCCGGCGACGAAGGCGCGGACGTAAGAGTGGATCTCGACGTCCAATTGCCCCACCAAGCCACCATCAATGCGCAAACCTCTCACGGTGACATTTCCATCGCTCAGATAACTGGTCCCGTTACAATCAATTCAAAAAGCGGCGACCTCAATATCCACGATATTTCCGGCGACGTTGATGCCAATCTGGCCCATGGCGACGCGCGCATCAACAACATCAAGGGCAATGTCCGCCTCACCGGCCACGGCAGCGAAATCAATCTCTCCGACATAACCGGCGACGCCACCATGGAGGGTGATTTCTACGGTCCCATTCGCGCCAGTAACGTTTCAAAAACCACGCGTTACACTTCTTCCCGCACCAATCTCACCCTTGCCCATCTGGCGGGCCAGTTGGATATGGATTCGGGTGACTTGTCGATTTCCAATGTTCCCGGCGGCATACAGCTTTCCACCGCAAACAAGGACATCACGCTCGAAAACGTCGCAGGCAGGATCGACGTCACCGACAAGCGCGGCGACATTCAGGTCACCTTCGCTCATCCCCTCCACGACGATCTCCGCATTGCCGACGAATCCGGCAATATCGACATCACTCTTCCCGCGCAATCGAACTTCGAAATTTCCGCTGTCTCCCGCAACGGCAACATCGAAAATGATTTCGAATCCTCGGGCCTGAAATCTTCCAACACCGGCGACACCACCGTTCTGCAGGGCGTATATGGCGCGCGCGGCCCGCGCATCACCTTAAGCACCACCTACGGCACCGTCTCCATTCACAAATCGCATTGAAATTGCCGCTTCGTGGCAAAAATTCCCGGCGGTAAAGAGTCGCCCGTCAAATTCGGTGATTTTCGTGAAACTCTAGAAGACGAACGGGATGATGCGTTTCGTCCGTTTCTGATACGCGGGATATTCGTTCGGGAAATGCGTTACCAGAAGCGCTTCTTCTTGTTTCATTTTGATCCAAAAGCTCACGAACACGAGAACGACAGCCACAATTTGCGCGAGCGCACCGGCAAGGATTGAAGTGCATTCCGGTATAGATAGGATGACGAACGATGGAATACGACCCCCTTTCAACGAGCTTGTGACCTTTCTTGAAGGCCACATCGGAGCTCCAGTTGTCAGCAATAATGCGTCGCGCCCATAGCGTGAAGATCGTCCCGAAGATACATAGGATCGCTCCTTCCAGGGCAAACGCAGTTGTTTGGGGACCGACGCGAAATCTCAAAAGATAAACATGCGACGTGTCGGACATGAGCAGTACAAAAGCCGCAACTACGAACAACGAATATGCCGCGCGACTCTTTGCGTTTTGTCTCTCCGCTTTCTGCATTGCCGTGCGCGAAGAGATTATCGAGTAGGCTCCCCACACCAGCCAACAAACCAATACGGCATTTGGATGCGACACCCGCGGTGTATAGCGTTTTCAGCTATGTTTCGGCGTTTTCCGCAGCCTTATGCCCCAGCTCCGCCAGGCCATCCAGAAGATCGTAAAATCCTGGAAACGAAATCCCCACGCACTCCGCGTCGCGAATCACCGTCTCGCCTGCTGCTCCCAATGCCGCAATCGACAACGCCATCGCAATTCGATGATCATCGTGCGGCTCGACCGCCGTTCCGCGCAACTGTCCCGCGGCGCGTCCCGCCACGCGCAGCCCATCCGGAAATTCCTCCACCGTTGCGCCCATCAAGCGAAGATTCTCTGCCATCACTGCGATTCGGTCGCTTTCCTTTACCCGCAATTCCTGCGCATCGCGAATTTCAATTCCCTCTTCTGTATACGGTCCCAGCGCCGCCAGCATCGGCAACTCATCGATCACCCGCGCCACCATCGCGCCTGACACCTTCCCGCCCCTCAGCGGCGCGTGGCGCACATTAATGTCCCCGACCAATTCGCCATTTCGCATCGTCACGGCTACAACCGAAATCGCCGCGCCCATCGACACCAGCAAATCCAATATTGCCGTCCGCGTCGGATTCAACCCCACGCTTTGGATGGTCAGTTCCGTACCAGGAACCACCAGCGCCGCTCCCAAAAAAAACACCGCCGCCGATAAATCTCCCGGCACGCTCAACGGCCGCCCCACCAGTTTCGGTCGTCCCTGCAACCGAATCGCGTTGCGCCGGTCACTGTCTCGGACCGCCGCCTGCTCGACCGTTGCCCCCAGTTCGCGCAACGCAATTTCCGTGTGATCCCGCGTGCGCACAGGCTCCTCGACCACCGTCTCGCCGTCAGCAAACAGGCCCGCGAGCAGCACCGCTGATTTCAACTGTGCGCTCGCCACCCTCGGCGCATATTCGATCCCGCGCAGCTTGCTGCCGCGAATTTCAAGCGGCGCGAATTCATCGTCGCGCGCCCGAATGTCCGCGCCCATCTGACGCAGCGGCTCCATCACGCGCCGCATCGGCCTCCGCCGCAGCGATTTATCTCCCGTCAACTTCGAGTCAAACGTCTGCCCTGCCAGCGCCCCCGCCAGCAATCTCATCGTCGTGCCACTGTTTCCCGCATCGAGCACCTTCCGCGGCGCTTTCCATCCTCTCAGACCTTTTCCTTCTATAACGATGCTTCCCTCTTTCTCCTCAATGCTCACGCCGAGTCCGCGCAGACATGCCAATGTGCTCGCGCAATCTGCCGCTCTGGAAAAATTGAAAATCTCGCTGCTGCCCTCAGCGAGCGAAGCCAGAATCGCGTACCGGTGCGAAATCGATTTGTCGCCTGGAACCAGCAGCATTCCGCTGAACCCACTCGCGGGAGTGATGCGTCTCTTCGTCACGCCAAAATAGTAGCACGCGCCTCAAAAACAACCCCACGCGCCCCATTCGTGTCCAATAGAATGCACTCGGTAACTCGAATATGGTTCGAAAAGGAATCCAGCCCTGCCGTTACCCCCGAATCACATCGGCGCAACGTCCGGTTTGCTTCGCGCGGCGGCGCACGCTATCATGAAAAGTCTTATGCGTCTCCGTCCCGGCCTTCTGTTGACTTGTCTATTGGCTTTCTGTCTTGCTGCCCCGCTTTTCGCTGCCCAGAATCCCGTCACTTTTCCTCTGCGCGACATTCATACGGGAATGAAAGGCGTCGCCTACACCATTTTCACTGGCGACCAAGTTGAAAAAATGGACGTAACCGTCCTCGGTGTTCTTAAAAATGCCATGGGGCCGAAGCAGGACGTCATCCTCGTCGAACTCTCCGGCGCTGACGTTGCGAAAACCGGTGTCGTAGCGGGAATGAGCGGCAGTCCAGTATATTTCGACGGCAAGCTGGCCGGCGCGATCGCCCTGAAAATTGGCACTTTTACCAAAGACGCCATCGCCGGCGTTACGCCGATTCAGAATATGTTCGCTATACAGAAGGCCATGGCGAATCCTCCCGGAAACACTAATGGCACGCCCGCCGCGGCATTTTCCACCCCTTCGCAATCCAGCGCGTCCTCTCAAAAGGTCGCTCTCGGCGACGGCAGATTCCTCGTCCCCATTGAAACTCCTCTCGTTTTCTCCGGCGTCATGCCCCAGACGCTCGCCCTCTTCGGCAAGCAATTTCAAGCCTATGGCATGAGCACCATGGTCGGCGGGGACGCTTCTGCGCGCCCCGATGATGCGAACCTCAAGCCCGGTGACATGGTCGGCATGGAATTGGTTTCCGGCGATCTCTCCATGAACGCCGGATGCACCGTCACGGCCATCGTTGGCGACGAAGTCTTCGTTTGCGGCCATCCCCTTTTCGGTTTCGGTTCGGTCGCTTTGCCTATGACTCGCGGCCACGTTGTCACCACACTTGCCTCGTCCCTCGAGTCCACCAAAATTATGAATTCCGGAGGGCCCATCGGCACCGTCACGCAAGACCGCCTCACTGCCGTCGTCGGCCGCCTCGGTGCGTCGCCGCCAACGCTTCCCGTCGAAGTCAATGTCACCACTCCCACCGAACAGCGCCATTTTCATTTTAATGTTGTTCAAAATCCGAAGTTGACCCCGCTGCTGGTCGCCACTGCCGCCTTCAACGGTATTGTCTCGAATACCGCTTACACCGAGGGCACCACTCTTGAGCTCAATGGTCACATCGACATCGCTGGCCATCCTTCTGTTGAGCTGCGCGACATGTTCAGTCCTACCGACCTTCCGATTCCCGACGGTTACCAACTCGCTATGGCCGTTCAGTCGGCCTTCGCCAGTATCTATACCAATCCCTACGAACAGCCCAACGTCGAGAAAGTCACTCTCAACGTCACCAGCCGTTCCGAGAATCGCTGGGCGGCCATCGACGGCGCCTGGACCAACAAAAGCGAGGCCCAGCCCGGCGAAACGATTCGCGTAAAAGTTTTGTTGCGCCCCTATCGTGGCATTCCGTTCCTTCGGGAAGTCCCGCTCACAATTCCGGCGCAGGCTGCCCGCGGAAATCTGCAGATTCTTGTCAGTGACGCCTCGTCCCTCGATCGCATGCGCGAACTTTTCCCTGGCGCTTCCGGCGCGCATTTGCAGGATCTCAATGAACTGATCCGTGTCATCAATCGCGAACGCCAAAACGATCGCCTTTACGTTACTCTGCTTCAGAATTCGCCCACTCTTCTCGTCGAGGACAAGGAGCTTCCCAACGTTCCGGCTTCGGAGATCAATGTCCTCGATCAGCATCGCGTCCCAGGTGGCGCGCAAATGCTTTTCCAATCCGTGATTGGCGAACATTCCGTCCCCATGAGTCAAGTCATCACTGGCCAGCAATATCTTTCGATTGCGATCAAGTGAATCCGCCAAATGAAAAGAATGCGAGACAACTGATGCGTCGAGCCATATTCGTTACCATCCTCGCTGTCGCCCTGTTTGGGGCCATCGCGGCCCGCGCGGAGCATACGCGCTTCTGGGAACAGTCCAGCTTTGCCGAATTCGAAAAAGGCACCCACAAGGGTGTCGCCCTCCGCAGCGATGGCGCACTGATACCTGCGCCCGCATTCAAGCCTTTTGCTGATCCGGACCTCGCCTATGTCTGGGCTTTGGCCGTGGATTCGCACGGCCGTGTATATGCCGCGGGCGGTTCCGATGCAAAGGTTCTGCGCTTGAATTCCGCCGGGAAACCCGATACCGTCTTCGAATCGACTGAGCTTGTGGCTCAGGCTCTCGCCGTCGATAAAAATGACAACCTCTACGTCGGCACTTCGCCCGACGGCAAAGTCTACAAAATCACGCCGGATGGCAAGCACACCGTCTTCTTCGACCCCAAAACAAAATACATTTGGGCCCTTGCCTTTGACTCCGCCGGGACCCTCTTCGTCGCTACCGGCGACAAAGGAGAAGTCTATGCCGTCGGCCCCGATGGCAAAGGCCAGCTCTTCTTCAAGAGCGATGAAAGCCACGCACGTTCTCTTGCCTTCGATCACGAAGGCAACCTTCTCGTTGGCACGGACCCCAGCGGCCTCATAATTCGCGTCCCGTTTCATGCCGGCAGCTCATTTGCTCTTCCGAAAGCAGGGAAAGCATTCGTCATTTATGAAACCGCAAAAAAAGAAGTCACCGCACTCACTTCGGATGCCGACGGCAATATTTATGCCGCCGCTGTCGGCAACAAACCGCCCCGCCAACAGCAAATAGGCGTTAATCCCGCCGCGGCTCAGCAGCTTGCCGCTGCCTTTCAAGCCGCTGCAGCTCGTTCCGCTGCTACCGCCGCTGCGCAAACTCCAATGGTCGGCGCGCCCGCCACCGCCGCTCCAATGATTTTTCCGCAATTCCCCAGCGCCACCGGTGGCAGCGAGGTTTATCGCATTGCCCCGGACGGCTCGCCGGAATCCTTGTGGACATCGCCGCAAGACGTTGTCTATGCCCTCGGTTTCTCGCCCGAAAATCATCTCCTTCTCGGAACTGGAAATCATGGCGAAGTCATTGAACTCACCGACAATCACATGTTCTCTTCTCTCGCCAGCGCCGACGCTTCTCAAGTCACGTCCCTCGCCACCGGACCCGGCCACAAGATCTATGTCGCCACCGCCAATCCCGGCAAAGTCTTTACACTCGGCCCGGAATATTCCGCTGAGGGCACGTTTGAATCCGATCCCTTTGACGCCAAAATTTATTCGCGCTGGGGACGTCTCACTTGGTGGGGTGAACACGACGACGCGGCTGGCACGGTTGAATTCTACGTTCGCTCCGGCAACACTTCGGATCCCGACGATTACTGGAGCCCTTGGGCGGGGCCATACTCCGACCCATCCGGCGACAACGTTCAATGTCCTCCCGCACGTTTCGTGCAATGGAAGGCTGTCTTCCATATCGCCGCCCAGCACGAAGCGGGAAAGAGCATCCACGAAGATCAGCCGACCCTTGCCTGGGTGAAGATCGCCTACCTGCGCAAGAATGTCGCGCCCATAATTGACGGCATTGTCGTCGAAGATCCTGGCCTCCGCGCGCAAGGCTTTTCCACGAACACTACAGGGCCTCAGCAACCGCCTTCCGTTGTCCCGCTTCGTATGCCGCAAACTCCCGAAGAAGCCGGATCAACTTTCTCCGCTATTACCTCTTTTCAGGAGCATGCACAGCAGTTCGTCGCTCCGCCACAGGGAATTTCTGCCAAGGGTTATCAAACCGCCGTCTGGAGCGCTCATGACGAAAATGACGACGACCTTGTCTTTTCTCTTTTTTATCGCGGTCAGGGTGAAAAGGAGTGGAAACTCCTGAGGAAAAACATCCATGCGGATTTCTATTCCTGGGACACCAATCTAATGCCCGACGGCACTTACTATCTGAAGCTCGTCGCTTCTGATAGCCCCTCGAATCCTGCGGGACAATCGCTCACCGTCGAGCGCGTCAGCGATCGCTTCCAAGTCGACAACACTCCTCCATCCGTTGAAAATCTCCGCGCCGAACAATCCGGCAACGAATGGCATTTGCGCTTCACCGCCCGCGATGCGGCCAGCGCCATCGCGCGAAGTTCCTACAGCGTCGATGCTCACGACTGGCAATTCGTCTTTCCCGTAGGTCAGCTTACGGACGCGCTCGTCGAGAATTACGACGCGGTTCTCCGCGATCTCAAGCCCGGAGAACACACGGTAGCCGTCCAGGTCTCCGACCAGTTCGAAAACTCCGCCGCGGCCAAAGTCACCTTCACCGTTCCACCCGCCGCTCACTAAGCTTTTCGGCTCCTGGGTTGTCTTGTGTAGGGCCGCACCAAAGGCTTGCCCTGATGAACGAAGGGTCCGGCCGTCGGGGCGAACCGCCGAGCTTTTGTCCGCTCCTGGCGATATTTTGGCACTCACGGTATGCAATAAATGCGGATTGAGGGTGCGGTCGCGGGGGTGAGCATGTTCAACTCGGGTGCCCCTTCGCTGCTGACCTCATTCACATCCGGCCAACGGCGGTCTTCGCAAGCTTCTCTGCCGCCGGAGTCATCTTTGGATCGACCGTCTGAAGGAAAATTTCATACTGGGACGTCGGATCATAGAAGTTACAACGGCTGTCGCCAAAGGCCTTATGAAATTCACCGGGGTGCGCCTGTTTACCCATGGCGGTAGAAACCTCGGCTTGCGTCACGAGCGAGCACGGGTTGACTTAAAAAAGAACATCTTGGAGTATGGGATAATCCTTGGTATGACATCCACACAAAATCAGCCGGTCATCTCCGTGCCGAATCTTCAAACGATTCAAGCAGCTCACGCGCGCATTCAACCGCATATTCATCGCACTCCGGTCTTCACCTCGGAATCCATTGACCGCATGACCGGCGCGCATCTGTTTTTCAAATGCGAAAATTTGCAGAAAACCGGCTCGTTTAAATTCCGCGGAGCCACCAACGCCGTATTCTCTCTCACCGACGAGGAAGCGAAACTCGGCGTCGTCACCCAGTCTTCCGGCAACCATGCCGCCGCGATTGCTCTCGCTGCGCGCCGGCGCGGCATTCCCGCGTGGATCGTCATGCCCGCCGCAGCCCCGCGCGCCAAACGTCAAGCCGTCGAGTCCTACGGCGGCCGCGTCACCGAATGCGAATATAGCGTCGCGTCGCGCGATGCCGCCTGCAAAATTCTCCAGGAAAAAACTGGCGCGGTCCTCATTCATCCATACAACAATCCGCAAGTCATCGCTGGCCAGGGCACGGCCACCATCGAATTGCTCGAAGACGTGCCCGACCTGGATGTCGTCATCACGCCCGTCAGCGGCGGCGGCCTCCTCAGCGGTACTTCCATCGCCGCAAAGTCCATGCGCCCGCAAATCCGCGTGGTTGGCGCCGAACCCAAAAATGCAGACGACGCTTATCGCTCGCTCGCTTCCGGCAAAATCGAGCCCGCCGCGAAAACTGAAACCATCGCTGACGGCCTTCGCGCCACTCTGTGCCCTCTCACCTTTTCCATTCTCCGCGAACACGTCGACGAAATTGCCCTCGTCACCGAAGAAGAAATTCTCGCTGCCATGCGCACGCTCTGGGAACGCCTCAAATTGATCGTCGAGCCTTCCGGAGCCGTCTCCGCCGCCACCGCCATCCACAAAAAATTCCCCGTCGAGGGAAAACGCATCGGTATCATCCTTTCGGGCGGAAATCTCGATCTCGACCAAATTCCCTTCGCCCGCACCTCAGAATAAGCTCGCCGGCCCCGGATTATTTGTTTCCGGGCAGGCATGGCCTTTGCACCGGCATGTCGGGATTCAGAAATAACGAAGTGCGGGAAAAGCAATTCGCAGGCGATTTACTCCGACGCTGTCCAATCCGTGGGTGGAAATGCAATGTGCCAGAACCCCGGAACCGCGGCGTCAAATTCCACCGGAACCAGAAAACCGCCAGGCGTGGCATTCGGTCTCCGCGTCACGCGGCACCCGATTCGTTGCCGTGAACCGTTGTGCTCGAGGAAAAACCGCGCATTCGCTGCGAAATTTTCGGGACACGTCAGCAACGCCCCATTGTCATTCACGTCCGCGGTATGTGCTTCGATTGTTTCCGGCTTGCCTGGGATACTGACGTGTAGTTTCACGGCCACACGAAGCCTCACACGTTGTGTGCGTCTGCGCTCGTCGTGCGGGGCAACTTGCGCTCCCTCACCCTTCGCCGGGTTCTCGCGGTTCATTCTCGCAGGTCCTCGGCAAACGGTAATGCGGTGCGCGAAAAGAAATTCGCTCCTGCCTGTCTCCCGCCTGAATCTACAATTCCAATCCCCAAAAATCCATCCTCGGATCCACTAACTCCACGCCCACTTCCCACCCGTCCACCCTCTTGTTGCCTTTGTAAACCACCACCGCGCCAATCGATCGTCGGTTTGCCAGGTTGGTCACCACAAGCCGCTGCTCGAGCGGCATCGCTTGCGGAGACACCAATAGGCACCCGTAGAAGTTCACCACCCGCGTGTGGGCCTGTTCCTGATGCGGCGCTTGCGCCGTGCTCTCCACCCATTCAATGGCCACCGGAACGCGCGAATTCATCCGCGGTCCCCGTCGCTTAGCTCGCATTTTTGATTCCAGTGATGGTTCTTGACGAAACTGCAACCTGTTGGGCACCGGGCAGGACCCTCGCGCACTTCTAACCGATTAAATATCAATGCATTACAGAAAAAGTAAAGAGAATTACCGACCCGCTGAGGAAATACTAGTACCTATGGGGGACCCCGTCAATAGTACCCGACGCCAGTTGCATTCCTTCCAATCAGTTCCGTTTCGGGAAGCGGCTCAGCCCTCTGCGATGCGTTTCGAATGCGGTGCCAGCAGCGGCTCGTCCAACCTGACTCCCTGTTCCGTAAAGCTTCTCCGCGCTCCCTTGCCCAGCCAGCTCTGGAACGAATCCATGTACGTATAAAAAACCGGGGTCAAATACAGTGTCACGACCTGCGCAAAAATCAGCCCGCCAACCACGGACACGCCCAGCGGCCGCCGCGAGTTTGCTCCCGCTCCAAACCCGATCGCGATTGGCAAAGTCCCCATGATGGCCGCCATGGTCGTCATCATGATCGGCCGGAATCGGATCAAGCATCCCTGAATCGCTGCTTCCGCCGCGGTAGTGTTCCCGCTACGTTCCAGTTCCAGCGCAAAGTCCACCATCATGATCGCATTTTTCTTCACAATGCCGATCAGCATGATGATGCCCACAAAGCCAAACAGATCCAGTTGCATGTGGAACACCAGCAGCGTAAGCAACGCCCCAAACGCCGCCGCCGGCAACCCGGAAAGAATCGTCAGCGGGTGAATGAAGCTCTCATACAAAATTCCCAGCACCAGATAAATCACCAGAATCGCCATGACCAGCAACAGTCCCAACCCTTTCAACGACTGCTGAAACGCCTGCGCCGTCCCCTGAAAACTCGTGTTGATCGTTATTGGCAAGGTGCTCGCCGCGAGCTTCTGAATTTCGTCCACACTTTGTCCCAGCGACACTCCCGGAGCTAGGTCAAACGAGATTGTCACCGACGGAAGCTGTCCCAGGTGATTCACAGTCAGCGGTCCAAGGCTTGTCGTCAAACTCGCCACCGCATTCAGCGGCACCAGCTGTCCATTCGACGACCGCACATAAAGGTAGGAAAGCATCTGCGGATCGCGTTGGTACTGCGGCTCGAGCTCCAGAATCACCCAGTATTCATTGTTCGGGGCGTAGATTGTCGATACCTGCCGTTGCCCGTACGCCGTGTACAGTGCCGTTTCGATTTGCTCCGGCGATACGCCCATCACCAGCGCCTTATCCCGATCAATTTTCACGTTCACTTGCGGGCTCTTGATTTGCAAGTCCGACGTCACATCCTGCAGCCCGGGCAATTGCTTCATCTTTTGGTCAAAAATCTCGGCGTATTTGTACAATTGATCCGTTTGCGGGCTCACCAGCGTGAATTGATACTGGCTTTTCGTTACCTGTCCTCCGATTCGGATCGACGGAGGATTCTGTAGATACACTTTCAGTCCCGGTATTGTGTTCAGCTTCGGCTGCATCTCCTGCATGACGTCGGAAATGTTCATGTGACGCTCAAACACTGGCCGGATCACATTCAGCAGCGACCCGATTACGGCCGTGCGCCCATATTTTGCTCTCCATCCCTCGTAGGTCGGATTCGGCGTCCACGGCCGCTGGGACACTTCCTTCAAGTGATCGTAAAAGCGTCCGATGTTCAGCCCTTGCCCTCCCTCGCTGATGCTCGAAAAAAACTGCATCGTGTTCGGATCGGCCCACACGATCTGATTCAGCACCTCTTGGTGTGCTTTCATCGCGTCAAACGAAATCCCTTGATTTGCCTCCGCGAAACCGGCCACTTCCGCCTGGTCCTCTTCAGGTAAAAATCCTTTGGGAATCACCCAGAATTCCCACGCGGTGCCCGCCAGCAGCAGCACCCCAATCACCATCACTGTCACGCGGTGCCGCATCGCCAGCCGCAGCGTCACTTCATACGAACGCAGCATCCCATCGAACATTCGCTCGAGCGCATTGTAAAACCGCCCATGCTTCTCCCCGTGATGCGGCTTCAAAAATCGGCTGCACAGCATCGGCGTCAGACTTAATGACACGAAACCGGAAACTAGAATCGCTGAAATAATCACCACCGCAAATTCGTGCAGCAATCGTCCCAAGATTCCGGCCATGAAAAACACCGGCAGAAACACCGCCGCCAGCGAGCACGTCATCGACACGATCGTGAATCCGATTTCCCGCGCGCCGCTCAGCGACGCTTCCAGCACTCCCTCGCCGTGCTCCATGTGCCGCACGATGTTCTCGAGCATTACGATGGCATCATCCACCACGAATCCCACCGACAGCGTCAGCGCCAGCAGCGATAAATTATCCACCGTGTAATTCAGCAGATACATCACGGCGAACGTTCCAATGATCGACATCGGCAGCGCCATGCTCGGAATGATCGTCGCCGACGCATTTCGCAGGAACAGGAAAATCACCAGCACCACCAGAATGATCGCCAGGAACAAACTGAATTTCACATCATTCACGGATTCCTTGATCGATATAGACCGGTCATGCTCAATCGTCAGCTTCATTGCGGGCGGCATGATCGCGCGGAAGCCGGGCAGCAGCTTTAGGACCGCGCTCACAATCTCGATCGTATTTGTCCCCGGCTGCTTCTGTACCGCCAGAATGATCCCCGGACTCGTATTGATCCAATTCGCGAGCTTCGAGTTCTGCACGCTGTCGTATACTTTCCCGAGTTCGTCCAACCGCACCGGCGATCCATTTCGGTAAGCCACGATCATCTGTCGGTACATCGCGGCATCCGTCATCTGCCCATTGGCCTGCACCGTGTACGCCTTGTGCTCTCCGTAAAGCGTTCCCGTCGGCAAATTCACGTTCGCGTTCTGAATCGCGGTGCTAACTTCATCGATTCCGATTTGCCGGCTCGCCAATTCTTTCGGGTCCAGTTGGATGCGCACCGCGTACTTCATCGACCCGAATACAGACACCTGCGCCACGCCGTTCACCATCGATATTTGCTGGCCTAGCAGCGTCTCGGCGTATTCATCCACCTCCGATAACGGTAGCGTCGGCGAGGTCACGGCCAAAAACAAAATCGGCTCATCTGCGGGATTTACTTTCCTGAATGTCGGAGGAGTCGGCATATTCGGCGGCAACTGATTCGCCGCCGACGTAATCGCCGCCTGCACATCCTGCGCCGCGGCATCAATATTCCGGCTCAAATCGAATTGCAGGGTTATCGAGGTCTGACCGAGCGAACTGGTCGAGGTCATCGAATCGAGCCCGGCAATCGTCGTAAATTGCTTTTCGAGCGGCGTCGCAATGGACGAAGCCATCGTCTCCGGACTCGCCCCCGCCAGACTTGCGGAAACGTTAATCGTCGGAAAATCTACGTTCGGCAGATCGCTGACCGCCAGATTCTGGTACGCAATCACGCCAAATAGGAGAATCGCCAGCATAATTAAGCTGGTCATCACCGGCCGTTTAATGAAGTTTTGTGCGATCTGCATCGGATTCTCTTTGCAAATTTGCGGAACGAATCAAAGCACTGTCATTCCTAATCTCGGTCGCCTTGCGACCGGGATGAGGAACCTGCTTTTCTTTTTCCCGCTCAGGCCACGATGTGATTCTTCTACAAGCTCGTCTTCACTTCCACTTTGATTCCCGGCACTAAACGCACTTGCCCGTCCGTCACAACGGTCTCTCCGGCCTTGATTCCTGAGGCGATCACCGATTCGCCGTTGACGGTCCGCTCCACTTTCACCGCGCGCGAATCCACCGTCATGTCCGGTTTAATCACAAAAACATAATCGCCCTCTTGCCCCGTCTGCACTGCCTGCGACGGCACCACCACGGCCTTCTCCTGTTCTGATAATCGCAAAATCACCGTCACAAATTCACCGGGCCACAATCGCAAATCCGAGTTTGGAAATGTCCCCTTCAGCACAATCGTTCCCGTCGTTGGGTCAACCGTATTGTTTACAAATGTCAGGTATCCAGACTCGGCTTTCGTGTTGTCCGACGTGGTCGCTTCGATCGAGAGTCTGCCCTTCTTCATGTAACCCTTGATTTCGTCCAGGTACTGTTGTGGCACGGAGAAGTCCACGTACACCGGTGAAATTTGGTTGATCACCACCAAGATGGGGACATCGTTCGCCTTCACCACCGTCCCCGGATAAATCAGTTGGCTCCCAACGCGGCCGCTGATTGGCGCGTAAATCGAGCAGTACGCCACTTGCAATTTGGCCGTCTCGATATTCGCCTGATCTGCTTGCACCGCCGCTTCGCTCGCGTCCGCGGTCGCAACATATTGATCATACTGTTCCTTGGCTACAATTCCCGACTCGAACAGTTTTTGGTAACGCCCTGCCTCCACTCTCGCCAATGCCGCGCTGGCTTTATCCTTGTTCAAATTCGCTTGCGCAAGTTGCAGATTCGCCACAAACGGCCGGTCATCCAGCATCACCAGCAGATCGCCCTTCTTCACGAATTGCCCCTGCGTGTAGCGCACTTCTTTCACGATTCCCGCAACCTGCGATTCCACCGAGACAGTGGACGATGCTTCTCCCGTGCCAATGGCGTGCAACTCGATCGGCATCGCTTTCACGACTGCCTTCGCGGCCATCACCGGCACAACTGACGCATCGGGAGGCGGCGCTGCGTGCTCCGTGCATCCGGCGACCGCGAAAAACGTCAAAATGCAAAAAATAATGCTCAGTTTTGAGAATGCCCTCATTTTTCCCCGTGACGGTTCATCTGTGTTTTGCTTCTGCGCCATTGCTTTCGCTCTATCGGGCGCTCGGCTACCTCGGCCGCCGAACCGGCCCACACTGGATGAAAAACATCTGTGCGGACCAACCAGCCGTCATCGGCCCTTCTATATCTGACGTTGGCTCATGCCTCTACGTTGCAGCCGCGACCCTGACTTTTTTGTGTCTTGCGCTCCCTTGCGGCAGCGTGTCTGTGCTACGATTCTGGGTCACCGTCGGCGCTTTCGTCGCACTCGAACGCTCGTGCCGGCCTAAAGCACTTATCCCACGAAAGGCTCTTTCAGAGAGGAAGGATGGATGGATGGACAGCAGCCAGTCCTCGCGCAACGGCAAACCTTATCTTCTGCCCGACAAAGCGCTGCAGTCGCTCGACGACTACATCGCCATCGGCGGCCTTAAGGCTCTCGAAAAAGCGCGCTCGATGCCGCGCGAAGCGGTGATCGCCGAAGTGAAAAAATCCGGCCTTCGCGGACGCGGCGGCGCCGGTTTCCCCGTTGGCATTAAATGGGCCAGTATCGCGAGCGACCCGTGTCCCACCAAATTCGTCGCCTGTAACGCCACCGAAGGCGAGCCCGGCACATACAAAGACCGCATGATGATGGGCCGCAATCCGTACCAGCTTCTCGAAGGTGTCGCCATCGCCGCATACGCAATGAACGCGCAAAAAGCTTTCATCGCCATGAAGGGCAGTTTCGAAAACGCCATCACTTCCACTGCGCGCGCGCACAAGGAAATGACCGCGCGCAACGCGCTCGGCGAAATTCCGATCGAGTTCGTCTACGGCCCCGAGGATTATCTCCTCGGCGAAGAAAAAGCCATGCTCGAGGTGATCGAGGGCCGCGAAGCCATGCCGCGCGAAATGGATTATCCTCCCTACGTTCTCGGACTCTTCGCCGGCTATCCGTCCTGCATTCCCGATCACACCAATCCGACGCTCGTAAATAATTGCGAATCGATGTCCACCGTCACGCACATCATTCGCAACGGCGCGGATTGGTTTCGCTCCATGGGCACCGCCGACACTCCCGGCCACACGATTTTCACGCTCTCCGGAGACGTCGAGCGCGAAGGCCTTTACGAATTGCCGATGGGCACAACGATGCGCGAACTCGTCGAAAAGTGGGGAGGCGGCTTGCGGCCCGGGCGAAAACTCAAAGCGATTTTTTCGGGCGTCGCGAGCGCGGGCCTTTACCCCGAGTCCATCGATACGCCTCTCGACTTCGGCTCGATGCGCAACGCGGGTTCGGGGCTCGGTTCCGCGGGCTTCATGGTCTACGACGATTCCCATTGCATGGTACAGGTCGCGCACATTTTTTCGAAATTTTTGTGGATCGAATCCTGCGGTCAGTGCCGCTCCTGCAAGGACGGCACGTACGAAGCCACGCGCGGACTGGAAAATCTGATCAACGGCACGGGCGACGACATCGATATCGAGGATATTCTCCACGCGTCCATTAATTCCCCGCGCGGCAATCGCTGCTTTTTGCCCACGGAACATTCGCTGATCATCCCAAGCATCGTGCGCCGATTCCCGCAAGAGTTCGCCGAGCATTACAACCGCGGCTGCCGCAACTGCCGCGTCCCGGTGCTACCGAAAATGCACGACTACGACGAAGCCACCCATCAATTCCACTACACGCACGGCCGCCTGACTCCGTAGTTGCATTGCTTCGGCTCTTCGTCGACGCGACAATCCGTGAAAACAACTTGTTCCTTATTCACGGTTTCTCCAGCGCGTAATGCAAAATCGCCAGCGACGAAATCACAGCCGTCTCCGTGCGCAAAATTTCGCGGCCCAGTGACGCTTCGCGAAATTCGGATTTCGCCGCAACGAATTCTTGTTCCGTCCATCCGCCTTCGGGCCCAATCGCGAGACAAACTTCGTTCGTGGAAACGCCTAACAGGATTTCGCGCAACGCCTTCGCATCCGTGCGCTCGGACAAAATAATTTTGACGCTGGCGTCCGCCTCGGCAAACGCGTCTTCAGTCTTCGCAATTTCCCTGAGCACCGGAGGCCACAACCTCCGCGATTGTTGCGCCGACTCGGTCAAAATCTTTTGCCAGCGTGATGCGCGTTTCGCCGCCGCCAAAATAAGAGCCCTCTCGCTGCGCGCTGCCGCGAGCGGGACAATCTCCGCTACGCCCAGTTCCGTCGCTTTTTCGAGGCACCATTCCATGCGATCGAATTTCACGACGGAGAGAAGCAATTTAATTCGCAGCGCGGATTCCGTCGCCGGGATTTGCTCGATCAGCGCAAATTCAATCGCCGCGCCGTTTTTGTGGACGCGCCCCGATGCGACCGAGCCGACGGAATTTTTCTCCACGCGCGCGAGCCAAACTTGCTCGCCGTCGCTTAACTCGTAGACTTGCCCCGGCTCCGCGCGTAGCACGCGCCCCAAATGCTCGGCGGCCTCGCCGCGGAGTTCCGCGCGTCCCGCTTTGAATTTTTCAACGAAGAATCGTCGTCGCATCATTCACCGGCTGAAAGATCGAATTCAGACCCGGGTATTCTGTAGCGCGTATACGACCGCCGGGTCTCTGCTCGATTGGGCCATCGCGATGGAAACAAACAGGACACAAGACAGTGCGAAGCGGACAAGCATCATAACTCCTCCTCTTATGGGATAGCCCACCCATCGTCCTAGTTTTCGGGGAGGACGCCGGTGGTGGCGGCGGCTACGCGGTCGCGGGTGGTGTTTTTGACGAGGTACATGGCCTCGTCGGCGAGGTGAAGAAGGCCGGCTTTGTCGGCCGAATCGAGCGGATAGGACGCGACGCCAACGCTCGAAGTGATGCGGACGTTGAGGGCGTCGTTCTTCAGCCATTCCGTTTCCTTGATCAGGCGATGGAGGCGGCGCGCAACGCGGCAAGCATTGTCCTTGGAAGTTTGCGGAAGCAAGAGGACAAATTCATCTCCGCCGTAACGGAAAGCGAAATCGATCAGGCGGCAATTGCTCTTGACCATGGTGCCGATTTCGCCGAGGAGTTTCGAGCCCATCAAGTGGCCATGCGTGTCGTTGACGGCCTTGAAGTGATCGAGGTCGATGAAGATGAGGGAAAATTCGTAGCTGTAGCGGTGCGAGCGGTAGATCTCCGTATCCAGCATGAAATTCAAATGGCGCGCATTGTAAAGCGTGGTGCAATCGTCAGTGATGGTCAGTTCATGGATGCGCTGAACGTGGCGGGCATTTTCAATGGCGATGGCGGCGTAATCGGCGAGGGCTTCGAGCAGCGCCAGTTCGCGGGCGCTGAAACCAGTGTCGCCGACACAGTTAATGAGTTCGATGACGCCGAGACATTGGTCGCGAAAGCGGACGGGCACGGCGACGATGGACCGGGTTTGCGTCTTTGTTTTTTCGTCGACCTGCGAAAAGAAGCGCGAATCTTTGCGCGTGTCGGGGACGACGACGACTTCGCCAGTCTGCGCGACCCATCCGGCGATTCCCTGGCCGAGCTTGATGCGCACGTCTTTTAGAGCGTCCGCGCCCTCGCCCGTGGCAATTTCGAAATAGAGTTCCTGCTTCTCCGTGTCCATCAACAGGAGCGACCAGGTGTCTGGGCGCAACACTTCGTTGATTTTCTCCATGATGGTGCGGAGGACTTGATCGAGCTGGAGCGATGACGTGAGCGCCTTGCCGAGTTCATGAAAGACGGAAATTTCGCTTCCGTAGACGGGCTCGACAGGCAGCGCCGGGGCGCGGCGGCGCTCCACACCTTCGAAAGGCTTAGATTCAGGCACGTTTTGCATGAGCACGGTGAGAGTCCGGACGACTCCCGAGCGCCACCTTCCTGTAGCGTTTTCATTATAGGTTTGGTGACACACGACTGCAACCGCCGCGTTTTTGGGGTGCGCGAAAGTCAAATCTCACTCAACGGCATGGTACGGGGTGCAAGACCTGTGATTGACACCCCTCGAGTGGCCGCCTATATTTTTTATGCAGACCTCGCAATGGGCTCAACACATCTGTTCGGCGAACACTTGAAGCGCGAACGCGAAATGCGCGGGGTGTCGCTGGAGGAAATCTCCGCGGCGACGCGCATCAGCGTGCGGTTTTTGGAGGCGCTCGAAAATGAGCAGTGGGAGCGTCTGCCGGGCGGGATATTCAATCGCGGATTTATTCGCTCCGTGGCACGGTTCCTGGGGCTGGACGAAGAAAATCTGGTCGCCGAATATGCGATGGAAACGCACGAACGGCCGGAAATCGCCGTGTGGACGAAAGAGCCGGTTCGCAAGCGGGCGAACTGGAGGGCGATTGGCGGCGCTATTGCGGTGGTGATCTTAGTGATTGCCGGCGGCTGGTATGTCCATCATCGCTACGGCGCTGAAATCGGCGCATGGCATCAGGAGCATCCGATTTTTAGGACACCGACGGGAAGATTCCATCATTCGAACGCGGCAGCGGCGATGCCGTCTTCGCCCAGCCCGGCTTCGTCGAGCCAAGCGGGGCCAAAACAATCATCGAATGCGCCGCCGAGCGCTGTCTCGTCCAGTCCTGCTGACAAGCCACAGCAACCGCGTACGCCGGCCGCGGGCACTCCGGCGCAAACGAATGGTTCGCCAACGAATACCGCCCCGCCCAACGCGTCCGCCTCGAATCCGGCAATTGCTGCGCCTTCAAAACTGCCAGTGGGAAACCCTGCAACGCCTGGGGGACTGATGGAATTGAAAGTTGAGGCTGGCGAAACGTCCACTGTGAGCGTGCTCGCTGATGGAAAAGTTGTGTTTTCCGGGACATTGGAAGCGCAGCGCACTTTGACCTTGCACGCGCAAACGAGCTTCACTGTTTCGTCGAGCAAATCGAATGCCGTGCTCCTCGAACTCAATGGCCACACCGTTCCGCCGCTGGGGCCGCCGGGAGAGGCGGGAAAAATCACGCTGACGCGCGATAATTTGAAAGCCAATCCAGGAGACGACGATTAGCAACGAAGTCTCGACTGATGCCCGCGCGGAAGTGCTGTCCGGCCGTGCGCGGCCCGAGCGCAAGCTGGCGATTTGCACGGGTGGTGTGCCTCTTTCTCCGGCCGACCGAGCGGAGGCATTGACTGTGCTGGCTCTGGATACAGAGGAAGGAGTGGCGCAACGCGCGGCGTCAGCCCTGCTGAGCGTTCCGAGCGATTATTTTCTGGCGGCCCTGGAACGCGCTGATGCAGCGCCCGCACTTTTCAGGTACAGCGCCGAAAATCTGGCGGCAAAGCCCGGAATCGCAGACGCGCTGGCAAAAAATGGCGCGTGCGCCGTGGGCCTGGTGGAAAAAGTTGCGGGGCAACTGACCGCAGCGGGAATCCAGGCGCTGCTCGATAATCTGGAGCGGCTGACTTCGTCCCCGGCTCTTGTGATGGCGCTGGTATCCTCGACGACTGCGAATCCGGAACAGCGCAACCAGATTGCGGAGCTGCAAAAAGGGGCGCTCGATGCGAAAGATCTGGAAGAAGCGGTTGCCATCGCCTCGGTGGACGCTGAAAAGCGCAAGACGCTGATCCAGCGGCTTTCCAAAATGAATGTGGTGCAACGCGTCCAACTGGGGCTGCTGGGCGGACGTGAAGAGCGCATTGCGCTGATCCGCGATCCGAATAAAGTGGTGCAGCGGGCGGTGCTGCAATCGGCGCGTCTGACGGAGTCCGAGGTGGAGGCCTTCGCCGCGATGACCGTGCTTTCGGGCGAAGTGCTGCGCTCGATTTCAATTAACCGCCTGTGGATGAAAAATTACAGCATCGTTCGCAATCTGACTTCCAATTCAAAAACCCCGCTTGATATTTCACTGCACCTGCTTCCGCGGCTGACGGTGCGCGACCTGAAAATCCTGGCGAGCAACAAAAACGTGCCGGAGACGCTGCGCTCGATGGCCTACAAAATGGATCGGAAACGAAATGAAGTGCGAAAATCTTAGCGGTGGAATCCAAATCTCACCGGATGATTATTTCGCGGTTGCGGCGAGAGAGGCTGCGATCTTTTTCGCGTACTCGCGCGCCTTCGCCAGAATTTGGGGCTGGTCGAGCGTCAGCATCTGGCGGTGCTGCATGACGATTTTGCCGCCGACGATGACCGTGTCGACATCGCTGGCCTTGAGCGCGTAGACAAGCTGCGAATAGACATTGTACATAGGGGTGGCGTGAGGCGCGTCCGTGCGGATCAGAATCACGTCCGCTTTTTTTCCTGCTTCGAGCGAGCCGATCTGTTTTTCCATGTGCAACGCGCGGGCGCCATTGATTGTCGCCATGGCAACGACGTGCTCCGCAGGCAAGGCGCGCGGGTCCATGCGGACGAGCTTCTGCAATTTTGCCGCGAGATCCATTTCCTCGAACATGTCGAGATCGTTGTTGCTGGCAGCTCCGTCAGTGCCCAATCCGACTGGCACGCCCGCGGCAATCAAATCGACAACCGGGCTGGCGCCGCTGGCGAGTTTCATGTTGCTGGAAGGATTGTGGACGCAGCCGACGCCGCGGCTGGCGAGCAACTTCATGTCGCCGGCATCAACCCAAACGCAGTGCGCCGCAATGATGTCCGGGCCGAGGACGCCGATATTTTCCAGGTACGCGGTGGGCGACAGCCCGTATTTCGCGCGGCTCTGCTCGCCCTCGAACGGCGCTTCGGCGAGATGGATCAGAATGGGAGCGTTGTTTTTGTGCGCGAGCGCCGCGACCTGCTGTAAGGTTTTGGTCGAGCAGGTGTAAATGGAATGCGGCGCGATCGCCGGCGTGATGAGCGAATCGCCTTGCCATTGCTGGATATATTTCCCCGTGTAGGCGAGAGCCTGCGGCACTGTTTTGTTATCGGGCGCGGGAAAATCGATGATGGTCTCGCCGAGCACTCCGCGCATTCCCGCTTCTTTGGTGGCGCGCGCGACTTCGTCCTCGAAGTAGTACATGTCCGCATAAGTGGTGATTCCGCCGCGCAACATTTCAAGGACGCCGAGGCGCGTGCCCCACTTCACAAAGTCGGGCGTGACGTTGCGCGCTTCGGCAGGGAAAATATACTTTTGCAGCCAGTCGTTGAGAGACAGATCGTCGGCGAGGCCGCGGAAGAGGCTCATGGCCGCGTGGGCGTGGCCGTTGATCAGGCCGGGCATGACGATTTCACCGCCGGCGTCAATTGTGCGCGCTGCGTCGTAGCGTGATGCGATGCCGTTCCGCGAGCCTGCCGCGACAATCGAGTCGCCGCGAACGGCCACCGCGCCGTTATTGTAGATATGGCGCGCCGCGTCCATCGTTACTACCGTGCCGCCCGTGATGATTAAATCGACGCGCGTTTTCGATTGGGCTGCGAGAGTGTTGGCGATGGAGAGGAACAGAAAAGCGAAAAGAAGTTTTTTCACGATGGTCCTCAATACAAATCAGATTCCAAGAGCGTTTGCGGCCAGCTACGCCGGTGAACACTACAGATTCGACGAATCGAACGGCCGCGGCAATAATTTTGAGGAACGCTCGCGCTCGATTTTACCCTTCAGGTTCGCGAGGATCACGGGCACGTCGCCGCAAAATTCCCAAATGATCTGGCGGCAGGCGCCGCAGGGCGGCGTGAGATCATCGGCATCGGTGACGACAGCGATGGCATCAAACTCGCGCTCGCCCTCTGAAATGGCTTTAAAGATAGCGACGCGCTCGGCGCAAATCGTGAGGCCATAACTGGCATTTTCGACGTTGCACCCGCCAAATGTACGGCCGGACTTGGTGCGCACGGCGGCGCCGACGCGAAACTCAGAGAACGGGGCGTGCGCATGCTCACGCGCCTGGCGTGCCGCCGCGATCAATTTTTCTTCGTCGCTCACAATTTATTTCCCAGCCCGCTCAATTCAGATCCGCCGCGATGCGCGGGAGCACGGCGCGCAGCAGCGCGATGAACTGGCTCTGCACGCGCTCGCCCGTGGCAAGAACTTCCTGATGATCGAGAGGCTTATCGAGGATTCCCGCGGCCATATTTGTGACACAGGAGATTCCCAGAATACCAATTCCCATGTGATGCGCGGCGATCGCTTCCGGCACCGTGGACATGCCGACAACATCCGCGCCGATTGTGCGCAGGTAGCGAATCTCGGCGGGTGTTTCGTAACTGGGACCAGTAAGCGCCGCATACACGCCTTCTGAAACTTCGATGCCCAACCGGCGAGCTTCTTCAAGAGCCGCGGTGCGATAATTTTTGTTGTAGGCGCGGGTCATGTCTGGAAACCGCGGCCCGAAGCGTTCGTCATTCGACCCAATCAGCGGATTCGAGCCTTGCAGATTGATGTGATCGCGCATCACCATCAGCGTTCCCTGCTTAAAACCCAGATTGATGCCGCCGGCGGCATTCGTCAAGATGGCGGCGCGAATTCCCAGCCGCGCGAAAACGCGCATGGGGAAAACTATATCTTTGAGCGAGTAGCCTTCGTAGAAATGAACGCGGCCCCGCATTACGGCCACGGCCACATTCTCAACTTTGCCAATGACGAGCCGTCCGGCATGTCCAACAGCCGTGGAACGCGGGAAATGCGGGATACGCTCGTAAGGGATTCGCGTTGCAGATTCGAGCACATCGGCGAAGGCGCCAAGTCCCGAACCGAGCACCAGCGCGATTTTGGGCCGCAGCTTGGTTTTCGAGCGAATGAATTTCGCGGTTCGCTCGGCGCGCGCAAATTCTTCACCGCCGGAGAATTTCGCTTTGGCTCGCGCACTCACTTCAGCATGATTCCCACAATGGATGCCGACATCAAATTCGCGGCGGTTCCGGCGAGCATGGCGCGCATCCCCAGACGGGCGAGTTCGTCTCGTTTATTTGGGGCGAGGGCGCCAATGCCGCCAATCTGGATGCCAATGGAGCTGAAATTCGCGAAACCGCAAAGGGCGTAAGTAGCAATCGTGAATGAGCGCGGATCGAGCGCCGCCTTCATGGGGCCCAGGCGTCCGTAGGCAACTAATTCGTTGAGCACCATGCGCGTTCCCAGCAGGCTGCCGATTTTGCCCGAGTCGTGCCAGGGCACGCCGATTAACCAAGCCACCGGCGACAGCACCCAGCCAAAAACTTGCTCGAGGCTGGAGGGGAAATACGTGAATCCGTGCGGGGCGAGCCAGTTGTGGAGTCCGCCCAAAATGCCGTCGCACAAGTAAATGATGGCGATGAACGAAATCAACATGGCCGCGACGTTGAGCGCCAAGTGCAAGCCGTCGATTGTGCCACGGGAAAGCGCGCCGAGGGCGTTCGGGTCTTTTTCGAGATTGGCGATTTCGACGCGGCCCGCGGTGACAGGTTTCTCCGTCTCCGGGACGAGCATCTTCGAGAGGAGCAACGTTCCGGGGGCCGTCATGATGACGGCAGTGATTAAATGCTTCGCGTTGACGCCAAAAGCGATGTACGCGGCCATGATTCCGCCGGAGACGTGGGCCATGCCGCTGGTCATGATGCACATTAATTCCGATTTTGTGACGTCCGGCAGGTACGGGCGAATGGTGAGCGGCGCTTCGGTCTGGCCCATGAAAATGCTGGCGGCGATGTTGAGCGACTCGGCGCCGCTGGCCGCCATCAGCTTGGTCATCACTTTGGCGGCCTGCTTGACGATGAAAGGCATAACCCCGTAGTAATAAAGCACCGCGAAAAGTGCGGCGATAAAAATGATCGTGGGCAGGACTTGAAATGCGAAATAGAAACCCATCTTCGAATTCTGGGCGCCGAGGTCACCGAAAACGAACGTGGAGCCGTAAAACGCATAAGAGAGAAGCTTATCCACCGCGCCGCCAATGAAGCCGAAAGTGGCGCGGCCGATGCTGGTATCGAGAACGATAAATGCAAAACCGATTTGTAGTGCCAGCCCCCAGAGAACGGTCTTCAGGCGGATGGCGCGGCGATTTGTGGAAAAAAGATAGGCGAGGCCAAGAATCGTGGCCATGCCCAGCAGACCGATCCAGTGGCGATGCATTCCAGTCTCCCGAAAAATAACGATTGCGGATAGTTACGCGCCGACGATTTTGCGAATCAGCGGCGCTCGCGGAGGCGGCGCCTGTGCGCGAATCACAAAACTATCTTCCAGCATGGTTATCGCTTCTTGCAGCCTTGCGCCAGCGTTGTAATGCAGGATGCAGAGGGCGTCACCCGATGTGACTGCGTCGCCGACTTTCTTTTCGAGCACGATTCCCACCGCGGGATCGATGACGTCATCCTGTTTCTCACGGCCGCCGCCCAAAACAAGGCTTGCTACGCCCACGCGCTCGCAGGCGATGTGCGCGACAAATCCATCCTGGTTGCTCCGCACTGTTTGCGTATGTTGCGCGCGGGGCAGAAGCGACGGGTCATCCCAAATGTCCGCGTCCCCTCCCTGTTGCCGCACAACTCGACGGAATGTATCACGAGCCTGCCCGGTGGCAATCATTTCTTGCGCTAATTTTCGCCCGGCTGTTACATCTGGGACGCGTTCGCCGAGGAAGAACATCCACGCCGAAAGGTCCAGGCACAACTCGCGCAAGTCGTGCGGGCCGCGACCGTTCAGAACTTCGAGGCACTCTTTCACTTCGAGCGCATTGCCAATCGTTTTGCCGAGCGGCTGATCCATATCTGTAATCAGCGCGACAACGCGCTTCCCCATTTGCTTTCCCGTGTCGACGAGCAGTTCCGCTAGCGCAATCGCATCCTGCTCCTTCTTCATGAATGCACCATCGCCTGTTTTGACGTCGAGCACAAGCGCGTCGATTCCTTCGGCGAGTTTTTTACTCATGATGGAGGCGCAGATGAGCGCCGGACTTTCGACCGTTCCGGTGACATCGCGCAGGGCGTAGAGTTTCTTATCCGCAGGCGCAATTTCGGGCGTCTGGCCGCCGAGGGCACAACGGCAAGCGATAAGAGCCTCACGAAACTCTTTCAAAGAGAGATCCACGCGAAATCCAGGAATGGATTCGAGCTTGTCGAGAGTTCCGCCGGTGTGTCCCAAGCCGCGGCCGCTGATCATTGGAACGTACAAGCCGGCCGACGCCACTGTCGGAGCAATCACAAGTGAAGTCTTGTCGCCGACCCCGCCTGTGGAATGTTTGTCCACTTTCGCGGCAGGGAGCGCGGAAAAGTCCATGACATCGCCTGAATGCAGCATTGCTTCGGTGAGCGACGCAGTCTCGGCGCGCGTCATCCCGCGGCAGACGACGGCCATGAGCCACGCCGCGAGTTGATAGTCGGGGACCGTGCCGCGCGCCGCGCCTTCGACAAGGAAGGTGAGTTCGTCGCGGGTAAGTTCCCCGCCGTCTCGTTTTTTTCGGATCAGATCAACGACACGCAAGAGTGGACGCATGAGGCCGGGCAGATTGCCACCCAGCAGCATACGGGGAACGGGAATCTTCGTGCAAGCAGTCTTGCCGGGTTTCTAGAACAAAATGAGGAATCTCAGAAGGGCAACCGTATCGCACAGGCAGCACGACTGTGCCAATGCCGCGGCTCACGTAAATCTGCGTTGAACCGAGAGAATCGTGTCCAACTTTGAAGCGCATCCGGCTTTCGGAGCGCCCGTAGACGCAGCCGATGAGCGGCAACTTAACCTGACCGCCGTGCGTGTGACCGGATAGAACCAGATTAACTCCCATGTCCGCAGCTTCGTCAATGATCGTGGGATTATGCGAGAGGAGCACGGTTGGCGCGCCATGCGGAACACCGCGCATCGCGCGAGGTAAATCAGCGCTATAGAGAAAATCGTCGACGCCCGCCAGATAAATCTTTTGGCCATTTCGACGCAACGTGACATGCCGGTTGCGCAGCACATGGATTCCGTGACGATCAAGGGCCCGTGCGATTTCGACGGCGCCGACGCGAAAATCATGGTTTCCCAGCACCGCAAACACCCCCGAGCGCGCGCGAAGCCCGCTGAGCATCTGCGCCACAGGCTCAATATAATTGCGCGACCTGGTTACAAAGTCCCCCGTCACGACGATCAGATCGGGCTCAAGTTCGTTGGTAAGTTCGACGACTGCCGCGAGAGCCTCGGCGGGAAAATACAGACCGTGGTGAAGGTCCGTCAGGTGAACAATGCGGAAACCGCGGAATGCCTGGGGAAGCCCTTCGAGGCCTATTTGATGTTCGTTGACTTCAATTCCCGCGCGCAGATGCAATCGGCGAAGCTGGCGCATCCCATGCGACTGCCCCAGCGAATATTCCTCAACGCCGCCATTGCGCCATCGGCCTTTCAGCCGATGCCACGGCTCCGCCAGGGTCTGACGTCGTCTTGGTTGGATCAATGTCTGAACGTAGGACATTCGAAGTTTTCGGTGCAATCTCAGGCTAACATCCGGCATTCGCGGGAGTAAAGTGACAAATACCCCGGCGTGCGCGTCAAATTAACTGTACGGGAGGCCAATTGCAACTCGAATCGGCGGAAATCCTGAAGGCGAAATAGCCCCATATAGTTTGGTTCACAAAGCTCAGCCGGGGTTGCCCGCCAAACTCGCAGGCTCCTGCGCGGCTACACGTGCAGCAATCGCTTGCATTTCGGCGTGAATCAGTCCGTTGGATGCGAGCAATTCCCTCTCGCCGGGATGATAGAGGCCGCCGGTAAAGTTGCTGATTGCGCCGCCCGCTTCGCGAACGAGGAGGATTCCCGCCGCGGTGTCCCACGGCTTTAGCCCAAATTCCCAGAAACCCTCGAACTGGCCGCAGGCCACAGAGCATAAATCGAGGGCCGCTGAACCAGCTCGGCGCACGCCATGCGAGCGGAGGGTAAATTCCCAATAATAGTGGATGTTGGGATTTTGAACGCGCTTGTGGCTGGGAAAGCCTGTGGCGAGCAGACTTTGCGAAAGTTTTTCGACCGGCGACACGCGAATTCTGGCATTGCCGCGATAAGCGCCTTCGTTGCGAATCGCGGTGAACATTTCGCGCGTCACGGGATTGTAGACCGCGCCGATGAGCGGCTCGCCCTCTTCCAGAAGAGCGATGGAAACGGCAAACACCGGATAGCCGTGAGCGAAATTCGTGGTGCCGTCGAGAGGGTCGACATACCATTTATATTTCGAGGAGGCGTCCGGGGTTGATGCGCCGGTCTCTTCGGCGACAATTGCGTGCTGTGGAAAATGATGGCGGAGACGCGCGAGAATTGCGGCCTCGGACTTTTTGTCGGTCTCGGTCACCAGGTCTACTTCGCCCTTGTAGGAAATATCCTTAGGGAGCTCAGCGGCCTGAGCAATAATCGCGCCCGCCTCCTGCGCAGCGTCGACGGCCACTTCCAAAAAATGGACCGGACTATCGCCTTGCGGGCTCATTCGCCGGCGCCTGAGACAAAATATCCCTTGCGGTAATGCAAAGTGTAATTGCCGCCTTTCACCTGGAGTTCGATCCGGGAATACGTTCCCGGCTTTCCCTTTGGCTCGGGATAGTAGCTGAGCAAATACTGCGTTCGCAACTCGCGGCTGATTTTCTCGAACATGTCATTGAGTTGCGATAATTCATCCGGATAATACATGGCGCCGCCTGTGGAATCGATGATGGTGTCGATCGCATGTTCGCCGGCGGTATTGCGTCCGCCTTCATTTTTCACCGGGCGAATCAGAATGGTGTAGAGCAGCGCTTCGGACTGGATTGCGGCGCGGCGCGCCATTTCGAAGGTTGACTTGCTCGTTGTTTCGCCCGCATCCGTAACCAGCACAATCACGCGGCGGCGATCCTCCGGCAATTTGCCGAGCTGTTGCGAGCCCAACACAATGGCATCGTAAAGGGATGTGCCGGCTCCCGGCGTAATTCTCAGTGCCGCTGCTTCGAGCTGCGGGATATTGGAAGAAAAACCCGAGAGCTCGTACACATCGTCCGAGAACTCGAAAACGGAAAGCAAATCGCCGGGCCGCACAACCAAGCGGATAAAACGCGCGGCGGCTTCGTTTTCGAATTTTGTGTCCGTCGTGGTGCTCAGGCTCGAATCCACCATCAGCGCGAGCTCGAGCGGACGATTCGTCTGCGTCTCAAACCTGTCGATTTTCTGTTCCACGCTATTTTCAGACAATTTGAATGCTGATTCGGGAAGGTCGGCGACGGGCTTGCCGTTGGCATCGAGCACGGTGGCGGGCACAGTGACGACATCCGTTTCAACGCGAATACGATTTTGCCGACGCGCGCCGGACTGCGCATTCGCGATGGGCGCAAACGAAAAGAAAGCGGCCGCGAAGGCCGCGCAGCATGTCGCGGGTCGAATCATCTAGGGTGTAGATGAGGTTCCGGGCAAAAAGGCTTCCGCGGATGGTTTTTCGCCATCGGCCCAGACGGCGCCGTCGGCGAAATATTCCCTCTTCCAGATCGGCACGGTGCGCTTGAGCGTGTCGATTCCGTAGCGGCAAGCGTCGAACGCTGCACCTCGATGCGCCGCGCTGACGCCGATGACGACACTTGTTTCGCCAATCTCCAGGCGTCCGAGCCGGTGCACCATCGCGATCCGGTCAGTCGCAAATTGCTTGCGCATTTTCGCACCGATTTCGCGCATTTTCACGAGTGCCATCACTTCATACGCCTCGTATTCAAGGTATAAGGTTTGCTTTCCGCGCGAATGGTTGCGGACGATCCCTTCGAACACAATCGCAGCGCCATCTTCCGGAGCTTTCAAGCTGGCGAGAATTTCCTCGGTGGGAATGCGCTCGCGTACAATTTTGTAAATGTCCTCGACAATACCCGCCTGCTGTCCGCCGCTCACTGGCGGCAGAAACGCTACTTCGTCACCGGCGCGGATACGCGCGTCCCAGGGCGCGTACTCGTGATTAATCGCCGCCGCGACCGAATCGCGAAACTCGGCGAGCCGGGGAAAATCCGCCGCGTAGTTTGCGAACACGTCTTCCAGGCGCGCGCCTTCGGGAGCCACGCAGCCGTCCTCGGCCTTGCCCACGATTTCCTTCAATTGCCCAAAGAAGAGCACGCGCACCAGCATGCCTGCATTCTACCGTGCCTAAGTCTCAGTGGCCATCACTCCAACGATACTCGTGTGCAAAACTGCGCAGCGCAGCGCTTCTTGACACACGTACGATGGCGACATAACGTAATGGTAATTCGTGGGCTGTGACGATGTAGACTTGCGACCGTGAGTGACGACTTTCTGGTCAGGAACGCGTTGTGAAGATTCTTATCTCGGGATCGTCGGGACTGGTGGGGAGCGCGTTGGTAAATTCGCTGCGCGCCGACGGCCATTCCATCGCGCGACTCGTTCGGTCCGGCTCGCCTTCGCAGTCAGGTCCCGCCGCTGAAAACATCCGCTGGGAGCCGCCGACCGGGTCGATTGATCTTGCGGGAATGGAGGCCGCGGACGCAATCGTTCATCTGGCTGGTGCGTCCATCGCGGACGGCCGGTGGACGCCCGCGCGCAAGCAAATCTTGCGCCGAAGCCGCGTGGACGCGACGAAGCATCTCGTTGCGGGCCTTGCGCAATTGAAACAAAAGCCGCGCGTCCTGGTCGCCGCGTCGGCCATTGGCTACTATGGCGACCGCGGCGATCAACCGCTCATCGAATCCTCCGCGCCCGGCCATGATTTTCTTGCGCAAATTTGCCGCGATTGGGAGGCGGAAACCGCGCAAGCCGAGCGACTGGGCATTCGCACGGTGATGCTGCGTTTTGGAATTGTTCTTGCGGCGAATGGCGGCGCGCTCAAGCGCATCCTGGTTCCATTTCGCCTGGGCGTGGGAGGCAGGCTCGGCACAGGCCACCAGTGGATGAGCTGGATCGCGCTCGACGAAGTGGTCTCCGTGATTCGTTACGCAATCGAAAACGATTCCATTCGCGGAGCGGTGAATACCGTTTCGCCAAAACCAGTTACTAATACTGAATTCACCAGCGTGCTCGCTGGCGTGCTCCATCGGCCTGCGCTTTTCCCCGCGCCTCGCGTGGCTCTGCGTTTGGCGATGGGCGAAATGGCGGACGCACTGCTTTTCTCAAGCCAGCGCGTTGCGCCGGGAAAATTGCAGGCGCAGCTTTACGCGTTTCGCCATCCGGAATTGAAAGAGGCGCTGGAATCTGTCCTGCGCTGAGAGGTACCTGAAGCCGTAAAATCCGTTCAGCTCAAGGGAAAAGGCGCTTCCAATTCGGAGCGCTTTCCTTTATTTCTGTCATTCTCTGCCGTCTATTTTATGACGTGCAGCGTCACGCTGATTTTCAGTATGTGGCCATTGAAGGGATCCGTCGCAGCCGGTCCCTCTGCGGTCTGACCGTCATGCATCTCTATGCTGAAATCGGTACTAAATGTTCGGATCACAGATCGTCCTATGACCGCATCGTGAGGCGTTTCTGTACCTTGCTCGTCTGCCGAATAGACGGAGGATCGACTCACGGTCGAGTCCAAATTATACGAATTGTCTCCAGATATGGTGGCAGCGCAATCAACGTTCGTTCCCACATCCGTATATGTGAAGCTGCCGGCCGTGCCCACTGGAACCCTCACGCCCATGCGAAGATGGCCGGGGCGACTCGGGTGCGGTTCAGCTTCTACATACATCGTGTACGACATGCTGCCGACCTTCTGCTGGCCGTCATATTCAGTCAGAAGGAAATCGAGCTTCAGATGGCGGAGTGTCTCCTGATCTGAGTTCTTGCGTTGCTGCTGTGCTTGCGCGTACGCGGGGATAGTCAGCAGACACATCAATACGCCTACCATTCCCATTTTGAGTTTCACCGTTGCGCTCCTTTGAGAAACAATGCCCATTTATCGCGACCGCTCCGAATTGACGAACTGCTTTTCGCCACTGCCCGCCGGACCTTCTGTCGATTCGTCGTCGGCAAGCTTCGGCGTTTCGAGCGGGGCGATCACGAGCGGCTTGATTTCGAGTGGTTGATCGACAGCTTTCAAATCCGCGAGCAATTTCGCGCCGTCAATTTGACCGCTGTTCAGCGCCTGCGCGAACTGCATCACGGCTTCCATTTGCCCCGGCTGGACGATGATTTCGAGGACCTCGGGCGCTGCCGACCGCCGCTCGATTCGCCGAGCGTAAGGCCTGCGGACGGAACGCGGGAGCGCGACCATCGGTCCGTACCGTCGCAGCGTGATCTTTGGCTGCGCCGTGGTTGCCGCGCCCGCTGGGCGAACTGCTTGTACCGGCGAAGGAGCCGCGGAGCTTACGGTCAGCTCGCGCCGGGCGCCCGTTCGCGGCCATAAAGTCCAGACCGACGCCGCCACGATGAGCACAGCTGCACACGCCACAGCCGGAACCCATCGCGCGTTCCACCACGAGACAACGAGAGCCTCGTCACGAACGCGTTGGCGCACCTGCTCTATCAATCTCGGAGAAGGTTCAGCAGCCGATTGCGCAGTTACTGCGAGGTCGATCGCTTCGAGGAGTGTTCGCACGCGCTGAAGTTCCTCGCGGCAGGCGGCGCACTCGCGCGCGTGATTTTCCAATTCCATGCGGCGGTTTTTCGGCAACTCATCCGCCGCCGCGTCCGGCATCCAGTCTCGATATCGTTCGCAACTCATCGCAATCTCTCCGCCAACCTCTTGCGCGCCAGCCGCAGCCGCGACTTCACCGTGCCTTCTGGCAAACCGAGCAGCGCCGCGACTTCGCGCGTGTCATAGCCTTCGATCCCCGCCATCACCATCACCATCCTCAATTTGCCTGGCAACTTTTCCATCTCTTCGGCAAGGCGTCCCTGAAATTCCCGTGACGCCGCGATTTCCTCCGCCGACTGCGAAGCGTGCGTAAGCCCCCGGGCATCGTCCCTGGCAACGTCTTGTTCGCGATTCTCGCGCCGCTTCCCGGCCCGGCGATGATCCATCGCCATCCGCCACGCGATCCGCACCAGCCAACTGCGAAAACTCGTCCGGTCGCGCAACCGGTGAAAATTTCTGTATGCCCGCAGCAGCGCCTCTTGCGCCACGTCTTCTGCTTCCGCGCGGTCGCGCAAGATGGCGAGCGCCACTCGAAACGCGAGCGTGGCGCATTCCGCCAGCCGCTCTTGGAATTCGCGCTCGAGCGAAGCGTCGCTGCTCACTACGATCTCATTGCAACTGGCCGCCAGCGCATCCATCGCCTTCCCACTATGCCAGACGCCGCCCGCCGCAAATTGGTTCACTAGTTTCATCGGAACGTTCGATGCAGATGTGTGCAATGTGAACCTAAAGGGTGCGCAGCGCAAGGAGTGGTGCGGATTCTGCCCCCGAATCCCTTCGCGCTCGCCGATTTTCCCGCCACTTCGCCCGGTGAATACGTCACCGGAATTTTCGGCGCGCAGGTTGCCGCCGTCGACGCTGCAAACTGGCTCCGTCGTTTCCGCCACGCTCGGCGGCTGGACGTGCAACGCCGCAAATCCGCCGTCGCAGTTCGATGGCTCGTACACACTGGGGCCTCTCCCTATTGGCCACAGCTATATTATTTACGCCGAGCCATTCGTCGGCCTCGTCCAGCCCGCCGACATGGCCGGCGCCGTCGCAGGCACCTGCGGCACAGCGCGTCAACTTCGTGCACGGTCCCCGCCATCAACACAAATTTCGCCCCACGCCTCCGACAGTGAACCCAGCGGTCACTTTTACTTTCGCACACTACGGTCCAAAAGCGTCGTTTCACGATAGAATACGCATCGGAAAACTGTGCGATGAAAACGAAGAAGCCTAAAACTCTGAACGAGTTTCCATATTTCGTCGTGACGTCCGTTCGCCGTGGCGAAACGTCCCCTGCGGGCTACACCGAATTCGAGGTGGAAGGAACGTTTGAGAGGTTGAATCAGATTAAGAGAACTGAGTGCACCTGGTTTTGGCTGCTGATCGGAGAGCGTGACTGTTTATGTGCCCAAATAAGGTCGTTGGACAAAGATACCGGCGCAGCGGTGGTGACGTGCGATCGAGAAAAAATGCCGAATATCGTGGGCGAAAAGCTCTTTTACCTGAGTCCGTATTGGCAGGCCTTCAATATCTGGATGGTGCTTGCACCAGGATGGGGTTGGAGGAGAACCCAATTTCACGCTGTCGATGCGGTCGCCGAAACCTACGAAGCCCCCGATGTTTCGATCGTCGACGGCCAGGAGGTGCGCCAATGGACCAAGCTAGAGCGCGCAGACAAGAAAGGCCCCCTGAGCCGTTACTATCCTGCACAAGACCAAGACTCGCCTGACCAATCAGTGCGGGAGGTCTCCGGCGGATGGGATCACGAGCACTGCACGCTCTGCAAGGAGCACATTAATTCCGGAGATTTCGGCTATTGCGATCCTGACGGACGTTGGATGTGCGAATCCTGTTATGAAAAATACGTGAAGCTTCGCGACCTTTCATTCGTCGATGAACTTTAGTTGTTCGTTTCTATCCGTTGCAGAATTCCAAAATTAATTCGCGGAGGGTATCCGCGCACTGGCCGACGGAATCTAGCTCGACGTATTCTTCCGCGCCGTGAAGGCCGCGGCCAGTGGGGCCGAAGACAACTCCTGGAATTCCGGCGGCGGCGAGCAGGGCCGTATCTGTCCACGCCGCCATGCCGCTCAGTTCGCACGCGCCGCACGCGTGCGCGACGATTTTCTGTGTGCGTTGGACGAGCGGAGAGTCCTCGCGAATCTCATATGCCGGGCGCGCGCCCAATCCTCCGCGCAGCGTAGCGCGAAATTCCGCATCGTGCGATTCAAGGTCCGCGAGCATTTCGCGCAATTCCGCTTGCGTGCTTTGCTCCGTTTCTCCCGGCAGCATCCGCCGTTCGATTTGCAAACGGCACTCCGCCGGATAGCTCGAAAGCTCCTGCCCACCCGCGATCAGCGACGCGTGCAGCGACGCATTCCCTAGCCGCGCATGCGGCGCTCGCGAAGCGAGCCGCGTTTCCAACTCGTCGAGCGCCACCAGCACGCACCCCATCATGCGTATCGCGTCGCGCCCCTCGGCGGGCAAACTGCCATGCGCCGCGCGTCCGTGCGTCACAATTTCAAACCACGCGTAGCCCTTGTGCGCGACGACGAGCTTCAAATCCGTCGGCTCCAGCACAATTGCGGCTTCCGCCGCGTGTCCGCGGCGCAGCAGCGCTTCGGTGCCAATGCTGTTGCATTCCTCGTCGACGACACCCGCAATAATCACGGGTCGCGCCAACCGCGCGCCTTCGCGCGCAATCTCCACGGCTGCCGCGCACATCGCCGCTACGCCGCTCTTGATGTCGAGCGCGCCGCGTCCGTACATTTTCCCGTCGCGCACGCGCGGCGTGAACGGCTCGCGCATGTCGCCCGCGCCCACTGTGTCAATGTGCGCGACGATCATGAGCGCCGGCTTCACATTCGCCGAACCAATCATGGCCACCACGTTCGGCCTGCCCGGCGCGGCCTCTTCCAGTTCTGCCGCGATTCCATTCGCGCGCAAAAATTCCTGCACATGCTCGGCGGCGCGCCCCTCGCCCAACGCGCCCGGCCTGCCCGCCGTGGCGAGCACCGGCGTGGGATTCACCGAATCGATCGCCACCAAGTCTTCAAGCAGCTTCAATGTCTTTTGTGTGGTCTTTTGTTTGTCGATTGGCATTGGCGTGCGATGTGTGAGGACTAAAACCAGGTGCGCTTGCGATACTCGCGATACGCGTCGCCGAATTTCGCTTCAAGCACTTGGCGCTCTTTGCGGATGCGCAGCCATTGCATGGGAATCATAATCAAGAAGAACAGGAGCAGTAGCGGCCGCCCAAAAAACACAACCAGTCCGGCGAAAAACATTCCGCCGAAAACGTAAACGGGATTTTGAATCTTCGAATACAGGCCGTGCGTGACGAGTTCCTTGGCTTGTGCGCTGATCGCAAATGACCGTCCCAGTTGCAGGCGCGCCAGCGCCCATAAACAAAATCCCGGGATGGCAATCGCGATTCCCACGATCTGATACGTCGTCCACGCGGTGCCGCGGTTTTCGTAAAACACAAAGAACCAAACGACACTAGCGACAATGATCCATATCCACGTCTGCCACGTTTTCATGCCCGCAGTCTACACATCTCGAGCGCACTTCTCCACTGTATCAACTAACAAGACGGATGGACGTACTGAGCGAGAGCGATTCGCAAATATTCCTAATCGACTTCACGTGTTGTACGTTTACAGGCGGTCCAAATGAGCTTTAGCCCGATAAGAAAATAGACCGCCGAGAGGGGAGACGGCGCAATCACAGAACCAGTCCAGAGGATTCCCATAACCCAGAATTCGATGCGCTCGATGCTGTTGCGCGGACGTTTCGCTCGGATCAGCAAGCCATAGAACATTCCAACGTTGAGGGCGGAATCCATCGGCAGAATGTTGCTCTGCCGGAAGACTACTTGAGCCTCGAAATGCTGGAGGGCCTGTTCTTGCGCAATTTCTTCGGGAGTGGCGTCGCGAGGTTCGTCAGACATAACAGATCATGGTAGCGCCAACGGGAGTCGAACCCGTATTACCGCCTTGAAAGGGCGATGTGCTAACCATTGCACCATGGCGCCACGGACGAATGCGTAGAAACTTCCATCGATTATCGAAGATGCCGGGGGAATTGACAAGGAGGACTTCGTGATGCACGAAACTCGAAGATCGAAATTCGAAAAACGCATGTCTCGCGGAAGCGTCACTGAATTGATCCGAAGCAATTCGCTCCGCGTTTCGCTTTTCGAGTTCCGAATTTCGGCTTTCGACTTCTCTACTTCCAGCCCTTGCGTTCGCGCAGGCCGGTGATATGCGCGACGTGATGCCTTCCGTGCCACGCATACAATCCCAGCGTATCGTCGAGCGACATTGCGCCGCGCTCTGGATGCTTCATCTTGCGCGCAAACTCCGCCGCGCTCATTCCACGCATCAGATGGAGCCAACGCTCGTGCAGCGCGTCGAACATCGCGAGCGACGTCTCGACCGGCGTCGTCTTCGAGTCGCTCAACTCCGCCCAGCGCGTTTCGTTGTAGGGCTTGATGGTCGGCTCGTCTTCGGTCAGCGCCAGCTTGAATCGCACGTACGCGTTCATGTGGCTGTCGGCTAGATGATGCACCACCTGCTGGACGCTCCAGCCGCCGTCGCGATAGGGCGTGGCAAGCTGCTCGCGCGTCAATCCTTTCACCGCCGCGCGCAAACGCTTCGGTGCTTCCTCCACCTGCGCGATTAGTTTCCGCCGGTCGTCTTCCGACGGCGTGGCATTCGGCTGAAATTTCCCAACCGGATATCGCAGCTCTGCATCGCTCATCCGTTTCCTCTTTCCGCAGCCAGGAAATTTATTCCTTGCTCTCTTTATATTCCTCGTACCACTCCATCTGAATCGCTTCCAGCTTGCCTTCGTTCGACAATGCCGGGTCGCCCGTGAATCCATCGAGCTCGGTCACCCACTTGTGCAAATCGGTGAAACGCACCGTCAACGGATCCATGCCCGGAAATTTTTCCACCAGCCGGATCCCGATTTCTTCCGCGTTATCCCAGTCAAAAGTTCCCGGCATCGTCCCTCTCCGTTATATTTTGCCAGCGCAACTTCCAGCCTCGAGGTTCAGATCTCCAATTCAGTGCTCCGCTTCCTTCGCGTAATTCTTATTCCAAGACGGAATCTCCACCACGACATCCTTCGTGCCGTCGGGCACGCACTGGCAGCCGAGCCGCGACTTCGGCGTCACGCCCGGCGCTTCGTCAAGCTGGTCGAGTTCCGCGTCGGTCGCTTCGTTGCACGACTCCAGACCTTCATGGACAATCACGTGGCATGTCGAGCACGCGCACACGCCGCCGCAGGCATGGTCGAGGCCCATGTGAAATCCCGTGGCGATATCGAGAATGCTGCCCGGCAAGCCGTCGTGCCCATATGGAAATTTCGCCGGGTCCACTTCGACGGTTTTGCCTTCCTTGGCAAACGTCACTTTGAATTTCTGCGCCGCCGTCGTGTATTTAGTTTCTTCGATGTATGGATTTTTGCCGCCCATTGCGCCTCACTTCCAAAACTTTCGCCGAACTAGACTTCGTCGATTCTCTTACCGCCGACCGCCGCCTGCAGCACTTTGTTCATCGTCAATTCCGCCAGATTCAGCGTCGCTTGATTCAATTCGTCGATCTGCGCGCGTACGAATTTGTAGTCCGTACCTTCGGCTGCTTGGCGCAGCGCCGCAACGGATTGGTCAATCGCGGCACGTTCTCCGCGCGAAAGCCCCTCGGCGTGGACGCCCGAGAGCGCTTTCTCCGTCGCGCGTAAAATCGCGTCCGCCTCGTTGCGCGCTTCGATCAACTGCCGCTGTTCGAAATCCTGCTCCGCAAATTCAATCGACTCTTCGAGCATCCGCTCCATCTCGGCGTCCGTCAGCCCGTAGCTGGGCTGCACTTCGAGAATGCTTTGCTCACCGGTGCGCAAATCCCGCGCAGCCACTTGCAGAATCCCGTTTGCGTCGATCAGGAATTTCACTTCGACGCGCGCCAGACCCGCCGGCCCCGGCGGAACTTTCAACTGAAATCGCGCGAGCGACCGGCAATCAGCGGCAAGTTCCCGCTCGCCTTGCAAGATGTGAATGTCGATTCCCGTTTGATTATCAACGCCCGTCGTAAACAATTCTTGCGCGCTCGCCGGAATCGTCGAATTTCGCGGGATCAGTTTTGCCACTACGCCGCCCATCGTTTCGATGCCGAGCGAGAGCGGCGTCACGTCAAGGAGCAGCATATTTTTCACGCCGCTCTCCAAAATATCCGCCTGCACGGCCGCGCCCAGCGCCACCACTTCGTCCGGATTCAATTCGGAATGCGGCGTGCGTCCGAAATAATCGCCGACAGTTTTGCGCACCAGGGGAATCCGCGTCGACCCGCCCACGAGAACCACTTCATCCGTTTCCGACGGCTGCATTTTCGCATCGGCCAGGGCCATTTTCACCGACGCCATGGTCCGCGCAATGATCGGCGCAATCATTTCTTCGAATTGAGCGCGCGTGATTTGGCGGGTATAGACGCGATCGTCGGGCAACACAAATCGAATCGTCGCGTGAGTTCCGCTCGAAAGCTTGTGCTTCGTGTGAATCAACGTCTTGCGCAATTCCTGCACGGTCTCCGGATGCCGCTCAAAATCGATGCGATATTTCTTCTCGATTTCCTCGCGCGCCACCGCAGAGAGCGCGTTGTCGATGTCGTCTCCGCCAAGATGCGTATCGCCATTGATGGCGAGTACCTGGTAAATGTCGCCCTCGGTCGTCGAAATCAGTTTCAAAATTGAAATATCAAACGTGCCGCCGCCAAAATCGTATACAGCCACGCGCCCACGCCGCTGCTTATGAAGACCGTACGCCAGCGCCGCCGCCGTTGGCTCATTCACGAGCCGCAACACTTCGAGTCCCGCGAGCCGTCCCGCATCTTTCGTCGCTTGCCGCTGCGCGTCGTTGAAATATGCAGGCACGGTGATCACCGCGCGGTCCACAGTGTCTTTGAAGAAATCCTCGGCCCACGATTTCAATTCGCGCAAGATAAAGGCGGAAATCTCCGGCGGCGTAAAATACTTGTCGCCCAATTTCACGCGAATCACACCGCGGCTTTCTTCGTCGATGCGGAATGGAAAAATTTTCAGCTCGTCGCGCACATCCTCGACGCCGCGCCCCATCAGTCGCTTAACCGAATAAATCGTGCGGTTCGATTGCGTCAGCAACCGCCGCCGAGCCGGCTCGCCCGCAACAATCGTGCCGTTCGCGTCCAAGCTCACCACGGACGGGCACAGCGTGTCGCCATACGGTCCCGGAATGCACCGCGGCTCGCCGGTCGCCGGATCGACAAACGCGATCAGGCTGAACGTGGTCCCCAAATCGATTCCAACCGTCTTCCCCATGAAACTTTTCTAAGCCTCTAATTCCTGTGCGACATTGCGCACCAGATTTCGAATGTAGGACCGGCGATTCAGGACTTCATTCAACTTCGCCATCTGCTTGCGCCGTTCGGTGTCATCCGCGCCTGCATCCACAGCCGCATCCCATTCCGCAAAAACGCTCAGCAACTCCGCGTCGACTTCCTCCAATTTCTGCTCGAAATTCTTCTGCCTCTCGCCGAGACTTCCACGCAATTCGCTCAAATCCGCGCCGTCATTCTTGGCCTCGCGCAATTCGTCGAGCGATTCATTCAACTCGAAAACCTCTTCTAGCAGTTCCGGCGGCGCTTGTTGCTTCGTCGTGCCCTCTTTGCGCACTCCTTCGCGCAACAGCAGGTATTCGACGCGCGACACCGGCTCGCGCAGCGTCCTGTAGGCGTCATTCAATTCCGAAGAACGATCCAGCGCCAAATTTCTCTCGAACTCGGACGCCTTCACAAAATTGTCCGGATGCAGCTTCCAGCTCAGTTGATGAAACCGCTGTTCGAGCCCCGCCTCGTCGATTTTCAGTTTTTGCGGCAATCCGAAAAACGCAAAATGATCCCCGTTGTCGGCAAGCGGCTGAATTTTCCCGCACGCTGCGCAGAAATGCCCGTCGTCGGCAACCGCTTCGCAATTCCAACAAGCTCGAGCGGGCGCAGCGCCGGTCTGTGTTTTTGTGGAGCTCATGTATGATTTCCCAAGCGATTTTTTGGCGAGACGGCTGAATTCGCGGCATTCGACATCGTCAAGTTCCTCCGCCGCGGACGTTGCAAAAAGAAGCAGAAAAAATCAGGCTGTGAAGGAACTCCCGCAGCCGCAGCTTCGCGTCGCTTGAGGATTCTGGAAAACGAATCCCTGCCGCACAAGCGTCTCTTCGAAATCGAGTGTCGTATTGGCGAGATACAGAAAACTCTTCGCGTCCACAAAAACGCGCGCACCATTTTCCTCGATCACTTTGTCGCGATCCCGCGCCTGCGTTTCAAGCCGCATCGCGTACGACAATCCCGAGCATCCGCCGCCCTGCACGCCCACGCGCAATCCGCCCGAGTCGGGCGGTACGCCTTCCTTAACGAGCAATTCGCGGATTTTCTCCGCCGCTTTTTCCGTGACGTGAATCATGGCCCTCGCCTCCCGCTGGCGGCCGCCAAACAAATCGTCCGCCTGGCATCGTGCGATTCCTTGTTGTGAATCTTAGCTGTGCGCTTGTGCTGCGCCCGCCTGAGTGACGGCGTCGCCTTCGCCAGCCTTTTTCTTCCAGTCCGAAATCGCCGCCTTAATCGCGTCTTCCGCCAGCACCGAGCAGTGGATCTTCACCGGCGGCAGCGAAAGTTCGCGAACGATGTCCGTGTTCTTGATCGACAGCGCCTCTTCCACCGTTTTCCCGCGTACCCATTCGGTGGCGAGCGACGAGCTTGCGATCGCCGAGCCGCAGCCGAACGTCTTGAACTTCGCTTCCTCGATCACGCGCGTGTCGGGATTGATTTTCATCTGCAGCTTCATCACGTCGCCGCACTCCGGCGCGCCGACAAGCCCCGTGCCCACGTTTGGATCTTTCTTGTCGAGCGAGCCGACGTTGCGCGGATTGTTGTAGTGCTCAATTACTTTGTCACTGTAAGCCATCATTCCCTCCAGCAAATTTGATCAAACTTTTCTGGTTCCCCAGCCCCCGCAAAAACTTTACGCTGTCTTCCAGTTCATCTTGCTCACGTCCGTGCCTTCCTTCGCCATTTCGTACAGCGGAGAAAGCTCGCGCAAGCGGTTCACGGTCTCGACCACGCGATTCGCCACGTAATCGACCTCTTCTTCCGTGTTGAATCGGCCAATTCCAAATCGAATCGACGTGTGCGCCAAATCTTCCCCGACACCCAGCGCCTTCAGCACGTAGCTTGGTTCGAGCGTCGCCGAAGTGCACGCCGAGCCGCTCGACACCGCAACGTCGTTGATGCCCATCAGCAGAGATTCTCCTTCCACGTATGCGAAGCTGATATTGATGTTGTGCGGCAGGTGGTGCTCCATCGTGCCGTTGATGAACGTCTCATCGAGCTTGGACATGATGGCTTCCTTCAACCGGTCGCGCAACGCGCTCAGCTTCTTGGTTTCTTCGGCCATTTCCAACCGGCACAGTTCGCAGGCCTTGCCGAATCCCACGATGCCGGTAACGTTCAGCGTGCCCGAGCGCATGCCGCGTTCGTGCCCGCCGCCGTCGACCATCGCGGTCAATTGCACGCGCGGGTTCTTGCGCCGCACGTACAGCGCGCCCACGCCCTTCGGCCCGTACAGCTTATGCGCGGAAATCGAGAGCAGATCGATGCCGTCCTTCTGCACGTCGACGGGAACTTTTCCCACGGCTTGAACGGCGTCGCTGTGGAAGAAAACGCCTTTCTCCTTCGCGATCTTGCCAATCTCTGCTATCGGCTGAATCACGCCAATTTCGTTGTTCGCATACATAATCGAGATCAAAATCGTCTTGGGAGTGATGGCGCGGCGCAAATCGTCCAAATTGATGCGCCCGTCTTTCTCCACCGGCAGATAGGTCACTTCGTAACCGTCTTTTTCGAGGCGCTTACATGTATCCAGCACCGCTTTGTGCTCGGTCACTTGCGTGATGATATGATTGCCCTTCTCGCGGTACATCTCCGCGACGCCCTTGATCGCTAGATTATCCGATTCCGTCGCACCGCTCGTGAACACAATCTCTTTCGGCGTCGCGCCAATCAACTGCGCGATCTGTGCGCGCGCGTTCTCGACTGCTTCTTCGCCCGCCCAGCCGAACGCGTGGTTGCGGCTCGCCGCGTTCCCGAATTTCTCGGTGAAATAGGGCATCATCGCATCCACCACGCGCGGGTCCACCGGAGTGGTCGCGTGATTATCCATATAAATCGGTAGTTTAATTGCCATTCCTCATCTCCCCTAAACTCTCAGCTCGACCACCTCGGAAGCCGGGGCGTCGTCAGCCATTTGTGAAATTGTGACTTTGCTCAGCATCTCAAGAATGCTGTGATTCACTTTACGAAGTGGCTCTTTAATCGTGCACGTGTGCGTTTGATCGCAGTTGCCATGGTGCGTGACGCAGGACGTCAGCGACACAGGCCCGTCGATCGCATTGATTGTTTCGAGGGCCGTGATGGTTCGCGCGTCGCGCCCGAGCGTGTATCCGCCGCTGGAACCGTGCCGCGCCACCACAAGCCCCACTCGCGCCAGCTTTTGCAGCACTTTGGCCATCAACGGCGCGGAAATGCTGTATAGTTCAGCGATGTCCGCGGCGCTGCACGACCCGTCGTCCGGATGTGTCGCCAAGTGCTTCAGAGCGATCAGCGCGTAATCCGATTTTTTCGATAGCTTCAACATGGGAGCGACTTGACTGGATATACGACCCACCCAGTCGCATATTCATTCTAGGCGCGTCCAGCCCATCGTGTCAAGCGAAACTACGGCTGCAAACCCTATGTTAACATAGGTTTAAAACAGCACTAAACAGGTCGGGAATACGGTGCGTCTCGAGGCACTGAACGGGTGAAAAGCCGCCTCTAACGCGGTTTTTCCCGCCCTGAACGGCGAATGACGTGACCTCGCCAGCTTGGCAATTCCTAGTTTGCCGCGTTCTTCTTCGACGGCATCGCTGCCGATTCCGTCTTATCTTTCCTCAGTATTTGCGCCGCCTGCTCGACGGTTATATTGGAGGGGACGTGGCTATAATTTGATTCAATCGTTTTCTCGCGTACGCTGATCGTCTTAAAGAAAAGCTCCTTCCCCGTCAATTCGGTGTCCAGTAGAGTCATGTCCCAGTGTCCGCGCGCCACCTCGCCTTGTTTCACTTCAAACGTTCCGCCTTTATTCAAATGCCCCAGGATTCCACCGCCGAATTTCACCTCGGTGATCAGCCTGCCACTCAGTTCCGCCAGGCGCTTATTACGATTGTTAATCAACATCACTCCGGCCATGTGATGGAACACTTCTGCTTCGTGCGTCGAGGCGTGAAAATTCGGATTCGGCTTGAATGTCAGCCGAATCATGTCACCTCTTTTTCCGGCGTACCGGTACGTCAGCGCATCCGGAAGCATCTTGAGCAACTGCGTCTCCTGGTCGCCATCGTGCTTTTCCGCGTCGGCTCGTTTTTCCTGCTCGTCCGGATCCGCGGATAATTTTTGAATGCGAGCATTCTCGGCACGCCGCTGCTCGGCGCTCAAAGGTTGGCCATTCACCGCAAGCAGACGGTCGACTTCGCCGTTCTTTGTTTCGATTACGTCGTACATCTGTTTCTTGCCGTCCTTCACCGTAATCTTGCGGAACCTCCACAAACTGGGGTCGTTCTTACCAGAATTAAGCTCGTTCTGCACCGTCTCACGCACCAGTTGCTGCGCGTCGATTCTTCCGTCGCGGCTCGAACCGGATTTCGTTTCCGTTTCCGCTCTCGCTTTTGATTTCGAACCTTGAGCTCCCGCCGAAAGACTAGCGCCTGCTGTAATCACTATCATTGCGAGAAGAATTAAGGAGCCCATCCACAGTCTTTTGAAAATGAATGCCGGGCCCTTACGATTTTCCAAAGACATCGCGCGACCTCGCTTTGTAAATTTTCACCGGGCGGCTGCGCTCAGCTTTGCAGAAAATCAACGCGTCCATATCCCGCCCCAAAATTAAGATGTTTTAGTGCAGCAGAAAGCCACCCTTAAAGACAAATTTGTTTCACTCTGTAGCGAGTAGGTCTAGAATCTGTTGGTTCTTAAGGCGGCCTTCAAAAACAGCAGATGAAACGATGATTCGCTTCTTAGAAACTCGACGCGCACGCGAAGAACGCGCTGACGCTCTTCAACCATTCGCGCTCGGCCACCTTGAAGTCAGCGTGATGGAGATTCTCTGGTCGCGCGGCGAATCGAGTGTGCGAGACGTCGTTCACCAGCTTCCGCGCACGCTCGCATACACCACCGTCATGACCACTCTCGACCGCCTCTACAAAAAGGATTTGCTTAACCGCCGCAAATCGGAGCGCGCCTTCCTCTACTCGCCGCGCTTTTCAGCAGAAGAATGGGAGCGCAAACGCGCCGGCGATCTTGTGGCCGGCTTCCTCGCGGGACCGCAACCTTCGCGCGATTTGTTGATCTCCTGCCTGGTCGAAGCGGTCGGCCAATATGACAAAGCCCTTCTCAATGCGCTCGAGATGAAAATCCGCCGGAAACGCAAAGAGCTTTTTCGTCGAGGCCGCTCATGATTCTTCCTTACATCCTGCGGCTGGTATGTCTCTGCTTCGCGTCGTTTTTCCTGATTTACGCGGCCTTCAGCGTGGCGGCATGGATCGTTGCGCCCTCCGCCATCCGGCTGGGTGAATCACTCAAGCCGCGTTTCGCCGCGCGCCTTCTGTTCGTCTTGCGCCTATCGCCTCTCGCCGTAGCCGCTTTCATCGTGTCCGCACTTTGCGTGCCCAGCTATTTGTGGCTCGAGCCGGATGCAAATGCGGAACGCGTGGGCATCGCGTGCTGCTTCGCCGCCCTTCTCGGCGTCGCGCTCTGGACCATATCCCTCGCGCGAGTTCTGCGCGCCATTTTTGTCTCGCTTCGTTACCGCCGCCGGTGTGAACGCGAAGGCAACGCCGCGCTTGTCTCGAATCAGCAGGCGCTCCTGCTCGTCGTGGACACCGAAAGGGCGATGCTTGCTCTAGCGGGCGTCATCCGGCCGCGAATCGTCGTGTCGCGGGGCGTGTTGCAAGCGCTCTTGCCGCATCAGCTCGACGCGGCTCTGGAACACGAGCGCGCCCACCAATTTTCGCGCGACAACCTAAAGCGTTTCCTCTTGCTTCTCGCACCCGGCATTTTCCCGCTCTCGCGAGGCTTCGCCGCCATGGATCGTTCGTGGGCGCGTTTCACCGAATGGGCCGCCGACGATCGCGCTGCGGCGGGAAACTCGCAGCGTTCGCTTTCACTGGCCGAGGCTCTCGTGCGCGTCGCGCGAATGAGGACGTCTTCCCGAGCGTCTTTGTTCGTCAGCTGCCTGATCGAAGACGGCCGCGATCTTTTCATCCGCGTCGACCGCCTGCTGGGCCTCGAAGCGCCTGCCGAAAAAACCCCTCGCAAAATGCGCGCGCTGCTCGCTGGCATTTCTCTGGTCGTCACCGGCCTCGTGGTGGCTGCCATGATGCGCCCAGCCACGCTTTACTCCGTGCATCGTCTGCTCGAACAACTCATCCGCTAGTGTCACCGTTTCAATTAGATGAAATACGAACCGTGGTAGTAGTTCCGCCTGTGCAGTAGTGTCCGTGGGTTCGTCGAACGCAACTCATGCCCCGCGGACGGGCGCTACTAGAATCGACTTGAGGCGAGCCCTGAAAAATTGGCGCATGATCGCTGTCTCTCTGGTACTTTTTCTGATTTCCCCGCTTTCTCGCGCTCAGAATTTTCGTGGCAGCATCGTCGGCGAAGTCGTGGACACGACCGGCGCGCGTGTTCCCTCGGCGAAAATCGTCGCCCGGTCGCTGCAAACTTCCTTCGAGCGTCAGGCCATATCCAACGCGCAGGGTGAATTTCGCCTCGCCGATCTTCCGCCCGGACCCTACCGCTTGACCGTTTCCGCGTCCGGGTTTATGGATGCCATCTCCAACATCTCCGCTATCGTCAGCTCCGTTCAGGACGTCAGCGTCGCCTTGAAACCCGCCGCTGTCCAGCAAAGCGTCACCATCCGCGCCGAGGCTTCTTCCATCACCACTGAGCCTATCGATATCACCAGTGCCGTTCACGGCGGTGCGGTATCGGCTCGGGACCTTGCAAACATCCCCCTGGCTCACCGCACCTTCGCCAACATCGCTTTCCTCGTTCCCGGCACTGAACCCGTCGAGCCTTCTGACCCGACCAAGGCGCGGATCACTGCGGTTTCTTTCGGCGGAAGTTCGGGACTCAACGACGTTCTCAACGTCGATGGCGGCGACAATTCTGATGACTACATCGGCGGCTTCCTCCAGAATTTTTCGCCTGACGCCATTCAGGAATTCGCTGTCGAGACTTCGCAGCAGAATGCGGACACCGGACGCACGGTCGGCGGCTCCGTCGTCATCACCACCAAGCGCGGCGCCGACCAATGGCATGGCGACGCTGCCTTTTCCGAACGCGCCGCTGCTCTCAATGCGCGTTATCCCATCGAGAATCCCGCGCCGCTGCCCAAGCAGCCCTTCTCCTCCCAAGATTACGTCGCGACGTTGGGCGGTCCGATTGTCAAAAGCAAGCTTTGGTTCTTCACCGCTTTCGAATACAGCCATGAAAATGCCAGCATCGCTTACAGCCCGGCGACCCTCGCGCAATTCAACGCCCTCGCCTCGCTGGCCGCTCAAAGCTTGATTCCCGGCGTGAATTCCATCGCCGTTCCCAATAGCGTCCCCGTTCCGTTTCGCGATTATCTCGGCAGCGCGCGCGTCGATTGGACGCAGTCCGCTCGTTCGCAATGGTTCTTGCGCGCCTCGGAGGACAATTACACCACCAACAATTTTGCTGTCCAGCAGGCCACTCTTCCGTCCACCGGCGCCACCTGGCACAGCAATTATCTCAACATGGTTGTCAGCAACCAATTCACGTTCAGCCCCACTTGGCTTGGCTCTTTCACCTTTGACGCCAGTGGCCTGCATTTGACCGAAGTCCGCAATTCCAATTTCGGCTTCGCGCTCGCGTTTCCGTTCAGCTCCACGTTTCAAACCATCTCCGGCTTCGAAACGTTCGGCGACAATCAATTCGTCACGCCCATCACCGCCTTTCCCGTTCTGCGCAATCAGGAAAAATATCAGTTCCGCTACGACATCAGCCACGCCACCGGCAAGCACAATCCGCGCTTCGGAATCGATTTCATCCATGAACCCGTTCTCAGCGGCGCGCTGCCCGGCAACCAGGAAACCCTCGTCACTTTTCCTAACGATCCCACTTTTTACCTTGCGAACCCATCGCAGTTTACGGCCGACTATGCGGCCAATAGCGTCACGACTCCGGCCGGAAACGGGAGCTTTTCGCAGAATGTGCAGCGCATCGGTTTTTACGCCGAGGATTTCTGGCGCGTCACGCCGCATCTCACCATCGATCCGGGAATTCGCTACGATACAACTTTCGGACTCTTCACCGCTTCGGGCCAATCGCAATTGCAAAATCCAGCGTTTTTGACGCTGCGCGCGTTGCAAATTCCGCTCATCGACGGCGCGCCCCACGACTATCGCGGCCAAATTGCACCGCGGCTCGGCATCGCGTACTCGCCCGGAGAGTCTGAGAGCACGGTGATTCGCGCAGGCATCGGCCTCTATTACAACGACCTGGCGCAAAACGGCTGGGTCACTGCGTTTCAGGCCGTGAACGCCGCACCCGGCCCGTGCGTGAATCCCGGCGATCCCGGCTGCATCCCCGGCGCATCCAACGGCGGCGCAGGCGCCATCATCGACCCGCATTACAAGACTCCCTACGCGCTGCACGCTAGCGCGGGCGTCGAACACGCCTTCAATAAGAATTGGATCGCCAGCGCCGACTGGACGCACGAGCAAGGCGTGCACGGGTATCGCCGCTACCAATATCAAGCGGGCTTCACGCTTTTCACGCCCACAATTCCGACTTCAGATCCGAATTTTCAAGCGGACCAGATGAACGCTGTTCCGAATTTGACCGTGTTTCGAAGCGACAATCGCTCGAGCTACGACGCGCTCTCGATTCATCTGCAGGGAAACGTTTCGCGGCGCGCGAATCTGATCGTCAACTACACGCTCTCCAGCGCGAAGACATGGGGCTGCATTCTCGGCGAGCTTTTCGATTATGTGAACGGCGTTTGCAATCCGCTCGACGCGTTTGCCAAAGGCGATTACGGCCCGTCGGGCGAAGATGTGCGCCATCGCCTCGTTGTCGCGGGGATTTTTCACACCCCCCTCGGCTTCGAAATCAGCACGCTCTCACAATTCGAAAGCGCGCGTCCATTCACCATCACCACTCCCGTTGACGTAAATGGAGTCGGTGACGCGGTCAACGATCGCGCCGTCATCAACGGCGTGCAAACCACCATGGATCAATTTCGCGGCGCGCCTTACATCCAAGTCGATATGCGCGTTAGCCGCCCGTTCAAGCTCGGGGAACGCTTCACTGCCACGCCCTTCGTCGAGTTCTTCAACCTTTTCAACCGCAACAATCCCGGCGCGAATTACGTCACGAATCTCGCCGCGCTTCCTACTCCGGTGAACGATCTGACGAACGCCACCGCGTTCTGCCTGGATCCCTCCTGCTCGCAAACGCAAGCCATCACCAGCCTGAATCAGTTGCGCGTCCCCGCCGGCGGCCTCGGCGATTTCTTCGGCCCCGGCACCACCGTGGGTATACCCTTCGCGGCCCAACTCGGCGCCCGCCTCACCTTCTGAGTGACGCAATTTTTTCGCGTCGCCCCGTTCAACGGATACAGCGCCTGATTGATCTCCACAGCCGCCAGATCTATCCCTGTGGCGCGCAACGTGCTAGCTTTTTCAGAGTGAAAATTCGATGATGCGAGCGCCGTTCAACAGGCCGAGAGACGCCTCAACGCCGCCAAAACCTCCCCGAAAACGCCAAACCTTGACCGGTAATGAGTTTCATTTGTTGCGCAACGCAAATCTCCCCGCACAAGTGCCTCCGCAAGAAATCCTCCCTGTACAATCCGCGCAGAACGCAAGTGACAGCATCCCGCGGAAAAGATATTCTTGCGCGTGTCTTTGGGCGAGGCTGCATTCCTCTTTTTCGCTGCTCTGACCGCAGGTGCGCTGAACGCGGTCGCGGGCGGGGGCAGCTTCATTTCTTTCCCGGCGCTGCTGTTCGTACGAATCGCTCCCATCTCCGCGAATGCAACAAACACGGCAGCCATGTGGCCGGGAACGATCGCGAGTACAGTAGCCTACTGGCGCGAGATGAAAACGCCCGACGCGCGGCGACTGTTGCCGCCGCTGCTGCTGACGGGCTTAATCGGCGGCGTGATTGGGGCGCACATTCTGTTGCGCACGCCGGAAGCAACGTTCATGCACCTGGTGCCGTGGCTGTTGCTGGGCGCAACGTTGCTGTTTACCGCGAGCGGACGAATCACGAAATGGGTACGCGGACGACGCGGTCACATAAACGGCAGGCGAGCCTTATTCGTTGCCGGCCTGTTGCTGGAATTGGTGATCGCCGTGTATATCGGTTACTTCGGCGCCGGCGCCGGGATTTTGGTGCTGGCCATGCTCGCGTTGCTGGGTGTGGAGAATATTCACGCGATGAATGGAATGAAAACGCTGATTGTGAGCGCGGTGAACGGCGTGGCGCTGATTCTTTTTATTTCCGCAAAGGTGATTGTGTGGCCGCAAGCGATCGTGATGCTGGTGGGCGCGGCGTTGGGCGGATACGCTGGTGCGTATTACGCGCAGAAAATCAATCCGCAGAATATACGCAGACTCGTGATTATCGTGGGATTCGGCATGGCTGCATATTTTTTTGTAAAGAAATAAAATCAGGATTTGGCGTCTTCAAGGGCCTTGCGGAATCGGACGGTGTCGACCTGATGGCGTGCGACCTCGCGCGAGCCGAGGAAAACGATCGGCACATCGTCGGTGTAGAGCTCGCGCAACTCTTTGTCATCATCGACATTCACTTCGCGCAGCGAAGCCCCGAATTCGCGGAGAATCGGAAGAATTGCGGCGCGAGCTTCGTCGCAAAGATGGCATTTCGTCCGTGAATACAGGGTGGCGGCGCGCGGGCTGGCAACGGCGAGGCGTCCCTGTTCGCTGCGGCGATAGATATCTCCGCCGCCCGCGGGATCGAGCGCGCCGGAACGAACCAGCAATTCGACGGCGCCAGGCACGTCGTTGCGGCGTTCGGGATCGCTGCCACCCGCCACTTCCATCAACGCGTGGAGGTCGAGCGTGTCTTGGCCCAGTTCGTCGAATACTTCCAGGATGCAGCGTGAAATTTCATCCATAAGCAAAGCCGATTACGGATTGATGGTGTAGCCCTTTTGAAACGGGCCCATGACGGGAAAAAACGCGCGCGAACGGAAAAGTTCCGCAATCTGCCGAATGTGGCCCAGATCGTGAAAGGCCCATTCGTTCATCAATTGCGCGACACTGATCAGGCCAAATTCCTGATGCTGGCCTTTGCGCGCAAGAACGCTTTCGGGCAAATAGCGCAGCCAGGAAAGACTGCGGTCGCGCTCGTGGCAAAAAATTTTCAGATGTTCACGTGGCTTGCCGCTGGAGTAACGCCCGGCCCGATATTGCGCGTTCTGATCGTACGCCGCGAGTTGCGGCATGTCCGCCTGGGCCATGCGCTCGATGCGTTCGCGGAAGCCGGCCACTTCGACGTCGGCCAAATGCGCGAGCACTTCGCCGATCGACCATCGCTCGATCGAGGGCTTCCAGTGCAATTGATCTTCGCTGGCCAACGAAACGAGCTTTTCGATAATGATGGGCGTTTGCTCGAGGACGGCCATTCCCGGCAGAGCTGCGGCCTCCATGGCGGCTTTCATGCTTACCTCCGTCCCATTTGGCGACGATTCCTTTATACCGCAATTGGCGCTGCGGAAGAAACACGGCAAAGCAAAATTCCGAAAAGCCATTTGGCAAAGCGTGGCATCCTAGCAATCAGAAACTTGGCTGCAGTGAGTTGTCTGCGAGCGCCGGCGCTTGGTACGTCGCAAAAAAAAATAGCGGCTGAAAATAAGCGGAGGAGAAGTGGCGGAGATATTTGCTCTGGTGGATGACATTTTCTTTCAGTCGAAGATGATGGAAACGGCGAAGCAGGTAGGTGCCGGCATGAAATCGTTTGCAGCGGGCGCTGCGCTTATGGCGGAACTGGAGAAGCAACAGCCGAAACTCGTGGTGGTGGATTTAAATGCGCGGCAATCTCCTATGGAGACGATCGCAGCGATACATGGGCGCGAAACGAACATTCGCATCGTTGCCTTTTTCTCTCATGTGCAAACCGAATTGGCGAACAGGGCACGCGAGGCCGGCTGCACGGAAGTGATGCCGCGGTCGAAATTCACCAAGGAGCTGGCTACGATCTTTTTGCAGGCGAAAGAATGAGGTACCGACGCTGGGGCGAGGTGCGGGAGGCAGGTTGACATGAACAGATTGAGAATGGCGCGCACCATCGTGTGGATCCTAGCCCTAGCAATGATTATGATTGCTGCGCTTGCGCCGAATTTGGGGGCGCAGACACTGCAAGGGGCGGGTTCTGGTCCGGCCGAGGCTCTGAATGACGCGCTGGTTGCGGCCTGCGAGGAAAATACAGCGGACTTTGCAAATTATTTGACAGATGAAAATGCCGCGTCGTTTCAGAAACTTCCGGCGGACCAGCGCGCTTCGCTGATGCAACGCTTCGCGCTCGTCGATACGGCGGGGAGGCCGTTGCTTTCCAGCGATGACAAAGGACACGAAATTTTGCGCTGCGAAGGAACGGACTCGAGCGCTGAATTCCGGTTTGGCACGCCGCGCGTGCATGACAACCTGTCGTATGTTCCGGTGAGCGTCACGAACGGAAACACAATTCAGTTTGGATTCGTGCGCGAAAATGGCACATGGAAACTGCTGTCGCTTGGACTTCTGCTGATCGATATCCCGCAGCTTCAGGAACAGTGGGCCGCGCAGGACATTGAAAACCGCGAGCAGACCGCAATCGACACGCTGCAAAATTTGGCAGCGGCCATCGATACATACAAGCAGGCGTTCGGCAAGTTGCCGAATTCTTTGGCGCAACTCGGCCCGGCCAAGGACGGCATCTCACCCGATGGGGCAAAATTGATTGATGCCGACCTGGCTGCCGGAAATAAAGACGGCTATAAATTTCGGTATCGGATCACCGCCGCGGCGGATGGCGGCGAGGCTGGTTTTGAAATCGCGGCGATTCCCGCCGTGTACGGGAAGAGCGGGAAACGGTCATTCCTTCTCGATAAGAACGAAAAAATTCATGCAGCGGACAAACGCGGCGCGGTGGCGACGGCCGACGACCCCATCGTGACGACGGCCAACCCGGAGACGCAATAACGGCGCGCCAGCCAGGGCAGTAAGTAAGATAGTTGCCGATAAGCACCGGACGCCGGAACTGACGGAACTAAGCAGAGGGTTCGAACATCTCAATCGATAGTGGGTCTTGGGGGATGTCGAATGAGGCGATTGCTCGCTGTGGCTCTGGTTGCAACGTCGTGCGCGCAGGTGGCGGCGGCGCAAATGCGCGGTAGCGCGCAATTTTCAAAGTATGAGGTATTCGGCAACTACCCTGAGATTGAAAGCAACGATCATGTCTTCGACTTCGGCACAGACTTCAACGCTGTCCACAGGGATTTTGACAACGCTGACCGCGGATTCGAGGGCGGCGTAATCCGCAATTTCACCAGATATTTCGGGGTCATGGGTGATGTCTCCGCGGATTTTAGCAGCGGCGAGTTTGCACACACGGTTCAAGCACTCTGCGGCACGCCACCGTGTCCCACGTTCACGCAGAACATTGGAATCAATCCGAGGTTATTTCACTTCCTGGGCGGACCTGAGCTCGTTTTGCGAAATCACACGCGGTGGACTCCCTTTGGCGACGCTCTCTTTGGCGCTGCCCACGCGACGGCCTCATTCAAGGCGGACGGGCCCTTCATCCATGTGTCGCGGTCAGAGGCGGAAACTGGATTTGCGATGAAATTCGTAGGAGGGGTCGACGTTTACATCATTCCGCGAGTCAGCTTTCGAATGAATGTGAGCTACGGCCAAAACTATGTGGGATCGAGTGCTTTGCCTCCGCAACGAGTGAAGTTGGTAGGATCGTCGATTGGATTTCTGTTCCACTTCGACTGACGCGAAACGATCCCGGCTGGTGGCTCGAGCCAAACCTGTACGAGGAATTTTGTGCTATGCTGTGGCGTCTGAACGGCGCCCCAGCCGGCCGGAATTCACTCCGCGAGATACTGCAGAAGAGCCACACGGCTCTGTGAATGCCGCCCGAACTGCCGCTATACGGCCGGAGAGTGCGCGTTTAATGTCCGCTGGAGACCTGAATCCCATGGCCACACACACAGCAACCACGCAAACTTCAGAAATACGCATCGCGCATTCACCGGATAGCGACGACGCGTTCATGTTCTACGCGTTGGCAACGGGCAAACTCCGCGTTCCGGGAATCAAATTCACGCACGTGCTCTCCGATATCGAAACGCTCAATCAGGCCGCGCAAGAAGAGAAATATGACGTGACGGCGGTGAGCGTTTATGCGTATCCGTTCCTCGCGGATAAGTATATTCTGCTTGATTGCGGCGCGAGCTTCGGCGAAGGCTATGGGCCGATCGTGGTTTCATCGCGGGCGATGAAGAAAAACGAATTGAAGGGCTGCAAAGTCGCGATTCCTGGGACGCGGACGACTTCGTACCTGGTGCTGAAACTGTTTGAGGCCGGCGTCGAGACGGTGACGATGCCGTTCGACAAGATTTTGGACGCTGTGAGCGCAAAGGAAGTGCAGGCGGGGTTGCTGATTCACGAAGGGCAACTGCTTTACGCAGCGGCGGGGCTGCACCGCGTGGTGGACCTGGGCGTTTGGTGGCAGGAACAGACAGGGTTGCCGCTGCCGCTCGGCGCAAATGCGGTCCGGCGTTCACTGAACACGGACGTAGCGCGTCAAGTGGCGCGCGCGATTCGCGAGAGCGTGGGCTACGCGCTCGATCATCGCGAAGAGGCGCTGAATTATGCGCTGCAATTCGCTCGCGACATGGACCCGGCACTGGCCGATAAATTCGTGGGCATGTATGTGAACCGCTGGACGCTGAATTTTGGCGACGAAGGGCGCAAGGCTGTCGATGAGCTCATTGCTCGCGCAAAAGCAGCTGGCCTGATGCCCGCCTCCGCGCGGGTCGAATTCCTGCGAGAATAATTTGCCAGTGCTTCGGGTCTGGCTGCGCACTCGTGCGGCTTGACGGCCCCACCGCGAATCGAATAGATTCGAGTTCCGATGCGAATCAAACTACAACCTACTTTTCTTGCTGTGAGTGTTTTCTGCTGCGCCGCGATTTTGCACGCGCAAGCCAAACAACAACCGCCCGCGCCGCGCGAAGATGCGTCGGCCGGCGAAATTTCGAATCCGGCGTGGCCGCCCGCCGCGGTACGCGGCGCACACGCAATGGTCGTAAGTGATGAGGCGCTGGGTTCCGAGGCGGGCGTCGAGATTTTGAAGAAGGGCGGCAATGCCGTGGACGCGGCAGTAGCCGTGGGATTTGCGCTGGCGGTCGTCGAGCCCGAGGCGGGAAACATCGGTGGCGGCGGCTTCATGCTCGTGCGCATGGCGGATGGCCGCGCGAAATTCGTCGATTACCGTGAAGAAGCACCCGGGCGCGCCACGCGCAACATGTACGTGGGCGCGAACGGGAAAATCGTGCCCGGCAGGTCGACGCTCGGGTATCTTTCCGTCGGCGTGCCGGGAACCGTGGCGGGGATGGCGTTTGCGCAGAAGCATTTCGGCAAACTGACGCTGGCCGAGGATATGGCGCCCGCGATACGCCTGGCGAAAGATGGCTTCCCCCTTGGCGCGAAACTCGCAGCGTCACTGCGTGATTCCGCGGACCGGCTCGGGAAATTTCCGCACAGCGCGGAAATTTATTTGCACAATGGGAAGTTCTATTCGGCTGGCGAAGTTTTTCGGCAGCCGATATTGGCCGCGACGCTTGAGCGCATCGCGAAAAACGGGTCGAGCGAATTTTACGCTGGGAAAACGGCGCAGGATTTGACCGCGCAGATGGCGCGTCACGGCGGCTTGATCACCATGCAGGATCTGAAAAATTATCGCGTGCATCTGCGCCAGCCGGTCGAGGGAACGTATACCGCGCGCGGCAGCAAGTGGACAATCATCAGCAGCCCGCCGCCGAGCTCGGGCGGCATCGCGATTCTGGAAGCGCTGAATATTCTTGAGCCTTACCAACTGAAATCGTGGGACGACGCACAGTCGGTGCATCTGGTGGTGGAAGCGATGCGGCGCGCGTTTGCGGATCGCGCGACATTTTTGGGCGATTCGGATTTTGCGCATGTGCCGGTCGCGGGACTGCTGAGCGAGAAGTACGCTGCCGAGCGGCGCGCGACGATTGATCCAAGAGAAGCAAGCTCAAGCAAGCAAATTGGCGCTGGCAATCCCGCGCCGTTCGATCATTCGCAAGACACTCCCGCGGGCGGCGCGATCGAAAAACTTTCGCCCGAGGCAGCAGCGGCGTGGATGGAAGCGGCGGCGCAAAAATCGGGGCACACGACGCATTATTCCGTCGTGGACGCCGCCGGAAACGCGGTGTCGAACACCTACACGTTGAACGACAGTTACGGTTCCGCGGTGACAACGACGGACGGATTTTTGCTGAATGACGAAATGGACGATTTCACCAGCCAACCTGGAACGCCGAATATGTTTGGCCTGCTGCAATCGGCAGTGAATGCGATTGCGCCGGGACACCGGCCGTTGAGCTCCATGATGCCCACAATCGTTCTGCGGAATGGCAAACTGAGTTTTGTCACAGGCTCGCCCGGCGGGCCGCGAATTATTTCCGCAACGCTGCTGAGTATTTTGAACTGGGCGTGGCTGGGAATGGACGCGCAGGCGGCGATCAACGCGCCGCGCTTTCATCAGCAGTGGATGCCCGATGTAGTGTTGATCGAGCCGTCGTTTCCGCAGGTGGTGGCGAAGGATCTCGAGCAGCGCGGATATCATCTGGCATCGCGCCAGATGTGGATCGGCGAAGTCGAAGCGATTGGGATCGACCCGAAGACAGGCGAGCGGCTGGGCGCGCCTGATCCGCGGCGGCAAGGCGCCGCCCGCGGGTATTGACGCGGACGAGTTTTCCACAGACCATAGAGGGCCGGTGCACCGCGATTACGTAGCTATTGAGCGTGCCCAATTGTCTGCGGCGCTTCGCGAACCGCGGAAACACAAAACGTTCAAACCATGCAGCGCGTCTTCTCCACCTACCGATACTCGACCCAGCCGCTGACTTCCGTATTGCTGGCGGAAATTGCGCAGGCGGGCATTTCGCAGGTCGAAATTTACTGCACTCCGGTGCACGTGAATTATCGCTCCGTGGAGACGATCCGCACGGTCGCGGAATGGATTCGGGAGCACGGGCTGGCGATTCATTCGCTGCATTCGCCGACGGAGCGCGATTTGTTGCCCGGAAAGCGCGAAAGCGGAATTCCCATTTCGATTTCCGATCCAGAGCGCGTGCGGCGTGTCGATGCCGTGGACGAAGTGAAACGGACGCTCGAAATCGCGGAGCAGATTCCGTTCAAGTATCTGGTGCAGCATATCGGCGGCGGACGCGAAAAACACGATCAGCGCAAAATCGACGCAGCGTTTAATTCGCTTGAGCACTTGACGATTTTCGCGAAGCAACGCGGCGTTTCGATACTGCTCGAAAACACGCCGGGCGAATTGGGAGCGCCATCGAGCTTGCGGCATTTCGTCAAAGACACGCGGCTGGATTTGAAATTCTGCTTCGACATTGGGCACGCGCATATGGAAGACGGAATCGAAATCAGCTATGAAGCGATGCACGATTTGATGGCCGCGGTGCACGTCCACGATAATCATGGGCAAAAGGACGAGCACCTCCTACCGTATGGCGGGAATATAGATTGGGACGCAGCGCTGGGAATTTTGGCAGCGGCGTCGGCTCCCCTTCCGATGGTGTTGGAGCTTCGCGAGCAGTCCGGGCAGGCGCCGTCACTAGCCGATGCCATGGCGGCATTCGAAAAGCTCGACCAAGGCTTAGAGGCTAAGCGCTCCGCCGCGCACAATTAAGATTTCGAGGAGAGCGAAAATTCAGGGCCAGGGGTTTTTATGCGTGTCGTGACTGTCGAACATGCCGGGGAACATGTGGGCGCGGAGGTGACGATTCGCGGATGGCTTTACAATTTGCGCGAGTCGGGGAAGCTGCTGTTTCCGATTTTTCGCGACGGCACGGGGATAATCCAAGGCGTTGTTTCGCAGAAAGAGCATGCAGACGCATTTAACGCGGCGAAAGGCCTGACGCAGGAATCCAGCGTGATTGTGACGGGCACGGTTCGCGCGGAGGCTCGGGCTCCCGGAGGATTCGAACTGCATGTGAGCGGCGTAGAAGTGGTGCAACGCGTGCCGGAGTCCACGCCCTTTCCGATTCAGCTCAAGGAGCACGGCGTTGATTTTCTGCTCGACCAGCGGCATTTGTGGATTCGCACGCCTCGACAAGCTGCGATTTTACGGATTCGCGCGGAAGCGGAGCGCGCGGCGCGCAATTTCATGGACAGCCAGGACTACACGCTGACTGACGCGCCGATTTTCACGCCGGCCGCATGCGAAGGCACGACGACGCTTTTCGAAGTCGATTACATAGACGATCAGAAGGCATATTTGACGCAGTCAGGGCAGCTTTATGTGGAGGCGACGGCTGCAGCACTGGGGAAGGTTTATTGCTTTGGCCCTACGTTTCGCGCGGAAAAATCGAAGACGCGACGCCACCTAACGGAATTTTGGATGCTCGAGCCCGAAGCGGCATACGCGCATCTGGAAGACATGGTGGTCCTCGGCGAAGGACTTGTGAGCGCGATGGTGCAATCGGTGGTGAAAAATCGGGCGCGCGAGCTCGAAATGCTGAAGCGCGACGTCAGCAAGCTCGAAAACATCAAGCCGCCATTTCCGCGAATTATGTACGACGAGGCAATTAAAGTTTTGGAGAAAAACGGCAATCCGGCGAAATGGGGCGATGATTTCGGCGGCGACGAAGAGACGATCATCTCCAAAGAGTTCGATAAGCCCGTGATCATTCATCGTTATCCCGCGGCGATGAAGGCTTTTTACATGGCGACGGATGCGGCACGGCCGGAGCTTTCACTGAGCTTCGATATGATCGCCCCGGAAGGCTACGGCGAAATTATCGGCGGCGGCGAGCGTTTGTCGAGTTACGAAACCCTGATCGAGCGGCTGCGACGGAACAATTTGCCGGAGGAATCGTTCCAGTGGTATCTGGACTTGCGGCGCTATGGCAGCGTGCCGCACGCAGGGTTTGGATTGGGCCTGGAACGCACCGTTGCGTGGATTTGCGGAACGGAGCACATTCGCGAAGTCATCCCCTTTCCTCGAATGCTTTACCGTGTATATCCTTAGGCTGCTTCGCCTGCCCGCATTTTTGGGGGGACGAGCATCGCATGGCGCAAAAAATTCGCATTCTCGGTGTGCCGATGGACCTCGGGGCAAGCCGCCGTGGCGTCGACATGGGACCTTCCGCGTTGCGCGTCGCAGGCTTGCAGGCACGACTCAAACAGCTTGGCTATCAGGTGGAGGATATCGGCAACATCTCCGTGAAGCAGCCAGAAGAACAGCACTACGGCGACAAGCGCGCGAAATATCTGAAGGAGATCGCCGAGACTTGCCAGGGCCTGGCCGAAACGGTGGAAAAAACGCTTGCTGACGAGATGTTGCCAGTGGTTCTCGGCGGCGACCATTCGATTGCCGCGGGATCGGTCGCGGGCGTGTCGTCTTTTTTTCGCAAGCAATCGAAACACATCGGGTTTATTTGGCTGGATGCGCACGGAGACATGAACACTCCAGACACGAGCCCTTCGGGAAACGTTCATGGAATGCCGCTCGCGGCGATCATGGGATACGGCGCGCCGGAGTTGACAGAAATTTGCGGGTTCAAACCGAAGGTGGAGCCGCGCAATATTGCGATGGTAGGAATTCGCGAGCTGGACGCAAAAGAGCGCAGGCTGGTGAAGGATTCTGGCGTGCACGTGTTCACGATGCGCGAAATCGACGAGCGGGGGATGCGCGACGTGATGGCCGAAGCGTTGCGGTTCGCGACCGACGATACAAATGGAGTGGCGGTGAGTTTGGACATGGATTTTCTCGATCCGTCGGAAGCGCCGGGCGTGGGCACGCCCGTGCGCGGCGGCGTGACATATCGCGAGGCGCATCTGGCGCTGGAAATGATCGCCGACAGCCGCGCGCTGGTGTCCTTTGAGCTGGTCGAAATCAACCCCGTGATTGATTTGCACAACAAAACGGCGATGCTGGGAGTGGAGCTGATACTTTCGGGGTTGGGAAAGAAAATTCTGTGAGGCGCGCGAAAATATCGCGCACGCCACCCTACCATCATGACTAACAAGAAACTGCGAATCGGGATCCTGTTCGGCGGGCGTTCGGGCGAGCACGAAGTGTCGCTGGCGTCGGCGGCTTCCGTGATACGCGCGCTCGCTACGGAAAAGTACGAAGCTGTGCCGATCGGAATCACCAAAGACGGGCGCTGGCTGGTGGGAACGAGCGCGCAAAAATTGCTGCCGGAAGTGCTGAAGACGGGCGAGCGCGTCGTGCTGCCGCCGGATCCGAGTTCCTCGGCGCTTGTGTCGCTGGGTGGCGGATCGGCGCAACCGAGCGTGAAGATCGACGTGATTTTTCCGGTGCTGCATGGGACCTTCGGGGAGGACGGCACAGTGCAGGGTTTGCTTGAACTCGCGGGAGTGCCTTACGTGGGCTCAGGCGTTCTGGGTTCGGCGGTTGGGATGGATAAGGATTTGCAGAAGCGCGTATTTCGCGAAGCGCGCATACCCGTGGTTGCGGCGCTGACGATTTCGCGCCACAAATGGGAAAAGAAGCGCGGCGAAATGCTGGTTGCAGTCAAGAAGAAATTTCGGTTTCCACTGTTCGTCAAGCCCGCGACGCTCGGGTCTTCGGTGGGGATGACGCGTGTTAGCACCGCCGCGGAATTGCCGGCGGCGTTGGACCTGGCTGCGGAATTCGCGCAGAAGATTCTGGTGGAGCGTGCGATTCGCGGGCGCGAGATCGAGGTTTCGGTTCTCGGGAATGACGAACCGAAGGCTTCGATTCCCGGTGAAATTATTCCGCACCGCGAATTTTACGACTATGCGGCGAAATATCTGGAAAGCGGGACGCGGCTCGAGATTCCGGCGAAGCTGAATAAAAAGCAAGTGACGCAATTTCAGGAGTACGCAGTGCGGGCGTTCCGGGCGATTGAGTGCATGGGAATGGCGCGCGTCGACTTTTTCCTCGAACGCGGCACAGGCAAAATCTACCTCAACGAAGTGAATACCATTCCCGGCTTCACGAGCATCAGCATGTACCCGAAATTGTGGGAAGCGAGCGGGATTCCGTATAGCGAGCTGATCAGTCGGCTGATCGACTTGGCGCTGGAGCAGCATAAGGAAAAAGCGCGCACAAAATACTCGATCGAACTGCCAGCGGGCGCCGGCGGCGCACTCGAAGGCTAAAAGCATTCCTTCCCTCGCAACTTCATTCTTGACATTTGTAAGGCGTTAATTAAACTAACCGGTTAGTTGAATATATGCCTGGCGAGGGGTTGCGGCACAGCGGAGGAACAGAGATGGAATATCGACGATTGGGCAAGAGCAGCTTGGTGGTTTCGGCGATTGGGCTTGGATGCATGGGGATGTCGGATTTTTACGCGGGACGCGATGACGACGAATCGATCGCTACCGCGCGCCGCGCGATCGATTTGGGGCTGACGTTTCTCGACACGGCGGACGTGTATGGCTCGGGACGTAACGAGCAACTCGTCGGCAAAGCGATTCGCGGGCGGCGGAACGAAGTGATGGTTGCGACAAAATTCGGAGCGGTGCGCGAGCCGGACGGGCCATTCCTGAGCGTCAATGGGCGGCCGGAATATGTGCAGAACGCCTGCGAGGCCAGCCTGAAACGGCTGGGAATTCCGAGTATCGACTTGTATTACCAGCACCGCGTCGATCCCAATGTGCCGATCGAAGAAACCGTGGGAGCGATGGCACGGCTGGTGGAGCAAGGGAAAGTGCGATATCTCGGATTGTCGGAGGCCGCGCCTGCGACGATTCGCAAGGCGCATGCGACTTATCCAATCAGCGCGCTGCAAACGGAATATTCGCTGTGGTCACGCGAACCAGAGGACGGACTACTGTCGACGTGCCGCGAACTGGGAATTGGATTTGTGCCGTACAGCCCGCTGGGCCGGGGATTTTTGACCGGAAAAATCCGGCGGTTCGAGGATCTCGCGCCAGATGATTACCGGCGCAAATCCCCGCGATTCCAAGGCGATAATTTCAACAAGAATTTGCGCGTGATGGATCGCATCAACGAAATTGCAAAGGAGAAGCATTGCCAGCCATCGCAACTGGCGCTGGCGTGGCTGCTGGCGCAGGGTAAAGACATCGTTCCAATCCCGGGGACAAAGCGGCGAACATATCTCGAGGAAAATCTTGCGGCCATTGACATGCGGCTGACACCCGAAGAGCTCAAGCGCATCAATGAAGCCGCGCCGCAGGGTGTCGCGTCCGGGCCGCGCTACGACGAGTCGATGATGGCGCGCGTGAATCGCTAAGACGCCGGGCTTCGAAGAACAGGTGATGAGAGGTTCGCAACAAGCTGCTGGACGGATTATGCACAGAGGACGCAAAAAGAACGACAACCCAGAAGCGAGACGGCGGATTCTGGACGCGGCGGAACGAATCTTCGCGGCGCGAGGGCTGGCCGGAGCGCGTACGGAGGAAATCGCCCGCGCGGCACGCGTGAACAAGGCGATGCTTTATTACTATTTTGAAAGCAAGGAGCAGTTGTACCGCGCCGTATTCGACAATCTTTTCGGACAAGCGGGACAGATGATTGAATCGGAAATGCCGGCTGAAGCGGCGCCGCGGCAGGCGATTCTTGCGTTCGTGGAGGGCTACTTTAAGTTTCGGATTGAAAATCCCAATTATGCGCGTCTGATGCAGCACATGATGTTGGAAAATCCGGAACAATTCCGCTGGGTTGCTCGCGAGTATTTCGAGCAAGGATTCAAGCGGGTGACTCAGATAATCAAATCGGGTATTGCGGATGGTCAATTTCAGCCCGTGAATGCCGAGCATACAATGCTCAACATCATCGCCATGATTGTTTTCTATTTTTCCGGAGCTCACGTGCACAGCCTGCTGTTACGACGCGACGCGTTGCAGCCACGCGCAATCGCAGAGCACAAGCGCGCGCTAATCGATCTGCTGGAACACGGGCTGTTCCGCACACCTGCGAGGCCACGATGAACGGGCGAAAATTTTTCGGCATACTTGGAGTGCTCTTCTTGATTGTGCTGGCCATTTATTTAATCACCATGCCGCGGGGGAACGCCTATCCGCTGATTGGAGTGGTAGACGGCAATGAAGTGATTGTGAGTCCGCAGACAGCGGGACGGATCGTTAAGCTGACCGTCGACGAAGGTTCACAGGTGAAAAAAGGTGAGTTGATCGCGGGGCTTGACAGTGCGGCGCTGGAAGCGCAGGTGGAAGCCCAACAAGGAGCGATTGCGAGCCTGCAAGCGCAGGTGACGCAGGGCCGTGCAAATCAGGGGATGGTGAACAGCCAAACCGAGGCAGCGCTGCGGGCGGCACAGGCCAACGTTACGTCGAGCGAGGCCGAGCTTGAGCAGGCGAAAGCGACGCTCCAGCTTAATTTGTCGAACATGAAACGCACCGTTGCCTTATTTTCCTCCGGCATTGTGTCGGTGCAGGACCGCGACGCGGCGGTGGCCACGTACAAGGCGTCGCAAGCCAACGTGAACGCCCTCGCTGAGCAGGTGAAATCGCAGCAGGCGGCACTGGCCGTGGCGGAGGCCAATCGGAAACAGGTGAACGTGCTGTACAGCCAGATCGCTTCAACGGAAGCGCAACTGAATCAGGCGATCGCGACAAAAAATCAATTCAAAACACAGCTCGGATACGCCGAAGTATTCGCGCCGATCAATGGAATCGTGTCCGTGCGCGTGGCGAAGCAAGGAGAAGTGGTGCAGGAAGGCGGTCCGATTGTGGTGCTGGTGGACGTCGACGATCTGTGGGTGCGCGCCGACGTGCCGGAAACCTATATCGACTCGATTCAGTTCGGGGAGTCGCTGCCGATTCAGCTGCCTTCCGGCACCATTGTGCACGGGAAAGTTTTCTTCAAAGGCGTGGAAGGCGATTTCGCAACGCAGCGTGACGTCAGCCGGACGAAGCGAGACATCAGAACGTTTGCCATCAAGGTTTCACTGCCAAATCCGCAGCACCGGTTTTTCACGGGAATGACGGCGACGGTGTTGCTCACGCCACCGCCAGAAACGAACCACTGGTGGGAGAGACTGTGAAGGTGGAACGCGTACCGGCCACAGGTCAGTCCCGGCAAGAATCGCCCGGACGGAACCCGAGCTACAAGACCAACGCGAAGCCAAGACACGATTACTTAGAGGGACTGCATTCGAATGCATGCGATTGAAGTGGAAAAATTGACGAAACAGTTCGGCGAGCTCACGGCGGTGAATGCAGTGAGTTTTACGGTCGAAGAGGGCGAGATCTTCGGCCTGCTGGGACCGAACGGCGCGGGCAAGACAACGCTGATCCGGATGCTGACGACGCTGACTCCGATTACCTCGGGCGTGGCGCGAGTGGGAGGATACGATATTGTGCGCGAGCAGGACGCAGTGCGTCACACACTCGGCGTGATTCCGCAGGCATTCACGTCCGACCCTGAGCTTACGGCGGAAGAAAATATGTTGATTCACGCGAAGCTGTACGGCATTCCGTCGGGCCAGCGCGCCCAACTGATCGACCAACTACTCGAATCCGTGGATTTGCTCAAATTCAAATCGAAGCTCGTTCGCACGTTTTCCGGCGGAATGCGACGGAGACTGGAAATTGCGCGCGGCCTTGTGCATTCGCCAAAAATCCTGTTTCTGGACGAGCCAACGACGGGACTCGATCCTGTGTCGCGCACGAACGTATGGGAAATGATCCGGCGACTGCGCAACGAGTCTCACCTGACAATTCTGCTGACGACGCACTACATGGACGAAGCGGACAAGCTGTGCGACCGCATCGCGATCGTAGATCACGGCAAACTGGTGGCGCTGGATACACCGACCCAGCTGAAGGACAGCATTCCGGGAACGGACACCGTAGAAGCCGAATTCACGAATGCGCCCGCGGATTGGATGGAACAACTTCAGAAGCTGTCGCATGCCGCGAGCGTTACGATGCACGATAACGCCGTTCATATGGCGTCGAACGATGGGCCGGCGACGGTGGCCGCACTGATGGATTTGGCGCGCGCGAAAAATGTGACGGTGAAGCGCGTGAGTGTGCAAGGGACGACGCTCGATGACGTGTTTCTGCACTACACGGGAAGCGCGTTGCGCGATGCGGCGAACGAGGGCGCAACCTATGACATCGGCCACCTCTATCGCTAATGGAGACCGTAAAGTCCTTGCAGGGGTTAAAACTCCTGAAGTAAACAGGCGCGTTATGTCGCAGCTAAAGCTGCGACCCCCTAAAGTGCGAACTCTCCCCACAGCGGCGAGGCCAAGGTCGGTTTCCGGCGCGGCGACGCTACGGCGGTTCGTTGCCAAGGACGAGCTGCACGGGCAGGGGCGAGGCGACATTCGACTTCTCTTATTCGTACATTGAGGCGAGATTCGAAAATGAAATTTTATCGTATGTGGGCGCTGGTGGAGCGGGACCTGCGGAAATTTTTCCGCAGCCCGGCGCTGATGATGAGCTCGATGATTTTCCCACTGATGCAGCTTATCGTGCTTGGCTACGCCTTTGGGGGAAAAATCACGAATGTGACCGTCGGCGTGGTGGACCACGATCACTCGGTGGAGTCGTGGCGCGTGCGCGAGAGCTTTGCGGGCGTGGCGACGGGCCCAAAAATGTTTCGTGTGGTCGATTACAACTCGATGCCCGAGGCCCTGAACGATTTGCACGCGGGAGTCGTTGGCGGCATCGTGGAGATTCCCGAGAATTTTTCACGACGCACGTATGCGAAGGACCGGCCACAACTGGCGCTGATCGTCGACAACAGCGACCAGTTCGTATCGGGCTCGCTCGAAACGGAAATGCAGGGTGTGGTCGACCAACTGAATGCGCCAAGCGTGACGCCGCGACTTGCGAGCAACGTTGCGCTGGACGTTGTCGAGGTGTATCCCTACATCGCGTACGTAAAATATCTGCTGCCCGGGTCGATTGCAATGGCGATTTTTATCGTGGCGATGATCGGTGGGGGCATTACTTTCATCGATGATAAGGCGCGCGGGCTGCACGAAGGGTATCTGGTCACACCGATTCACAAATCGGAATTGGTGATGGGCTTGAACCTGGCGGGCACGGCCAAAGGGTTGATGTCTGGGCTGGTGCTGACGTTCATCGGCGGATTGATTGCAGGGATTCCGCGGCTGTGGGATCCGGTACGGCTGTTTTACCTGATCATTGTTGTCGCGATTGCCTCGCTGACAATGATCAGCTTCATGTTTTTCGTGATGGTGCGCGTGGACGATCCGCTGGTGCCGCGAGCGATTTTCGGAGTGTTGAATACACTGCTGTTTTTTCCGTCGGGCGCGATTTACCCTACTCAGGGATTTCCCATTTGGCTAAAGTGGATCTCGGTGATCGATCCTTTTACGTACACGGTGCATGCGTTGCGCAACCTGCTACTGCGAGGCAGCGGTATTGAAGGCATCTACCGTGACGTGTTAATTTTAATGGGCATTTCGGCGCTGATGATTACGGGAAGCATTGCGATGTTCAAGCGCCAGATTTGAGTGCGAAGCCGCGAAGGAGATACTTTGAGCCTGCTCGAAGCCAATCAACCGCCGCCGTCGAAAACTCCGCGTTACGTCCTTCTGGGAGTGTTGGTGCTGCTGGCGCTTGCATTTTTCGTGTGGCGCGACGTCCGATACAAGGCGGAAGAAAAGACCGTGGAGACATTTTTCAGCGAGCTGACGGCAGGCAATATGCAAGAGGCATACCAATTGTGGAAGCCGTCGCCCAGCTATTCGTTCAAGGATTTTCAGGAAGACTGGGGGCCGAACGGCTATTACGGTCCGGTGAAGAGCTTTGAACTAGAATCCGCGACCGCGCCCCACAAAAGCGATACAGACGTCGCGGTAACTGTGCTGGTCAGCCCATATCAGCCGTTTCCCAAGAACGATTCGGCACAGCAGAACAAGACGAAGGAAATCATCATCTGGGTGGAGCGCCATACGCAGTCGCTCAGTTTCCCGCCGCCCGCGATGTCGAACCTGATTCACGTAATACCGTCGCCAACTCATCGCGCGTCAGCGTCGCGGTTCCCAGCTTAGCGACAACCACGCCAGCCGCCGCGTTTCCGAGCACAGCGGCCTCGCGCAAAGACGCGCCACTGGCGCTTGCTAGGGCCATGGTTGCGAGGACCGTATCGCCCGCTCCCGTGACGTCGAATACTTGGCGGCCGCTTTTCGTGTCGCCATGTGGCGCGCGTTCCATCAGACCCATCGGCGTTTCCTGATTGAGCGCAGCAACGTGAAAACCGCGCGGGTCTTTCTCGAGGGCCTCGCGTTCGAAAAGGCTTAGTCCTTCGGGCCCGCGCGTGATTACGACCGCCGAACAGCCAAAATGATCGAGCAAGGCGCGGCCGGCATCGGCGACGGACTCGGGTGTGTCGAGCGGGCGCGTGACAAGGAACTCCGCCTCCTTGCGATTGCAAATGACGACGGAGGCTCCTCGATACGCGGGAAGGCGCGACCACTTGGGCTTGACGAAAGATGGAATTCGTCGGCGCGCGCAGGAGTCGAGAATACGCTCGGCGAGCAAATCACTGATGACACCCTTGTCGTAATCGGAGATGATCAGTGCATCGAGGGATTTGAGCGCGGCTAGAATGCTCTTCACGAGATGGGCTTCGACTTGCTCGGATAAATGCGTGCGGGCTTCGCGGTCGACGCGGACGACTTGCTGCTGCCGCGCAATGATGCGCGTCTTGAGCGTCGTGGGACGATCTCGAACTTCAACGATTCCCTTCTCCGGCAAACGCATTTCGCGCAGGCACCGGAGCAGCGCTCCGCCAGCTTCGTCACGACCCGCGACGCCAAAGGCTGTGACGCGCGCGCCCAGCGCCGCCAAATTCGCGGCAACGTTTCCCGCTCCGCCCAGAGTTTCGCTCTGCTTAACGAAATCGACTACAGGCACGGCCGCTTCGGGTGAAATGCGGTTCGCCGTGCCCCACACGTAACGGTCGAGCATCCAATCGCCGACGACCGAGACGCGGCGGCCTCGCATGCGTTGAAGAATCCGCGTCGCACGCTTCTTTGAGATAAAACTGCTCATGGAGTGTTCCCTTTCGTGTTCATAAGGGCATCGGTCGAAATGCGCGATTACTGCGTTTTTCTTGCTTGCAACGCCACGGGGCTGATGACATCAGACGCACCGAAAGTTTCCGCCAGTAGCGATTCGGTAGCATCGCGAGCTTCGTCAAGCGTGACAGACAAGATACATCTCGGCTTGGCGAACGCATAGCAACGATCGCCCCGGCACGGATTGCACGGAAAATCATTTTGCACTACGCGATGCCTCGTCTGCCACGGGCGCCAGTGCACGGAGCTGCTCGAACCGAAGATTGCAACGACGGGACGTGCGAGCGCCGTGGCGATATGCGTGGGACCGCTGTCGTTGCCAATGAAAATGCTGCAGCCAGCGATGAGCGCGATCAGCTGGCGCAAATCGAGCCAGTCGAGAAGGACGAAGTCGCGAGCGCATTGGCGGCGGACTTCGGCGGCAATCTCGGATTCGCCGCGCCCGAGATTGAAAACGGGCTCGATTCCATGCTTGTCGCGCAATTCCCGCGCAAGGATAGTAAATTTGTCGATGGCCCAACGCTTGGTGAAATATTTCGCCCCGGGATGCAGCACGGCGTAGGGCCGAGCAGCCGTGATGCCGTGCGAGCGCAGCTGTTCCGCGACAGTGACTTGCGCATCGGGCTGCGGATAGACGCGGGCCGGCGGAATGGGGCCGCGCGGCAAACCTGTCGCGTAAAACTGTTCCATGCGATGCTCGACGGTATGTATGCGGTCACCGGGATCGGGAATGAGCACGTTGTAGACAAATGAGAATTGGCGATGCGTCCAGCAGACGCGTTGCGGAGCTCCGATGGCTGCGACCAGCAGCGCGCTCGTGGGCCCGGCATGCTGATTATAGACGACCGGAAAATGACGGCGGCGCAGCTGGACGACGGCGGCGAGAAAAGTCTTCGCCAACAAAATTTCGGAAACAGCGGAATTGCCTTCGAGCAACGGCGCACAGAAGGGCTCGACGAGGACGCACAAACGTAGATCAGGACGCCAGGAATGGAGCGCGGAAAGCGCGGGGGTCAGCAAGACGACGTCCCCGAGCGAGCGAAGACGGACGATTAGAACTTGAGCGCCCTCGGGCAAACTGGGCAGGAGGGACGATGGATCACGATGGGTCAACGCGAGCTTCGTCCACAAGCATCACGGGAATATCGTCGCGAACGGGATAGACGCGGCGGCACGTGGAACATTTGATGCCCTGCTCATCTGCCGTCAGCTTCACGGGCGTTTTGCAAACCGGGCACACAAGGATCTCAAGCAAATCTTGAGGGACCGCCATCCGCACCTCCGCGAGCAACTTTAGCAGAGGGCTATTGGGCGGGGCAACCGGAACATCTTGTTTGGGCTAGTGAAGAGGTTTGAACCTAACTCAATGAATGCCTTGACCGAGTATCGTTCCGGCCTCAGAAGTTAAAACCCCCGAATTTTCGGATCTTTTCGACACGGCTAAAGCCGTGCCCTGACAAGGGCCGTCTATGAGCTGACATCTAGCGGATCCGGGAAACGGTGAACGTCAAGCGGCCTTTCCAAGCGCGTCCGGGTTGAAATTCCACTGGCCACACGGCGAGGACTTGTGAGCCTTGATAGACGCGCTCGAATCCCTCCTCGGATTCGGAGATGGTTTCGACGGGCGCGACCCAATAATCGCGCGCATCTGGCGCCTGGACCATTACACTGACTTTTTGCCATTTATCGATGAGGCGCAACTCAGATGCGGCTGCTGTGCCGGACCACCGCATGGGATTTCGTTTGCCCGCGACTTCGATGTAACGATCGGGTGCGTCCGGCGCAAGGAAATTCACAATGAGCTCGAGGCCCACATCCATTCGCAAGGGAATTTTCCTTGCATAAGCAAGAGTCAAGTCACACGCAATACGGAAACTTTCTTCCGGAAAGGAAAACGAGAATGCTTTTGTGGCTTTCCATTCGCTGCCGGGCGTTTCCATTGTGAGGATGACTTCCGAGGGATTCGCTTGGCGTACGCGAAAAGCTCCGGCTGCAATGGCTTCGTTTTCGCCAAGGCGCAACTTCTCGTAATCCTCCTGCGATCTTTGCTGCGGAAAAACGAGCAGGCGAAATGCGTGGCGCGGCCAGCGGTCATATCGCAGATGCTTTTCGAGACCGGACTCTTTGGCACGCGTCTGGTCGTGAATGGATGTCACGTGTTCGGCACCGGAACCTGTCTGGCCAAGGCGAGAGTGATACGTCTCCGGACGACGCATGAGGGAATTTATGAGCGTGACGCCCGCTGGACGAAAATCAATAGCGGCGATGGTCCCGCCATCTTCTGGACAGAGCAGCACAGCGGCGCGATTTGAGGTTACGTAGATTTCTTCATGACCGTCAAAGTCGAAGTCGAAGCGTTCGACTTCCGCGAAAGCGGCGCCGCCATGCGAGGCGGAATCAACGACGTCTTCGGCGCGCGCGAGAGGCCCCCAGACGGCATTGCGCAGATGCGGGGCGTAAAGGCCTCCGAATACACCGTGCCAGTAGGCGTCGTTCGATTGGCCGCGCAAAAGGTCGGTTTTCGCTTCGTTCAGTGACTGACGAGCTTTGGCGTCGCGCGCGAAATTGGGGTCCAGCGCGTGCAGTTTTTTCGAGACGAGCATCATCTTTTTCTGCATTAAATTCGATTCGGGATATTTGGTGAGGAAAATGCGCCAGAATCCGCCGCGCAAAAAAGTGCGAACATCCTCACGCGACGCAAATTCCTTTTCCAGGGCCTGGAAGCGGAGACGCGCCGAAGTTGGAAGCGCCCATTCCATCATTTCAGCGTATGAGCAAGCGGCCAGGTCGGCGCGACCGCGGGCCGGGTGCGAAGAAACAGCTTCACCGGGCGGGACGGTCGCGAGCCAATCCTGATTCGCTTCGAGCGCGACGACAAATCGTTCAAGCCAGCCGTCGACGTAGCAGTGATCGTATGTACCTGGCCAGACGCCGAACTTCTCCATGTCGTCGCCCATGGCGGCGATACCGCCGGGACGCTCACGAGCGGCGTCGCGGCAAAATCCGATGACCTCTTCCGGACTGCGATAAGGAATGAGGTAGCGGAGGGCTTTCAGTCCGGGAATGAGACGAACGGCCAAGCCTTGATCCTCGGCTACGAACGTGCCAAAGAGCTGGCCTGGATCGAATCCGGCACTGAGAAAGTGATTGTCGTCGACAAGAGTGTATTCAACGCCCGCTGGTGCAAGCAGCGAAGGCAATTGAGGTTCCCAAACACGCTCAGCGAGCCATGCGCCACGCGGCCGCTGCCCAAAATGAAGCGCAATGTAATCGGCGAGGCGCTCAATTTGCTCGCGCGCGTCCTCTTTGGGGATGGCAATCAGAATCGGCTCATAGAAACCGCCGCCCACGAGCTCCACTTGTCCACGCGCAACAAGAGTATTCAAGCTTTTGAAATATTCCGGATGGGCTTTCTCGATCCATTCGAGAAGGCCGCCGGAATAATGGAGACCAACGCGGAGAAACGGATGCCGGAGAAGAAGTTGAACGAAAGGCAAATAAGATTTTTGGTATGCGCTCTCGATCACGTCGTCGAAATTCCCGACGGGCTGATGGGCGTGAATCAAAAGGACAAGATTAAAACTGGCCACGTGCACGCTCCGCGCGTAAAACTTTAGGATACCCGGCTCGAACAGTTCTTACCAGTGAACCCGCACAGATTCGATGATCGTTTGACTGATGCGGGCGCAATGAACTGAATTTTATTGCTCAGCCGATAATGCAAGTGCGAGTCCCGGACGCGCCAGAGAATGCGCAGAGCCGGGCGGCTTGCTTTTCGGCGGCCACCTCGAGCGCCGCGTCCAACGCCCCGGCGGGCGCATAGATCACCGTGAGCACTTCGGTCACACCTTCGACGATCTGCGTTCGCGTTGAATCGCTGATGGGGCTGCCAAAGGGACCGGTCGCGTCGGCGAGCACGGGACGGTCCTTGATGTGCCAAACGCGCCTGCCGATTGCCGTCGTAACGCTCATGCGCAGCGCCCAGACGGAGGATGACCGGCAGATAAATTTTGCCCGGTCATGGACACCATAAGGCCAGCCGGTTTCGACCGAACTGAGATTTGTGAGATCAACTATGTTGGACACGCGATAGAGACCTTTACCTTGAATGACGCCATCGGCCTCGACGGGGCCCAGTCTCACGCCCGGGAGTTGAATCTGAATATTCACAGAGGACTGTTCCACAAAAAACCATCTGCTATGATGAAGGCACGACGCGACCGATTCGAGCGGGAGCCGCACTGATCACCGAGGACACCCAATTAGAAGACGACAAACTTAGACAAGGGGTCACTCTGTTTAATTTGGGGGAATATTTCAGGGCCCATGAGATTTGGGAGGAAGTTTGGCTGATTGCCGCGGAAAATGACAAGGTCTTCTTGCAAGGAATGATTCAGCTTGCAGCCGCGTTTCATCATCACACGCGGGGCAACGTGAACGGAACAAGATCGCTGCTCGAAGCCGGTCTGAAAAAGCTTCGCAAATTCCCGGCTGAATATCGAGGAATGAAGTTGAACGCCGTGCGCGATACGGCAGGGGGCGTGTTGGAAACTCTGGCTAAAGGCGACCACATTGCGCCGGATGACCTGCCGCGGATCGAATTGGCGGACCAAAACCGTTAAGCTCTGGAATCGACATCAACATCGCGGAGCTTGATCGCGCGCATCATGCTGCTACGGATCGACGATCAGCTCGCCCTTCATGCCCATATGGCCGAACCCGCACAGGACGCAACACTTGAAAGGATAGCTGCCAGGCGTCTGCGCGACGAATTCAATCGTTACTACCTGCCCCTTCGGCAGCCTCCAACAATCCTGCGGCGCCGTAAAGACCAAACCCGGCGCGCCATTGGCGACCGCACCATCCGGATAGATATTGATCTTGAATCCGTGATTGTGATCGGTTGCAGTGATTCGCAGTTCGACCCTGGTTCCCTTTTTGACGTGGATTGGGGATGGGATGAACTTGTATTTCTTCGCGGTCATATCGATGACTTGAACGCTTTGATTTTGCGGCAGAGGCTGTTGCTGGCCAGCAAAAGCGGCGGCAGACAGAATGGCCGAAAACATGGTGAGCAGGAAAACGCGAGCGAAGATCTTCAACGGTCGTCCCCCTTATCCAACTGAGTCTCAAAATCGTGCCGCTTGAGCGAAGATATGTTGCCACAATTGCAGCGAACGCGCCCGAAAATTGACGCTTAGGCATGCTTTCGGTTGTCTGATGCAGCGTAGGCGAGCAGGCTGCAAAAAGATAGCGCTGCGCTATTCCATGGGGTAAAACTAACAATTTGACTTGCCGCCAGCGCTTCTCCTCATCGCGGAGCCCGGCAGCGTTGACAGCCTGAGTCGCCCGTGGAACGCCAGGTTTAGGATTCCTCACAGTGCGAATCGGCGCAAAAGGCGAGTACGCGGCGAAAGCCGTTCTGTACCTGAGCTTACAATACCCGAAGGTCGTCACGATTCACGAAATCGCCCACAACCACAAGAAACCGTTGAAATATCTGGAGCAAATTCTGCTGGCTCTCAAGCGCGCGGATTTGCTCGAAAGCCATCGCGGAGTGCGGGGAGGTTACACACTGGGCCGGCGTCCCGACCGGATTTCGATTGGCGAAGTGCTCCGCGTGGTGGACGGCAAATTCTCGCAATCAAGCTGCGTGGAGCTTGACCTACAGCGCCATCATACCGGCCCTGAGGAAAATTCCTGCGGCTTGAAGTGTGGCAAGACGTGCAGGCGGCGGTCGAGAAAATTCTTTTCGCGACGTCTGACGACTTGCGAACACGTACGCTCGCAGGAATCGGGCGCCAAGGCAATTACATCGCTTTTGAAGTCTACCTCCTTACCTCCCGTGTGGAAGCAAACACAGAAAATGGAGCAGCGCAGCTTTCTCCGGAACACATTTTCCTTACTGCAAAGTAGCGCAACCTGGTGATGTTGAATTACGAGGTCAATCCGGACATCTTGGCCACTTCACGCGGTATTCAGCCTACCCGTATTTAATTGGGTGCTATGGCGGGGTTATCACTGGTTTAATCGGAATCGACGTCGTATTTCGCGGCACTGCGAAATACCTCAAAAGTAGAGCCGGGCTGCTCAAAAAAAAGGGCGAGCAAGGAAGCTCGCGCCGTCTCTGTTCAATTGCTCGGGCGAAAAATCTAGGCTGTGGCCTTTTTCTTCTTGAACCAGTCTGCGTTGATTGCCGTGTAGCCGGACCATTTCTCCGGCAAATCCTCAAGCGCAAAGATCGCCGTCACGGGACACACGGGAACGCAAGCGCCGCAATCGATACATTCCTCGGGGTTGATGTAGAGCTGCTTTTCGCTCTCAAAATCCGATTCATCCTTGCGCGGATGAATGCAATCCACGGGGCAAACGTCGACGCAGGCCGAGTCTTTAGTTCCGATGCACGGCTCCGCAATTACATACGCCATTTAGCTCTCTCCGAAAACGGTCGAAATAGATCCATCCAAAAGTGCCACTATCAATGTTGAAGCGTCACGCGAAGAAAAACAAGCATTTATATCACCAAAAAAATCGCCATACAAGCCCACCTCGCACCGCCGGGAAATCCCATCCTATCGCAAGCGTGGCGCGACTCATAATGCACCCGCCGCGATTTCTGTGGTAATAATCCGCGGCAACATGCCTCTCGCTTCTGGCACGCGGCTGGGCTCGCACGTGATTGATGCGTCCCTCGGCGCGGGCGCCATGGACGAAGTGTAGCGCGCGACACACGGCTCGATCGGGACGTGGCAATCAAATTCTTCCGAAATACCTCACGGAAAAGTCCAACGCCAAGCAGCATTTCGAGCGCGAAGCTCGCGCCATTTCTGCTCTCCAGCATCCCCACATTTCCACGCTTTACGATGCGGGACAGCAGGATGGCGTCGATTTTCTCGCCATGGAATACCTGAAGGCGAAACGCTTGCCGACCGGTTGGCGAAAGGCGCGCTTCCCGTCGAGCAAGAGGTCTCCCTCATCAACTCTCTGCCTGCCGACCGCTCCTCTCACGCTGGTCACGAATTCGGACGCGAATCTGCCGCAACATTGAGGGCCAGCATCGCTGAAAACTCAACCGCTGGAGCGGGACTCTCTGCCCCCGTGCGTGCGAGAAGTGGGTTTATTGTTGGCCTGAGTGCCAGTCGACGAGCTTCCAGGTGACGTCAGGATCGTATTCCGTCATGGAGGCGGCGAGCGTGTCGGTGTTAGGACCGAGGTTCTTCTCGTAGACGCGGCCCTGCTGATTGACGATAAAGGTCATCACGCCGGAGTTGCCCCACTTATCGGGATAAGCGACCAGCGCGTGCCCGGCGATCATGTTGCCGTTGATGATGTAATTATATTCTCCGCCGGGAGCGTGCGGGCCCTGGCGCATGAGGATTTTGAAGTAGTATCCGTGGAACGGATGGTGTCCTCCGGAGGAATCACTGTCGTCAGTATTGTTCTGCGTAGACGCGTTTTTGGAGCCGTAGCCTTCCGCGCGAGCTTCGGCGACGAGCGCACCGAGCGGACTGGGAGCTTCATCCGGAGCAGTTTCCCAGTACAGGCCGTCGTGCTGGCCCGGCGTGCTGATGAACCGGGGTGCATAAGCGGCAACACCGTCGTGACCCCAATCATCGTGCGTGAAATATTCCCACTGCGCGACAACGTAAGCGCGACAGGTCGTGATTGCGGATAGCTCGTTTTCGCCAATTCTGCGATCCAAGATCTCCTGCGAGCCTGCCTTCGTGTCGAAGACCCAGCGATCGCCCTGCTTGACGATGGGCACTGGAAACGGCCAATTATTCTGGCCGATGGTCAGCGTGGACTTCGAATCGCTCTCCCGTTTGAGCTGGGCGGATTCCTGAACGCCCTTGGAAAAATCATCCAGATCTTTGGCATCCTCGACAGGATCACCAGAAAGCAATTCCTGGGCGGCGGGACCAAAAATTTTGTCCAGGGCGGCGCGATCTTTCGCTTGGGCAGCCTGCACAAGCGCCTGCATCGCCTCTTGTGGCGAAGAAAACGTTTGCTGAGCTGAGTCCTGAGCATGAAGAAGTGAAGTGTCGGCAAGAACGGCAAGAACAGCAGCGATGACAAATAAGAAGATCAACGATGATCGGATTTTTGCCGAGCATGAAACTCGGTGCGCTCGAATGTGCATGGATTTGCGTCCTTTCGCTCGTGGTTGGGCAAGGCTCATCGGGACCTCCCGGGACGGCCCGGACGGTTTGGTTTTGGCTGCTGCTTGGGCTGCGCCCGGCCGGGCTCGGGGCGTGACGGTGCGGGCCTGCTCATTTGCTGACGGCTTTGCTGTCCGCGCCGACTCGCGACTTGTGGAGCAAAATTACCTTCACTGCGACCGAAGGCGTGCGGGCCCTGAGGTGGCGTGGGTTGGCGATACACTTGCGGCGGCGTGGGCGTAGGCCGTACTTGTGGCGGCGGGACTTGCCGATACACCTGCGGCGGGGCGGGGCGAACCGGCTGCTGCGCGGGCCGGACGGGTTGGGGCGGTAGGGTCTGCTGTTTTCGCGAAGGCTGATAACTTTGTTGCGGCGTCCGCGATGGCTGCGGGGGAGCTTGCTGCGGTGGAGTCTGGCGGCCACGGAACTGGTTAAGCCGGGGATTGTTGGTGTCGATATTGCGGTTGATCACGCGATTGTCGACTGCCGGAGTCTGATAAGTGCGATTGTCCGGGGTAGTACGGTTGATTGGATTGTTTTGGTTGCGCTGATTCGCGTTGTTCGGAATGTTTCGATTGCTCGGGTTAGCGTTATTTCTGTTGCGCGCCGTACTGTCAAAGTTAACGTTGCGATGAACGCTCGTATAGCTGTTGACGTTATGGACGTTCACGTTCCGATTGACGACCGTGCGATTGATGTTAATGGTTGTGTCACGATTGTTGATGTAGACGTTGTTTTGCCGAATATACGGGCGCGAGCGGCTCTCCCAGTCGTTATTACCCCGCCATCCGGTGTAGTAGACGCGATGACCCCGCCAGTCGGTATCGCGGTCGAGCCATGCGCCGATCGTAAAGCCCGCGCCAAAGGAAATGGCTGCGCCGAACGCGCCTCCGAAATACGCTCGGCGTTCGTAGACAACGGTCGGATCGTACGTGGGTACGTATATGTATTGGGGACTCGCGGGCCAAATCTGAATGACGCCGTCTTGATCGACAATCTGCCACTGTGAGTTAGTGACGAGATTTCCCTGAGAATATGCCAAGGAACGCAAGCGTTGGACCGAATCCATCACATCGTCCGGCTGGTTAACATACGCTTGGCCAACCGCGGTGGTCCAATCAAGCTTTTCGTCCATCATGTCGAGGACGTCGGGATAGTGCGCGAGGGCCTTCACGCTGACATCCCAGGGTTGATCGTCAATTCCGTTGTCGCCATTGGCGCGCACCCAGCGGTCCGCGTCGTCAATTTCATCGACGAATGTTGCGGCGGGCAAAAGTTGGGCAAGCAACGGATCAGGATACAGTGCGATAGGAGCCAACAGATTGTCTAACTGATCTGGAGAATAGGGCACGTAGTCTGACTGGTCCTGCAATAAAGGCACGGCAGTTGGCGAGGCGACGGGACTGGCTGCATATGCCGATAGGGGTATGTACAACAACGAAAGTGAGAGCGAGACAGCCAAGATTTTTCGCATGACTGCAATTCTCCTTGTAGGTCGTGCAATACCAGCCGAATTGGAAGTGATGAGCATTGTATGGTTTCGGGAAAACAGAGCCATCTCTCCCAATCACGGTCAAACAAAGGGCGGGCTTCCATTCTAGCAATCTTCGCCGTCCATGGGTAGGGCTTGGGCACGAGGATGTCTCAATGCATATGCGGTGACATTACGTGAGCAAAACAGCACATTGAACCGCGCTAGGTGGACGGATAGAATAAACTCCATGTCGATGAACGTTAGGAAGGTGCTGGCGCGGGGGTCCGCGATGACAAGACTAATACTAATTGTTTGCTTAGGCTATTGGGGCTTTGGATCTGGGCTGGCCGCGTCAAACGCGAATAGCCCTTCGCAGCAGGCAGTGCCACGTACAAAGCAGGCCGCGACCTTGAAAGGTGGCGGCGCGCCTGCATCGACACAAAAGGGCCAGTTGCCGCTGATCGATTTGGCCGGCTATCAGAGGCTGGTGGCGAAATACAAAGGCAAACCACTGGTGGTGAATTTTTGGGCAACTTGGTGTGAACCGTGCCGTGCAGAATATCCGATGCTGGTGGGACTCGCGAAGAAATATAAGCCGAAGGGAGTGGCTTTTCTTGGCGTGAGTTTCGACACGGATGCGGATCTGAACGTCGTAGGCCACTTTTTGGCCATGTATCAGCCCGATTTTCCAAATTACCGGCAGAAACCGGGAATCGATGTTGATGGATTCAACCACGCGATTGATCCGGCATGGAACGGAGCGATCCCTTCGACGATTTTCTATAAACCAAACGGGGCATTTGACGCGCAATTTTATGGAACGAGGCCGCGCGCGGAGTTCGAAAGGGAAATTCAAAGTTTGACCGCAAATCCGTTCGCACCGAAATCTGCACAACCAGGCCGGTAAGACTTTGCTCGTCGCCAACTCTCGGAGGAAATCATGCTGACAACCCGCGGAAACAAGCTGACGTGGCTCGGCCATGCGACGTTCAAAATCACGACGCCGAGTGGGGAAGTGATTGTGGTGGACCCGTGGGTTTCGGGAAATCCATCGTGTCCCGACGATATGAAGAAATTCGAACGCGTCGATACGCTGCTGATCACTCACGGACATTTCGACCACATCGCGGATGCCGTGGAATTAGGGAAGAAATTCAAGCCGCAAGTGGTTGCGATTCACGAAACGTGTAAATGGTTGGAGTCAAAGGGCGTGAAAAATACGCTCGGAATGAATAAAGGCGGAACACAGAAGGTTGGCGGAATCGAAGTAACAATGGTGACCGCGATTCATTCGTGCGGCATAGAGGACGATGGCAAAATCATTTACGGCGGCGAGGCGTGCGGATATATCATCCGGCTGCCGGGCGGGACGACGATATATCACGCGGGGGACACGGCAGTCTTCGGCGACATGAAGCTCATCGCGGAACTATATGCGCCGGAAGTGGCGCTGCTGCCCATCGGAGATCATTACACGATGAGCCCGCGCGAAGCGGGGATGGCGATTCGTTTGCTTGGCGTGAAGCACGTGATACCGATGCATTTTGGAACTTTTCCACAGCTGACTGGAACGCCCAAAGAGCTCACGAGTCTGACGCAGGATATTTCCGGTCTGGAGATTCATGCGTTGAAACCCGGGGAAAGCATCGGCTGAGGCGGTGGGCGTAGTAAGGCTTGCGCCCATAGAGAGGCAAATCGATGGCTGGCAAAATCACGGAGAAAAGTGTTGAGAAGTATATTTACGATATTTTGCCGGCGCGCGATGCCGTGCTCGCGGATATGGAGCGACTGGCGAAGCAGCGTGATATACCGATTATCGGACCGGCGGTGGGGAGAATGATTTATTTGCTGGCACAAATTTCGGGAGCGAAACGGATATTCGAACTGGGCTCGGCGATCGGATATTCGACCATCTGGCTGGCGCGAGCGGCAGGACCCGGCGCTGAGATTTATTACACGGATAGCGATCCTTCGAATGCACGGCGGGCAAAGGAGTTTTTTGAGCGCGCCGGCGTGGAGAAGCGGATCACGGTGATGACCGGGGACGCGCTAGCGATGATTGACAAAACAAAGGGCAAATTTGACTTGATCTTCATTGACGTAGACAAACATCAGTATCCTGCAGCTCTGCGAAAGGCGTTACCCCGCCTGAAATCCGGCGGATTACTGCTGACGGACAATACGTTATGGTCCGGGCGGGTGACGCGGCGAGCTAAAGACGCGAACACGCGCGGAGTGCAAGAATTCAATAAGGCCGTTTATTCCTCGAAGGAATTGTTTCCGGTACTGATTCCATTGCGCGACGGCGTTACCGTGTGCCAGAAAAAATAAACCGCATCGCGGTGCGCGGCAACCTCCTGCTTCCTGAACAAACGCCAAGGCACTACCCGCGGAAAAGGTTCGAAAGGAAAAATTTCAGGTTGGCCGGGCGTTCGGCTAAGCGGCGCATGAAATAGGGAAACCAGTCGGAGCCATACGGGACGTAAACGCGCAAGCGATAACCTTCGCGAATGAGCTGATCCTGCAAATCGGTGCGAATTCCATAGAGCATCTGAAATTCATATTGATCGTTGCGGATTCCCCGCTCAGCCGCGAATTTTTTCGTGGCTTCGAGCATTTGCGGATCGTGCGTGGCGATCGCGTGATAAATGCCGCTCGGGAGAAGGAATTTCATTACCTTGACATAGTTTGCGTCGACGTCTGATTTGTTCGGATATGCAATCTCGGGCGCTTCTTTGTAAGCCCCTTTGACCAGACGAATGCGACAGCCGGCGGCGATCAGATCTTTCGCATCCTGCTCGCTGCGAAAAAGATAGGACTGAAGCACGGTGCCGACAGCGTCGCTTTTGGCGCGCGCGCGCTTGCAGATGTCGATGGTGCGCTGCGTGTAGGCGGAACTCTCCATATCGATGCGAACGAAATTGTTGAGCTGCGAGGCACGATCGAGAATTGTTGCGAAGAGGGTTTCGCAGAGGGATTCGCTGATATCGAGACCGAGTTGAGTAAGTTTGAGCGAGACATTGCAATCGAGATGTTCAGCGGCGATGCGATCAAATATGCCGAGATAGGTTTCGGTGGCGCGGCGCGCTTCGGCCTGAGTGGTCACGCTTTCGCCAAGACAATCGAGGCTACAAGGATAATGGCGCGCGTTGAGTTCGCGAACCGCAGCGACGGCATCGTCAAGCGATTCGCCCGGAACGAAGCGGCGAGCCATGCGGCGGCTGGTGCCGTTGTGCATCACGAACTGAGCCATGCGGGTGCTGCGTGAAAGCTCGAGCAGAATGGAGCGCAGCATCAACCGCGGCCCCGGCGGTGCATTCCAGAGAACGAGTTGTGAGGAAGAGAATCGGATTTATGCATTGAGCCAGGGACCGCAATCAATGGAAATGAGCCTCCAGGAATTTCTCCGCGTCCATGGCAGCCATACAGCCGGAACCAGCAGCGGTGACCGCCTGGCGATACGTCTTGTCCTGCACGTCGCCCGCGGCGAAAACCCCTTCGACATTTGTGCGGCTCCCCTTATGGGTCTTCAGATAACCGGCTTCGTCCATGTCGAGCTGACCGCGGAAGCTTTTTGTGTTGGGCTCATGGCCGATACCGATGAACAGACCAGAGATGGGAAGAATCGACGTTTGATTGTTCTCGACGTTGCGAAGCTTCACGGCTTCAACGTCGTGCTTTGCAGGGTCAAGGACCTCCTCGACGACGACGGGAGTGAGGAATTTAATTTTGTCGTTGGCTTTGGCGCGATCGAGCATGATTTTAGAGGCGCGAAACTGATTACGGCGATTGAGGATCGTCACTTTTTTCGCGAAGCGCGTCAGGAAATTGGCTTCTTCCATAGCGGTGTCGCCGCCTCCAACGACGGCGATTTCCTTATCACGAAAAAAGTAACCGTCGCACGTAGCGCATGTCGAAACTCCGTGGCCGATCAGCTGCTTTTCCGAATCGATGCCAAGAAGGCGCGCGGATGCTCCGGCGGCGATGATGAGCGTTTGCGTTTCGAAGGTTTCCTTGCCTGCTTCGATTTTGAATGGGCGGTGCTCAAGAGAAACGGATGAGACTGCGCCGGAGCGAAACTCGGCGCCGAAGCGCCGCGCCTGCTTGCGCATAAACTCGATAAGCTCCGGACCGAGAATTCCATCCGGGAAGCCCGGAAAATTTTCGACCATGGTGGTGAGCGTGAGCTGGCCGCCAGGCTCGTGACCGTCAATGATCAGGGGCTTCAAGTTGGCGCGCGCGGCGTAAATTGCGGCAGTCAAACCGGCGCAGCCGCTCCCGATGATGACAACTTTGTGCACGAAAGGATTCCTCCAGCTATTCGACTCCGCCCGAGCCCGCAATGACTCAAGGCAAAAAGGAAAGGCATTCTAACATGTTAGAGGTTGGAAAATGAGAGGTTAGAGTCCAGAAAAAGTAAATGAAAAAGGCAAACGGCAATGCAAGCGCGAAGATCGGCAGCCAGCGAGATGCGCGGTGAACAACAAGTGACAATTGAGATCAAAGAACAAGAGTGGATTTTCGCAGTCCGCTACGCCCATTCCGGACCCGCACCTGCTAGCTCGCCATATTCGGCATCTACACTCGTCATCGAGCCGCTGGGAGACGCGGCGGTTCCAGCGATGGACGAGAGCGCTCGAGCACAGGCGCTCGAAAACCAGAATCGTTTGCTTACGCTATTGAGCCGCGTGGCGCGAACGTTCAATGCGATACACACGGTCGAGAATCCGGAACAGAGCTCTCTGGAGTTCGCGCTGGAAATCGGTGGCGCCGAGCGCGGGTTCGTGATGCTGCTCGACGAGGAGCGCTAAAACACCGCGACATCAGTGACGGGCGATACAGTTTTGAGCCAGCGCAGATCCGTTGCCGCGCGGGGAAGGCCGAAACTCAGGAGCAAGGGATGCCGCAACTTGCGATATCGCGAAGCATCATCCGGCAAGTAATGCAGACAGGTCTGCCCGTGCTCATTTCGATGGACAGGCCGATCCGCGGCTTTTCGCAAGCCAGAGCGTCGTTAACGCCGGCATCCAGTCGGCGACGTGCGCCCCTTTGGGAATTGGGAACCGGCTCCGCGGTTTGCTATACGTCGATAACCTGTCGCGGAGAGGCATGTTCACCGTGGACGATCTGAATGTGTTCGCTGTGATCGCGACGCAAACGGGCGTGGCGATCAATCGTATTCGCGCGCGCGTTGAAACAAGCCAAAATCCACAGAATTAAACTCCGACGACCGGTTTTCCGACGCCGAGCTCTTCCCTACTCGCGCATTCGTTTGTAATTTTCAACACTGTCACTATAATCCGCGTTAGACCTGCCACGGTAAGACGGGCCGCGGAATCAGACTATGACGCGATAGGATGCGAAAGGAGCGTTCCCCATGCTAAAGGAGTTCAAAGAATTCGCGATGAAAGGCAATGTGATCGATCTGGCGATCGGCTTCGTTATCGGTGCGGCATTCGGGAGGATTGTGTCGTCATTGGTGAGCGACATGATCATGCCTCCGATCGGACTGTTGCTGGGAAGAGTGGATTTCAATAATCTGTTTTTGAACCTCTCGCACACGTACTATCCAACACTGGCCGCGGCGAAAGCGGCAGGGGCAGCGACAATTAATTACGGCGTGTTCATCAACACGGTGATCGATTTTCTGATCATCGCGTTCGTGATTTTCCTGATCATACGACAGGTGAACCACTGGACGAAGAAGCCAGGGCCGCCGCCGGAGGCAGCGACCAAGGATTGCCCGTATTGCCTGTCGAAGATCCCCGCGAAAGCGGCGAAGTGCGCGTACTGTACATCGGCGGTGGGAGTGCTGCCCCACTAAGCAATGGAGGCGCGACGGTCTTTGATTTCCTGAAGATGTTTGCGAAGGCGCTGGAGAACTGCTTCGCCCTGACCTTCCGCGATTTCGCGCTGGAGCTCAGTTAACGCGAAATGGATTATATCGTGGTGATGGAGTTCCTCGCCCTTTAGTTCTTCGCTCAATTGCAGCCAAATGTCGTGGAGAAGATCGATTTCCTTCGGCGTCAGGTGGGGCGTGTGCGGCCCGAGGTAAAAAACGCGTTGCTGCCCGCCAGCGGTGACGATTTCGAGTGCGAGACGCGGGCGCGGCTCAGGCATGCGCTCCCAAGCTAGTCCGACTTCACGAGCCTGCTCTGTGACTGGCATCTTGGAGGAGCCTCCGACCACGATGGAGGCGGATTGGAGGTTCGAAGCCGACCGCAGAATGCCGTCCCATAAATCATTGGCGGCGGCAACAGTGAGGCGCACGGGCTTGCCTTCCTTTTCGGCGATGGCGAGAACTTTGGTGAAGAGGAGTTGCTCGATGGTGCTAAAGAGCTGCTCGGGATTTAAATCGTATTCGCCAGAAGCAGCGCGGCGCAACAAACGGATGTGGAGTACGACGACGTCTTGCTCCTGAGTTTTCAGCCGCTGGAGAACGGATTGTAAATGGTAAAGGGCGTAATAGTTGCTAACGGGAACCAGGACGTTGCCGGGACGAACTCCGACGCTGGCGGGGGTGAGATCCGCCTCTTGAGCGAGATTGAATTGATCGAGCTCGGCGGAGGCCGAATGGGTTGACCCGTGTTGCTTCTGGACCCGTTTCTCTGAAAGCGTGAACGCCACAAACAAAATTGCAGAAAAGACCACGCCGGCAATGGTGGCGTCAGGTTTGGTAAACAGGTTCACGGTTGCGATGAGCAGGAGAATCAGCGTGATGATGCCGAGGCCCACGGGGATTTCCGTGCCGGCGATTGTGAAGTTCAATGGAACGCGATATTCGCGGTCCTGCGGATGCGTATAGCGCAGGACGAGCACCGCGATTCCCTTCATCGCGAAACTCCAGGTGACGCCGAAGGCGTACAAGTTACCAAGGAAATTCACGTCGCCGCGGCTGATCAGAATCGTGATGATCTGGAGCGCAGCCACGGCGGTGATGATCCGATGTGTGGTGCCGAAGCGCCGGTGAGGGTGCCGGAACCAATCCGTGAGCACACCGTCTTCGGAAACGCGGCTAAGCACTCCGTTCGAGCCGACGATAGCGGTATTGACGGCGCCAGAAAGAATCAGCATCCCCACGATGACGACAAAGATGTGGAATGCAAGGCGGAGTTCGAATGGGCCCTGCAGATGCATTGACAGCCCGCCGATGAGGTTTTCGAAGTAATGCGGGCGGATATGATCCGGAATAATCATGACGGCAAAAATGGAAACAAGAGCCGTGAAAGCCAGGCTGTACGCAACGATGATGAGGGCGGTCTTTTTCAGGTTCGCCAGCTTGGGATGCTCGATTTCGCGATACACCTGTGCGAGGGTTTCCTCGCCGCTCATAGCCAAAACAGAATGTCCGAGGCCGACGAAGATCACCAAAAGAGTGAGCGTGTGCGCGATGTGGAACCGATCGAGCCAGCCCAGTGAGCGCCGGTCGAGCACCATGTTCTGTGGCAAAGGCGCAGGCGGCCAGTGAGCGCCGCGGACGGCAACCGTATAAATGCACCACGCAATCAGAATGACCACCATTACCGTGGTCAGTTGCATGATGCGTAACGCTTTTTCGCTCGATTCCGGAATGCCCTTAATGTTCTGCCACCAAAAATAAATCGTGACGAGGATAGCGATGGTGGCCGCCGTGGCGTTTACAGACAGGAAAATATGGATGTGGCCATAATGAAGGAGTTCGTTGCCCAATCCGGCGATGTATTGTCCAGCGGCCACGCCGCTGATTGGGCCGGTTAGAACGTAATCGAACATCAGGGCGGAGACGGAAAGTTTCGCGAGCGTGCCGCCCATGGCCTCCTTGACCACGCGATAGACGCCGCCGCGAACGAACATGCTGCAGCTTTCTACGTAAATCAATGAGACGGCATAGGCCAACAGCATCACACCCAAAATGAACCAGGGCGCGGATTTTCCGATGAACTGCTCCGCTTCACCACCCGCGTAATACGCCGAGGAAGCTAAGTCATTAAGAACGATCGCGCCGGCGCGCCAGAAGGAGATAAAGCTCAGCATCGCCGTGGTCGCGACGAGGACGTTGACCGCAGGGCGCACAGAAGTCTTGCGTTGACCGGGCGGTGTGGGGTTGGATGCCATGGACGAAATAGGTGCGGAGAACGACTATACGGCGAAGGCAGAAAAAAAGAAAGCTGTAGCGTCGAGGATCAATTACAAGAGGGCTGTCGCGTCCGGAGCTTACTGAGATTCATCCGCGCGAAACTCGCGGGAACAAGCTTCGCAAGGACAAATTTCGCGAAAATGGCCAAAGCTGTAAATCCCTGTAGAGTGACCGTCGGTGAATTCAATTTGGATGGCGTAATTCCCGACTGCTGCGGCGGCGCGAACCGTGACTTTAGGCTTAAATAAGGGAAGCGCTGCAGAACCGAGGGTTGTTTTCGCATCGACTGCGGCGCTTTTGTCGTGCTGCTCTTTGCATGTGGCGCAGGGACAATGCTCGCGGAGGTAAGAAAAATCATAATGGCTGGTGTGCGCGTCGGACCACGTGATGTCTACACCAGCGCCGTTGGAGACGTGAACCTTCACATCGATAGGTTTTTTGCGAACGTCTAATGGAATGGGCATGAAAGGTTATCTGTTTGTGAAGGAGTGGTGCGGTATGGCCGCGACGGATGCCAGGCGCTCTTTGTCGCAAATTGGTGTCATCGAGCTGTTTCCCGGTGCGGGCAGCAGGGACCCGGCGGAATCGGATTACCGTGGGGGCAGGTTCTTGGATGGCCGAGGAAACCGCAGATGCGTTCATCTAGCTCGGGGCTGATGATGTGCTCAAATTTGCAGGCCTGGGAATCGGCCTCGGCATTGGCGATCGAGAAAGTGTCTGTGAAAAGGCGCTCGGCGAGACGGCGGCGGCGAACGACGTCGCGAGCGCGGCGCTGGCCGCGATCGGTCAATTCGAGTTCGGAATCATGCATCGCGACCAAGCCCACAACGGCGAGCCGCTGCAACGTCCGCTCGGGATCGGCGTCGAGCGAATGGAAGCGCGCGAGTTTGGCGCGCTTGCCGATTTCGGCGCAGACCCAGAGCTCTTCAAGCACGTGATCGAAACGCGCCTCGTCTTCCGACGAATACACTGTGATTTGCGCGAGGCGGCCGTGCGCGAGCTCGATGCGGCGGTCGGCCAGGCCGCCAATGGACGGATCGTGCGTAACCATGAGGATCGTGTGGCCTTCACTGTGAAGATCGCGCAACAAGCGAATCACGGTCTCTTCGTTCGCTTCGTCTAGATTGCCCGTGGGCTCGTCGGCAAGAATCAGCTTGGGATGATTGATTAGCGCGCGTGCGACGGCAACACGCTGCTGCTCGCCGCCGGAGAGTTGCGAAGGAAGATGCGTTAGGCGGTCGCCCAAGCCGACACGACGCAAGGCTTCCGCAGCCTCCTTTTCGTCCGTGGTGCTATGAAAGTATTGCGCGAGCATTACATTTTCGACCGCAGTGAGATATGGCACGAGATGAAATTGCTGAAAGACGAAGCCGATTTTCTCCGCGCGAAAGCGAGTAAGCGCCGCGTCGTCGAGGCGCCCTACGTCTGTGCCATCGACGATGGCGCGGCCGCCAGTAGGCGTGTCAAGACCACCAAGGATATTGATAAGCGTGGTCTTTCCGGAACCGGAAGGGCCCATAATGGCGATCCATTCGCCGGATTCGACGGTGAACGAAACGCCACTGAGCGCGCGGACTTCGCCAAAGGTTTTCTTCAGTTCCGCTACTTCGACGAGCGCCACTGATTCATTCTCCTCTTAAAATCACGGCCGGCCGAATGTTACCGAGCAAGCGCAAAGGCAAAGCTCCGGCGAGCGCGACGCAGAGCATCAAAATGACCGTTGCGGGAAGCACTTCCCAGCGCGGGGAAATGCTCGTGCCGAAAACGCGATGGCCCATCCAGACAGAAAGCGCCATGCCAAGCGCGTAACCGAGAATTCCCCCCGCAGCTCCGAGGATGCCCACCTCGGCATAGAAAAGACCGATGACTTTTTGAATCGAGCCGCCGAGGGCCTTCATCAGGCCAACGTCGCGGCGGCGCTCCATCGCCAGCGCAGCCATCGTGGCGAGCACGCACAGGGCGGTGAGGACGAGAATCAAAAGGCCGGTCGACACAATCAGGAAGCGAATACGCCGAAGGAGCTTCCCTTCTGCTTCGGTAATCTGCGGAATGGGCTTTACATCGAGAGCGGGGAACGCGGCTTGGAGTTTGCCCGCGACGCCGCGGATTTGATTCACCGAGCCGGGGACGCTCAATTGGATTAACTCGATTTTTCCATCGAGGCCGGCGAGTTTCTGCACGACGGGCAAATTGACGAAAATCTGATTGTCCTCGGAGCCGCCAGCATCCGCCACGCCCGCGACGGCGAGATTTGCGGAGCGGCCATGGTATGACAATTCAATTCTGCTGCCAGTCGAAATACCCAAGCTGCGGCTTACGTTGCGGCCGATGATGCAGTGCGCGAGATCGGTGCGCGAAAGACTGCTCGTTCCCGCGATTTTCCACCACGGCTCCATTTGCGAGACTCGGTCGAGCCACGTGCCAGCGACAACGACGTTGCGCCGGGGATTGGAACCCGCGCGAGCGACGAGATACAGATCCGGCGCGGCGACAGCGTCCGGATAGGCCACCTCGTTAGCAGTTCCCAGGGCATTTAGAACGACTGATTCATCCATTAGCGCTGCCTTGTCGGGGGTTGATGAAGCGGCTTGTGGCGCGGAGATAACGAGATTTGCGCCGAGAGACCGAAATTCCTGCGTGAGCTTGTGGTTGATGTCCAAATCGAGATTCATCAGCGCGGAAATCACGGCGCCGCCGCTGATGAGAGCGAGAAGCATAACAGTGAGGCGGACGCGGTTTCCGCGAAGCAAATGGAAGAGCAGGCGCTTGAACACTACTGGCCTCTCAGAATAGGCGCGGGCGGGACGTGCGCGGCACGATAGAGTGGAATCCAACTGCCGAGCAGCGCGACAGCGGCAGCCGCTGCAAGAATTATTGGGAGGACAACGAGACGGGGAGAGGTTGCGACTCCGAAGACTGTTTCGCCGAGCTCGCGAGCAAGACCGGCACCGAGCAAGAAGCCAATGCATCCGCCCGCCGTCGCAAGGAGAAGTTGTTCGGACAAGAATAGCCCACCCACCAGGAAATTTGTGGCGCCCAGTGCCTTCATCAGGCCGACTTCAGCGCGGCGTTCCATCGCCGTGGTGGCCGAGGTCGCGCCGACGGCAAGAGCGGCGGCGATCAAAGCGGCGATGGTGACGATCCAAAGAAGGAGACTGACGCGCGAGAGCACTCGGCCTTCGGTTTCAGCGACACGGCGAATGGTTTCGACATGCGTGCCAGGAAGGATTTGCTGAATCTGATGGCCTATCGAAGTGATGTACGGCGAACAATACCAGCGGTCGAATTCCGTGGGCGTCATCGTGTTGGGATCTTTTTGTGCGAGCGCATCCGCGGGCTTCGTGAGCGCGCTGACGAAAAGTTGGCGAAATTCGCCGGGTTTACCGGCAAGAGCTTGAGCCATAGCAAGCGGGCAAAGGATCGCGTCGTCTTGCGAGTCGCCTGTGGTGACGATGCCGGTGACGGTCGCCATCGATTTATGCGCGCCGACGGCCAGATCTAGCGTGTCGCCGACGGCGATTCCATATTTTTCAGCGAGCGATGAGCCAGCGACGCAGTTATTTGAGTTTTCAGCGAACCACTGGCCGCGAATTTTCCACCACGGATGCGTGAAACTCGCGCCGGTGACGAAAGTGGTGCCGTCTTCTATGGGGACGGAGTGCTTGTACCAGGTGCCGATAAGCGTCGTGTGAAGGTTTCTCGCCGGCGCCCCGCTGCTTCTGACGTTCACTTCGACAGGAACGTCGAGGAACGGAGTGAAACCGAGAATGTTGTGGCGCCAGAAAATCGTCTTGAGTTTTGGCAAATCCGCGACAGCAAGATAGGCGCCCTGACCGGCTGGGCGATAATCAACGCCACCGATTTCAACGGGCAGCGTGTCCGCTTGCGGCGTAACGAGCAGATTTGCTCCCAGGCTACGAAATTCGCGAGCCAATTGGTCGCCCACGTCAACCGCGACCGTGAACGTCGCCGTTGCAACGGCCATGCCGAGGACCAGCGCAATGCCGGTGAGTAGCTTGCGGCGCGGGTTACGCGTGAAGGATTCCTTGAGCAGACGAACGAACATGGCTTATTTTTTTATCTCGGAAGCGGCGTCGGTGAGCGCCGAAAGATCGACGACGATACTAGTTCCCTCGACGTGCGATTTGAACGCTATGGGATTGCAGCCACCGGGCGAGCCGATCTCGGCTGCATTCACAGGGGCACCACAGTTGCGACAAATCAAAACCGAGCCTTCCTGGCGATAGCCGATGGCGCCGCAGATCTGGCAGGCGTCAAGCGCGGTGACGTAGTCTCCGTTGGGCTTGCGCATCACGAAAAAGCGAAAGGCGGTTCCCTGCACGTCCACGGCATAGAAATGCACGGAGACGCCGCTCATTTCGGCCAGCGGGATGCGGACGATGTTTCCAATTGCTGCAACATGCTCGGCTTCTGGCGGGGCGGCAGACGCGCGCGTGTAAACAAATTCAGCCGTGAGCGAGAGTATGACAGCGAGACACAGAAAAGCCGCCGCGAAACTCCATCCCCGGCGACGGCGATACTCGTACTCTCGGAGGCGCTTTTCAGCGGGATTCGCGGGCTCATCGAGCGCCGCTCCACGAGTGCCGCTCTTTCCGCCTGCCTGACCTCCGCGGAGCGCAAACCATTCCCGCAAGACCAGGATTGCGGCGACGCCTAGAATAACAACGAAAAAAAAGTATTCGTTGCGAACGATCGGGCCGACGGTCGCCATCTCCTGCTTGCTCGATGGGAGCCATCTGGCCTCACTCAACTCGTGCAGGCCCGTCAAGGCGAGTTGAAACGCGACAACCATCAGAATTGTGCTGGTGGCGGCGAAAAAGCGGCCGAGGGGAATCTTGAGCGTACCCTGAAAGAAAAATAGGCCGACGGCAACGGCCAGGGCGATTCCGATTCCCGTGCCAATCCAGACTTGGAGGCCGGAGATGGAAAGCTCGACCGCTCGAAGAATCAGGATGAGTTCGGCACCTTCGCGCAAAACCATCAGAAAAACGAAAAAGCCGATTCCCCATCCAGCGGCGCGTTCGCCCTTCTGGACGTACGTTTCTACGCGCTGCTCGATTTCCTTGCGAAGGCGGCGCGCGACGCGGTTCATCCAGACAATCATGGAGACGACGAGAGCGGCGGCCGCAAGCATCAGAATGCCCTCGAAACCGTCTTCGCTGACTTGCCACCGCTGCAGAAGGACGGCAGCCGCGAAGCTACATGTGACTGCCAGGGCAACGCCTAACCACACGTAGCGCGCCAATTGGCGACGGCCAGTGCGATTGAGATAGACTAAGACGATGCCAACCACAAGGGCGGCTTCAACGCCTTCCCGGAGAGCAAGCAAGAGTGCGGAGAGCATTTAGGAGCCAAATCCAGTTGTAACTCAGTATCAACTAGAAATTCTGAGTGTATCTTGGTGCTGAAACATCGTCAAGACAAAATACCCCTTGTGTCAAAGCTCTTTTAAAATGTCCCCATCCTTACCTCGATTAAAATGTCCCCTTTTTTGGTTTTGTTGTGTCGTTGAGCTTGCCCGAAGCGGAGCCCTGCGGAGCCCGGAGGGCGGAGCGCTTAGGGCGAAGCGTAGGGCAAGCTCAACGGCCGGAGAGCTGCTCGCTAGCGCATTTCTTGATGAGGCCGCTCTCGCGCAGAAAAATTTCGCGCTAGGAACGCCTAGGAGCGACGATTCCCAATTCGGTCGACCCATAGCATCCTCCCCTTTTCGCATTTCACTGCGCGTCACGGCCTGCTTCTCGCGCTGCTTTCTGCTGCGCCGTGCGGAGAATCAGTTTTCGCCACGGGTGATCTGCCGGGGGCACCCACTTCCGCTTCGCCGTGGGCCCTCTCAGCTTCTGCGCGGGTTGAACGGGGAGCTCACACGGCTTTGCCGGCGCCGGGATCTCCCGCCACTCCAATTCCCGGCCCCGATATTCGATGCTGATCTTCCCGTGCCGACTTTCGCACACCAGCACCTGGCTGCGAGCCGGTGCGTAATGCCGGCTCTGCCGCTCCAGTTGGAAATATCGGTTCTCATACCGCACCACCCAATCGTTGTAGATCGTGCGTGGGCTCTCCAATCGGAAAATCCGGTCCAATTCCGCCGCCCGCGGCGCTCGCCGGTGATAGTCTTCCGGTCGGGCCGGCGGCCGGGCAAACCTCCGATTGTGTTCCGGCAGATATTCATTCTTCAGGAAAACGTTGGCTTGCTCGTAAGAGCTGATTTCCTTCCGCCGCAGTTTCTTCACCAGCCGATCTTGATGGGTTCCATGGATTCTTTCGATTCGGCCCTTCGCTTGGGGTGAATTCGCAGCAATAATCTCGATTTCCAGCTTCTTGCACATTCGTCCGAATTGCGTGATGGGCTCTTCTCCGCGCAGCTGCTCCTTCACGGTCGCCGGCCGCTTGTACAGATTTTTCCAGTCCACATACAAGGCCAGCGGCACCCCATAGAGCTCGATCCAGGCACGCAAGGTATCCGCCACCGCCCAGATCGTTTCTTCCTTACCCATGCTTGCCAAGGTTCTGTTCGTAGCGTCATCGGCCATGTCGATCAAGCAGCCTTTCAGACCGCGCTCCTCCAGCCAGTCATGAAAGCTCCCGTCCATCTGCACCAGCTCTCCCAAATGCTCTTTGCGCTCGCGTCGGCGACGGTGCTGCTGGCGCTTGCGCGCCCGGCTCCACATGCCCTCGGCCAGCATCCACTGTCGTAGCGTCTCCGCATTCACCTGGAGCCCGTCCTCCGAATCCAGATGCTCGGCCGCCAAAGTCGGACCAAAGCGCTCCCCTACCGGCCCGCTATACTTCTCCCGCACCAACTGCAGTACCTGTTTGCGAAACTTTGAGTCATGAGTATGGTTCGAGGGACGACCTGCGCTGCGATGCTTCAGGCCTGCCGCGCCCTCGTTGCGATATCGTTTCCACAAGCGCTTCGCTTGCCGGTAGCTCAAATGCAAGAGCTTGCTGGCATCGACGATCCGCAGCTGCTTGCTCCGAACTCGCGCCAGCACTTCCACCCTTCTCAACTCGTTGCTGCTCATCCCTGTCCGCCTCAATCTGACCTCCTCTCGGAGGTCGTATTAGGGGACATTTCTATTTTGGAGAAAAGGGGACATTACTATCGTGGCGCAACAGACAAAATACCCCTTGTGTCAAACCAAAATAGAAATGTCCCCTTCCTTACCAAGATAGAAACGTCCCCTTTTTCGGTTTTGCTTTTGTTGTGTCGTCGTTGCAGAATTCTGGAGGCTCGTGTGAAAAAAATCTTGTGGCTGCTGGCATTCGGAATATTTGCAACGGGAAGCGTTGCGTCCGCCGAGACGACGAAAGCGCAAACAGTCCAATACCTGAGCGGAAACGAAACCGTTAGCGGGTATCTTGTCACTCCAACCACTTCAGGAAAGCACCCTGCGATCATCGTGATTCATGAGTGGTGGGGACTGAACGATTGGATCCGGGAACAAGCGCGGAAATTTGGGGATTCGGGTTACGTGACGCTCGCGGGCGATCTCTATCGCGGAAAGAGTACAGACGATCCGGCAGAAGCGCACGAACTTTCCAGAGGGGTCTGCCCCAGGATCGAGGGGTCGCGGGCCTGAAGGCGGCGTTTTCTTATCTGGCCTCGCGACCGGATATCAAGCCGGACAAGATTGGCGTCGTGGGATGGTGCATGGGGGGTTATTCGATATTACTCGCGCAAAATGAACCGAAGATCGCGGCGTGCGCGGTAGATTATGGCGCATTGCCGACCGATCCGCAGAATATCGCCAAGAACCAGGCGCCGGTGCTGGGCACTTTTGGGGCTGATGATCCTGGGATTGCGCCGCAAGCGGTGAACGCATTTGTTGCCGCAATGAAAGACGACGGGAAAACCATTGACGCGAAGATTTACGATCGCGCAGGCCACGCGTTTGAGAATCCCAACAATAAGCCGGGCTACCGTCCAGAAGCGGCAAAAGATGCGCGGTCGAGGATGGTGGCGTTCTTCAGAACCAATTTGCAGTAGAGATTCCGATCTGGCCCAACGTTGAATTGCACGGGAGTATTTTCTGCCTCAGGTTACCGGCTTGATACGCGCCTTAGCTTTCGCGGCACAGACGCGGGCAACTTCGCGGGCTTTACGCCAATCTCTGTAAGAATAGCGAACAGGTATACCCATTGCGCCCACTGCTAACGATCGCTTCTTGTCTATGTATTGCCCTTGGCGCGTCCGCTGGGCAGGTAAAAACTCCGGCCCAATCCTTGGCCGCGGCTCAAACAAAAGTGCACGACGCCAAGCGCGCGGAGGCTGCGTACGAACGCGGCGTCAAGGCGGAGAAACAAAAAAATTGGACGCTGGCATTTGCGGCCTACACAGAAGCCACGCAGCAAGATTCATCGAAGCGGGAGTATTTGTTGCGGCGCGAACTAGTGCGGAGCCAACTGGTAAGCGCAATCGTGGACCGAGCGGAGCGAGATGCGCTGACAAACCACTTGGCCGAGGCGCGAGCGGAATTGAACGCGGCCCTGGTGCTCGATCCGGGCGATGAAATGGTGCGCGAAAGACTCGCGCAACTGGCACCATCGTCCGCTGCAATGCTGCGCCAATTGATAGCACAGCCCGTTGGAGTGGTGCGACTCGAACCCCTAACGGGTACGCGCAGCTTCGATTATCGCGGGGATACGATGGGCGCTTACGAAGCGGTAGCGCACAAGTTTGGAGTGGATGCCTCATTTGATGTGGAGCTGCAATCGAAGCCGGTCCATCTGAGAATCGGCAACGTTGATTTCCTAACAGCCGCTCGGGTGCTCGGCGATATGACCGGAACGTTTTGGAGGCCATTGACGCGAAGGCTTTTCTTTGTGGCCGCGGACACACCTCAAAAACGTCTTGCCTACGATCTGTCGGTTGTCCGCACCGTCGAACTACCAGCGTCCGAAACGCCAAATGAAATGACCGCGATCTTGCGTATCGTCCGCGAGATTGCGGGAATCACGCGCGCCGAACTAAATACATCCGCACGAACGATTACAATGCGGGCATCGCCGCAGGCGATCTCGGTGGCGGCGAAATTACTGGAGCAATTGGAGCAACCGCGCGGTGAGATTGTGTTGGAAGTGGAAATTCTCGAAGTAGATCGCAATGCTGCGAGTCAAATCGGAATTACTCCTCCCACCTCGGTTTCTGCTTTCTCTTTGACGCCGCAACAGATTCAGGCCGCGCAATCAGGTATCGCGGGCCTCGTGGGAGTGATTGAACAACTTTTTGGACCGACGAGCGCACTTTCAGGATTGGGGGCGAATCAAATCGCGTCGCTTGTCGGAGCGGGACAAGTGGGCATTGGCTCGTTGATCCCACCGCTGATTGCGTTTGGCGGCGGCAAAACGACTTTTCTCTCGACTTTGCCGGGCGCGGCGGCGGCGTTCTCCGATACGCTGAGCGTAATCAGGAGCGGCAAGCGCGTGCTTCTGCGAGCCGAGGACGACAACCCGGTGACGTTTTTCGTTGGAGACCGCGTGCCGATTGTGCTAGCGCAATTTTCTCCGAGCCTCACAGCGCCTGGCTTCATCCCGGCGGTGTCGTCGAATCTGTTCCCTCGAACCGATATCGCGACAGGGAAAAACCCCGTGGCGATCGTAGCGTCGGACTTCAACATCGATGGCAAGGTCGACCTGGCGAACACCAACCATGATGACAACACCATATCGATTTTCTTGGGGAACGGCGACGGCACTTTTGCCAATGAAGGAACGTTGGCCACGGGGCAAGGACCGATCGCATTGGTAACGGCGGACTTCAACAATGACAATATTCCGGACCTCGCTGTAGTCAATCAGACCGACGGGACGGTTTCCATTTTTCTGGGCAACGGCGACGGAACATTTACGCTCAAAGGAACTTTTTCTGTAGGAAAGGATCCCGTTGCCGCTGTGGCGGCGGATTTTAATGGCGACGGCCACCAGGACCTTGCTGTCGTCAATCAAGCGGACAACACGGTGTCGCTCCTCCTTGGCAATGGCGATGGAACTTTCCAACCGCAATCGACCTTACCGACGGAACTAGGGCCGTCAGCGATTGCTACTGCCGACTTCAATAACGACGGCAAGGCGGATTTGGCCATCACAAATCAATCGGCGAATACGGTTTCGATTTTTCTTGGAAATGGAGACGGCACGTTTACCAATAAAGGAACACTCCCGACGGGCGCGTTGCCGGTGGCAATTGCGGCAGGACAGTTCAACCTTGACACCAATACAAATATCGGTCTGGCCGTTGTCAATCAAACCGACAACACTTTGTCGAATTTTCTTGGCAACGGAGATGGAACGTTCACCACCAATGGTACTTCGGCGTTGAACGGCACTTCGGCGACGGGGAATAAACCGGTGGCGATTACTACCGGGGATTTCAACTTGGATGGGCGAACAGACTTGGCTATATCGGACGAAAGCGCGGACACGATTGACGTGTTGATTGGCAATGGTGACGGTACGTTCGCTTTCCCCCTGAATCTTCCCACGGGCACGGGGCCAATCGGACTTGTGGCCGGAGATTTCCTGGGTACAGCCCATCCGCCTGATCTGGCCGTGACGGATTCGACAGCCAACACGCTCTCGATCGTTCTGGACAATGCTACTTTCAATTCGACGAATAACACTGCTCCGTTGACCCCGTATCCAAATTCCGAATATGAGGATATCGGTCTGAAGATGAAAGCAACGCCGCACCTCCACGCGAACGACGAAGTGTCGCTCGAACTGCACTTTGAGCTACGCAGTCTGACGGGAAATTCCGTGGACGGGATACCCGTGATCAGCAATCAGACAATCGACCAAACAGTTCGCGTGAGAGACGGAGAGACGACAGCTTTAGCAGGAATCATCGAGTCGCAAGAGATGCGCGCGATCAACGGCATCCCAGGAGTGGCGGAGCTTGGCCCATTGGGCTTGCTGGGAAGTAATCGCAGCAAGCAAAATGACCATACGGAACTGCTGATATTGTTGACACCGCGAGTGGTGACGCGGAACCCCAAGACCGGCCGGCCAATCTACGCAGGACCAGCCCCCGTCCAGGGGGGCGGGTTCGCTTCTGCGCCGATTCGGCCGGTGCCATAACTGGCTGTTTCGTGAAGACGATCGTGAGTTTTGGAAGTTATCGTGCTCTCGATTTCGGAGCGATGGCCTGGCGTCGAGCTCCCGTCTTGCCGTAAAAACCACGTAGACTCAGGACATTGCTTCGAGAACAACGATGGGCTGATACGTGCGCGGGACAACGGCTTGGGCGATGGCGATCAGATGCTCTTGCGAGTTGAAAACACGGAGGCGCGCGGGCTTCCAGTCGCCGGAATCCAGTTCTTCGGGTGCGTGCTGTGCAGCGGTTGAGTGACCGGACTGAATTTGCGCGATGGGAATGTTGAATTTCGCGCCGTGGCGCACGCGACGCTCGATGACAGGCAGAATCGTGACGCGCGGGAGTTCCGGCAGCAAGGCTTCGAGGCAAATGACGCGCTGGGCTAAACGCCCGGCACGGGCGGCTTCGGCCAATTCCTCGAGCTTGATAGCGTGATCGAGGGTGAATTCGCCGACAGCGGTGCGGCTGATCTCGGAGAGGTGTGCGCCGGAGCCTTCCAATTTGCCAAGCTCATGTGCCAGCGCGCGGATGTACGTTCCTGCCCCGCATTCGATGGCGAACTTCGCGCACGAACCTTCCATTTCAGTAAGGCGAAATTCGTAAACGTCAACCTCGACAGGCTTCAGCGCAACTGGCTTTTTCTTGCGGGCGAGTTCGTGTGCGGGACGCCCATGAATTTTTTTCGCCGAAAACGATGGGGGCATTTGCTGGAGGCGCCCGAGAAATCGCGCAGCGAGAGATTCGATGGTGGCGCGGTCAAGGACCGGAGCGAGATCAGTGCCTTGGGCCTCTCCGTCAGAATCGTAAGTATCGGTCGCGTAGCCGAAGCGGACACTACAACTGTAACGTTTGCGGCGGCCCGTGTAAAACTGCGCGAGGCGCGTGGCGCGTCCGAGAAGCAAAACAAGGACGCCAGTTGCCAGCGGATCGAGCGTGCCAAGATGGCCGACCTGGCGAAAGCCTACCAAGCGACGCACAGCGTCCACGACATCGTGGGATGTCTTGCCGGATGGCTTGTCGATGACGAGGGCCCCGTCGATTTGCGGCGGCTGAACGTTTCGTGGCATCAGAGGTACGCGGCTATTCGCGTGGAGGTTACGCTTCTCCCTGGGTTTTACTCTTTTTCAGGAGATCGTCGATGCGGTGACCGTACTCTTCGGAGCGATCCGGAACGAAGTCAATATCTGGCGCCCGGCGAAGCTGCAAGCGTTCGACAAGTTCGTGTCGGATGAATCCCGAAGCAGCGGCCAAACCCTTGAGGGTGGTCTCACGGTCGGAATCCGAGCCGAACACTTCAATGTAAACCAGGATATGTTTCAGACCGGGGGCTACGCGCACTTCGGTGACGTTCATCGCAGTCGCCAGGCGGGGATCCTTCAATTCACCTGCGAGCATCAGGCTGACTTCGTGCCGAATTTCTTCGGCGATGCGTTCCGAACGATGGCCGGCGACGGTCATGGTCTGCAACCCTACTTGAATTTGGCGCTCCGGTGAACAACGAATTCAGAAGTACTCGATTTCATGCGAGATCAAGCCGCGTCCCAGGGCCTGCTCGGATGCTTCCAGAACGGCAGCCATCGATTGCGCGAGGTGCTGATCATCGGCGGAAATTCCCACCACGCCGACGACGGAGCGCTGCCACAAGTCCTGGTGATCGAGTTCCGCAACGGCGACATTGAAGTGGCCGCGCAGGCGATCTTTCAAACTGCGCAGGACCTGGCGTTTATCCTTAAGGGATCGCGCATCCGCAATGTGAATTTCCAGAGTGACGAGGCCGATCGGCATGACTGCCCTCCTACCGCGGAGGAACTACAGCAGATTAACTCAGGCGCCTGTTCCAGCAGAAACTGTCCGCTCCATCGCAAAGCATTCTAAAATATCGCCCACTTTGACGTCGGCGAAATTTGAAATACTGATTCCGCATTCGAAGCCAGCGCGCACTTCATTGACATCATCCTTGAACCGGCGCAGAGAGCTGATGCGTCCTGTATAGATCACAACGTTGTCGCGGAGAATGCGCACTTCGGCGTCGCGCTTGACGATTCCGTCCTGAACATGACTGCCAGCGATCATGCCGACGCCCTTGACGCGGAATGTGTTCCGAACTTCCGCGCGCCCCAGATACTGTTCCTTGATCACGGGCGTGAGCAAGCCCGCCATGGCCTTCTTAATTTCGTCGACAACTTCGTAGATGATCGTGTGCAAACGAATGTCCACGCCTTCCTGCTGCGCGAGATCGGAGGCTTTGCGCTCCGGGCGGACATTGAACGCGATGATAATTGCGCTGGAGGCGGAGGCGAGGAGAACGTCCGTTTCAGAAACGGCGCCGACGCTGGCGTGGATGATCTTGAGCTTTACCTGGTCGGTTGAAAGCTTGGGCAGCATTTCGCTGAGAACTTCAACAGAGCCCTGCACGTCGCCCTTAATCACGATCGGGAGGTCTTTCACCTCACCGGCCTTGAGCTGCTCGTGGAGTTGGTCGAGCGTCAAGCGCGAGCTTGCCGATTTCGCCAGCGTGGCCTCGCGCAATTTGGATTGGCGGTACTCGACAATGTGGCGCGCCTTGGCTTCGTCCGCGACGTAAAACTGATCGCCCGCGTCCGGGATGCCTTGCAGGCCGAGGACTTCGACAGGGGTCGAAGGGCCTGCACTTTTCACAGGCTGGCCACGGTCGTCATACAAGGCGCGGACTTTCCCATAAACCGCGCCACAGATAAAAACATCGCCGACGCTGAGGGTGCCGTTCTGGACAAGAACGGTGGCCACAGGCCCACGGCCCTTATCGATGCGCGATTCGAGGACCGTCCCGCTGGCGGAAGCCGCGGGATTGGATTTCAGTTCACGAAGATCGCCGACGAGCAGGATCATTTCGAGCAGGCGCTCGATGTTCTTTTTGGTCTTGGCGGAGACTTCCACCATCACCGTATCGCCGCCCCAGTCTTCGGGCATTAGGCCATGATCAGCAAGCTGGCGCTTGACACGCTCCGGCTGAGCGTCCGGTTTATCGATTTTGTTGAGTGCGACAATGATAGGAACTTTCGCGGCGCGCGCGTGATCGATGGCTTCTTCCGTCTGCGGCATCACGCCATCGTCAGCGCCGACGACGAGGACAACAATGTCCGTGACTTTTGCGCCGCGAGCGCGCATACGCGTGAAGGCTTCGTGGCCCGGTGTATCGATGAAGACGATTCGTTTGCCGTCGATGTGGACGTCGCTGGCACCGATGTGTTGCGTGATGCCGCCGGATTCGCCGCCGGCGACGTCAGTGGATCGGATGGCGTCGAGAAGACTGGTCTTGCCGTGATCGACGTGGCCCATGACGGTAACAACCGGGGCGCGCGGAGTTAGCCTTTCGGATTTATCGTCCTTGCTTACGTCCTCGTGGGCCATCTGCTCTTCGAAGGAGACCACTTGGACGATCCCATTGAAGGCTTCGGCGAGGCCGGTGGCCGTCTGGAGGTCAAGCGCTTGATTGATGCTGGCGAAGACTCCGCGGTCGAGAAGATTTTTTAGCAATTCCTTTGCGCGAATATCGAGTTTTTCAGCGAGCTCGCGAACAGTGATGCCTTCCGTGATGGTTACCGGGCGCGGCTCACGCACAACGGGAGGCGCGACCGGCTCGGCATGGCCAACTCCGCGTCCCGCGGCAGCGCCGGCGCGTGCGCGGACGGGATGCAGCTTGCGCTCACCTTCGGCGAAACGCTTTTCAATAGTCGGCTTGGCGCGAGCGGGCGGCTTGCGCACATAAAGAGGCTTGCCTGGCTCCGCTTTCGGAGCCTGACCCGCAGCACTCGCGGGTCTCCCGCCCATTGGCTGACCGGGACGACCACTGGGACGCTGCGGAGGTCGCATGGGCACGCCGCCTGAACGCGGGGTACCTTGTGCGCCAGCGGCAGGCCGATATCCTGATGGTGCGCCGCCAGGGCGCTGTGGGACGCCCGGTCTTGAATATCCGCCGGACGGCCGCTGCTGCCCCTGTGTCGGCGAACCCGGGCGAGAAACGGTTGTCGCAGCGCTGCCAGCTGCGGCGGGTCTCGTGACGATGGGAGAGCGCTGCGATGGAGGAGCGCCAGGTCTTTGAGTTGGAATGGATGCGGGCGCGCCGGATGCGGGCATTGGGGTCCGTGGGGCGGCCGCTGGAGGACGCGCGGCACCCGGCGCGGCAATTGTCGGGGCAACAGCAGGACGGGGCGCGGCGGGCGAAACTATGCTGGGACGAATCGGAGCCTTTACGCCGGGAACCACCGAAGGAGCGGTCGCCGGTTTCGCCGGAGCTCCGGTGGGGGCTGAAACCGCGGTTGGCGATTGGGCGCTCGCCGACGGAGCTACAACGGCAGGCCTCGCGGCCGGTCTGGCTTTCGCGGCTGCCGTCTTGGCTTGCTTCTCGGATTCCGCCGCAGCTTCCGCTGCAGAGAGATCATGAAAATGCTTCCGCACGCGGTCCGCTTGCTCATTCTCGAGGGAACTCGAGTGAGTTTTCTTTTCGGCAATGCCGATCTCTGGCAGGTACTCGATCAAGACTTTTGCCTTGATCTCCAGTTCCCGCGCGAGTTCGTTGATGCGGATTTGCCCAGATTCTGGCATCAGCTAAGCGTTGTCCTCCGCCTTAATTGACTTTGAATCGGTATCCGTCTTGTCGTCGTGCTCGTCAACTGACTGTGGCAGCTCTTGTTCGGACGTTCCAGAAGAAATCTCAGCAGATGATTCAGTTTCCACAGACTCTGGAGCGCTCTCGAGCTGTCCCGGAACGCCTTCGATTGTTTCCGACGAGGCTTCGGTCTCGATCGCAGTGGCTGTTTCCGTTTCGGTCGCGCCACTGGCGGATTCTCCTTTTGCCTCTACTGGCGTCGCAACTTCTTCGGCTGCCACAATTTCGGGGGCGGTTTCTTCTGGTACCGCTGTTTGTTGCAATTCGAGCGCCTGGAAATACTGCTCGACCGAAACACGAATCTTCTCAACCATTTTTTCGCCGATGCCCGGAATTTCGAGCAACTGCTCGGGCGTCATGTCGGCAAGCTTTTCAATGGATGTGACGCCATGCGATTCGAGCTTTTCGATGGTCTTCGGACCCACGCCCTGTAACTCGTTGAGCGAGGTGGAAGCAACGGTCATTTCGGACATCTGCGCTTCGATTTCCCGACGCTTCTCTTCCTCGCTCTTGATATCGATATTCCAGCCGATCAATTTGCTGGCAAGGCGAACGTTCTGCCCCTTCTTTCCGATAGCCAGCGAAAGTTGGGTGTCTTCGACGATGACTTCGAGGCGCTTTTCTTCCATGTCCACGGCCTGCACGCGGGTGACCTTAGCCGGACTCAGGGCCTTCTGGGCGAACAGGAGAATGTCTTCGTTGTAGGGAATAATGTCGATTTTCTCTCCGCGCAATTCACGAATGATGGATTGCACGCGCATGCCCTTCATGCCCACGCAAGCCCCAACCGGATCAACGTCCTTGTCGCGGCTCTCGACCGCAATCTTAGTACGCTCGCCAGCTTCGCGAGCCACGGCACGAATCTGCACAGTTCCGTCGTAAATTTCGGGAACTTCCATTTCAAACAGCCGCTGGACAAGTACAGGATCCCCTCGCGAGACAACCACCTGCGGTCCCTTGGCAGCACGCTCGACAGCGCGAATCGCAACGCGAAGGCGATCACCGACGTTATACGTTTCGAGGCGTGATTGTTCACGTTTCGGCAAACGAGCCTCGGTTCGGCCAAGGTCCACGATAACATCCGGACCGTCGAGGCGCTTGACGATACAATTTACAAGTTCGCCGACACGCGTGTGAAATTCATTATAAATCGTGTCCCGTTCGGCCTCGCGGACCTTTTGCAGAATCACTTGCTTCGCGGTCTGTGCCTGAATACGGCCGAGTACATCGGTCGCCCGAACTTGCGGAATTTCGCCCCCCACTTCGATCGCCGGCTGCTGCTTGCGCGCTTCAGCAAGAGCAATCTCGCGGAGCGGATCGACAACTTCCTCAACGACCGTGCGAACGGCGAACAGATCGACTTGTCCCGTTTCCGGGTTGAATTTCGAGCGTAGGTCCTCGTCGGTTTTATAGAACTTGCGCGCCGCGACGACCATCGCTTCCTCAATGGCAGCGACGATGATCTCCGGCTCGATATGTTTGTCCCGGCTGATCTGTTCGATCGTCTGGTAAAGCAAACTCGCCATTCGCTACTTTCTCCCTAGAATTCGACGACTAGATTTGCTTTGCGAATATTCGCCAACGGAAAAGAAATTGTCCGATCCCGCACCGACATCCTAACCACTCCGTCCACAAATCCAGCCAGACGGCCCTCAAAAAACTTCGCGCTCTCCACCGGCTCGTTCAGCCAAACCTTCGCCAGGCGGCCCGCGAACCTCTCATAATCTGAGGGTTTGAGCAATTTCCGGTCAAGACCCGGGGAGCTCACTTCCAAAACGTACGCTGGCCCAGGCACCAGGTCCTCGACATCGAGGATTACGTTCAGCTGCTCGCTGACGGCTTCGCAGTCGCTGTGGCTGATGCCGGAGCCGGAAGCCTGGCTGGCCAACGGGCGGTCGATGTAAAGCCGCAGCAGGCGCTGCTTGCCCACCTGCCATTCGACGTCGACGACTTCAACGCCGACCGAGCGTGCCACGCGCTCTGCTGCATCGCGAATCTTATCCAGGTTCATCGCTACCCGGAAAACTGTCGTTGGCTGCCGGCACCTCAGGGCTCAAAGAATTCGCGGCACCGTCGCAATTTCGCAGCCAACAAAAAAGTGGGCTCGCGCCCACTTGAACTTTCGCCCAACTTCGAACGATACCAGTATAAACTTAGGTACTGGGAAACGCAATATGACACTCGCGCTACCCAGATCCTCTCATAACGATTCTGCGAGGATCGTCTGAGTTCTCTTGAGGACCAGCTCCCGGTCCTCGTTACTTGTGAGACGGCTTCGCTGCTCCGGGGTGCGTTGCAGCTGGTGCCGCGGCCTTTACAGGGTACGCCGCGTCGTAGAGTTTAATGATCTGTTGAGTCACATCGACTTGATTTGCCGAATAAAGCACAACCGGGGCACTCTGGGCGGAACTGCCATTGTCGAGGATAATTCCGTACCCGTTCTGCTTGGCAAATTTGTCCAAAACAGCCAGCATTTTCTGGCCAATGTTGTTAATGGCTTCTTGTTGGGCCTCGTTGCCATCGTCGCTTAAATCTTGCTGTTCGCGCTGGCCCTTGCGAGTTAGCTCATTGATTTCCCGAGTCAGATGCGCCTTTTCCTCGTCACTGAGAGTCGTCTGACCAGCCTGAAGGCGCTGCTGGAGAGTTTGGATCTGTTTCCCGAGATTGGCTATCTCGGCCTGGCGCGGAGCGAACTGGGCTTGAAGCTCCTTGGATGCTTGCTTGCCTTCCTCGGTGCCAGCAATAGCTCCCTGAAGACTAATCACAGCGATTTTCCCCGTCGCGGCCGATGCTGCGCTGGACCCGGCCTGCGCCCAGGCGGCTGGAATGATTAGAAGCGCGACGAGCGCCGCCATACAAGTGTTTCGAATCTTCATTCTAGCTCCTCGATACGAATCACTGATCTTTGGGAAAACATGATTATAGCGGCCCACCCTTGAACTGGTCAACCGGAATTGAGATTCCCGCCGCTTTCAACTACCCGGTCTATTTCGCGACGTCTCGACTAAGACTGGATACAGATACCGATGCGTGAAATGCGATTCCAGTTGGCCGGGTAACCATGAACCGTCCTGTTCCCGCATCCTTCAAGCACTTCCCGCCCATTGGTCAAACCCGCAGGTCAACGAGGCAGAGGAATCAGCAACAATCGACCGTTGGCCTGATCAACCACGGCCGCGATGTTTGTCAGCGGGTCGATGGCGACAGAAAATTCAGCCGAGCCACCCATCGGCAATACCGCCTCAACTTTGCCGGTTTGGATCGTCAAAACAGAATTGGGGTTTTTAGCCAAGAAATTGAAAACGGATAGGGTGTTGGTGGCGTTATTAACAGTGACCCCCGTGCCGCTCTGGAAATTATATGCAATCGCGGTTGGATTGATGCCGACACGGATTGGCGTTGCCGTAAATGCCTTCGGGTCGACGACAGCGAGATCGTTCAGAAGGCTATTGGCAACGAGGAAAGTGTCCGTGACGGGATCGAAGGTCGCGTCGCTCGGATCCTCAAAGTTGTTGAGGCGCCCCGTGAGGAAATGAGTACCGAGATCCACGATATCCACAGTGTTCTGCGTGGTAGCCGTCACTGCCAACAGATGATCGATGGGATCGATGCTCACTCCGAATGGACCCTGATCCACGGGCACACTCCCGGCTGAGCCGGGACTGCCACCAGAGCCGATGGTAAACTCCGAAATCGTATTCGAGCCAGTATTAGCAATGATCGTCGCGCCGGTGTCTGGATCAATTGCAACGCCCGCCGGAGAAGTACCGACCGACACCGTTGCCGTAACGGCGCTGTTCACGTAGTCGACCACCGTAGCATTGTCGCTGCCGTTGTTCGCCACGACGCCCAAGCCAAGACGCGGAAGCACGGCAACACCTTCCGGGCACGTGCCCACTGAAAACGTGTTGGTCACTGCGATCGATGAAAGGTTCACGACGGAAACAGTTCCGGTTCCCGTGCACGTTCCGGCCGAATTGAGCGCACCCTGGCTGGTAACAAGCGCCTCGTCAAGATCGGAGTCGATCGCGACGGCAATTGGGTTTAGTCCAATTGGAATGGCGCCGACCACCGTGAAGTTCTTTTCATTCGAAGTTGCACCTCCCGCAGTCATTACATCCAGCGCGAAGCGCCGCGGGGCAGCCAACAGACTTCCGGGAATTGTCGCCGTGGCTTGCCGGCCATTCGAGCTAACGGTTGTCGGGATACTCACACCATCCAGGCGCACTTGCGCGCCGGATGCTAATCCAAAGCCGTTCACGGTGACGGTGAGTGATCCCGAACCACCAGCCGTAAACGTGGTCCCTGGGCTGACTTCCGTGATTTGCGGGGAGCGAATTGGTCCCAGCGACAGAATAGAGACATTGTTGCTGCCTGTATTCGCAATCACCGCAACGTTCTTCCCCGGGTCGATCGCAACAGCCTCAGGCTGGGTTCCGACCGTCACACTATTTCCAATTGGTTTCAGAGTTCGCAAATCAAGCACAGTCGCCGTTCCGCCTATGCTATTCAAGACAACAGCGACATCGGTGAGAGGACTAATCGCATCCGCCACTTCCCCGTGCGTCAATGTGACCGTATTCACTGTTTGATCGAGGACACTGAACAAAGTCAGCGACGTTTGATTCGGATCCGTCAGAAGAGCCTGCTCCGTTTCCGTATTGATGGCGACACCCTGAACGCTGGTTGATAGTGTGACAGAAGCGATTACGTTGGGAACGCGAGCGACTTGAGTTGCCGTTGCCGGAGTTCCCAAATCGACAATCGTGACCGAGCCGGAACCACCCGGCGTTATGACAGCCCAATTCAGTTGCGGTTCGACGGCAACCGCCGGCGTTGGCCCGGTGCTCACCGGCCGGGTGTTGGTATTTGGCGTAGTGGCACAATTATTTGCCATGCTAGCATCCGAGCCACCAAGCACACATACCAGACTCGGCGGACTACTGGATAGATCGACCACAGCAGCGACATTCGTGTTTGAGTATGCGATCAATGCGCGGTGCGTCAGCGGATTTACGCCCACGGAGTAAGGCACAGGCGCCGGCGTGGTACCCGTTGGATTGCTGGGCAGAGAAAACGGAGTGACCGCCTGAGTTTGAAGATTCACGATGGAGAGTGTGTTATCGGAACTATTGACAACCGCAGCCAAGTGCAAAATGTCGTCCACGCCTACACCAGTGGGAGCGTTGCCCACCGTTAGCGTGGCCCCGGCCGTGTTGGAGTCAATGTTGACGAGAGTTACCGCGCCCGCACTTCCGCTTGCGCCCCGATCCACGACAACCGCGGTGCCGAGCGCGGCATCGATCGCGACGGCCGATGGCTGTGTACCAACAGCGATCGGCGGATTCGGCGCGGGAGGAATGTCTGTCGCCGACGGAGTAATAGCAACGTTCACCGAAGCAAAAGACGGCAACCCATTCGGCACGTCGCTGTTTTGGACAAGTATGGGGAACAGTCCCGGCGTAGAGAAAGGAAAAACCGGCGACGACAGAGTGACTTGCAACTGGCGACTATTCACGAGGGTGGCGGGAAGAGTTTGAGTTCCTGATATTACCCGCGTCGATGCTGCGAAATATCCGCCGTTCAAGCTGAGTGTGCCCGAAGTCGTGGAGGGAGAGAAACTGTCCGGGATGGACGCGATCACCGCCGGACGCGTGGGCTGCACGGTCAAAGTAGCGGGTTGGCTGGTATCTCCATTTTGGCGCTGCACAGTGATCGACAATGAGCTGGGCGCAGGACCGGCGAAGAAAGTAGAAGGAATAGTCGCACGAAGAGTCGCCGAGCTGATGAACGTGGTCGGAACAGGCGCGCCATTGACCAAAATCTGGTTCGTCGAAAAGAAATTGTGACCGAACAAATAAACATCTTGCTGGAATAAACCCTCGACGGCGCTAGTCGGCTCCAATGGAATTGCGCTGAAACTAGGATCCGAGGCGGCGATGACAGCGACGCTCGCCGAAGCAAATTGTCTCGAATCTGCAGCCGAAGTAGCCGTCACAGTAATGCTGCTTTGCGCCGCCGCTGGCGCGGTGTAACAGCCCACGCTCGTGCCTGGGATTGCCGGATTCGACGGAAAGGGCGTAATGGGCATACTAACAGTGCACGCGGTGGGCGTGATGGTACCGACAGTGGAGTTGCCGTTCGCAATCTGATTCACTGACCAATTGACGGCGGTGTTCGAGTTCCCGGACACGGTCGCTGTGAACTGGAACTGTTCTGTCGTGCCGATGGAGGCGCTCGAAGGACTAACGGAAACGCGGATGCCGGTGTCGAGGCTGACGTTGACGATGGCAAAAACCGCCGTATCTGCTTGACTGGTCGCAACAATGCTGACGACCGGAGGACTCGGCAAAGTGGCCGGGGCGGTGTAAAGGCCCGTAGTGCTCACGGTACCGAGAGCGGCGTTTCCGCCCGCCACGCATCCCGTCGGCAATACAATGTTAGTCACCGTGGAGCTGCCCGTGGCGATGCTGGCGAGAGCCTGGTTACAAACCTGCCACGTAACGGTGGTATTCGACTCCCCCACAACTGAGGCGTTGAATTGCTGCGTACCCGCGAGCACGACGGTCTGTCCTACCGGCGACAGCGTGACTGTCACAGCCGTCGAAGCGCCCCCGCCGCAGCCCGCTATTAGTCCAGCCAGAATTAGAACTATCCCCAGCTTGCCCAATCTCATCCACGTCCTCCAAAATCCGCGGCCGCGTTCCACGGCAATCCTCAGAACGTACGCGCAATCGTAAATCGGAATGTGCTGCGGGGCTCGACGAGCCCGGTTGGAAATCTTTGAATCTGCTGATCCAGCATAGTATTCAATGTCGGAATGATCTGGGACTGCAGGACGCCCGGCGGCAAAGCCGCCATTTGCTCGGGACTTATGAAGTACGCACCCCGAGGACCCTCAATGGTTTGATTAAGCCGAGTCGGATTATAGGCGTAATAGAACCGGAAAGGCGCTCGGACGATCGGCAGAAAAACGACAAATTCGATTCCAGTGGAAGTGCGAGGCGTGAAATTCGTGCCCGGAACAATGGAAAGCGTCTGGGACAATTTCGTATTCGGAAAGAGCGGGTTGGGGAATTCGGAATTCAGTTGCTCGATGGCTGTCGGGTCAAGCCTCAATTCGCTGGACCGCAAGATTCCATCGAGACCGATGTCTGCGAAAAGGTCCATGCTTACAGGACCGGCAATGGGGATCCGGTATTCGAAATTGCCAACAGCCTGAACGTCGCCGCCAGGCCGTGTCGCGAAATACTGAAGTACAGGGACGTTAATCGTTTGCACCGTGGGCCCGCCTGTTGAATTCAGAACCGTTGGGTTCACGAAGCTGATACTCGTGTTGACAGCGGACGGAATGAATGTCCACGGAGAGATATTGAAAAAGTCGAAGCCTCGCACCGTATCTTCTCCGCCGATGTAGAAACGCTCATACGGAGGTATGACTTTGCCGTTGTAACCTGTAACCCACGCTGATTGGAGACGTAGGCCAATAACATTGCGCTTGTGATAAGTCGGATGGAAATACGTCATCTGAAAAATATTCTGGATGGCATCAACGTTTCCCCGCAACGGGCCGCCTTCAAATCCGAGTGAATAAGAAAGGCTCTTGCCCCCGGTGGGGTTTAGCTGATCGTTCACGGTGTTGTAACTAATGGACGGTGTGAGCTTGCTAGAGACAATTCCGTTGAGGGCCGAAGATCCCTGCAGGCTGCTAAATTGCAGGGATTGAAACAGCAGTTGAGATGCTTGGCTAAAGGTTGTGATGTCGCTCTTGGTCCAGCCATACGTGACACTGAGACGCGCGAACGCAAACCGGTGCAACGGATAGCTGGCAAAAAGCGTAAAGCCCTTGCTGTTTTGGCTGTAGTTCTGGGCCAGCGCTGGGTTGATAGCGATGTTTTGGCCGACCAGGATCGAAAGTTCCTTCTGCTGGTTGAAATTGAACTTGTTGGAAAAAATCGTAAAGCCGGTTGAAATGGGACGATCCATCAAATACGGCTCCGTGAAGCCGAACAGAATGCTCCGTTGGATGCTGCCGAATTGCGTTGAGAACGTAAGCGTCTCGCCAAGTCCTAGGAAATTATTGGTCTGATAGGCGAGGCTAAGGAAACTGCCGGCCAAGCCGCTCACGCCGCCAGAAAAGCTGATGGACTGTTTCCCTTTCTCTCTTACCTTCAAGGTGATGTCGACCGTCCCCGCCTTGACATCGCGCTTGAGGTCCGCGTTTGTTTTCTTGATTGGGTCGAAATATCCGAGTTGGTTTAGCCGCAGGATGCTGAGTTCCCAGTAACGGTCATTGAAAAGACTGCCTTCGTCCAGCAACAACTCGCGTCGAATCACCTTATCGCGCGTCGTTGTGTTGCCCTGGAACTCGATGCGTCGAACGAAGAACTGCTTTTCCTGGTCGAAATCCAACGTCAGATTGATGATCTTTGTGGCAGCGTCTTCGTCGAATTCGGGAGTGGCCGTAAAATCAATGTATCCAAACTCGCCATACAGTTTTGTGTAGTTGTCGATCGACTTTCGAATTTTCGACACGTCAAAGATTTGCCCTTTCTTGAGGGGGAATATGCTTTCAAGAAACTCGGGCTTGAAGTACAGGTTCTCGTCAGGATTGGCACTGCGGATCACCAGCCTTCCCATGCGGTATTGCGCGCCTTCTTCGATGGGAATAGTGATATCGGTGCGAATGCCGCGGGTACGCCCGATATACGGGATCGGCCCAATCGGCAAACCATTGTGCTGCACTTTGACGTTCTTGAGAATGGGCTCATTCACGACAACGCGAAAGTAGCCATGGTCGCGGTACAGCCCGTTGATTCCTACCGCCATGTCCTCGTCCAGTTTGTCGCGATCAAAGGTCTTGCTTAATATATTGATGTCAGCGAATCCCAACGGAATGGCAATCGGTCGCGAATGGCGCATCGAACGGATGATCTTTTCGGTGGAAAAAACGTGGTTGCCTTGGATAATGATCCGGCCTACCTTGACCTTTGGTCCTTCGTCAATATTGAAAGTAAGCGTAACCGAGTTTGTCGCTGGAATGCGCTCGTAGGTCGGCTTGACCGTAGCGAACATGTGGCCGTGCTCCGCGAGCAATTGCTCGATGACCACTTCGGCGCGTTTTACCTTCGTGGGATCGAAACGGCTCTCGACGGAGAGATCGACCTTGCGATCTTTAAATGCATCGAGGATGTCGGATTCGGAAACGGATTTGTTCCCTTTGTAGTTGATGTTCCGAATTGTGGGCCGTTCCTGAACGTAGAAAACGAGGATTTTACCGTTGGGATTATCAGGGCTGTCTTCCACTTCCAGGCGGATGTCCTCAAAAAACTGCGTATTCCACAATGCTCGAAAGTCGCGACGGACCGCCTCGGGATTGTAAGGATCACCGGGGCGCGAGAAAATGCGCGCCAAAAGCGTCTCGCGCTGAATGCGGCGATTGCCTACAAATTCGATCCGTTCAATCACTGGCTGTTGAGAAGTGGCCGAACCAGGCTGCTTTGTTACGGGAAGCTGCTGGGCAATGGCCGGGAGTGAAAAAAACGCGAACAAGCATCCGCACACCACCACGAAGAGCGCGCTGGCGTGCAGACAAGATTTCCTCTCTGCGGCTTCAACGTAAATCAAAGCCGCGCTCCGCCTTCCAATGTTTTGTACTCCCCCTGCCAGACGGTCCCCACGGCTGGCACGCGCGTAGGATTCCTTAGTGGGCCACTGGGGTTGCTTCTACCACCGGACGGAAGCCCAGGCCATCAGTGGTGAGATAAATCTCAATGATGGCTGGGCGTTGAAGCCCGCCTTGGATTAACGCCTCCGAGAGCGGATCCTCGACGTACTTCTGAAGAGCGCGGCGGAGCGGACGAGCGCCGTAGTTGCGATCGGTGCAGGTCTTTTCCAGAATCCACTGGCGCGCTTCGGGCGTCATTTGAATCTGCACCTGGCGATGGACCAGCGTGTCATTAATCTGGCTCACCAACAAGTCAATGATGCGCGACAGATCATCGTCCGTGAGCGCGTTGAACAAAATCACTTCGTCCAGCCGGTTCAAAAACTCAGGATTGAAGACGCGTTTGACCTCGGCCATCACGATATCATCCAAACTCTTCGCGTGCGTGTCTCCCAAGCGGGACTGGAAGCCCAAAGTAGCCTGCTTCTGGAGAGCGCGCGCGCCGATATTCGAAGTCATGATAATGATTGTGTTGCGAAAATCCACTGTGTTACCGAGGCCGTCCGTTAGCTGTCCATCCTCAAATACCTGCAACAGAATGTTGTAAACATCCGGATGCGCCTTCTCGATTTCATCGAGCAGGATTATGGAATAAGGCGTGCGGCGAACGCGCTCCGTCAATTGTCCGCCCTCTTCGTAGCCCACATAACCCGGAGGCGCGCCGATAAGCTTCGAGACCGAATGCTTTTCCATGTATTCGGACATGTCAAAACGCACCAGCGATTTTTCGGTGCCGAAAAGAAACTCCGCCAAGCGACGCGCAACCTCCGTCTTCCCTACGCCCGTGGGTCCCAGGAAAAGGAAGCAGCCTACGGGCCGGCCGGGAGCTTTCAGTCCCGCGCGGCTGCGACGAATGGCGCGCGCCAGAGCCGTGATGGCCTTATCCTGGCTGATGACGCGCTTGTGCAACTCTTCTTCAATGCGCAACAACTTCTGCTGCTCGTCTTCCTTAATAGCGTTGACGGCCACGCCAGTCCAACGAGCTACCACCTCTTCAATATCTTCGCGCGTGACTGTGCCTGTTGAGGAATCATCGATCTTCAACTTCTCGCGAAGGGCGCGGAGGTTTTCTTTTTCTTTGCGTTCCTCCTCGGAATAAAAACGCGCCTTCTCAAATTCATGATTAGCGATCGCGGTTTCCATGCGGTGCGTGATGAATTTCACGCGCTTCTGGGCCTCGGAAACTTCCTCGGGAAGCATGGCTTGGCGCAACTTGACACGCGCACCGGCCTCGTCGATCAAATCGATCGCCTTATCCGGGAGGAAGCGGTCGGGAATGTATCGATTCGACAGGTAGACAGCATATTGGATTGCTTCGTCGGTATAGGAAACAGCGTGGAATTTCTCATAACGGTCCCGAACGCCTTGCAAAACGCGGATCGCTTCTTCCTCATTAGGAGCAGAAACTTTTACGGACTGGAAACGGCGCTCAAGCGAGCGGTCTTTCTCGACAGACTTGCGATATTCGCCCGGCGTGGTCGCGCCAATACACTGAATTTCGCCTCGACTCAGCGCGGGCTTCAGAATGTTGGCGGCATCGAGCGAACCCTCCGCGGAACCTGCCCCGACCAGCGTATGGAGCTCGTCGATGAAAACAATGGCGTTTTGGCTCTCCATCAGCTCTTTCATGATCGTTTTCAGACGCTCTTCGAACTGGCCGCGATATTTTGTGCCCGCGACGATCAAAGAAAGATCAAGCGAAAGAATACGTTTGTCCGCAAGGAACGGGGGTACATCGCCATCGGCAATGCGCTGCGCCAACCCTTCAACGATGGCGGTCTTGCCAACGCCCGGCTCGCCGATCAACACCGGGTTATTCTTCGTGCGACGACAAAGGATTTGGATGGCCCTCTCAAGCTCCCGGTCGCGCCCGACAAGAGGATCGAGCGTGCCGTCCATGGCAGCTTGGGTGAGGTCTCGGCTGAATTCCGCGAGCAATGAAGTTTCTTTAGGTCGATTTACAGGCACTTTTTCACCCGCGCCACGCGCCAGCTCCTCGCGCACGCCCGAAAGACGCAATCCCCGCTCTTGCAAAATCTCCGCACCGAAAGACTTCTCCTCGCGCAAAATCCCTAATAGTAGATGCTCGGTCCCCACATGCTTGTGATTGAGACGCTCCGCTTCTTCCGCCGCGTAATTCAGAATGCGGCGGCATTCCTGACTGAGAGGAACCTCTACGGACGTGGAAATTCGCTCGCGAACCGTGATGCGCGATTCGATCTCCTTGCGGATGGATTCAATTGTGCCATGCGCGCGCAGGAAACGGTTAGCGAGAGCCTTGTCTTCGCGCAAAAGGCCCAAAAGCAGATGTTCCGTCTCAATATAGGGACTGCCATACTGGCTGGCTTCGTATCGCGCGAAAAAAATCACGCGCCGAGCCTTTTCTGTATAACGTTCAAACACGGGTCACCCGAGCCCTTCCAGGATAGAAGAATTCCCGGACGCCGCACGCCCGGGGGCGCGATGCGTCAAAGTTCCATCATCCGGCACCAACAAACCATGCTCCAACCGCATTACTCGATCCGCGCGCTGCGCCAACAAAAGATTGTGGGTTGCAAGAATCGAAGTCAGATGATGAGACCTATGTAAGCTCTGCATGAGTTCGAAGATTGACTCCGTATTTTCCTCGTCCAGATCGCCGGTAGGCTCGTCGGCAAGCAGCAATTTCGGCCCAGTCACCAAAGCCCGGGCAATCGCCACGCGCTGCTGTTCGCCGCCCGAGAGTTCACCCGCACGGTGTTGCATACGATCCGAGAGAGCAACTTCGTTGAGCCACTCGCGCGCTGTACCGAGCGCTTCCCTGGCCGCGTCGCCCCGAATCAATAACGGCATTGCCACATTTTCGACGGCGGTGAAATCAGCCAGAAGCTGATGCCTCTGCCAGATAAAGCCCACCGCGTGGCTGCGGAAGCTTTCCAACTCGCGCTCCGCAAACGCCCCCAGCGAATTTCCGCCGAAGTATACTGTACCGCTTGTTGGCGTGTCCAGCGCGGCCAGCAGATGCAATAAAGTACTTTTTCCTGAGCCCGATGGGCCGACGAGAGCAATCATCTCACCAGGCGCGACCGCGAAACTGACCCCGGAAAGAGCGGTGACTTCAACAGCACCAGAGTGAAACACTTTGCGCAAACTTTCGGCACGGACCAGTTGATTTTGCTCATTTTGCGCGGACGCGGACACAGGCGCGCGCTGGCTTCCGACGATCGTTTCGTTTGGCTTTCCCACCGCAGCGATTGGGGGTGTCATTGTCATAAACTTTCGTCGCGCACCGGTGATGAGGATTGCCATAAACTCTGCTAATCCCCTGTCACGTCCAGTACCGAACCTCCGTCCTGCTTATCTCTTTGGATTCTGCCGCTTATCAAAAAGTCCCTTTGATCCCCGTTTCATTGCTCCCAATTTCTTGCACATTATGAGTGCTAAAGTTCCGGCCCCTCGCGCGGATTCTCTAAGACTCAATGCTCCTAAGTTTATTGTACCACGTTGCGTTTCGGCGCCAGCGTTTACGCGGTTCTCAGTTTGCGCGGCACTCAACTCCTCACAGTCATGGGACTTCAGTCCTGGGAAACCGCCCGGCCCAAATTACTCCGCACGGAGAATTTCGACCGGGAGCGTGCCGGCGGCGGCGCGGGCCGGATAGATTGTCGCGGCGATGCAGATGGCTAACGCCGAGGCGGTGATCCAAATTGCATCCCAGCCGCTCGAATGAAACGGAACGTACGGAATTGAATAAATTTCGGGATTCAGGGGAACGAGTTTCCAATGATTGGCAATCCAAGAAAGCAAATAGCCGAGGCCGAGCCCAATCGCAGTGCCGGCGACACCGACAAGAAGTCCTTGCAAGACAAATATGTTGCGCACCTGCACGCGGCGAGCCCCTAATGCCATCAGGACGGCAATATCATGCGCCTTATCCGTGACTGTCATCGCCAGCACAACTAGGATATTCAATCCGGCCACGAAGGTAATTAATCCAATGAAAATGGCCGTAACCAGTTTTTCGAGACTCATCGCGCGAAAGAGCGCCTGATTTTCGTCCATCCATGTTGTCGTGTGATAGCCCGGCCCTGCCTCGAGAGCAAGAACCGCGGCAATCTTTCCGGCGTCGTCCAGATTCTTTACGCGAACCTCCAGCGGATTTACAACGTCGCCCACTCCAGCGAGTTCCTGGGCGTCGCTAAGCGTGATGAAAGCCCAGCTGGCGTCATAATCGTAGAATCCAGAATTGTAAATCCCGGTGACGCGGAACCGGCGAGAGCGCGGCAGCAGGCCGAAAGGCGTCAAGCTGCCTTGCGGACTCAGAACCGTGACGTAGGCTCCTGCTTTGATCTTCAAATTGTCCGCGAGGATATTGCCGATAAGGATCGCGGGAATGCCGTCGGGATCCGGCAAGAAATTCGCATTGCCAGCGACCACGTGATCGAGCGCGGAATCCCAGCTTTTTTCAAGCTGCGGATCGATGCCCTTCAGGACTACGCCTTCTGTCTGGTTCCCGGCCGACAGGAGGACTTGGTTGTAAACGGCGGGAGTAATGCTTTCCACGCCCGGCGTCGCGCTTAAGTGCGCCATTAACGCGCGATAATTGCGGATCCCCTCGGCGCCGTTGGGTTTCAGGTTGACATGCGCGGTTACGCCCAATAGACGATTGCGAATCGCACGGCTTGAGCCTGTATTCATAGCCAGCGCGATTACTAACGTCGCAACTCCAGCGGCGACGCCCGCAATTGAAAGAAAGGTCACCAGTCTCAGCACTGGCGGCTTGTATTTCGACCGCAGGTATCGCCGCGCGATCATCCATTCGAAGCTCATTTGGTTTCTTCGTTCGTTACGGACGCGTCGGTCTCGGAGTCTTTCTGAGGGCGAAGCGTTGGGAAGAGTATGACCTCGCGAATCGAACGAGAATCCGTGAGCAACATGATCAGGCGGTCGATGCCGATGCCCTCACCAGCCGTCGGTGGCATGCCGTGAGCCAATGCGCGAATGTAATCCAAATCGACTTCCTTCGGGACTTCCGCGCCGCCCTTTTCCACCTGGGCGCGGAAACGGCGCTCCTGATCGGCGGGGTCGTTTAGCTCGGAGAAACCGTTGGCGAGCTCCATGCCGTTGATAAACAACTCAAAACGTTCCGTCACCGAGGGATCGTCTCTCCGGCATTTGGAAAGTGGGGAAATGTCCGTCGGAAAATCGTAGATGAAGGTGGGCTGAATAAGATGTTCCTCTGCAACCGCCTCGAATAACGCGCCAGTCAATTTGCCCGCCGAAGACTTGTCGAGGTCGCGAATTAGGTCGAGCCCTTTGGTTCGTGCATATGCATTATATCGCCCGGCGGCAGCGCAAGGGCCTTCCGGCGCGGCTAACTCGTCTACCATCGGCCTATCTCCCGCGCTCGCCGGCCAAAACCTGCAGATTGCTTCGCGCATGGATAACGATTCGAAACGGCTGAAGTCGAGTTCGTGCTCGCCATATTTTATCTTCGTGCCGCCCGAAACAGTCTTCACCAGGCCGGCCAATAGTTGCTCCGTGAGTTTCATAAGGTCGCGGTAATCGCTGTACGCCTCGTAGAATTCGAGCATCGTGAATTCCGGCGTATGGATTGCATCCACACCTTCATTGCGGAAATTGCGGTTGATTTCATACACGCGATCGATTCCGCCGACCACAAGACGCTTTAGATAGAGCTCGGGAGCGATGCGCATGTAGAAGTCGACATCAAACGTGTTGTGGTGAGTAACAAAAGGGCGTGCCGTCGCGCCTCCCAAAATTGGATGCATCATCGGTGTTTCTACTTCCAAGTAGCCGCGCGAATCGAAGAAGTCTCGAACGTAACGAATCGCTTCAGCGCGACGCTGAAAAATCTGCCGGACCCGCTCGTTGGCAATCAGATCAAGGTAACGGCGGCGGTAGCGCATCTCGACATCGGCAAGCCCATGCCATTTCTCGGGCAGTGGCAGAAGCGCCTTGGTCAATAAAGTCAGATGTTCAGCCCAAATAGTCAGCTCATTCGTCCTGGTGCGAAATAAGTGGCCGGAGATGCCGATGACGTCGCCCATATCGAGCAACTGAAACAATTGAAATTCCCGCGCTCCGACGGCGTCCAGCTTTACGTAAATCTGTAGTTTCTGGCCTTGCCCCTGGATGTGCGCGAAGCCCGCCTTGCCGTGAAGTCGAATCGTGAGAATGCGCCCAGCGACGGAGACGTTTGCCTGTGCGTCCTGGAGTTCGGCCGCGCTCTTCTCTCCGTATATGCGGACGATCTCCGGCGCCGTTTGCTTCCAATCGAATTTGTGCGGGTAAGGGTCGAAACCCAAGCTTGCTATTTGTTCCAGTTTTTTCTGGCGTTGCAACAGCTGGTCGCGCGGTTCGAATTCCAAGCGGCACTCCATTTCTCGGTGAGCCGTGCGCAGTATAGCGAGGCCGTTCGGGGAGCGTCAAGGAACGGGGGGGGGTCTATCTTGTGGGAAAAATTCGGCTACACCCGGGGGGCGCTGCATAGCGAATGGCCGGTAGTGCGGCAATTGGATGATAAATAGGGCCCCCGTTTTCGAGGAACCAT
>Ga0307374_10000087_pt1 | contig 154488 bp, 145 predicted proteins | sample OX3MG_FD_202532 | JGI IMG/M metagenome (GOLD analysis project Ga0307374, IMG submission 202532) | Soil microbial communities from Risofladan, Vaasa, Finland - OX-3 | ecosystem: Environmental > Terrestrial > Soil > Coastal area > Acid sulfate soil | place: Finland: Risofladan, Vaasa...
CAGTTTGCTGTAGCGGCGGACTCTGACCGCCGAAAGCTGTTGAAAAATAAAAGTCGGCGGTCAGAGACCGCCGCTACAGCAAAATGACCCACTACCTTTAAGCAAAGTCCGGACCGGACCTTGCCGGGGAACACCGCGTTCAAAAATTAGCCAGTCGCGGCGCTCCGCTCATTCGGAGCGGGTGACGCCTTCGGCGATCCAAAACCGGCCGGGGTCAAGTCCCGCGCGCAACGCCAGTTCGTGAGCCAAAAGCTGAATGTGAAGTGTATCGACGAGCGTCCCCAAGCCAAGCTGCGCGGGTTCCACTGGAATCAGCCGGAGGTTGGGCGCTGCTTCGACCCTGCCATCGCTGAGCAGCAACACCCGGCCCCCATGGGAACGGATGTCTTCCGCCAGGTTCAGAAGGAACTTTCGGGTCCGGGGCTGGCTCCGGTCCTGTTTAGGAAATGGGGTTATATCCTCTGGTGAATTGCGGGCGAAAATGATGTATCGATGCGCGGGATTGACAATCTCAATGGGGCCGTGCCGGAATTGGGCGGCGGAAATGGCCTCGGCGCCGATGCGGACGACCTCCTTCAGGATCAAGGCGCCTTCATAAACCGAGGCCAGATCGGCGCCGCGCGACATGAGCGCCGTATACGTGGGATGGTTGAAAAATTCCACGTTGAGAGGAGTCATCTCCGCCTGCTGGTCCAGAACCGTCTCTTGTTCTTCGATGGCGCGCAGGAGGGCGTGGGTGAGTGGACGATTCTGCTTGCCGGCGATGACGAAAGCCAGATACATGAGTACCGCGACGCTGCACATGTAACTCTTGGTGGTGACGCGGGTTTGTCCGCCCGCCATCATGGGCAGCAGCAGGCGGCTACGGCGTGCCAGAGTGCTGGCTTCCACATTGGCCAAGCCCAAGACGCCGGTGGCCGGGCTGAGGCTGTCCAGAAGCCGGATGATTTCCACCGTTTCACCCGACTGCGAGATGACGACCAGGAGCGTATCCGGCCCAAGAATCTTCAAGTGGTGGTGGACTAGCTCCGCCGTTTCCCAAACGAGCGCGCGGATGCCGAGCGCCGTGAGGAAGGCCTGGGCAGGATAAGCGGCGAAAAGCGACGATCCCATTCCCGTGAAGACCACCACCGGCGGCCAGTGGGCCGCCAGCTTGCGCAGCGAACGCGTGGGGATGGCGCCGGGGCTGGTGTAATACTTCCGGACTCCTCGAAGCGCGGAGGGCTGCTGAGAAATTTCATCCATCAGCGTCGAAGTCAAGAGATTCCTCCCGGCGGTAGTGTCTCAGTTTGTTTGTTGTAGCGGCGCTCTCTGAGCGCCGAACTTGGATCCTCAACGGTTTCCGGCGCTCAGAGAGCGCCGCTACAGCAAATTGCGACACTACCCTCCCGGCCGGTTTTGTTCTTCCTCACCGGAGGCAACCGCTGTGCCACCGCTTTGATCCATGCGCTGATTTTATCATTAATGGCAAAGGCCACGAGAGGGAAGGGGGTCGCGCTTCGCGTTGGAGAGGGTTTGCGGCCGGGAAGGAGAACAGAACCGTTGGCTCAGCCCCGCCATGGTCAGCCTGGGGCAGCAAAGGTTCGTGGCCATAAAGCGAGAGGCAGACTAGGGCACATCCATCGCCTCGCCCCAATTCGGCCGGACGAAACTGAACAGGCAACGTCAGCCCTTGAGGAATTTCGCAGGATTGACCGGAGTCTGGTGGACTCGCACTTCGTAGTGCAGGTGCGGACCGGTGGTGCGCCCCGTCATGCCCACCGCCCCAATCACTTCGCCTTTCTTTACTTCCTGGCCGGCGACCACGAATACCTTGCTCAAGTGGCCGTAAGTGGTGGTGACTCCCGAACCGTGGTCAATGATGATTTCATTGCCGTAGCCGGCCTCCGCGCGGCCCGCATTCAGCACGATGCCATCCCCCGCCGCTTCAACCGTCGTGCCCTTGGGCGCGGCGATGTCCAGGCCGGCGTGAAAGGCGTCTTCGCCACTGAACGGATCCATCCTTTCGCCGAATCCCGCTGTGATTTCTCCACGAACCGGCCAGAGCGAAGGAATGCTTGCAGGATCAAAGTTCGGACTATGGAAAAATCCGCGCGCCATCCGCCCCGGGGCCGGACTAAAAACGGCTTTCTCAATCAAATTGAAAGCGTAGAGTGATGCGTTGTAACTGGATTCAACCGTCGAATTACTCTGGGTGGCAAGGGTAAAGACGGCCTGCGGAAAGTGCAGCCGGTGGCGGCCAAACCCGTAGGTGAGGGCAACGTCCGAAGCCAACGATTCCAATGAAACCAGCTTTTTATTGGTATGATCGACCGTAGTTTCCAGGCTGCGGTTTTGGGTCTTCAATGCCTCGCTCTCCAAGCGGAGATCATTGTAGCTCGAAACCTTCAGGAGCATTCTGGCGTAGCTGTTTGCCAGCGCCGTGATTCCCATGATACCGGCCACACTTAAGGCTAAAACAAGGTATAACGTATACGAAGGGATACTAATTCGCCGGAGTTTGCCATGAGGAGCAACTACCAAGAAGGTGTAGGATTTCTTGGGCATAGGTTCGCCTCCACAAGCGATTTGGCCGTGCCACTCGATCCCTGGGAATTATATATTTAGGCTAACAGGACTAATATTGTTCGTGGCACAATCAATCTTTCAGGGTGAAAACGAAGATGCTATTCGGTATGGTCACATACTGTCAAGCAATTTTGTGCACATCAGTGTAGTTTATTCTCGATTGTTAGTCCGAACAGACTATTATTGCGGTTTTGTGATTAAGCTCAGCCAAATGGTCAAGCCGCGTTCTGAGCCTCAATTCTAGAGGGTCGAATGGCTACGTTGCACGCTGGCGTGAGCTTTTAATTTCGCCAATTCTAAAAATTGAATACAGAGTAATTCCTAACTGAATCTACCAAATTTCATACACAACGCCGACTTATTTCCGGGAAAAGAACGGATCATTGCCGCAGTAAATGCCACACAAGAGAGTGGGACACAGGGTGTTCAAGAGTGAAATACAATTCGTTCGTTGGCTTCAATCCCACGCGCCGCTGAGGGGACGCGAGCTGCGCATGGGGATTGGCGATGACGCCGCTCTGGTCCGTCCCCATCGTGGCCAAGAGTTGATCCTAACTACCGACCTTTCGGTCGAGGGCATCCATTTCACCCGCCACCTGCACACGCCGCAGTCGGTAGGGCACCGGGCACTGGCCCGTGCCCTAAGTGACATCGCCGCCATGGGGGGGAAGCCAAAATTTGCACTGGTTTCGATCGCCCTGTCGGAGAAGTCTCCAGGCAATTGGGCGAGGGATTTCTATCAAGGACTTTTCCGGTTGGCGCGGCGATTTAGCGTTTCCGTGATCGGTGGTGATACCTCCGTTCACACGGGGTCCATCCTGGTGGACGTCGTAGCGACGGGCGAGGTGCCATACGGCAGGGCGATGCTGCGGTCTGGCGCGAGCGTGGGCGACCAGATTTTTGTGGGAGGAAAGCTGGGCTCGTCCGCCCTGGGACTAAAAATGCTGAAATCGGACAAAAGACCTAATTCACAGAAAACTCGCAATGAGTCGATCAAAGCCCATCTTTTTCCCGAGCCTCAAATCCGGCTGGGCGAATTCCTTTCTAAGGAGCGGATCGCCACGTCCGCCATGGACCTGAGTGATGGCCTTTCCATCGACCTGATGCGCCTTTGCGAAGCGAGCGGCGTGGGAGCCCGCATCGATGCCAGCCTCCTGCCTCTGCCTGCCACGCCGATGCCTATGGAGATGACCGCGCGTGAAGCTGAGCGGCTTGCCCTGCACGGTGGCGAAGACTACAAACTGCTTTTCACGGTTTCACCACAGCGGGCTCAAGGTTTATCCCGGAAGGTGGCGGACAGAGAGGTGTTCCGAATCGGCCAAATCACCCGTGCCCGGACTTTGTTGCTGATTCGGGATGACGGCCGCGAGGAGAGATTGGCGCCCCAAGGTTACGATCACTTCCGCAAGCGGCGACGGGCGGATCGAGCCGGTGCGAAAACGAGCACCGAATTCGGCACGAAATAATCAGGGAGCATCAGTTGATCTGGCGCGGGGGCGAGGTTTGAGAAAGTCCTTTGCCGGACTGAGCGGCCGCGGAGGGCTTGGGGAGTGGCGTGTTCTGGGTTAATCCAGAGGATGCGGCGGCGGCGCCGGAAGCGCCAGTGAGAAGGCTGGGTGTCGCGCCGCCCGCCACGATTTGCTTCACTTGACTGGGGCTGGTCAACAACGGCGAATCCGGAAAGTCGCGCACGGGTTGTCCCGCCAGCGCCCGGCCCATGAAGTCCATCCAAATGGGCAAGGCCACGTGAGATCCTTCCTCTTTGAACCCTTTCGCCACAATCGAATCCGGATTGGCAGGTTGTTCCAGGGAGCGGCGGTCATCAAATCCCACCCAGACACCGCAAGTGATCGTGGGCGAAAAACCAATGAACCACGCATCAGTGAAGTCATTGGTGGTGCCGGTCTTGCCCGCCACCGGGACCTTGGCGGCAAAGGCTCTGGCGTGAACTGCGGTTCCGGAATTGATCACCTCGCGCAGCATGGAGACGATCAGCCGCGCGTCGGGCGCCGGAAGCACGTCCGTCACCTGGGGCGCGGAGACGTCCAGCACGCGCCCATCGTAATCGGTCACACGGGAGACGGTGTGAGCGGTGAGGTGCAGTCCATCATCCGGGAAGGTGGTGAATCCGGAAGCGTGTTCGAGCAGCGTCAAGTCGGAAGCGCCGAGGGCGAGCGGCAGGTCCGGAACCAGGCGGGAAGTGATTCCAAACTTGCGGCACAGCTTGATGACATTGTCCACGCCGACGCGGGCCAGCAGCTTCACTGCCGGAACGTTGCGCGATTCGGCGATGGCGTGGAGCAATGTGATGCGGCCTTCAAACCGGTTATCATAGTTGTGGGGCGCCCACCCGCCGTAGCTCACCGGCGCATCCACAATCGTGTCAAAGGGCGAAAAGCCGTCCAAGAGCGCCTGGGAATAAACGTACACCTTGAAGGAGGAGCCGACCTGCCGCTCCGCCTGCACGGCGCGGTTGAATTTGCTCTGATTGTAATCGTACCCGCCCACCATGGCTTTGATGTCGCCGGTGCGGTTATCAATCACCAGGATCGCGCCCTGCACGGTTGGATATTGATCCAGGGTGACGTGCAGCGTATGGCCCTGAATCGAGGTGATGCGGAACAGGTCAACGTCACCCGTTTCGAAAACGTCGAGCGGCGTGGCCTTCAGGGTCCAGGCAAAATCGGGAGCCGTGACCCTCACCGTGTCCGGCCCGAATCGCACTCGTGCCGAATCGGGCTTTACGGACATGACCAGGCCGTGCACGAACTCGCCCACCGTGAAGGGCCTGGTCCAGTCCTCATCTTGATAGGTCTCAAGCGTGGCGGGCAAACCACCGGGCAGCATTTCCGTTTTACGGAAGATGTTCTTCTCCGGCCCGCGCCAGCCGCGCCGCTTGTCATCCTCGCGGAGCCCGGCGCGAAGCGCATGAACGGCCTCATCTTGCAACTTCAGGTCCAGCGTGGTGTAAACCCTCATGCCATCGGTGTTGATGGCGGTGGCACCATACCGGTCTCCCAAGTGTTCCCGCACGTCATCGACAAAATAGGGCGCAATCTCCTTGTTCCAGCGCTGCACATGAAGGCCCAGGGGCGCCGCCTTCGCCTGTAGGTATTGCTGGCGCGTGATCTTGCCGTTGGAGAGCATGGCCCGCAACACTTCGTTGCGGCGGAAGAAGGCGTACCGCGGACGGTGAATGGGCGAGTAATAGGTCGGGTTTCTCGGCAGGCCGGCGAGCAGTGCTGCTTCGGGCAGCGTGAGCTGGTTCAAATGTTTTCCAAAATAGAGCTCCGACGCCGCCTCGACGCCAAAGCTGCCACCGCCCCACGGAATGATATTGCAATACATCGTGAAAATCTGCGCCTTGGTGAAGTGGCGCTCAAGCTGAATGGCCAGCAAGGCTTCGCGGATTTTGCGCTTGAATGACTTTTGCGGTGTCAGAAAAAGACGGCGGCTGAGCTGTTGGGTCAAGGTGCTGGCGCCTTCCGCCTTGCGCCACTCCATGATGTCCACAATGGCGGAGCGCACAATGCGCAGCACGTCCACTCCGAAGTGGCTGTAAAAGTGGCGGTCCTCGACGGAAATGATGGCGTCGCGCAACACCGGGGGAATCTGATCGTAGGTCACGAGCACCCGGCGTTCCAGCGCAAAGCTGCCGATTTGCGTGCCGTCATCGGCGTAGAGCTCGGTCATCACATCCGGGCGGTAGTCAAACAGCTCGTTGACTTGGGGCAGGCTGGAGGAATAGACGAAAACCAATCCGGCCAGCGCCCCCGCGCCGATGGAAAGCAGGAGCAGCAGCAGAAAAGCGAGCTGCCCGAACAGGCGATGGCTGCGAAGCCGCGGGGCGGCTGAGGCAGGATGCAAGGATTGGTCTCTCCGGGAGCCAGGTGCGGCCATGGTGTGAGAAGTTTCCCTCTTTCATTCTAAGACCGCACCGTGTCATCGTCAATCACCGCCCGGTGTTGGTAGTGTCTCAATTTGCTGTAGCGCCGCTCTCTGAGCGCCGGAAACCGTTGAGTATCCAGTGTTCGGCGCTCAGAGAGCGCCGCTACAGCAAACAAACTGACCCACTACTCCTGTGTTGCAATCCGGATACAGCGCAGCCGGAACCAAGCAGGCAGCGGGCGGTGAACAGAAAACCATAAGCAGCAAGCAGGAAGCAGCCGGTGGCAGGTTCGGCCCAAGTGGGGCGCGTTTTGAAATGCGCCCGAAGGCACATCCATAAAGGGTGAAACCGCGGCCAGCCAAAATATTTTGGCCAAGGGGGACGGAGATCAATCCTAGCCCGGATTTCTCAGTGCGCCCCAACGGCGCAGATCACCGGTGGGTGAAAGTCCCACCCAGATAGTTGTTGGTAAGTCTGGTAGCTGACAAGCGGCTTGGACCGGTAACGGGCCGGGCCGAAGCCTTGTGACCAAGGCCACTTCGGGTGGCTGAGCAACCCTGCAGGCCGTAACGCGAGTGAAGCTTGAGCAGGCCTCGAAAGTGAAGTCGTGGACGCCGACCCGCCCGAATAACGGGGAAGGCCGCACCGGCCGGGAAGAAACTGACACGCGCACCGGTTCGGGTCCACCGGGGTAGTGAGCACGGCATGCAAGGAAGGTGGTCTGGGTAATGGGGGAACCCCAGATCGGGTGGAGGCAAGCTCCAACGCTCTCGGCAAGGAGAGCGGCCCGGCTGGGACTCGGAGAGGGTCATAGTATCGTTGAAGCCGGGTAATGCCGGTGGAGGGAAGGGCCCTCACTTCAGGGTGCTTGGGACGGAGCCGAGGTCCGGTGATTGGCGCACAGCCTGAAAACACCGTTGTGGACCGGAAGCTCCCGAGCGAGCTATACGGTGAGGCGAAGGATGATTCCGTGTGCTTCATCGTGAAACCTGTCGGAGAGCCGGATGCGGGAAATCCGCACGTCCGGTTCGATGAGCGGGGAGGGGAAACGGAGCAGCCTCTGCTGCCATCGCGCCCGTCCTCGACTCTACCTAAACAATTGAAAAAGGCTGTCTCTTCTGGCATAAGCATTTTAGTGAGAAAAACTTGCGCCAGAAAAGGAGACAGCCTTTATGACCACAGAGTGTAACGGAAAACCTTTTGAATGTCAGCCCCTGGGGAAGCGGGAAGTGCGGGCGAGTTTTGTAATATTGGTGAAACAAACCCATTGGGCGTCTCATAATTTTATAATATGTTGATGCTAAAGTAGTTGATTGGATTTTTCTCTGAAAACAGGGTGTGGATTCCGGCTTCCCGACCTTGTGGGAATGACGGCGCCTGCGGAAATGACGGTTGGCGGCTTCACGCGAATCACTATTGCGGCCATCCGAAGGGGTGATCCTTGTGGTCGTGGGCACGAGGCCAGCCTTGCAGCGAGCAGCCGGGGGCTCGAAGCGGATTGCACCTTATCATTGGGGTCCAATTCCTTACTCGGAAGCACAGAGTGTTAACGATATAGTACATTTCCTGATCCCCTAGTCAAGTCTTTTGTTGCTTCTGCCTTCCACTCTAATCCCAAAACGCCTCTTCAACTTTCGCAGCAAATCAGCCGATGAATGCTTTTGGGCACTTGGAAGCGAAAGAGTTAACGGAGCCGAGTTTCTTCGAGGGCCAGCAAACGCGGCAAAGGATGCGGGAGTTCTATGGCGGCAACAAAGGATCGAGGGCGCGTCTTAGTGGTAGACGACGAGCCTAGCATCTGTGGCTTGATGAACCAGGCTCTGGAGCGCGAAGGTTATTCGTGCCAGAGCTGCCTAAGCGGCGAAGATGCTCTAAACCTGATGCGTGGGGAAAGATTTGATGTGGTCATCACGGACCTATACATGCCGGGAATTTCCGGCATGGCGGTACTCGAGCGAGGCAAGAAAGAAAGCCCCGAATCGGCTTTTTTGATGGCCACCGGAGAAAGTGACGTCCGGGTGGGTGTGGAGGCCATGAAGCAGGGAGCCAGGGATTATCTGGTCAAGCCAATCCAATTGAAGACCCTGATCGCGAGCGTCCAGAAAGCCCACTCCGGGAAGCGCCAGGAGGTTGAGCTCCGGAACTTCGAATCGCGGTGGAGCCACATTGCAGTCAAGCGGCGTGACCAAGTTAAGAGAGCTTTCCATCACATTCAGGAAACTCACGACGAGACACTTGCAACCCTCGGCGCCGCGCTCGACTTCCGGGATGATGAGACCGCCGGCCACACTCTGCGGGTATGCCTTTATTCGCTGCAAATAGCACGCACCATCCGTTATCCCGAAGGAAAGATCCGCGACCTCATCCGGGGGGCATTTCTGCATGACATCGGTAAGATCGGCGTTCCGGACCAAATTCTGTTCAAGCCGGGCCGCCTGACGGAAGCGGAAACAGCCATCATGCGGCAACACGTCATCATCGGCTCTAGCCTAATCAGCCATCTCAGCTACTTGAAAGGGGCCGCGCCGGTGGTGTTGTGTCACCACGAGCGATTCGATGGCGGGGGCTATCCGCAGGGACTCAAGGGCCATGAGATTCCGCTGGGCGCGCGGATTTTCTCGGTTGTGGACACTTTGGATGCCATGACCACGGACCGTCCCTATCGCAAAGCTCTCTCGTTTGATATGGCCCGCGCGGAAATCATCCGCGAAGCTGGCCGCCAATTCGATCCGGAAGTAGTCCGGGCATTTGTTTCAATCCCCGAGTCCGCTTGGGCAAAGATCCGTCATGAAGTGAAGCAGAACCGCGCTGCTGGCCGAGGACGGCTGAGTCTTCATCAGGCCCTCAAGGGGCGGCTTAGCCAGGAAATTGTCTAAGGCGCCTTCTGTTTCTGGCAGAAACAAATCGACCACAGTGAATCCGATGCGCCGCTGTAACCGAAGCTTTCGAGCACGATGTACCTGGAGGGCGCGAGTCCTCCAGCGCCGGTCTCTTACGGTGTTGGCGTGGAGTCTCTTCCTGACCTTTGCTATAAGTCCTTTGCAGGTCTTCTCGTCTTCTCTTGGCAGAAGGTTTGGCAAAGGTGTTGGCGTAGTAAGCGCCCTTACCCCGCACATGCTCCTCACCCCCAATCCCTCACCTTGCGTGAGAAGGTGGCGCGAAGCGCAGGTTTGGGACCGGACGCTCTGCAGGGTTCCGGTGGCTATCAACACCGCTGCCGGCCGGGAGCCTGGTGGTGTTCTGATCCCTTCCCAGTTCTTGCCAGCGGACGTGGATACCAGCGCCGTAGACCTCCGCGTTCTGGCGGCATGGCTATTCCTGGTTGCTCTCCTGTCCTGGTATTACCGGCGGCAACACACCAAAACCGTTGGCGAGCTCATGGAGCGGCAGCAAGCGATTGTGGGGCTGAAAGAGTATGCGCAGGAGATTGTTCAAAGTATTCCCGCTGGAATCCTGGTGCTTTCCGGAACGAAAAAGGTTCTGAGCGCCAACCAATCTTTCCTCAATACCTTCGGGCTGGAAAGGGTCAAGGTGGAGGGCCGCGGGATTGAAGATATCCTAACCTTCCAGGAATCACCGCTGACCTTCGATGGCACTTTTTGGGCCACCCTTTTGTCAGGCCCCATGCTGGCCAGCGTTTCTGTGGCCGGAAGGCCGGACTTCCATTGCGTGAGGTTGACATTGAATCCCATGGGAAGTCCGATAGGTGAACCGAGGTCTATCCTGGCGATTGAAGATCTCACGGAAAGTGAAAGGTTGCGGGCTGCGGTTGAGTCCTCAGAGCGCCGCCTCAGCGACATCGTTCAAAGTGTCGATGCCATCGTCTGGGAACTGAGTGCGGGAACGGGGCGTTTTACGTTTGTCAGCCAGCGTGCCGAAGAACTCCTGGGCCATCCCGTTTCAAAATGGATACAAGGCCCTGAGTTTGGCGTTCCGTGTGTCTACCCGGCGGACCGGACGGGCTTTCGGGAAGTGTTTCTGAAGGCCTTGCGCGAGGGCAGCGACCAAAGTGGCGACTTCCGCACGCTCACCTTCAACGGCCGCGAGGTTTGGCTGCGCAATATCATCCGTGCCGTGAAGGATGAAGCTGGCCGCACCGTCCGCCTCCGCGGCGTGATGGTGGACATTACCGAACACCGGCAGGCCGAGCGCGCCTTGCAGCGCAGTGAGGAGCTTTTCTCAAAGGCTTTCCACGCCAGCCCTGCCGCCATGTGCCTGAGCCGGATCGAAGACGGCCGCTTCCTGAACGTCAATGACAGCTTGCTGCGCATGCTCGGTTGCCGGCGGGAGGAGGTTGTCGGCTTCACGTCCTCACAGGTGGGATTATGGAAAGACCCGAGCGACCGTGAGCGCATGATCCAAAGCCTCCTGACGCACCGTTCGGTGCGGGACTACGCCGCGCGGCTTCGGACCCGGAATGGCGAAATCCTTGAGGCGCTGATTTCCGCCGAGATGATTGAGCTTGAAAACGATCCCTGCCTGCTGGCCACCATCCAGGACGTTACGGAAAAGAAGCGGTCCGAGCAGGCGCTTCGGGAGAGCGAAGTCCGCAAAAGCGCCATCCTGGAATCGGCGCTGGACGCCATCATCACGCTCGACTTCACCGGGCACATTCTTGAGTTCAACTCGGCGGCTGAGAAAACTTTTGGGCGTCTCCGGGAGGAAGTGCTAGGAGAAAACGCCTCCCAAGTTATTTTTGCGAACGCCTCGCGGGATGATCAGCCCTTCGACCTCGCCAACCCGGCAGCGTGGAGTGATCCCAGCCTCCGCGGCAAGCGTTTTGAGATTGTGGCCCGGCGGGCGGACGCCTCACCGTTTCCGGCGGAACTTGCAATTACCTCCGTTGAGTTAAGGGGCCGGTCCCTGATCACGATTTATCTTCGCGACCTGACGGAACGCAAGGCGCTCGAAAAACAGCTTTGGCACTCTCAAAAACTTGAGGCGGTCGGGCGGCTGGCCGGGGGCGTGGCTCACGACTTCAACAACATTCTGACCGTGATTGACGGCTATTCCGACTTGTTGTTGATGGACATGCCGGAAGGCGCTCCGGCGCGGCGAGGCCTGGAGGAAATCCGCAAAGCCGGTGAACGCGCCGCCTCGCTGACGCGGCAACTGTTGGCTTTCAGCCGCCGCCAGGTGCTCGCCCCTCAAGTGATGGATTTGAACGACGTCATCGGAAACGTCAACAAGATGTTGCGGCGCTTGATCGGTGAGGATATTGAGCTGGTCACAGTTCTGCGGCCTGGAATCTCACCTGTCAAGGCCGATCCTGGCCAGATCGAACAAGTGCTGGTGAACCTGGTGGTGAATGCCCGTGACGCGCTGCCACAGGGCGGGGTGCTGTCGGTTGAGACCGAAAGCGTCGAGTTCAACGAATCGGTTGCGGGCCGCCATGCAGTGCCCATTCCTCCCGGGGAATACGTGATGCTGGCGGTCGCCGACAACGGCTGTGGAATGGACGCCGAAACCCAGAGCCACATTTTTGAACCCTTCTTCACCACCAAGGAGCAAGGCAAGGGCACGGGCCTGGGGCTTGCCACGGTTTATGGCATCGTCAAACAGAGCGGCGGGTTCATCTGGGTTTACAGCGAGCCGGGCCAGGGCTCGACGTTCAAGGTTTACCTGCCGGCGGTGAGGGACGCCGCTCCATCCGGGAAATCCGTCCCCAAGGAACTTCGTCCTGCCGGTGGCCCTGAGACGGTGCTTCTGGTGGAGGATGAGGATGCCCTGCGCTTCATGGTGAGGGAAGTGCTGAGCGCTGCTGGCTACAACGTGTTGGAAGCCACCGAAGGTGACGAAGCCTTGGAGATCGCGCGGCGCCACGAGCGCGCCATCGATTTGATGTTGACCGACATTGTGATGCCGAGGATGAATGGCCAGGAGCTTGCCCAAAAGCTGGAAGGCCTGCACCCGGAGACCCGAGTCCTATTCATGTCGGGATATACGGGCGCGGTGGTCGTCCGCCACGGCATTCTCAGTTCCGATGAGATGTTTATTCAGAAGCCCTTCAACCCTTCAGCTCTGATGAAAAAAGTCCGCGAGATTCTGGACGCATCGCCCAAGCTCACCTTGCAGCTTGCCGAAGAATAGTCTGCACCTCCACGCTTCATCCCATCCGTGACCAACGAAGATAGCTCTCCAGCAAAGCCTGCCCGCCCAAGCTCGCAAAAATTCCCGCAAGCCCCAGGAAACTGCCATACGGCCATTGATAATTGCGAAATCGTTTGATCAGAAAATTGAGCGGCAAAGCCACCACCGTGCCCAAGAGCGAGCCGATGAGAATCGTCAAGTAGGTCAGCGGCAAGCCCAGGAAAGTTCCGATCATGAGTAACAGCATCACATCTCCGTAACCCAGATATTCCTTCTCAGGATCACCGAACTTTGTGAAAAGCCAGGCCACGCCGTAGAGCAGTCCTCCGCCGAAAAGCGCGCCCGTGACAGCCCCGGTGAAAGAGGACAAGGAACCCGCGAGTTCAATGCCGGCGAGACGGAAAAGCCAATCGAAGATGCGGTCATCGACCGGAACCCACAGGCTCAGCAGGATACCCGCCGCCATTCCAAACAGGGTGACGGAGTGAGGAATCTTGCGATCAATCAGATCCGTGGAAATCAGGACCAGCAGGAGCATGCCGAATAGGGTGGCCTTGACGAATTGCGGACTCGGTCCCCAAACCTGAAGGGCGAGGACCCACAAGATCGCGGTCAGAACTTCGATCAGCGGATAAACCGGCGATATTTCATGGCCGCAGTCGCGGCACTTGCCCTGAAGGATCAGATAACTCAAGACCGGAACATTGTCATACCAACGGATGGCGTGACCGCACTTCGGGCAATGCGAGCCGGGCCGGACAATGGATTCGTGATTGGGCAGACGAACGATGCAGACATTCAGAAAACTGCCAAAGACCAACCCCAGAAGCCCTGCCGCCAGATACAAAAATGCTGGAGCTATCGGCACTCTGTCGCGATCCTCTCGATTGAGCTTAACCCGGCCCGGAGCCGGAGGTAAAGCGCTTCCGTCCGCGAGATCATTATATCATCCGAAAATTCCTGTGCCTTGACGCAGGCCGCCGCACCCAGACGCTTCAGCTCCTCCCGGTTGTCCAGCGTGTGGACCACCACGTCCGCCAATTCCTGGGCGGAGCCGGGTGGGAACAGCCACCCCGTCTTCCCATCCTCAATAACTTCGGGCAAGCCGCCCACCCGGCTTGCCGCCACTGGCAGACCATGCGCCATCGCCAGCAGCGCCGATGATCCCAGCCCCTCGGCAAGCGACGGCATGACGTAGAGATCAATTGCCGCAAAGAATTCGGAAAGGACCTCCGGTGTTGGAATGATGCGCACATTCGCGGGAACCAACAGCGCCAGGGTGGACCGTCTTCCGGTTTCTGCAGAACTGGAACTTACAGCGAAAAGCCATTTGACTTTGCCTGGGTTCGAAACCAGCAGGCTCGCAGCCTGGATAGCTGTTTCATGGCCTTTTTCCGGGCGGAATGGGCTGAGGTTTCCAATTACAAAATCATTTTCGGCAAATCCCCATCGCTGTCGCGCTGCGGTCCGCTCCTCAACACTCGGGAGACGTTCTGGAATTTCGATTCCATCGTAGATCACTTCAATCATTCTGCCTGGCACACCACACTGAAGCAGCAAACTCTTGACGTAGTTCGAGACGGCAATCACCGCATCGCACGTGCGCTGGTATTTCATCCGGTGGAGCGCGCGCCAGCCCGGCAGAAACGTGACGCGGCGGCTGGCGATTCGCCTGGCATTGCTGCCGAATGACGCGAGCCAGGCAATGGACTGGCCCCGCCCATCGTGGGCGTGAATGATGTCTAAATATTCTGCTTTCAAGAGGTGATGCAAGGCGAAGGCCGCGCGCACGTGGCCGGGATCGCGCCATGGCAAGCGGAGTACCTGAAAACCCGCTACCTCTGCGCTCGACTCGAGTTCGGAGCCGTGCGGACAAGCAATCCACTGCCGGTGCCCCCGGCAGCGGAGTCCGCGGGCCAGGAGCAGCAATTGGCGCTGGCCTCCGCCCAGACTTCGGCCCGTGTCAATGTGCGCGATTTTCAGCACGAAGTTCGGCCCACTTTTGGTATTTCCTCGCCACGTACCGCGCCGCCATCCGGGAGATCAGAAAGCCGGGATAACCGTCAAGGATGCCGAGGCGGAAGAAATAAGTGTTCAGAAAAGTCCAGGACGGGGCGAGCGCGCGCCGCATGGAGTTCACACCGCCGCCGGTTTCCTCCAATTCGCGCGCCGCAAGGTCCGTGTAAAATTCGATCCGCCGCTGATGGTCCTCCAGCGAGTCGCAAGTGTAATGCAGAATTTCTCCTGCCAGAGCTTCAACCTGGCCGGTGACGGCCACGGACTCATGGACGTAACGGCCTTTCCACTCTCCGTGATCGCGGTCATAAAGCCGGATTTTCCAATCCGGGTACCAACCGGAATGCCGAATCCAGTGGCCCAGGTAGTAAGCACGGCGTCGGAAGCTGTAACCGGCGGCGGCTGGCTCCGTTTTCTTCCATTGCTCGAGTGCGGCCTGGGCTTCTGCATTTAACTCTTCGTCGGCGTCCAGGCTCAGAATCCACGGGAACCGCGCTTGGGACGCCGCAAAGTTCTTCTGAGCCGCGAAGCCCGGCCAGCCGTGTTCGACCACGCGCGCACCCAGGCTTGCAGCGATCTCCGCCGTCCCATCCATGGAGCCGGAATCCACCACCACGACTTCATCGGCGCAGGCGAGTGACCGCAAAACTCGCGGCATGTTGGGCGCTTCATTGTGAGTGATGACCGTGGCGGAAATTTGAGGCATGGAGTTCACAGCGCCGTTCGGATTGTAGGGGCGACCCTCGTGGTCGCCCGCGGGCGGGCACAAGGCCCGCGTCTGCATCCGGCACGCCGGACCGCGGCCCGAGCTATTTTCATGGCAAAACTGCGGCGATTTTTCCGCTGGCCACCAGCTCGCCCACCCGTGTTATCTCGGCGCTCAGCGCACGGTCTTCGTAGATCGCGGGTGAGACTTCGCGCACCAACCGCTGGGCTTTGCGCGCAAGAGTCCCGGTTTGAAGCGGCGCGAGCAGATCAATGGCCTGGCAGGCAGCCACCAATTCAATGGCAAGAATCGCCGTGAGATTCTGAAGGATCTGGCGGAGTTTCAGCGCCGCCGTCATGCCCATGCTGACGTAATCCTCCTTGTTGCCGGAGGTGGGAATGGAATCGACCGAGGCGGGATGGGCGAGCAGCTTATTTTCCGAAGCCAACGCCGCGGCGGTGACCTGCGCCAGCATCAGCCCGGATTCGAGTCCCGGCTTGCGCGTGAGGAAGGGCGGAAGGTCCGAGGTCAGCGGATTCACCATGCGGTCAATGCGGCGCTCGGCGATGCCGCTGAGGTAAGCCAGGCCGATGGCCATGAAGTCCAAGGCCGCCGCCAGCGGTTGGCCGTGGAAGTTGCCGCCGGAGATGACTTCCTGCTCACGGTAAAAGACTAGAGGATTGTCGGTGACGCTGTTCATTTCCACTTCCAACACCCGGCGCGAGTAATCCAGCGCGTCGCGCGCCGCTCCATGCACCTGGGGCATGCAACGCAGGCTGTAGGCGTCCTGCACCCGCGCGCAGCCGCGATGCGAGCGGCGAATCTGGCTGCCACGATTCAGGCGATCAAGATTGCGCGCGACAAGCGACTGCCCGGGATGAGGCCGGGCCGCGTGCAGGCGGGGGTCAAACGCTGCGGGCGAGCCGCGCAGGGCATCGAGCGAAAGCGAACCGGCCACGTCGGCCGAGTCCGCAAGGTATTCCGCCTGGCGCAGGGCCAGCAAACCCAGAGAGAGCATGGCCTGCGTGCCGTTCACCAGTGACAGCCCTTCCTTCGCCTCCAGGCGCACGGGTTTGACGCGCGCGCGCTTCAAGGCGTCTCTGGCGCGCTTGGGACGGCCTTCGAATTCCACGTCGCCTTCGCCCACCAGAGTCAGCGCCATGTGGGCCAGCGGCGCCAGGTCCCCGCTTGCGCCCACCGAGCCGCGCCGGGGCACAACAGGATGAATCCCGTGGTTCAGCAGCTTGCAAAGCGTTTCTGCGATCACCGGGCGGATGCCGGAAAGGCCGGTGGCAAGGCCATTGGCGCGCAACAGCATCAGGCCACGGGTCTCGGCACGGTCCAGCGGCTCGCCCACGCCGCAGGAGTGGCTGCGCACCACGTTCAGTTGCAACTGCCGCGCTTGGTCGGGGTCAATCCGTTCGGTGGAGAGACTTCCCACACCGGTGGTGACGCCGTAAACCACTTGCTTCGCCTCAATCATCTTCTCAATGACGGCGCGCGAGCGTTGCATGGCGCGGTGCGCGGCGGGAGCCAAACCCACCCGCCGGTTGCCGAGGGTGACATCATAAAAATCACTTCGCGTCAGTGTGTGACCGGTCAAAAGCAGTGTCGAAGGCATAGCCAGAATTTCACGTTGAAAGATGTAAATCAAGCTCCGGGAACATTCCTAGGCCCAATGCTGTTCACTTAAGGTCCGTTCGAAAATAATGCACACGGTTGAACCATATCCCCTCACCCACCGCGGTGCGGTCCCCCCTCTCCCCGCTTGCGGGGAGAGGGCCGGGGTGAGGGGTTAGGCAACGCCCCTGACATCAAGATCATGAGACTCGCCTTAACTGAACAGTATTGTTCCTAGCCCCGATGATTCAGGCAAAACGCCGGGCTTCAGTATCTTGCGTTGTGCCCCCCTTGAACCTTGACGCCGGACTGGAACATTTCGCGATATTTGTCCGGCAGCGAACGAGGATGCCCGACACGGTCCGTGACCACATGAACGGTTTCGCCCTCGGCCAGCAGCATTCCCTCCGGCTGGCGAACCACTTCATAGCCAAACACCAAGACGCGGCGACGGCTGGCACGGAGGCAAGTACGGACTTCAATTTCGTCGTCATACCGGGCGGGGGCTTTGTAGCGGCAACGCGCCTCGGCCACCATGATGTAAAGGCCGTCCGACTCCTCCATCTCGCGATAGGCGAAACCGTGCTGGCGGCAGAAATCCGTCCGTCCAATTTCAAACCACACAAAGTAGTTCCCGTGATAGACCACGCTCATCTGGTCCGTTTCGGCATAGCGGACGCGAAGCGGAGTTGAAGTCCAGACGGCGGTTCCATCTTGAGTCATGGGCCGCGGCATCGATCTCTCCTGTGTCTGATGGGACAGTCTATCCGAAAAAGGCTAGACCGGAAACTCGAAATACCTTTTCCTGGGAAGCCGTCTGGCCGGAACATGCCGCCGGGAGGGCGGAGGGCCAGAGGCTTGGCGGTGTTCGCGTTGATTCGGAAGCAGGTGTGAGGATAAACTGGCAAGTCACATTTTGCAGCAAGGCGGCAATGCGGGTTTCCGCATTTCCATAGCCGGAAAAATCAAGGGGAGAAGAATGAGATCATCATCGCGGAGGGAGTTCATAGGAAATCTGATTTATGCCCCGCTCGTAGCCGGCGGCAGCCAGCTACGATTGTTTGGCGCTCCGGCAAAGCCCGGTGGATGGGCATTGCTTCAGGCACCCGGTGAATCCCAATTTCAGAATCCACACTTCATCCGCTATGACTCAAGTTGCTTCACCATCAATGACCGTGACGCCTTTATTTACAGCGCTTCCTTCCATTACCCTCGCACCCCGAAACCGCTTTGGCAGGACCGCTTGCTGAAGCTGAAGTTGGCCGGCTTCAACACCATTGAAACCTACGCCTTCTGGAATTATCACGAGCCGGTCGAGGGCCAGGCCAACATGGCGGACCTGGAGGACTTCATCAAGCAGGTTCATGCGCTGGGATTGTGGCTGATCGTCCGCGTTGGCCCTTACGTCTGCGCCGAATGGGATGCCGGCGGGTTCCCACATTGGGTTATCGCCCAGCAGTTTCCGCTGCGCGGCGATGATGCCCGGAGCATCAGCACTTCAAAGCACTGGTACGACTTGGTCCTGCCGGTCGTTCAACGATCCGCGGTGGATGCCGAAGGCCCGACGATCATGATTCAGATTGAGAATGAGTACGACTACTGGAAGCTGCCGAACGCGCAGAAGCTGGACTATGTCACGGCCCTGGCGGAGATGGTGTGGAACGCCGGAATCGACATTCCGGTGATCACCAACTGGGTGAAGCAGGCTCGCGAGAATAATGATCCGGTGATGGCGCGCATCATGGACACCTGCGACTTTTACCCTCGCTGGAACATTGTGAAGGAGACGGTGCCGGCGCTTGCCAAGCTCCGAAAAGAGGAGCCATCCTCGCCCGTCAGCATCGCGGAATTGCAAGGCGGCTGGTTCAGCCAGGTTGGCGGAAAGCTCTCCGTGGATCAGGAAGGCATGGGGGGAGATCAACTCAACATGCTGACCAAGACGGTCATCGAGCAGGGCACAACCTACTTGAACTTTTACATGGGATACGGCGGAACCAACTTCGATTGGGCAGCGCGCGGGCTTACCACCACTTATGATTACGCGGCCCCCGTGCGCGAGCCGGGCGGCCTTTGGGAGAAATATTACGCGGCCCGGATGATTGGCGCCTCCATCGATAAGTTTGGCGGATTGCTGGCGCGGGCGCAACCCCTGCAAGGGCCCATCAGCTCCACGAATCCCAACGTCTCAGTCAGCGGGCGGGCGAATGGCAAGAGCGGATTTCTGTTTGTCCGGGACAATGCAAACGCGCCGCAACAGTTTAAGATGACTTTCCCGGATCCCAATAGCCCCACTCACCGGTTGATCACCGTGCCGCGCGAAGGTGAATTGGCAATCGGGCCGCATGGCATGAAAATACTGGCCGTGCAAGTGCCAATTCCCGGGGGCCATCTCCGCTATTCCACGGCGGAAGTTCTGAGCTACGGCTCGAACGCCGATCGCAATTACCTGCTGATTTATGACGAACCCGGAAGCCTAGTGGAGATGGCTTTGGCCACCGGGAAAACCCCGCAGGTTGAAGGCGAAACGGTTTACCAATACTACGATCCGGATTATGAGACTGTGGTAATGGGCTTCAAGCTCGACCAGCCAATCAAAATGCTCTTGCTAAACGACGACATGCAGATCATCGCGCTTCACCGCGAACTCGCGGGCCGGACCTGGACTGCGGAGTTTCCCGCCAGTGTCATTCCCCAAACCGACGATACAAGCCCGATAGATTGCCCCTTTATCACAGATTGCGTGCTGATGACGAAAACCGTTTCGCAGGGGAACAACGCATGGGTAGACCTGGAATACGTGCCGGGCCCACACCAACTGACCACGCTTCTGCCGCTGGCGGCGGACAAGTGCACCGTGGACGGCGTTGAGACGCAAATTCAGTATGACACGCACTGGCGTACCACACGGCTCAGCTTTAACACGCCCTCGCTGCCGCTCCAACCCGTCAAGCTCACCGAGGTGAAATACTGGGTGGAGAGGTTCGATCCCTCAGCAGGCGAATGGCTGAGCGCCGCTCCATCGCCTTTGGAAAAACTGGGGCCGGTTCCTTACGGGTACGTGAAATATCGCGCCCAGTTTGAAGCCCAGGCAGGGGACAAACTCTTCATCGACGCCTTCACGTCGGATGCCATGCAGGTCTTTTTGAATGGCAGGTGGGTCGAAAAACTCAGCAAACCGGCGAAATCACTTTCCCTCGACCTTGCCGGTCAAGGAGAGCCAGGTTCCAACCTTCTCGAAATTTCCTATGAGGCGTTCGGCAGCGCCAACTTCGGACCTGAGATTCAGGAGATGAAGGGAATTCAATCAATCCGCGTCGGGAGCGGGCGGCCCTCGAGAATGATAAGCCCCGTGCAGATTCAGCGCTTCTCACCGGCCCTGCAGGGGCGTGATCTTAATCAGGACTATTCGGGCGCCGCGTGGCAGGAAGCGCAGCTTGGGGCGCCTTCTCCGGACGATTTGCGGACGCCCAACTTCACTTGGGTGCGCGCGGAGTTTCCCCTATCCTCACTTCCCGGCTGGTTCGCGCCGTGGAAGGTCTCGATTGAAGCGGATCGCGACGCGCTACTCTATCTGAACAGTAAGTTTGTAGGGCGGTATTCAACCCTCGGACCCCAGCATGATTTCTATCTCCCGGAGCCTTACCTATTCCTGGACGGAAAGCAGAACAATATCCTGACTTTGGTTCTTGCTTACACGGCGAATCCGCAACACCTCAAGGGGCTCGAGGTTTCGCCGTACCAGGAGTTCGCAACGCGCAAAACAAGAGTTGAGTTCCACTGGGAATGGTGACTCATGCGACGAAGGCAGGGGTGATCCACGGTCGCCCGGGACGGCGGGCCGGTTCCACAGCCGCCAAGTGGCGCCGTCAAAGTAATTGATGCCGTAGCAGGCCCCCATGGAGACAATCTGGTTGCCAGGCCCATAGACCGGCGTCATGCGGTCCTCGGCAGAATGGATAAATTGGATGGGGAGTTAAGAACGGAGTTGAATGTCCTGTGAGGCGAGGACGCGAAGCAACTTTCCGCTCGCCTCATCCACGGCTTCACCGGTAAGAGTGGCCTCGAGGCTCTGGAAAGTCACGCGCAGCAGAAGACTGTAACAGCCCGCGGCAATCGACCCACCGCGAAATTTATCGATCGGCGCAAAGCTGCGGATTTCCGGCAATTGAAGTCCGGTGATCGCCTGTTGAATTTCCGCATAGCGCACCCTTTCCGGCACGAGGAGCGAGAAGTCGCGCTCGACGGCCGGAAACTTTGAGTAACTGTGGAAAGTTATCGGGCGCAAGGAAAAAGCGAGGAGACGTTCAAGATCGATTTCAGCCATCCAGAGGGATTGACGAAGCTTTTCGCTCCGCTCGATTTGAGAATCAAGCCGGCCAAAACTTACCAGAGCATGACCGGAGACATGGAAGCTGCCTCTGATCGCCGCTTGGTAGGTGCCGCCAGCTTCGACACTGAAAACCAACGGGTTGATATCGAACAATTCCAGCACGGTTTCGAGATCGCCCTTAAGGTCGAAGAAACCAAGTTCGCAGGAGGTATCGTGGACCGATGCGCTACGTCGAAAACCGCTCAGGCCGAGAGTCAGCACCTGTTTTTCTCTGGGCTTGCCACCCGCATCAATAAAGTAGATTTTGCCGAATTCGAACAAGTGGAAGTTGGCCTGGTTGCGATCCAAATTCCAACGGGCAGCCCGGATCATACTCGGGACAGCGGAGCGGCGCAGAGCCGAGGCTTCCTGACTGAGGGGATTGGTGATGACCACCGGCTCCGCTTGCGAAAAGCAGGTGTCCTCCGCCGGGTCAACCAAAGTCGTAGTGACAATTTCCCGGTAGCCCAGCGCGGTGAGAGCCGATGTTAATGCCCATGCCTTTTCGCGCCGCAAATCGGGCTTAACCGGCGGCGCGGCGGCCACAAGCCGGGAAGGAAGGTGGTCATACCCGATATGCCGGGCGATTTCTTCAATCAGGTCCACTTCGCGCGTCACATCCAGGCGGAACGAGGGAGGCGCAACCTCGCGGGTGGATGCGTCAGGAGCCTTCATATCAAAATGGAGAGACCGCAGGATGCGGTCCACCTCATCCCATCTAATCGGGGTGCCCAGAATGCGCCGGATTTCCTGCTCGCGCAGATAAATTTGCGGCGGCTTCCACGGGCGGGGATAAATGTCCACAACGCCGCGCAGAACTTCACCTCCCGCCAACTCTTGGATCAGCGCGGCGACACGGTCAATGGCTACGGGCCCCATCTCAATATCGGCGCCACGCTCGAACCGGTGGGAAGCTTCGGTGTGCAAGCCCTGCGCCTTCGATGTTCGCCGGATCGACAAGGGGTCGAACCATGCGCTTTCAAGCAACACCGCGCGGGTGTGCCAACTGATTTCTGACTCCTCGCCGCCCATGATGCCGGCGAGCGCCAAGGCCCGTTCGCCATCGGCGATCACCAGATGTTCCGGCTTCAGGAGACGGTCCACCCCATCCAGCGTGCGAAGTTGCTCGCCCGGAAGCGCCCGGCGCACCGCAATCTTGCGCTGGCGGACGCGGGCCAAGTCAAAGGCATGGAGTGGATGGCCAATCTCCATCAGCACGTAGTTGGTAATGTCCGCAACGTTGTTGATGGACCGCACGCCAGTAATCTCCAGACGGCGCTGGAGCCATTCCGGAGAAGGCTTAACCTGGACATTCTGGATGATGCGGCCACAATAGCGGGCGCAGAGGCTGGGGTCAGCAATCTCAATGGTGATTTCACCCGAAGCCGGTGGGTTTGATTCTTTCAAGCTGGCATGAACGGGCTTCAACGGCAGGCGGTAGAACGTGGCCAGCTCGCGCCCAATCCCGTAATGGCTCAGGCAGTCCGGCCGGTTGGTGGTCACTTCCAAGTCGAGCACGTGATCGCCCGCCACATCCGTAACCGATTCCACACCCAATCCCAGGCTGATGAGGTCAACTTTGAGCTGGCCAGGATCAACCAGAACATCGACGAATTCCTTCAGCCAGTTGTAGGAAATCTTCATAGGGAAAGCTTGAATCGTTCGATGCCGTAAGGGCTCCGCCCCTGAAATCCGCAGGGGCGACCCTCGTGGTCGTCCACGGGCGGACACCAGGCCCGCCCCTACGTTTCGCAGCCCCAACTCTCAAAACTGCTCGAGGAACCGCAGGTCGCCCTGGTAAAAGAGTTGAATATCATGGATGCCGTACTTCATCATGGCGTAACGCTCCACGCCGAGTCCGAAAGCCCAGCCCGAGTATCGATCCGGATCGATGCCGCCGCGCCTCAGCACTTCCGGGTGGACCATGCCGCAACCCATCACCTCAATCCAGCCGCTCTGCTTGCAGGTCCTGCATCCTTGGCCGTCACAGATGGGGCAACTCACCGCCACTTCACCGCTCGGCTCGGTGAACGGGAAAAAGCTGGGATGGAAACTGGTGCGGGTCTGATCTCCGAAAAACCGCTTGGCGAAGAAATCGAGCGTGCCCTTGAGGTCGGCGAATGTAACGTCCTGGTCAATCGCCATGCCTTCAATCTGGTGGAACATGGGGTAATGCGTGGCGTCCGGATTATCCCGCCGGTAACATTTGCCGGGAATAATGATGTGCAGCGGCGCTCCGTACTTCTCCATGGCGTGAATCTGCACGGGCGAGGTGTGCGTGCGCAACACCGTCTGCGAGTCAATATAAAACGTGTCCCAATCGTCGCGCGCCGGGTGACTCTCCGGAATGTTCAACGCATCGAAATTGTAATAGACGGATTCAATCTCCGGGCCGCTTTCGATCCAAAACCCCAGGGTGAGGAAAATCTCCTCGATTTCGCGTTGCACACGAGTGATGGGATGAATGGAGCCCAGGGGCCGGCGGTTGCCGGGAAGCGTAGGATCAAAGCCGATCGCTTCCGCGGCTTGGGTAGGTCCTTTCCCCTTGCCGGCGCCCAAACCCTCGGGGTCATTGGGATCGCGCCCAACGACGGCGCTCCTGCTATCGACGGCGACTGACTTGATGAGCTCCTCGACCTCAAGCCCCTTTGCCAATTGGCGAAGTTGATTGAACTCGAGGCCCACGACGGGTTTGAGTTCCCGGGAAGCGGGCTTCAGCCAGTGCTCATCCACTTGGGCGAGCAATCCGTTCCTTCGAGAGAGCCAACGGTCACGCAACGCCTTCGCCCGCTCCATGCGATCCGCGTCATTGGCTGCGGGGGTTGAAAGCAACGTCCGCTTCTCACTCTCCAGCGCATCCCGGACCTCGACAAACAGAGCGCGGACAGAGGCCTCATCCTTGGCGCCGAGCGCCTCCAGCGCTTTCACGAGCTTTTCTTCAAAGGACATAGAATCTGCGATTGAATCCAATAATATCTGAGGCTCAAAAAAGAAGACCGCCCGCGCCGGAAACACTCCGCTGCGGGCGGGGCTTGAAACCCTCTGAAATTACCGGTGTCAGCGGTCTGCTGGGGGATTTTCAGCGGCCTTGCTCAGCGCCTGCTTGGCCTTGGCGGCGAGCTCGCTAAACCCTGCCGCATCGCGCACGGCAACATCGGCCAGCACCTTCCGGTCCAATTCAATTCCGGCCAACTTCAAACCGTGTATGAACTGCCCATAGGTGAGGTCATTCAGCCGTGCAGCGGCGTTGATCCGCAGAATCCAGAGACGGCGGAAGTCGCGTTTACGGCGGCGGCGGTCACGGAAGGCAAAGCGACCGGCACGATCCGCGGCCTCCTTCATGGCGCGGTAAAGCTTGCTCTTATTGAGGAAGTAACCTTTGGTGAGCTTGGAGAGTTTCTTACGCTTGGCGCGGCGCACAGTTCCGCGCTTAACTCGAGGCATGGGATTGACTCCTTTCAGAGAAATGGGTTGGGGCGGAAGTAGACCGAAGCGCGATTGCGACCGGCCTGAAGGCTCCCTGCCAAGTGGCCTTCCCGCACCCTAAAAGTAGGTGACAGGTGTCACCTGCTCCTACCTGCCGTATGGCAGCATGACACGAATCCGCCGGATATCCGACGGAGAGACGGTGGTATTTTGGTCCAACTTGCGCTTGCGGTTGCTCGACTTGGAAGTAAGAATATGGCGGGCGTAAGCATGCCCGCGAATCACCTTTCCAGTAGCTGTGATCTTAAATCGCTTGGCTGCGCCTTTGTGGGTTTTCAGCTTCGAATTCGGCAAACTTAACCTCCTGACCGTTCTGTGGGTGCAGCGGTCTTTTGAAGCACTGGCAACGGCGGCGCCTTCGGTTGCGATGGTACCGCCGCCGGAGCCGTCTTCCCGCCGGTCTTTTTGGGCGCGATGATGGCCGTCAGGTTCGGCCCCTCCTGCTTGGGCCGCGCCTCAACTTGGCCGTGCTCGGTCAGGCCATCGACCAGGCGCTGCATCATTTCCCAACCGATGTTCCGATGAGCCATTTCGCGGCCCCGGAACGCAATGGTCGCTTTGACCTTGCTGCCCTCTTGCAGAAACTTGATGATGTGGTTCTTCTTCACATCGAAATCGTGCTGGCCAGTGCGCGGGCGGAACTTCACTTCCTTCAGCTCGATTGAATGTTGGTTCTTGCGCGCATCGTGCTGCCTTTTATTCAGTTGGTAAAGATACTTGCCGTAATTGATGATTCGGCAGACCGGAGGGTTGGCGCCGGGCGCCACTTCCACCAAGTCCAGACCGCGTTCGCGGGCGAGCTTGAGGGCTTCCCAGGGCGGCAAGACGCCCAACTGATTGCCTTCATCGTCAATGACGCGAATTTCTTTGGCCCGAATACGTTCGTTTATTCGTATAAAACGGTCAGCGATACGCAGTCCCTCCCGGCCCTTTTGGGCCACTCCCTACGGTTATCGATCGGCGCCTTGATCCCAAAGGTGTTGATCCCTTCGCAGGTTCAAGTAGCTTACCATTTCGCGGCGCGCGTGTCGATGAGATTGCGGACCCAGGCAATAAACTCATCAAGAGGCTTGGCACCAGCATCCCCGGTGTCGCGGCGTCGCACGGCCACGGAGCGCGCCTCAGCCTCGCGGTCTCCCGTCACCAGCATGAAGGGCACCTTTTGCAACTGTGCATCACGAATCCGGGCATTCAGTTTTTCGTTGCGGTCATCCAGGTGAGAGCGGATGCCCGCAGCTTTCAAAGCCGCAGCAACTTCCCGTGCATAGCCTGCGTGCTTTTCACTGACCGGCAGGACCATCGCTTGAACGGGAGCCAGCCATACCGGGAATGCGCCGGTGTAGTGCTCGACGAGGACGCCGAAGAATCGCTCCACTGATCCCAGCAACGCCCGATGCACCATCACCGGCGTGTGCTTCTGGCCGTCGGCGCCGGTGTATTCCAATCCGAAGCGGCCCGGTAAATTGAAATCAAACTGCACGGTGGTGAGTTGCCAAGGGCGTCCGATGGCGTCCACCAGCTTGACGTCGATCTTCGGGCCGTAGAATACCGCCTCACCCGGCATGTATTTGAAAGGAATTTCCATGCGGCGGAGGGTATTCATCAGCGCCCCCTCCGCCCGCTCCCATTCTTCCACGGTGCCGGCATAGTGCTCTGCGTGGGCGGGGTCGCGCGCGGAGAGCTCCACTTCATAGCGGTCGAAGCCGAAAGTCTTGAGCACCGCAAAGGCAAATTCCACGCAGGCCTGAACTTCGCTCTCCAGTTGCTCCGGCCGGCAGAAAATGTGAGCGTCATCCTGGGTGAACCCTCGCACCCGCAGCAGACCGTGCAGCACCCCCGAGCGTTCGTAACGGTAAACGGTGCCGAGCTCTGCATAGCGCAAGGGCAGCTCACGGTAGCTGCGAACGTGAGACTTGTAGATCAGGATGTGGCCCGGGCAGTTCATGGGCTTGAGCTGATACTCATCATCCTCAACCGGCATGGCGCCAAACATATTTTCTTTGTAGAAGTTGGTGTGTCCGCTGATTTCCCACAAATGACGCCGCATGGCATGGGGCGTAAACACCATGTCATACCCGCGCGCCAGAAGCTCATTCCTCAACCAGTCTTCAATTTCCTTGCGGATCAGCCCGCCCTTCGGATGCCAGAAGATCAGCCCTGGCCCGGCATCCTCCTCAATACTAAATAAGTCGAGCTCCCGGCCCAGCCGCCGGTGGTCGCGCTTCTTTGCCTCCTCAATTTGTTTGAGATAGTCGTCAAGATCCTTGCGGCTGAAGAAAGCGGTGCCATAAATCCGCTGCATGGGATGGGAATGCTCATCCCCTTTCCAATGCGCTCCCGCCACACTGAGCAGCTTGAATGCCTTGATGCGGCCGGTGGAGGGAATGTGAGGCCCACGGCAGAAGTCGAGAAATTTGCCGGTGCGGTAGGCTGAAAAAACCGCATCCACTTTCTCTTCGATGAGCTGGCATTTCAAGAACTCGCCCATTTTCTTAAAGAGTTCGATCCCTTCTTGTTTTGGGAAGTAGACTCGCTCGTAGGGAAGATTTTCCTTGATGAGCTGTTGCATCTTTTCCTCGATCTTTTTCAGATCATCTTCGGTGAACGGCTTCTCCCGATAGAAGTCATAATAGAAGCCGGTATCTGTCGGCGGACCAATGCCGGGGTGCGCGTCTGGAAAAAGCTCCAGGATGGCCGCGGCCAGCAGGTGCGCGGATGAGTGCCGGTAGACTTCCAGTGCTTCGGGAGAATCCGGAGTCAAAAACTCCACCGGCGTACTCATCTCAATGGGGGATGCGAGATCCACCAGCTTCCCATCGATTCTTGCCACCAGAGCTTCCCGCGCGAGCTGGGGCGAGATGGAACGCGCGACTTCAATAGCGGCCACGTTCTTCGGGTAATCTTTCACAGCGCCGTTGGGAAAAGTGATTTGAATAGTATCCATGAATGGTCAAAGATTGAGCCGGACTGAACCGGAGACGGCAAGCTAATAACCTAGCAAAGAAGGGCCATGGTGGTCAATCAAGGTGATTTGTTGGTAGTGGTGCAGTTTGCTATAGCGGCGCTCTATGAGCGCCGAAAACCGTTGAGCATTCAAGCTCGGCGGTCTCTGACCGCCGAATTTTATTTATCAACACCTTCCGGCGGTCAGAGACTGCCCCCACAGGCCACCTATATTGTCCGGCAATCGGCCCCCTAATTATAATGGGGCCACGGCCGCGGCGCACCCAATTGGGTGCACAAGGACCGCTCATCTTTTCAAGACGGCGGAGGGAATTCCGTCAGAGTCCGTGACGGAACAACCACATGAGTCCAATCAGCGTCTTTGCATCCTCAATCTTCTTTTCTCGAAGCTTCTTCGCGAGCTCGGCCCGCTTGAAGATTCTTACCTCAAGCCGCTCATCTTCTTCTGGACGGGCTTCGCCCGGCGTCAGGTCCTGCGCCATGACCAGGTGCATTCGCTCCGCCAAGATTCCCGGGCTGGGAAAGAAACTGAAAAGCGGCTTGAATCGCCGTGCCCGGTAGCCGGTTTCCTCCTGAAGCTCGCGCCCTGCGGCCTGGAACGGCTTCTCGCGCGGTTCGAGACCTCCCGCCACCAGTTCCCAAAGAGTGCGCTGTGCCGCGTACCGGAACTGCCGGACCAGAATGACTCTGCCGTCCGGGAAAACTGGAAGCACCACCACCGATCCTGGATGCATCACCAGTTCGCGGCTGGCCTCGATGCCGCCAGGCTCCACGATGCGGTCCACGCGCAACTCAACCATTCTGCCCTTATAAATTTGTTTGCTGTTCAGAACGCGATATGGGGACGGCATAGTGAAGAGTGTAATTAATTTGCTGCGGCGCTAGGGAAAACGGGCCGAACGTAGGGGCGTCCCTTGTGGGCGCCCTCTCGGGCGGGCACAAGGCCCGCCCCTACATGGAACAGGCCAGCCGGAACATCGACAAAACTTTTTTCATGTTCGGCGATAAGTGCCTAAAGACCGGTCTTGGCCATGCCATTAAGTGGCAAAATCGAGTTTTTCAATCAGCGCCTTGGCTTGCTTCGGATCGGTCGCCCCCTTCAGGCCCTTCATGCCCTGGTCAATCTTGGTTCTTAGCTTGGAGTAGGCAGTGCTCTTGGACTTGTATGCATCCACTTGTTCCTTGGTGGCGGTGGTATCCTTGGCGGCTTTATCGAAGCAATCCACCACCTGTTGAACCATGCCAGAAGAAAGGGAAAGCTTGACGGAGACGGACTTCTGGTGAAAATCTTTCACGAAGGCATCCAGACTCTCCTTCCGGACTTCCGCGACGCTATCCGAAAGGTCCTTGGTGTTGGCCGTGACCATCGATTCCTCATCCTGGCACGCCTGGGCCTTTGCCCCCTTTGCCAGAACAAAACAAATTGAGCTCACCAGCAGGAGTGCAACCTTACGATTGATGGCCCCCACGGTTCCTCCTCGCGGCCGCTGAAGCGTGAGCACGCCTCAACCGTTTCGGCAGCCAACTGTGAATTGATTCACCTTGATAGCACCGATCTTAACAAATCCAGAGAAAGTCGGCGTTACTTTCTTTGGACACACCCAAGAAATCCATGGACAGGATGACGTTTGCAGGAACCCCTTCAAGTCGGTGGTAGCGAAATTTGCTGTCGGGACGGCCACCAGGGTCGCCCCCACACCAAACGGCGCAACTGCCTCCCAGCCCTTCGGTAATGGGTCAGTTTGGCGATTCTCTGCCAGTTTGTTTCTTTACCGTCATTCCCGCGAAAGCGGGAATCCATTCCGCGAACCGGAGTCGCACGCTGAACTTGCGGGGGAAAAATCTCGTCTCTGGCATGGATCCCCGCCTTCGCGGGGATGACGGCGGCGAACATTGTCAGGAAACATCAAACGAGTTATTACCAGCCCTTCTGCTTTGTGGCGGAGCTGCTTCGGTCTATAATTCAAAGGGGGATGGTAGTCGGGCGGATTCGTGGATTGCCTCTCTTCACAGAAGGAGACGCCGCCCCCGGAAAAGCGCGTGTGGGAGGACCAGAAGGATGGCGAAAATCTCGGCCTTAATCGTAGATGATGAGCAGCTCGCCCGCGACGAATTGTCCTATCTCCTAAAGTCCGTTCCGGAGATTGAGGTCACAGGCCAGGGTAGGAACGGAGTTGAGGCCGTCAACCTGATCCGGGAGCTCAATCCACAACTCGTCTTCCTTGACGTGCAAATGCCCGGCCTGGATGGTTTCGGGGTTATCAAGAAGTTGATCGAAAAGAAAGCCCGCATGCCCGTCTTCATCTTCGCCACGGCTTATGACCAATACGCGGTTCATGCCTTTGAGGTTAACGCCCTTGATTATCTGTTAAAGCCCGTTTCCCGTCCTCGCCTGGAGAAGGCCATCGCTAAAGCGCGGCATACCATGGAAGCCCATGAGCCGGCGCACGAGAAGCTGGACAGGCTGGTCCAGATGTTCGAGCAGCGCCCCGCCACGCAACAACGCACCAAGCTCGTGGTGAAGAGCGCCGGCCGCCTCCACCTGGTCGATTCGGAGGACGTGATCTACGCGACGATTGAGGACGGAGTCATCAGCATCGTGACGCGGGATCTGGAGGGCCAGTCCAATTTCCGCACCGTGGAAGAGCTGCAAAGCAGTCTGGACCCGCAGACATTCTGGCGGGTGCACCGGTCATTCCTCATCAACATCAACCGCATCAAAGAGGTGGTTCCCTGGTTTAAGAGTTCCTTCCAACTCAAAATGGATGACCGCAAACAAACGGAAATTCCGGTCAGCCGCGCCCAAACCCGCAAACTGCGCGAGATACTGAACCTTTAACCTGGGTTACTTCTGGCTGGATCGCTTGTCATTCCGGGCGCGGCGAAGAACCACTGTATTTGATCTCTTCCTGGGCAGCAAACGAAGTGCCGATGCTTCGCGGGGTTCACCCTGAGCTAAATACCGGGATTCTTCGCTTCGCTCAGAATGACAGGCAAAGAGATCAGAATGACAGCACGGGAGTCTTGGCTGAAACTCCCCGACTCCAGAAGTGTAGAAACCGCAGGGCTCGAAACAGGAGAGTAACAGGAAGGGTCTCTTTCGCCGGGGTTGAAAATCCGCCCTTCCGTTCTCCGTGGTGAGAAATCCGGGCAAAGATCGGTAGTGTGATATTTGTGCGTTGCTGGTTAAAATGGAAGCTTTCCCGACTTGGTTTCGGGGCCACGGTCAATTAAGCAAATATCTCCGATAAACTCTGCCCGTCTGATTTTGATATCATCATAGTTAGTGATTGTTCGAGGAACTGAAGCGCGGGTCTTTTCCTCGATCCGTTGATCAAGACGTGCAATCTCGCTGCACAGCCGTTCCTTGTCTCGCTGGATGTCATGGACGCCATTCAGTATGTTTTCCTGCTCATCACGCTCAGGGAGTGGCACCTCAAGGCTAAAGAAGGCTGGCTTTGTTATACCGGGATTGATCTCGCCAGAGCATTCCCGCTTCAACAAGACAAGGATTTCAGGCTTGGTGAAAAAGTGCATCACAAATTCAAGCAAAATCCTCTGGGGGTTGTAGCGGAGAACAAAAAAACGGTTAGTACAGACGTATCCATCGAACTGGCGCGGGACGATTGCGCCCCCCCGCATTGAGTCATAGATATTCGGAAACAGGATATCATTTTCTCGCAGAATGAATGTGGCCCGATTCGGTATCGTCTTGGCCGTCTGCTCGCTAGAGGCGAGGATTTCTCCCCGTTCGATGTCAACGTCACCCTTCTCGATATATCGGAGCACTTCGTTCTCTAGAATCCCCTTGGGGTTAAATAACTCTGGAGATATACTAAAAATGTCGCTAAGCTTGTACCAAGTATAGCCGCTTTCCTTAAGCCTTTTTACGATGCGGGTGTAATTTGGATGGTAATACCATGGATCAATTCGTTCTTTTAGTTGGCTGAAGCGGATTACGTTTTCCTTTGGCGGAGATTCAAAACGCTTGACGACACCGAGCAAGTCATTTCTCCCGGTCTTCCTTCCCACTGAATCAATCCCGATCTCCACCGCCCAGTCAATGAATATCGGATAATCGTCTGGAACCTTTTCAACCTTTTCGATGAAAAGAAGGTGCCCCTCGTTGTTCGCCCCAGAAATCTGAAAAGCAAGATGGGGCAATCCAACAAGAGCAACGATTCTTGTGTGCTTTCGGATATAGTCCCTGAGCCGCGTCATGCTCGGATTGTTGAATACGCCTGATGGCAGAACAAGCCCGGCCCGGCCACCTTTGCGAAGCAGGTTAGCGATCATCTCGATGAATATGACTTCCTTACTCACGCTTCTTGGGTCATTCTGGATGTTCCTGCCGAGCGTGAAATCTCCAAGGATTTCCGAGTCTTTTTCCCGCCCGGCAAATGGCGGATTGGAATAGATAATGTCGAACTGGCCACCCTCTATCTTGTCCGTCCACTGGGTCGGCATTTTTTTCCTCAGAGAAAGTCCATCCTCGTTGACGATGCCGGCATGACCGTCACCATGCATTATCATATTCATCTTCGCCACTCGCGCCATTCTGTCGTTGATGTCGCAGCCGAAAAGCCTCGAACCTGCGAAGTAATTAATCTTGTCCTGTATTTGAGTAGGCTTAAGATTCGGATGCTCAGTTTTGACGCGATTGGAAACGCTGCGGATTGCCATCACAAGAAAGCCACCGCTACCACAGGAGGGGTCTAGAACTGTTTGAGAGTCGCTAGGAGGGATCATCCCGACAACACACCCAACCAGTTCTCGTGGCGTGAAGAACTGCGCCAACTCTCCCCGGAACGTATTGCCAACCATCTGCTCAAACACGGTGCCCTTGATGTCTGCCCCGTCAATGCTGCCTACCGTGTTAACAAGGCTGTACCCCTGGAGAAGCTTCACAATCTCATAGATCGTGAGGTCATCAAGTTCCAGTGCGACATTAACGCGTGGGTTGAATTTCGATTCAAAAATGTCTTTGTAGCGACTGGATGATATGGCTTCGCTGAATAATTGGCGAAGGCGAAGGGCAACCGTCTTTTGGTTATCCGTCGCAAACACCATGAATTTGTAGAAGCTTGGAACCTCCTTCTCATCGTAAAGTTTTAGAAAGAGCAACTTTGTTAATTCATCAAATGCTTTCGCGGGGTCGTGCCCTTGCTTCTCCAAGATCAACTCGTGACAAAGATGCACAACCTCGCGCATCTGATTCTCATCGCGGAAGGGAGGCAGTTCCGTATTCTTCGATATTTCGGCAACTATGGGCTTAGTCCCGACCCAATGAGGTATGTCTCCCACTGCCTGAGATTGCTGGCCAAAACGTTCTGTCCTAAAGAACCTTCGAGGGTTCTTGCCATCGTGCCATGCGTGATACTCCGCGCCGAGGTTCCGTGCGTAGGACTCCGCTTGGCCGATACCCTTCTTTTGGCCGGGGGCCTTTGTTTCCATTACACAGAACGGCTCTTTGTGCGCGTTGTCTCGATAGATCACGATGTCGGCAAAGACCGTATCACTGCCCGAGTCTGCCGCCCGCCCGATGCGCCCTGCCGGGACCTCAATGTCGATTTGCTTGCTACTGTAACCGTATTCACGAATAAATCGAACGATCCATGAGACCCTGACCTGCGCTTCAGGTTTGAGGCTACCGTCGCTTCTTGTTGAGTGTTGGAGGAGTTTAGCAAATAGCCGTTCATCAATCTCGACGCCATCAATCGCTTCGAGCAATGAAGCGGTATTCACCAAGTACGGGGAATGGCTCATCAGCACCCGATTGTACCCAGCATTTCTCCTATTGTCCAGATGTGATCTGTAATTCCGGCCTCCATTGCGGGAGTGACCCGCAGGGTTTGATGGACGCGGACGAAATTGTACCACGCGAAATACAGTGCCAGCATTGCGTAAAGCTTCTCCCATTTTTTCGAGAAAGCATTGGTCAACCTGGTAAGTCTACGCATTTGCATTCTCATCGTCAAGTTCTGGCGCTCGACATGCGAGGTGCTAACTTTTCTCATGTTGGGGTTGCCGAAAACAGGAACCTTTTTGCAACCGATACATTCGGCGGGAGAGTACCGGGTTTCACTCTCGGCAGTTGCGGCATATAGCTTGACCAACTGCGCGAACTCTACCCCTTGCGCGCCCAGGCTGAGAACAACGGCATCTTGGTAAGGCTTGAACCCGTCTGTGGTGATCTGAAAACTGCCCTCAGTGGCCGCAGCCAATTTTTCCGTAAAGGCGACCGTATCCCGTTCCGTGCGCCGCCCCAGGTGCCAAGCTAGAACCAATTTGCTGTGGCGTTCGATGCCAACGAATGTCCAGGCATCACCGAGCGTGACTTCATCTCTGCCCTTTTTGGACTTGGTTTTTTCCTTCATGCCAACATAGCCCCAAAGCTCATCGCACTCTACGTCTTTGACTCGCAAACCGTGGATGCGCTCCGCCATTAATCGCTCACACTTCTCGCCCGCCAGAGAAAGCAAATTCAGAATGGTTCGCGGGTGAACTCCGGTGATTCGGGAAGTTGTGCGAACCGAGCAACCCTCTACCAAGTGCTGCAAGATGCTCATGGCCTTTTCTTCGGCCAAGATCATGTCACCGAGCGGCCTCTTGTGCGACTCAGTGAAAGTCTTCTTGCAGGCTCGGCAGCGGTATCTTTGCAGGCCGTTTCGGTGCTTGCCGAACTTCTTAGCTGGTGCGTTGCAGGTTGGGCAGTTCATTTCGCGTCCTCTCGCCTACAACGCAATAGTATCATATTGCTCAAGGATGTCAAGAGAAAAATAAATTGAATAGGCCTAGCCCCGGTTTTTAAGCGGAACTAGGCCCTGTAGGTTATGTTTAATTTTAGGGTAGGATAGCTAAAGAACGTATATGATGACCACAGTATAGCTTGAACGAGTCGTGGTTGTCAAGTCCTATTTTAGAAAACTGCATACTTCTGCGTTTGCTCTGTTTAGCCGCATTGCCGAAGTTAGGATGCTCCGGGGTGTCGGGGTTTGGAACGTGGTAGATTTCGAGAATTCCATGGTTTTGACCATCCGATAAGATTTGTTGTGTGAATCCATGCCTCTCACGCGCTGCCTTGCACCCGACAAACCCTGGCCTTCTCTCCAATTCTGCTAATTTAAGAATCACCTTTTGCCAATCTGGTTGCCCCGTGGCATCTAATAAATTTGCTGCCGTCAAAGGCTGTTTTGGATGTAGCGGTTCAATGCCCAAGAGCTTCTCTATAGAAATCACTTCTCCTTTTACGGAATCTTCAAGCTCTTGAGCTAATGCGGACTCTAAAGCGCAAATCCTAACTTTTTTGCCTCGCCCTGTTAGACGATGCACTAGATCAAGTGCTGCGCGGTCTCCTGTGACAATTACAAACTGCTCAATCTCTTGCCTCTCAAAAAGCGTTTCCAGCGCATCTAACAACAAAACTGCGTCGGCGCTCTCTTTCCAAGTCGTCTGCACCCCTGCTTTACTGGTCTTCTTGGATAGGGTATAAGCCGGTTCAATTCCACTCCTCTTGAGTGCCGCCTGCACGCCATCGAATTCTGGTTTTTCCCAATCTGCATAAGCTCTTTTGATGAGGATGTTTCCTTCTTTGCCCACTTCATCAAGAATCATGGCAGTTAAACGGGAAGCATCTGGCTTGAACCTGTACTGGTTCACCAGCCCATAATGAACATTTTCATAGTCAATAAAGAGAGCTATTACGCTTGGCATCAGAGTAGAAAGATTATACGGGGACTTTTTTAATTTTAGAAGGACTTTTTTCCCATCGAGCGTTAGCGGCTATTTTGGCAATCGCTGACCTACGTTCAGAATTCAGTCGCTTAGCTCGTGCTTTCCCACCCTTAAGCCCTCCCTTACGTCCTGCGGCCTGCGCTTGAGAGTCTTTGGCGTTAGGGTCATAATCTGGCATAGCGACGGGATCGTGCTTGGAAAGGAACTGATCGAAGATGTTCTTTGCGGCTTTTATCGGGTCTGCCATGAACCGAGTTTAGCACGGCTCACAACGGACGAACCATAATCTTACGTGAGAGCAACGCAAGAATATCACACTACCCAAAGATCAATGCTGTTGACTTACCCAACTATCCCATTGGAGCCCGATTCCCACGCGCTGTAGGGGCGGGCCTTGTGCCCGCCCGTGGGCGACCACCAGGGTCGCCCCTGTGAGATATTCGCTTATCTGAACAGTATTGGGGCTAAGATCGTGCCCGACGGTCCTGGAGTAAGACTTCGTAGATTGTCCAGGTTAAGCGTTTATTAACAAGGCAATGAACTGCCAAAGAAATTGAATTTTTTATCTTGACACAGGTACTCCCGCATATATATTTATCTGCCCTGTAGTCGTAGGCCTCTCTTGCCCGGTGTTTTGAAAGTGCGATTGTGGCTGGGATTGGAGGGTCGATTCCGGCTGCCCGGGGAAGGCGTGTGTTGATTTAGGGAAAGGCAAGGAGGGAGTGCAAGTGTCAAAAGTTCAAGGGAAAGTGAAATGGTTTAATAACACCAAAGGTTACGGCTTCATCGGACAGGACAGTGGGCCGGACGTTTTTGTTCATTACTCGGCGATCCAGGTGGATGGCTTCAAAACCTTGCAAGAAGGGGAAGCCGTCGAGTTTGAAGTTGTCCAGGGGCAAAAGGGACCGCAGGCCGATAAGGTCATTAAGTCTGCCTAAGAGTCAAACACAGCACCATTGAGGACGAGGCTGTTCGCGCGGCTTCAGCGTTCCGCTCTTCAGGTAGATCACTGCCATTTTTTTCCTGGAGCGATGCCGGTGGGGGAACAGGCGCAAGGGTGGAGCAGTGCCGCGCCGGGATGTCTGGCAGGCGCTTCCGGAGTTCAGTGGTTCATGGCGCCAAGGATTGCTTTGAAAGACGGTTTCCTCGATCTCCAAGACGCTCCATTTTGCGCTTAGGGGGACTTCGGATTTTCAACCGGATTGCATGACTCGGGATGATGTTGTTCTCATAACCACCCCCGCAAATCTCATCCGATGCCGGTGGGGCAGTTTGCGGCAGCGGCGGTCTCTGACCGCCGGAAGGTGTTGATCAATAAAATTCGGCGGTCAGAGACCGCCGCTACAGCCGCTAGAACGTACCACCACCCACCCGATATTTGTCTAGCCACCAACGGCAGCCAGGGTTATAATAGCAAGCGATTAACTGGACACACTGTGTTTGCGTCGCAATTTACTCTTTGGTGTTGGAGACCCGCCGGATGCGAAAGAATTTTCTTAATGTGTTTGCTCTATTCTGCTTGCTGGCTCCGGTTTCGTGCCAGGTTTTCGCCGGTCCTGTGCCTCGAACCGAAACACTCCCGCGTCAACCCACGTTTGCCATTTCTGGTTTGTCCACCGCGGGAACCTTGACGATCCCTGCGGAGACGCAAGTCTCGATTGAGCTTCTCTCCGGCATTCAGAGCCAAGTGTCCCATCCCGACGACGTGGTTGAAGCCCGGCTGCTCAAAGAAGTTTCCGTGGATGGCCGCGTGGCCTTGCCTCAGGGAACGCTTTTTACCGGACGTGTGCTGGGCGTGCGTCATGCCCGAAGATTGCACCGCCCTGCGGAAATTGCATTCCGCTTTGAGCAGATTGCGCTTCCCGACGGCCAGGAGAAGCCATTTGGAGCAACCATCTCCGGACTGCAGGGCGTGATCCAGAAAAATGTTGGATTGGATGCCGAGGGAGACTTGCTGGGGAGGCCATCGTTACCCTGGAAGGGTGTTGCTTTGGGTTTCGCGGGGCTTGGGACGTCGGTCGCCCTCAAGGCCGCGATGGTGGGCAGCTCCACCTTACTTCCCGTGGTTTCTGCCGGGAGCTCGGCCTGGCTTGCCTACGAATTCCTGTGGCGTCGCGGCAGGGAGGTGAACGTTCCTCCTCAAACCCGTTGCACCATCCGCCTGGAATCCCCGCTTTCCGTTCAGGTCTCCGATTGAGCCGCAGACATTTGCCGGCATCCGGCTGGCGGGTTGCGGCCTGCCGGTTTCAAGAGCCGGCCATCCCTGGAGCCAGCAATGTTATTGCGTTTTGCGGCGGGTAACGCTGGCTCCCAATTCGCCCTGCGCCAGGCGAATTGCAATCTCGCTCCCCGGTTCAATGGCTGAAGCATCACGAATGACCTTCCCGGCAGCGTCCCGAGTGATGGAGTATCCACGGTTCAGGATCCCGAGCGGGCTGCGCTCATGAAGGATTCCCCTGAGCCTTTCCAGATTGGCAAGGCGATCGGCAAGGAGGCTTGTGGCGCGGGTCTCAAGGTCCTTGATCCGATCCTCCACCCGGAAGCGCCTCAGGCTGTTGACTTGCCTGAAATCATAGCGCGCCACGCCGGCGGAGACGCCAAGCCATTGCGTGTGCGCCTGGGTCAGCCGCGCCGTTATGCGGGAATGCAAACGCGCGGCCAGATCGTCCACGCGCTGCGTCTTTTCGGCGATCCGCGCCGCCAGGGTTTGGAAGACACGGTGCAGGGAAAGCTCGGTCAGCCGTTGCCGGCCCTCGGAGAGCTTCAGCCGCAAGACCTGCTGCAAACGCCGTCCGTGGTGTTCGAGTTCGCTTTCAAAGTCCTGCTTGCGGTGAACCACCAGCTCGGCAGCGGCCGAGGGTGTTGGGGCGCGCAGATCGGCCACGAAGTCGGCGATGGTGAAATCAGTTTCGTGTCCCACTGCGGAGACCACGGGAATTCCGGAAGCAGCAATGGCGCGCGCCACCACCTCTTCATTGAAAGCCCAAAGGTCTTCGAGCGAGCCGCCGCCTCGGGCAAGAATTAATACGTCAACCGGGGACCGATGGTTGAAATGGGCGATTCCTTCGGCAATTTCCTGTGCCGCGCCGTCGCCTTGCACGCGCACGGGATAGATCAGGACATTCATGTTGCGGAAGCGCCGGTGCAGGACCCTCAGAATGTCCCGTATCACCGCGCCCGTGGGTGAAGTGATGACGCCAAGGGTGCGGGGAAGAACCGGCAGTGGCCTTTTCCGGGCGGGGTCGAACAGTCCTTCTGCAGCGAGCTTCAGCTTGAGCTGCTCGAAGGCTAACTGAAGCGCCCCCAGACCCGCCGGCTCCAAGTGCTCCACCAGGAGCTGATATTCGCCGCGCTCGGCGTAGACGGCCAAGCTGCCACGCGCGATCACGGAAATCCCGTCCTGCGGCTTGAAGCGCAAATAACGCGCCTGGCCACGGAAACAAACGGCGCGGAGTTGCGCCGAAGCGTCTTTCAGGGTGAAATAGAGGTGGCCGGAAGCAGCGGCGCGAAAATTGGAGACTTCACCCATCACCCATAGCTCGCGAAAGGACGATTCCAGGAGATTTCGGATCTCCACAGTCAGGCCGGAAACGCTGTAAATGTTGCGCTGAGGTTGAAAGTCAAAAGTTACCTGTCCCAAAGTTCCTCCTGCGACCGGCTGTTTTCCAAACCGGGATGAGATGCGGGATCCCAAAAGCTCAGCGGCGCGACAACCAAGAAATCAACCCGATCAATAGGGTGAGTAACACGCTCACCACCAACGAGCTGACAATTGGGAAATACACGGTCGTATTCTTGCCCCGGAACATGAGATCGCCGGGAAGTTTTCCGAGCCCGAAGAAGGAAAAGCGCGAGCCACCCAGGATCAGTAGGCCCAAAACCGCAAGGGCCAAGCCGGCGGCCACCAGCAGCTTGCCAAGATGATCCAACGGAAATCGCTCACCCATCGTCTGCTTCCGTTCTCCAGCACCGGTGCGTGATGATGAGAAATCCGAACCATCGGCACTTCTTAACTTGGAGGTTGCGGGTTTTGATTGTCAAGACCTTCGGCAGCGGCAGCGTCCAGCGGTGGCGAAAGAAATGAGTTGAGTCGTTGCAGGACCGGAGGCAGTTGACGCTTGGATTCTAACGTAGATTGTCGTCAGCAAGCAGAAAATCGGCTTTTCCTGCTATGATGAGGCAGCCCTGATTGGGAAGCCTGCCAAGGAGTCAGAATGGACAGAAAGTATCGACAACGCGGTTACAACGATTCCGGGCGTGACCGGCCGGCAAGGAATGCTTCCCGGCCGCCCGAAAACTTCGGGCCAAAGACGCCGAATTTGCCGGGCGCGCATGAAGTGACCCGGTGCGCAAATTGCGGAAAGGTACTCCCCGCCGCTTTCGATCCCAGCGGCAAGTGTACGTATTGCGGCTTTGAGTTGCATAGCTGCAAGCAGTGTACGTACTTCGACACCTCCCAACGCTACGAGTGTTCCCAGCCCATCCCCGCCCGGATCGCGCGCAAGGACGCGCGAAATGAATGCACCTTCTATGCCCCACGCGTCACATTGGAAAGGCAGACGACGCCCGACTCATTCCGCGCGCAAGACCCGCGAAAAGCCTTTGAGGACCTTTTCAAGAAATAAGAATGCCTGTGGCATTGCCCTTCTCTCCCGTTCCGTTAATTGAAAGCGAATAACTCTCCGCCACATTCGTGATCCCGTTCATTCCCCAACATTCGCCCATCCTGGTGAAAAATCCGGGTTGGATCCTCAACGGTTTCCGGCGCTCAGAGATCGCCGCTACAGCAAATTGCGCGACTACCCAGGCTTGGATTGAGCTTGCGGATGGAGCGCGATTGTGGTCAATTACTACACCCGAGACAGGAATCGAAAGACCATTTTCAGGGAGGTTGGACGATGCGAACAAAAGTCATTCTTTTGGCGGGGTTGACGCTGATGTTCAGTGCTGCGGCGCGCGCGCAACAGAACGATCCGGTGATTCAGTTGATGCAGGAATTCACCAGCGCCAACGGTCCCACCGGTTTTGAAGGTCCGGTGCGAAAACTCTTCGAGCGGGAGATGCGAAGCGCCGGCGCGCATGTCTCCACGGACGGCTTGGGCTCGGTGATCGCCAAGGTTGGCGGCGCGGCCGCAGGGCCGCGCGTGATGATTGATGCGCACCTGGATGAAGTGAGCTTGATGGTGCGCGCCATTACACCGCAAGGATATATTAAGGTGCAGCGGCTGGGCGGCTGGCTTGGAACCAACATGGTGGACCAGCGCTGGACCATCCTTACCAGCAAGGGTCCCATCCCCGCGGTGAGCGGCACGCAGGATGCGCACATTGCCACACCCGAAGGCGTGACCTGGTCGGCCGATCCACTGAACATTTTTCTGGATGCGGGCGCGCGCTCCAAGGCAGATGCGGAAGCGCTGGGCATCCGGCCCGGCGATCCCATCGCCCCTTCCAGCCGCTTCACCGTTCTCGCCAACCAGCGTTATGCCGCCAAAGCCTGGGATGACCGGGTGGGATTGCTAGTGGAGATCGAAGCCCTGAAGCTGCTTGCCCGCGAGGGCGCGAAGACCCCAAACACACTCTATTTTGCTGGAACCGTGCAAGAAGAAGTGGGCATGAGGGGCGCCATCACTGCGACCCATGTCATCAAGCCGGATGTGGGGATTGCGCTGGAAGTGGGCATTGCCGCCGATTATCCCGGCACCAACGCCAATCAAGCAGAAGAAAAGTTGGGCGCGGGGCCTGGAGTTTTTGCCTATGACGGTTCTGTGATCCCGAACGTCAAGCTGCTTGACCTATTCCGGAACGTGGCCGAGCAAAACCACATTCCGCTGCAAACTGACTTGGTGGTCCGATACGGCGAGGACGCTGCCAATATCCAGCGGTCAGCGGCGGGCGTTCCCGCCATCAATTTCGTGGTGCCGGCCCGTTACACCCACGCCAACACCGGCATCATTGACCGGTCCGATTTCGACAACGCCGTCAAGCTGTTGGCGGAGGTGTTGAAGCGGCTCGACACCTCAACCGTCAAGGATCTGACGAATTTCCAGTAAGCAGTAGGGGCGGTCCTTGTGCCCGCCATCGAGCTTCTTTTTAGCGCGTGGCGCGCGGGCGACCCTAAGTGCAGCGTTTCGTAAGTTCGCTCACGTATTCTTGCACCCCCTCACCCGGCGCTGCGCGCCACCCTCTCCCCGCTTGCGGGGAGAGAGGCTGGGGGTGAGGGGGTGTTGAAGACCGTTGCAAGAATACGTTATCGTAATTGCGAATGGTCGTACTAAGGGTTGCCCCTACCGGACTATCTTTTTCCCGCTCTCGTCCCAAATCGCAGCGGTCTTATTGAAATAGGAATAATTCGCCATGTGGCAACCGAGGGCCGTGCTGTTGCCGAAGACGGCATCCTCCACGGAGGGCTGGCGGGTCTTAACCGACTGGAAGAAGTGCCAGATGTGTTCGCGGAATTCGCTGTAACCGGGCGGACACTGGTAGGTTTCTCCCTCCACCAGCCTGGTCATGCCCAGCTTGGGATCGTGTTTCTCGTGCCACGCTTTGTCGTAGGCTTGCTGCATCTTTTCAGGGTAGCTGGAGGTGTAGTAGCAGGGCTCGTGATCCTGGCCGTCCTGTGGGGTCACAGCCAAGCGGTCGCCTTCGCCAAACACTTCGATGATGCCGCGCGTGCCCAGGAACCGGGTCACTTCCGGCTCATGGGAATTGAGCGTCATCAGAATGGCGGCGCGGAAGTTTGGATAATCGTAGAATGTGGTCTGAAGATCCGGGAAATCCCGCCCGTCCTTCCACTGGAACAAACCGCCCGCGGACTGCGCCCGCTGCGGCGGAGCGTCAACGCCCATAACGGTGTGGATGCCAGTGAGCGAATGGACGTAAAGGTCGCCCGGCAATCCCTCACCGTAGTCTTTGTAGGCTCGCCAGCGCGCAAAGCGGATGGGATCAAAGGGCCGCTTGGGAGCGTCACCCAACCACGTGTCCCAATCAAGGTTTTGCGGAGAAAGGTCGGGCGGCGGAGGATAGACCCACGCGCCACAGGGAGAATTCCGTCCCAAAATCCCTTCGGCGTAATAAACGTCGCCGATGGCGTTCTGTTCCACCAGTTCCTTGGCCTTGGCAATGCCGATGGAACTCCGCCGCTGGCTGCCGATCTGCACAATGCGGTTGTACTTCGCGGCGGCATCGATGATCTCAAAGCCTTCCTCCACCTTGTGGGTCATTGGCTTTTCGCAATAGACGTCTTTGCCGGCTTGGCAGGCGTCCACAATAATTTTGCTGTGCCAATGGTCTGGAACAGCCACCACCACGCAATCAATCTCCTTGTTATCCAGCAGGTCCTGATAGCGGCGGGTGGTGGGTACGGTTTTGCCGGTGGCGCCGTTAATGATCTGGTTCGCCAAAACGTGCCGCCCGTCGTAGAGGTCGCACGCCGCCACGCACTCAACGCCCGGAATCCCGATGGCCGTCGATAGGACTCCCGTGCCCTCCATGCCAATGCCGATCATGCCGAAGCGTACCATGTCACTGGGCGGGACAGGACCGGGCGAAGCGCGAAGCTCGCGCGGCTCCAGGAGAAAAGTCGGAGCGGCCAGCGTGACGCCTGCGCCCGTTGAAGTGCGGATAAAGTCACGACGGGAAATGCCATTACGATTCATGGATGAGACCTCCTCGGATGATCCAGCTATTTCACGAAGACATTATGCTATTCCCCAAGCGGCGATGGGGCAAGAGGGAAATTGATTTTGCGTACGCCTGGCGGTAGCATCTGGGCGAAGACGGGTTGGCCATCACAGAGCCTCCCGGTAGCGAGGCATGGGGAAGCTCACGGGGCTAATGGCGGCACAAAGGGGAATGGCCCGCGCTCAAACGGCGCGGTTGAAGCCGTGCCGTGCCCTTCTCCGGGAGGGAAGTTCGGGAATCATCCCGCTTAATCTATACTTTACTTTCTTTAATGCAAGCGGGCGGGAGTTTCCATTTGGCGGAAAACCAACGAGTCAAAAATGGCCAGGACCTCTTTGCGGTAATTCAGGATTCGATCCACGGTGGTTTGGTACCACGGGTCAGTGAGGGAAAGCCGCTGCATCCGTTCGAGAATATGAGGGGGAACGTCAATATCCGCACGGAGCTTTTCAAGAGGATAGCCCCGCAAGAATAGTCCATAGAAAAAAGCTGCTTCGTGGTTCGGCTCGGTAAGCTTGTTATCCGCGTTCAGCATGGCCCGCGATACCCGTTGACCCAGCCCTTCGCTCATTCGATCTTGATAGTCCATCGGTCCTGAAACCATGAAATTCTATAGTAAACCTCGTGTCAAGCCCTGGCAGGCCTAACCGGGATTATTCAACAATTTTCACTCGATTGCCGTCAAGGCTAAGGTTAAGGCCGTGCCCCATTGGTACACAAGTAAAACTTCACGGATAATGGGCAATGTCGCAGTCTGCTGTACCGGCGCTCTATGAGCGCAGGAAACCGTTGAGGATCCAAGCGCGGCGCTCTATGAGCGCCGCTACAGCAAACAAACTGAGACACCACCGGATAATGCGGGCCAAGGACAGCACTGTTCAGTCAAGGTGTACCCCCTGATGTCTTTGGCGGGGTCGTCGCGTTCCCCCTCACCTTTGAATCACAGCCCTCTCCCTTGGGGAGAGGGTGGCGCGAAGCGCCGGGTGAGGGAGAATACGTCACTGGAATTATGAATACGTGTACTAAGTATGCTTGATTTTGCACACGCCCGAGGCCGGGGCCTAGCACCTGACACCTCTGATCCCCCTGTCACGCATTGGTTGGCACTTTCTCGTCACTTATCACTTACCACTAACCACTATTCGTTTCTCAGCGCCACCATCGGATCGACCTTGGACGCCCGCCGGGCGGGAATGTAGCAGGCGAGCAAGGCCACCAAACTAAGCGTGACCGGAACAGCAAAGAACACCGCCCTATCCGTTGCTTGAACTCCAAAGAGGATGCTCGAAAGCAGGCGTGCGAGTGAGTATGCTCCGGGCAAGCCAATGGCCAGCCCCAAAAGAGTCATAGACATGCCCCGCCAGACAATCATCTGCAGGACATCGTTGCGGCTCGCGCCCAAGGCCATGCGGATGCCAATCTCGTGGACACGCTCGGTGACCGAATAAGACATCACCCCGAAGACTCCCACCGAGGCCAGGCTCAGCGCGATCAGGCCCAGCGCCGCCATCATAAATCCTAAATAATCCAAGCCGACGATCGATTCATAAATGGCTCTCGCCAGAGTCATCACATTAGACGCGGGCAATTCAGGGTCAATCGCTGCGATGGCCGCCCGGGCCGGTGCAGCCAGCGACGCGGCGTCACCCGCCGTCCGGACCGCCAAGAGCGACTCGGAGAGCGGGGCTTGGGTATAAGGCCGGTAGATGGCCGGCTCCGGACCGCCGTCCGTCCAATCGTAGGTCACGTCTCCCACCACCCCGACCACCGTGAGCCAGGGACCATCCGACCCGCGCTGCACGATCCTGATGTGCTTACCAATGGGGTTCTGGTGAGGCCAGATGCGGCGAGCGAGCTTAGCGTTGATCAGGGTCACTGGCAGGGAGTGGACATTATCCCCAGCGCCGAAGCTGCGCCCCCGGAGCAGTGGAATCTGCATGAGGCGGAAGTAAGATGAACTGACACTCAAGAACTCCCCTCCGTGGAGATCTTTGGCTTTGGGAGGAGTTTGACCTTCCACGCGAAATCTTGTCCACGGGCCGCCACTGTTACTTAATGGAAAAGTGGTAGAGGCCGCGGCCGACTGAACCCCCGGCAGTGACCGGAGCTTATCGATGATCCTCCCGTAGAACTGGATCTTGGCAGTGGAATCGGGGTAACGGTCAGCAGGAAGATTGATGCCGATGGTGAGCACGTGTTCCGGGGAAAACTGGGCCTGCGTCCTGACCAACCCCCGAAAGCCTTTTACCGTCAGTCCTGCGCCCACCAGCAGGATCACGGCCAGCGCCATCTGCGCCACCACCAAGATGCCGCGCAAGCCATGATGGGACCGGTCCCCCGTTGACGCGCGCCCACCCTCCTTCAGGCTGGTGTTCAGATCAGGGTTAGAGGTCTTGAGCGCGGGCAGCAGGCCGGACAAGATCCCGCTCATGACCCCGATGACCGCGGTAAAACCAAGAGCGCTGCTGTCCAGTCGAATGGCATTCCATCCGCCGACCAATTTGGCGACGTTCGCCGGCATTCCCGAAAGTATTAAGCCGAGGCTCCATGCGGCTATCAACAGGCCCAGCCCCGCCCCCGCCAGGCCCAGTAAGATGCTTTCCGTCAGCAGTTGGCGCGCGACGCGCCACCGGCTGGCGCCCAGCGCCGACCGGACAGCAATCTCCTTCCGCCGTGTTGTGGCCCGGGCAAATTGCAAATTGGCCACGTTGGCGCAGGCGATCAGCAGGACAAATCCGGCGGCTGCTAACAGCATCAACGTGTAGTCACGGGTCAGATCTCCGTTCACGAATTCACGGGCCGAAATGATCAGCGCCTTCCAGCCCCGGTTTGTTTTTGGATAAGCCTTGGCGAGTTGTTGCATGATGACGTTCATCTCTGCCAGGGCTTGTCTCTGCGAGACGCCCGGCCGCAGACGCGCAACGACATCCAGATCGCGAAGGTCGCGAATCAAGGCTTGCTGAGGCGTCATGGCAAGTGGCGTCCACAGGTCAACCGCCAACGGAAACTCAAAGTTTTTACCCATTACCCCGATGATGCTGTAGGGGCGGCCGTTCAGCATCACTTCACGGCCAATGGTCCTCGGATCCGCCGCAAACCGGCTCTTCCAAAGGCCATAGCTCAAAACAACGACCCCGTCGTGGCCGGGTTCATCCTCACCATTCGCAAAACTCCGGCCAAGAACAGGTCCAACTCCCAGGGTATGGAAAAAGTTTGCAGTGGCTTGGACGCTTTGCACCCGCTCAGGCGCCTCTCCGCCCGTAATATTCACATCTTCCCACCGGTATGCCGCCAAGCTTTCAAAAGAGGCGCAATGCTTCTTCCATTCCAGAAAATCCGCTGGTGAAGTGGAAGATCCTTCCCAGCCTTCCCCTGTCCCCGTCTCCCGCAGCATCACGAGCCGGCTGAGGTGAGGTAACGATAGCGGCTTGACGAGGAATGCATCCGCCACACTGAACATGGTGGTGTTCGCCCCAATGCCCAGCGCCAGCGTCATCACTGCCACTGCGGTGAAGCCGGGATTCTTGGCCAACATGCGCAAGCCAAAGCGCAAATCCTGAAGCAGAATACCCATTTCTTACCTCCTTAAATACGGGTGGCCAACCTTTGCTTTCAGATGCTAGGCCCAATACTGTTCAGTTAGGATGAACCTCATGATTTTTGATGGCATGGTCGTCGCGTTCCCCCTCACCCCGGCCCTCTCCCCGCCAGCGGGGAGAGGGCCGGGGTGAGGGGCCCGGATTTTACGAGGTGCAGTTATTCTCAAACGAACCTTAAGTGAACAGCATTGATGCTATGCCTGGCAACTGATATCAATGGCAGTTACTGTGCCAAATCTATTTAAACTTCAAGCTATTGAAAATAATAACGATAGTTTACTTTTCAGAGACCAGGCGAGGTTTTTATTGTGCGGAATTGGGATAGGGCTGTTCGAAAATGGACAATTTGATCCGTGGCAGGCACCGAGAAGATTGAGTGACCTTCGATCGCCCCGGGAGGAGCGTGTCAAGGGTTGGAATCAGGCCGGTCGAATCCCCCCTAAAAACAAAACGGGAGAGTTCCGTGGCTGAAAGCCCAGAGCCTCTCCCGTGGTACAGTTTTATTCAGCTTGAAGCCAACTACTTACCAAACCGGCGGCGTGCAGCGCCCGCCAGCCCAAGCAGGCCCGATCCCAACAGGATCAAGCTGGAAGGCTCTGGGGTGCCTGTGCCGCCACCGTTGGTCCCGATGACGCCACCCGACATGGTTACGAAGCTACCCGCCGTGTTGGCATTGGAGAAATTCTGTCCGAAAAAGCTCGAATTCCAAAAGGACTCGTTTTGCGGCTCCGGAGGTCCAAATGCATTCAAGCCCTGCGTATTTGCTTGGAACGAGCGGCCAGAGCAAGTACCGTTGTTCGGATCCAGGCAAACGGGAACCACGGACAGCCAGTAAGTACCGGCTCCGAGTTGAATTCCGCTGAGGCCCGTGACGGCAACCGCGTAATCTTCAAACCCGAAGGCGTTGATACCAGTGTCCGTTACCACCGGGGCGTTGGAAGACCCGGAAAAAAGAAGCGTGCCACCGTTGCCTGAAGAAACGCCACTGCGAATCTCCCAGCCGGCGGATAGCGCCTGGATGTTCATCAAGTTGTCGGTGAACAGACCCGAAATGTTCCAGGTCTGCCCGTTTGGAACCACAAACGGCGTGTAAATGGCCGACTGGTTCACAGTCAAATCCATCTCGTTGGCAAGGCCGTTCGCATTCGGATCATTGGGGTTAAGGTCGCCCCCGTAGAACAAGCACGGATTACAGTACGAGGGTTGAGCGGTGCCTGCAACGGCAGTCTTAGGAATAAACGAAACCATCGCTGCAGCAACAGCAAGCGCACAAAGCACTTTTAGCTTCATCAGTCATCCTCCTTATGGTTTCCCCTGGTAAGGGTTGCTACCTAACAACCGATGAACGGAAACCTCAGAAAAGGCTTACCGCCCACCGGTTTTGACTCTATTTTGAACACATCCTAAACGTGACAAATCAAATGTCCAGCCCTAGCACACAACCAAGCCGTGATCTTCTGAAACCCTACCCTAGCTTCAAAAGAGTTCGCCCATTTCAAATCAAGGGATTGGTGTCCACGAGAACCCTGTGCAATTTTGTCTCCAATGGCGATAGCATACTATCTCCAATATAAACAATATCTTAAGGAATTTCCGCTTCACTCCACTGAGTGAAAAAGTGAATCCAAAGGGACGAAAGTGGAAAACGCTTTCCTTCCCGCATCTTGCGCTCACGCAGGGGCCCACCTCCTAACCCTTCACTTGATCCGCTCCTGGCGCGTCCCGCCCCCAATTGCCCAATTGGTGAATATCCAGAGGTGCCGGGGGACATTTCATGGATTCGGCGCGACAGTCGCCACTGTCACAGCACGAAAAGCCTGATGGGAATTCTCGGACCCTTGCCTCCATTAAAATGCAAAGCGTTGCCCCCACGCCACCAAAGACTTCACTTCGGGTTTACACTTGGAAAGATACCCGGTTTGATATTTGACCCATCCTAACAACTTGAATCCGAGACCGTTACCCGCATATCAGCCCCGGCCATGGTTGGTGCTCGCCGGGGCGGGGGAGCCCCGGATTGATGTAGGGTGAAAGTCTTACGTGAATCCAGTCTCAAGCCCCAATACTGTTTAGTTAAGGCAAGTTTCATGACCTTGATATCAGAGGTGTCACCTGACCCCTCACCCCAGCCCTCTCCCCGCAAGCGGGGAGAGGGGGAACCGCGCAGCGGCGGGTGAGGGGCTCTGGTTCAACTGTGCGCATTATTCTCGAACGGACCTTAAGTGAACAGCATACGATATTGGGATGGAATTCCGCCTCCAGCGGGTATAATGGCAAAAAATCACCTGGAAAGCTTAACCAACGAACCAGCGGCCAGGGTCACCAAGAGACCCCGCCTGGAGGGGTGATGGCAAAAGGAACAGGCTTCGAGCCAACTGGCAATTCAAGACTTTCCCGGCTCCTTGCCGCACAGATTCTCGCCCTTATCTTCCTCTTTCCTTTCAAGGTTTCGGCGCAAACCAGCCGTTTTCCGCCGCGAATTACCCAAGCGGTTGACTTACAGAAGCTGGTCACGCTGCATGGCAACACCCACCCTCTGGCGCGCCCTGAATATGACCACGGCGCGGCACCGGACAGCCTGCCCCTGGATCATATGCTGCTGGTCCTTGAGCGTGGGCCGGAGCAGGAAACGGCGCTGCGGCAACTGTTGGACGCGCAGCAGGAGAAACCGTCACCATCCTACCACCAGTGGCTCACCCCCACCCAGTTTGGCAAGCAGTTTGGGTTGGCCGAGTCGGATATTCAAGCCGTCAGCGATTGGCTGACCTCCCAAGGCTTCAACATCGATCAAGTAACGGCGAGCCGGACGATCATCGAATTTTCCGGCACGGCGGGACAGGTGCGGCAAGCTCTGCACACGGAGATTCACCGGTATGTGGTGAATGGGAAGGGGCGTTGGGCCAACGACAGCGACCCGCAGATTCCTGCCGCTCTGTCCCCGGTGGTGGCGGGCATCGCCTCGCTGAATAACTTCCGCCGCAAGCCGTTGGTCCACCGCATTGGCACTTTTTCACGGTCCAAAGCCACGGGTGAGGTCAGGCCGCTCTTCACCTATACTTCCACCGGTCAAACTTTTCATGCTCTGGGCCCCGCTGATTTCGCCACCATTTACAACATCCAACCTCTCTGGCAAGCGGGCACGGACGGCGCCGGACAGACTATCGCCATTGTCGCGCAATCCAACATCAACATTCAGGACGCGCGGGACTTCCGCACTTTGTTCGGCTTACCGGCCAATGATCCGCAGATCATCCTGAACGGTCCTGACCCAGGGATCGTAAGCGGCGACGAAGGCGAAACCGACCTCGACATGGAGTGGGCAGGGGCGGTGGCCAGGAATGCAACCATTGACGTGGTTGTTTCAGAAACTACGGAAACCAGCGCCGGCATTGATCTCTCCGCTCTTTACATCATTGACAACAACATCGCGCCGGTGATGAGCGAAAGTTACGGGGGGTGCGAGGCGGGTTTGGGTGTGGCTGGAAACGCCTTCTACTCAACCCTCTGGGAGCAGGCCGCTGCGCAAGGCATCACCGTCCTAATTTCTGCGGGCGACAACGGCTCCGCCGGTTGTGACGGCGCATCCGGCCAAACCGCCGCACGGGGAGGACTGGCTATCAACGGATTCGCCTCCACGCCCTTTGATGTTGCGGTGGGAGGGACGGATTTTGATGACGCCACGACCTCATCCAAGTATTGGAGCGCCAAGAACAATTCATTGTCGCAATCGTCCGCCCTGTCCTACATTCCTGAGATGACCTGGAATGATTCCTGCGCGCAATCGGGATTGAAAGGCTGCGCCATCGTGTCCAACACCGGGCAGGATCTTGTGGCGGGCGGCGGCGGCCCCAGCACCTGCGGCGTCCTGACGGGCACAGACCCCAATGCTACTTGCGTGAAAGGTTACGCCAAACCTTCGTGGCAGACTGGAATCGGCGTCCCCAGTGATGGCGAGCGCGATACGCCGGATGTGTCCATGTTTGCCGCGGACGGGCTGAATGGCAGCTTTTACATCGTTTGCCAAGCCGACGCCAACCTGAACACCAACTCCTCTTGCAATCTGAATTCTCCTTACCAGGACTTTCAAGGTGTCGGTGGGACGTCGGCTTCCACCCAAGTCTTTGGCGGAATCATGGCGCTCATCAATCAGAAAACCAGCGCGCGACAAGGCAATGCCAACTATGTGCTTTATAAGCTGGCCGCGCAAAACGGAGCGAGTTGCGCTTCAAACTCCGCCGCCGTGGGCAACACCTCCTGCATTTTCTACGACGTCATCACCGGCAACAATTCGGTGGCATGCCAGGGCGGGTCAACCAATTGCAGCAATGGCACGTCCGGCGGCTACGGCGTTTTGGTAGCCCCCGGCAGCCCTTCCACGCCCGCATGGACCACGACCGCCGGCTATGACCTGGCCACCGGGCTCGGCACCGTCAACGCCGCAAACCTGGTGAATAAATGGAGTTCGGTCAGTTTTAAGCCCTCCACCACCACCCTCACCCTTTCCCCCGCCACCCTCACCCATGGCCAGCCGGTGAATGTAACGATCCAAGTGACCGCCCAATCCGGCACACCGACGGGCACGGTGGCGCTCGAGGGCGGGCCCAACAACGCCTCTCTTGGCCTCGGCGCTTTTACGCTCACCAACAACGGAACCGTCTCCGGCGCTACGAGCTTATTGCCGGGCGGAACTTACACGGTGACGGCGCATTATGGGGGTGACGAAAACTACGGAGCCAGTTCATCAAGTCCTCCCATTCCAGTCACGGTGAGCAAGGAAAGCAGCGAGACACAAATCGGCATCGTCACCTTCGGTCCATCTGGAAATGTGTTAAGCAACAATGCTACGGTATTCGCCTACGGCTCTCCTTACGTCTTTCGGGCCAACGTGACAAATGGTGCGGGAACCTCCTGCGAGGGCGCCAAACATCTCCCCGTTTCGGGCTGCCCCACTGGGAGCTTGAGCCTGACGGACGGCGGCAAGCCACTCGATCTGGGCACATATACATTGAACAGCTTGGGCTATCTGGAAGATGTGCTCATCCAGCTTCTCCCGGGCACGCATATCCTGATGGCGGCCTATGCCGGGGATAATAGCTTCAACGCCAGCTCATCACCCCAGGACGCGGTGACGGTCACGCAAGCGGCCACCGGGACCAGCCTCACAGCGAACCCGCCGTCTGTCCAATCGGGCAACACCGTCACTCTGACAGCGGTAATTAATACGCAAAGCAACGGCGTTGCGCCTTCCGGCACGGTGCAGTTCCTAAACGGCAGCACCCCGGTCAGCGGCAATGTAGTTTACACGCCGACCGCGGGCTCAGCCGGCCCCTCCGCCCAGTTGCAGGCAACCCTTGCCACCACCCTTTCGGCCACGGCGAATATCACGGCCAGCTACAGCGGCGACTCAAACTACTTGAAGTCTGCGTCCACTCCGGTCACCGTCACCGTGGTTCCCGGCTTCAATCTGTCTGCCAGCCCCACGAATTTGACCATCACGGCCCCGGGCCAGTCCGCCACATCCTCGCTCACCGTGACCCCCGGCGGTGGATTTACCGGCGTGGTCAGCTTCAGTTGCCTGGTTCCGGTCACGATGAAGGAGTCCCATTGCTCGCTCAGCCCCAGCTCTTTGACGAAGAGCGGCAATACCACGCTCACCGTCTCCACCACCGCAGCCAGCGGCGGGGTAGGTCTTTTCGGGAATGGACCCGGGACTTGGAATTGGGTCTTGTTAAGCGTGGCCGTCATTCTTTTCGGCTGGCTCCTATTGGGCAGACTGGCCGCCCGGCGGCGGTTCAATTGGGCCTTTGGCCTGTTGTTGCTGTTCCTGGTGGCAACCGCCTTCGCGGGGTGCGGCAGCGGAAGCAGCAGTCCCGGAACCACCAGTCGTCCCGGCACGCCCGCTGGCACTTATACCGTCCCAGTGACGGCCACCGGAGGTACGATCTCGCATAGTGTGAATTTCACCGTGACGGTGCAGTAGCAGGGCAAGGCGGCGGGCACCGCTCGGGGGACTTGAAATCGAAGTAATTGATTCCTGCTGGCGCGGGTATGATAGCCTCCTGGGCCGGCATCGAAAGCTGGATCAGATCGTATTCAGACCTGGGCATTCCGCAGCGTGCGCAACAGCACTGGAGGCAATAGCGATGAACATCAAAAGAATGGGCACGGCTCTAGGGTTACTCATCATCTCTCTGGCCCTTGGCAGGCAGGCGATCGCAGGGCCACAAGCGGCGCCGGGGATCAACAAGATTCAGCATGTGATATGGATCGTCCAGGAGAACCACAGCTTTGACAACTACTTTGGGACCTACCCCGGCGCCGATGGTATTCCGCCCTCAACCTGCCTTCCCAAGCTGCCGGACGGCAAGGGATGTGTAACTTCCTTTCATATGCCGGAAGAGGGCCCGCCGTGTGACCTTTCGCACGACTGGAATGTTGCTCACGCCGCTTACAACCACGGAACGATGGACGGTTTCGTTTGGGCGGAAGGATCATCCTACACGATGGGATACTATGACGAGCGCGACATTCCGAATTATTGGAACTACGCCCGGCATTACGCTCTGTGCGAACATTTCTTTTCCTCACTCAACGGTCCGAGCCTTCCCAACCACGTGTACACGGTGGCGGCGCAATCGGGCGGGCTGATCGTCAACGCGTTCACGGTACGGGCGCTGAAGAAGGCGCTGGATGATGACGACGGCTTCAGTTTCCCGTCTCTCATCACCCTGCTGAGCCGCGTCAACATTAGCTGGAAGTATTATGTTGAGACCGATCCGCACCCGGCAACGGTGGTGCTGAGCCCCGCCGGGAAGCGCATCAGCCATCCTGACCCCCGGAAGTTCTATCTGTGGAACCCGCTGCCGGGCTTCAAAGCCATCCGGGACAATTCATCCCTCATGGAGCATTTGGTGGCCCAAGATGAGTTTTACCGCGACCTGAAAAACGGGACGTTACCCCAGGTGTCCTGGGTTGTTCCCGACTTTGATGACAGCGAACACCCCCCGGCCAACATCCAAAGGGGAATGTGGTACGTCACCCGTTTGATGAACGCGGTGATGGAGAGCAAATATTGGAGCGACAGCGTGATTTTTCTGAGCTGGGACGATTACGGCGGATTCTACGATCACGTGACGCCGCCGCAGATGGATGCCTTTGGTTTTGGGCCTCGCGTGCCCACCCTCGTGATCTCACCTTATGCCCGGGCCGGTTATATCGACCCTGATCGATATGAATTCTCTTCCGTCCTGAAATTCATTGAGACGCGTTGGCATTTGCCACACCTGACGGCTCGCGACGGCCGCGCAAGCGATATGCTGAACGCCTTGGACTTTAATCAGTCGCCCTTGGCGCCAGACGTCATTCCCATCCCGGCGCTGGCGCCGCCCGCCGTGGGGAAGTACCGCTATTGCTCGTATCCGTCCTTGGTGCCGATCCCAAATGTTTTGCAGTAGGGCAGTATGGGGACCGCACCGCGGTGGGTGACGGTCTTCGCGTAAAACATCGGGAATAATCCGGGTTTAGTGCAATGCTGTTCACTTAGGCCCCGATGCCCTTCGGAACCCGATTTCCACGCGCCCTGTAGGTGCGGGCCTTGTGCCCGCCCGTGGGCGACCACCAGGATCGCCCCTATAAGATGTCCCCTTATCAGAACAGTATTGGGGTTAAGTGAACAGGATTGAGACGAAATCAGTCATACTCGAAGGGAGAATCTCCAAATGGGAACCAAAAAATTCGCACTCTTGCTGGTGTTCGCCGCAGTGGTCACCTCTACGGCTTGGGGGCAAGGCATGGGCTTCGGGGGTCCGCCGAAAATGGCCGGGTTATTCAATCCGGTAGTGGGTTCCGGCGCAGAATACCAGATTAAGAACACCACGGCCCCGGGCCCGTCGTCTTTTGCCTTTGCGGTGGTGGGCAAGGAAAGTGTCAACGGCGCCGAAGGCTACTGGTTTGAGATCCGCATGATGGGCGGGCCGCACAGCATGGTGATGAAGCAGCTCATGGTGGTGGAAGGCGGAACGCCGCAGGTGAAGCGCATGATTATGCAGACGGCGGGCCGCCCGCCGACGGAGATGCCGGTGGGCATGATGAACCAGGCGATGGCCCAGCATCATCCATCAAATATCCATACGGATGCGAAGGGCTTGGGTCAACTGGTGGGGACGGAAACCATCACCGTTCCCGCCGGGACGTTCGTTTGCCAACACTATCGGGAGAACACGAATGGCAGGACGTCCGATTTGTGGATATCCACCAAGATTTCGCCCTATGGACTGGTGAAACTGGAAGGTCCAGGAACCACCATGGTGCTCACCAAAGTGCTCGAACACCAGACTTCGCAAATCCAGGGTGAGCCTCAGAAGTTTCCGATGCCCATGCGGTAACGGTCAGCGCCGGCGGAACCCGGCCGCGCTGGGGTGGCCGGCTCATGCCCACGATGATGCCTCGCCCGCCGGACCCGGCATCCAAACTCCGGGTGGGGGACAAAACGCCTGGGCCCGTCCGCTCTTCTCAGGACCGGATCAGCGCGCCGACATTCGTTCTCCACTGCCGCTGGGCCTCTTCAATCAGCAAAATGAAGGGCAACATGCACAAGAACATGATGGCCAGCAACCGGAAGGCATCGTTGTAGGACATCATCCTGGCCTGCTGCTCCACCATGCCCCACACCGCCGCGCCGCCGGACATGAACAGGCCCCGCAAGCCGTTCAACACGGTCTGGGATTGGTGGTTGTAGGCATTCACGCGCCATCCTAAAGTGTTGATGTGTGCCTGTTCCCGCCGTACTTGCATCGTATCCACGGCGGCGATGCCGATGCTGCCGCCCAGCAGCGGCCCCAGCGTGGGCGCCACTACAATTCCCAGTCCCCAGAAGCCCATCGCCTTGCCGCGATCTTTGGGAGCAAAGGATTCCAGCAAGACCGCCTGCGAAATGGGTTGCAGTCCTCCGCCGCACGCCCCCTGAATGACCCTGAAAACGATCAAGGCCGGAAGGTTCGGCGCCAGGCCACAGAGGAACAATGCGGCGGTGAATCCCGCCACCGATATCATCATCAGCCGCTTCCGTCCGAAGAAGTTTCCCAGCCACCCCGTGAGGGGGAGAATGATGGCATTGGACACCAGGTAAGAGGTCAAGGTCCAGGTGACTTCGTCCACGGTGGCGGAAAGGTTACCGGCAATGTGAGGCAAGGACACGTTCACCACGGTAGTGTCCAGCACCTCCATGAAAGTGCTCAACATCACCGCAATGGCAATGATCCAGGGGTTCACGTGCGGGATGGCTGGAGCTTTATCCTGGTCCATGACGATCTTCGATTGTACTCGATGCGCTCAGCGCAAAGGCGGCACATTTTGGGATGAAGGGGATGAAGAAGAGGTCCTGGACCAGGTGAGAACTAAAACAATCCCATCCTGCGTTCCCAAGTGTAATTCTCGTAGGAGAAACGGGACAATCAGCAGTCACTCATCAGATGATGGAGGCGCGGGACGGAATCGAACCGTCGCATAAAGGTTTTGCAGACCTCTCCCTTACCACTTGGGTACCGCGCCGGATGACAAAGACCCGGAATCTTGGAGCGGGAAACGGGATTCGAACCCGCGACTTCGACCTTGGCAAGGTCGCACTCTACCACTGAGTTATTCCCGCTCTTGACCGCGAGGGACACACCATCCCTTGCCTCAGAATTATAGAAACGGCTTCTTGAACTTGTCAAGGGCAAGTGACCGGGGGGGTCGTATCCTGAGAGTGTGTTGATGTGTGGTGGGCTGCTAATTCTGTCTTGGACGTGGTCTTGAATTGCTTGCTCAGTGCCAACCCCTGCTGCTGGTAGGAAGAGCCGATCCCCTGGCCGTACAGTTTGTCCGGGTGAGCCGCCATTTTAAGATACATCAGACGACCGACTTCTTGCCGGTCCTCCAGCAAAATTGGGACTTCGTGCGCTCGGACCTCAAGCACTGCCTTCGTGCCTTTGATTTCGCCGGATTTCCCGTACCCGAAGCCCGGGTCGAAGAAACCTGCGTAGTGAACACTAAACTCCCCGATTGATGGGTCATACTGTTCCATCTCCGCCGCATACTCAGGGGGCACGCCAACCCTTTCCTTGGAGGCCAACAGGTAGAAATCACTAGGATCAAGTACGAGGCCGCCCTTTAGGTCTCTGGTCTGGAGGGGATCCCAAAACTCTGCAACATCGTAGGCGCCAATCCTGGCGAGGTCAATCGGCGAGCACTGTTTCTTGGCCCTGTAAGCCACAATGCTCTCCCTTTCATCCCCCTGGAGATCGATGGATACCCTGAGTCCCTCACGGATAACTGGTTTAGTTGGACCATCTCCGTTTTCGGCGTAGACAAGTTGTCCCTTGTGAGCTAGCCGGCGCAGTTTTTCATCATCAAACTGCGGATTCCCTCTAAAGAATCGGACCTGATTGAGTTTCATGCCTGCTCTGACAATGACCGGGAACGTCCGAGGGACAATCTCCACGTAGAGATCCCCCGAATACCCTTCAGGCACTACTTCAAACGTCCCCGCGCCTTCGGTCATCAGCCGGGTGAATATGTCCAAGCGGCCTGTAGTGCTCTTGGGGTTTGCTTTCCCGCTCATATCAGAAGGGAGTGCCAGATTCTCGATCAGTGGAACGATGAAGACACATCCCGGGCTCAGCAACGCAGGTTGGCTCAAATCAATCTCTTTGTGGAGCAATTCCCTGATCCTCGCACTGATCAGAGACTTCACACTAGGAAGGAAACTTGCCCGAACCTGATACGCTGCGTTACCCAGACGCAGGTCAATACTTGCGGGCTGAATCTGGTCATCAGAAATCTCTACGCGGGCCCGAATCTTGCCGCTCCTTATCAACTCTCGGATTTCCTGTGATGGCAGAATCCCTTCCTTACGACGCTCGGGCCCCGCCATGTGAGAGAATAAACCCACGGAATATTGCTCCTCTCTCGTGTCCAGATTCGCCTATGAGTTGCGATGTCGTGCGGCAAGGGCAACGACTCTCCCGGCCCTCTCTGTCAATTCTGCTTTGTGGTACCCGGCGTAGCAGGCGAGGCTGCAAAAGCCTCCTTCCCCTTTGCGCCCGCTACCCACACGTTCCCCCTCGGCAATGAGCTTTCCACAAAACGGGCAGATATTCTTGTCCCGCAGTTCGAGGAGAACTTCCCATTCGGCCTCCGCCACGTCATCCGGTCTCTGACTCTTGCTCAGTTCCCGCAACTTGCGCTCATCGGGTGGTTTATCGCTCATCACGCAATTAACTCCTCGACTGTCCAAAGATGGCCACTGATCTCCACTTCAGTCGCAGGTGCGACGCGCAATATATGGCGAACGCGGAAGAAATTGTACCACGCAAAGTGGATCGCCAATGCCGCTTTTAGATTATCCCACTTTTTCGAGTATGCATTTGTCAAACCCGATAATCTGCAATCGCATCGTGAGGTTTTGCCACTCGAAGCGCAAAGGGCAGATCTGGGCAGCATGGCATCGGCCTCATATGGATTCTGGAATTGCTGCTACCACTCTGGCTAGAGAATATCGGTGCTCGTCCTCACTCGAAGCTGTCCATCAGAAGGTACTGACGGTTAGCCATTGGTGATCCACGCTCCCTAGTCCACCACCACCCATCAACACACCTTTAGTGCCTCTATCGCAGGATTGTGCGTTTTCCTGGCAGGATATTTTGAGCCACTGTTGTTTAACCCTTTATTTATACGGCTGAGGACGGCGTTTTGAAACCCTCCAACTTTCCCTGTTTGGTTCCGGCTATGCCGGGTTAGGACGTTACCTGACCGGACTGCCATCGGTTTCTTCGATCAAGAGTGCTCTGGTGGATTGATTCTCTGACCTGAACAGAAGCCATTGGCAACCGTTGGGGACTGATTGGACACATCTCAGGTCTGAATTTCAATATTTCGTAGAAAACAGGTTGTCGCATGCTGGGTTGGCCCGATAGGGTCAATAAGGACACGGTCATGGCGGGTTGAATATGCTCGAGTCTGATTGAATAATCATCACCGTGTTTTTGCTGTACGCATAAGACAAATCAAGGACTTTTCGTCCGCCGTGGAAGTCGAGCGATGGCGCGGCGGTAAAGTCCGCGAAGCTGGGCCGATTTTGGTATACTATAACGTTTGAGTTGCGCGGCGTTTCGCTCCGCTCGAACCCGCCTCAACCGCAGATTCCAGGCCGCAGCCCTTGGTTTTGTTATTGTGCCGCGCCGCCAGCGGGGAAGTAAGCACTCGTCTAACTTTAGCCGCCATAGTTTAGCGTGCTGAATCCGGGAGATTAATTGATGTCTATTTTGCAAGTTGCCGCTCAGGAGATTGAAGCGCCCGTTCGCCCCAGCCGGGTGGTGAACGATATGAGCATTCAGGTGGCAACGGTAAATGGTTCCGGCAGCCAAAGCTCCAATCTGGTATTGCTACGATCCATTTTGCAAATGGGTGTTCCGGTCTCCGGCAAGAACCTGTTTCCCTCGAATATTGAGGGCTTGCCCACCTGGTTCACCATCCGCGCTTCCAAGCAGGGCTATGTCGCCCGCCGCAAAGAGATTGATTTCCTGGTGGCCATGAATCCGGAAACCGCCGTGGAGGACGTTCAGACCCTGGAGCCCGGCGCCGCAGTGGTCTACGACGAAAAGCTGAACCTGAATCGTCTGCGGGACGATGTGATCTTTTATCCCGTGCCCTTTGACCGGATCGTGGCGCCTATCTGTCCCGATGCCAAGCTACGCAAGCTGGTCCGCAACATGATCTACGACGGGGTACTGGCCAAGTTGCTCGATATTGACCTGAACGAGATGGAAAAGGCGCTGCGCCGGCAGTTCAAAAAGAAAGTGAAGGCGGCGGACCTGAACTTTAACGCCGTCAAGGCGGGCTTTGAATTCGCCGCAAAGAACCTGGAGAAGAAGGACCCCTTCTGGATCGAGCCCATGGAGACCAAGAAGGGAAAAATCCTGATGGAGGGCAATGCCGCGGCGGCGCTGGGCGCCATGATGGCCGGCGTGACGGTGGTGACCTGGTATCCCATCACGCCTTCTTCCGCGCTGTGCGAAACGCTGGGCCGGTACTTGCAGCGTTTCCGCATTGATGCGGAGACCGGCAAGGCCACTTTCGCCATGGTCCAGGCAGAGGATGAGCTGGCGGCAATTGGCATGGCGATTGGCGCGGGGTGGGCCGGAGCGCGAGCCATGACGGCTACCTCCGGACCTGGTATCTCCCTGATGGCCGAATTCACCGGGCTGGGCTACTACGTGGAAATTCCCGTGGTGGTGTTTGACGTTCAGCGCGTGGGGCCCTCCACCGGCCTGCCGACGCGGACCGCGCAGGGCGATGTGCTGACGAGCGCCGTGCTCTCCCACGGCGATACGCGCCACCCGCTGCTGCTGCCGGCGACGGTGGGGGAATGCTACTCCATGGCCATCGAGGCCTTCGATATTGCCGAGCAGTTGCAAACCCCCATATTCGTAATGAGTGACCTGGACCTGGGCATGAATTACTGGACGTCCGACCCGTTCCCTTACCCGGCGAAGCCGATGAACCGCGGCAAAGTGCTGAGCGAAGAGGACGTGGAGCGGCTGGGCGGATTTGAGCGATACCGCGATGTGGAGGGCGACGGCATTGCTTACCGCACCATTCCCGGCAACCGCCATCCGCTTGCCGCTTATTTTGCGCGGGGCAGCGGCCACAATGAAAACGCGCAATACAGCGAGCGCCCGGCAGACTACAAGAACAACATGGACCGCCTGGCCCGCAAGTTTGAAACGGCGCGGAAGCTGATGCCCGCTCCGGTGATTGAGGAAGCCGAAAACGCCGATTTCGGCATCATCGCCTACGGCACCACGCATTGGGCGATTGTGGAGGTCCTGGACCAACTTCGCGAGGAGCAGGGCCTGCGCGCCAGCTATTGCCGCGTGCGCGCCTATCCCTTCAACGGCGAAGTTAAGGACTTTATCAGCCGCCACCGCCGGGTCTACGTGGTGGAGCAGAACCGCGACGGCCAGCTTCACGACCTGTTGAAGCTGGACTCCGGCCCCGAGGAAGTTCGAAAGCTACGCAGCGTGCGGCACTACATCGGGCTTCCGGTGGACGCGCGCAGCGTGACCGATGAGATTGTGGCCCAGGAGGCGCAGAACTGAAATGTCCACCACCACCGTACCCCCCGCGCCGGCGGCAGCCAAGAAGAAAGTAAACCGCGCCGGGCTGGAGCTTTCCCTCTATCGCGGCGGCAAGACCACCTTGTGCGCCGGCTGCGGCCACAACGCCATTTCCGAGCGCATTATCGAGGCATTCTACGAATTGGGCGTTGAGCCGCATCACGTGGCCAAGCTTAGCGGCATCGGCTGCTCGTCAAAAAGCCCGGCCTATTTCCTGGGCACAGCCTTCGGCTTCAACTCCATTCACGGCCGCATGCCTTCGGTGGCCACGGGCACGCTGCTTGCCAACCGCACCATGCTGACCATCGGCGTGAGCGGCGACGGAGATACCGCTTCCATCGGCATCGGGCAGTTCATCCATCTTATGCGGCGCAATCTGCCGCTGATTTACATCATTGAGGATAACGGGGTTTACGGCCTGACCAAAGGACAGTTTTCCGCCACTGCGGATTTGGGGTCCACGCTCAAGACCGGCACGGCCAATCAACTTCCGCCCATTGACACCTGTGCCCTCGCCATTCAATTGGGGGCGACCTACGTGGCGCGATCTTTCTCCGGCGACAAGAAGCAACTGCTGGCGCTGCTGAAGGGTGCCATCGCGCACAACGGAACGTGCATGTTGGACGTCATCTCGCCTTGCGTTACCTTCAACGATCACGAGGGATCCACCAAGAGCTATAGCTACGTGAAGGAGCACGAAGAGCAGCTTGATGAAGTGAGCTTTGTGCCCTTCTTTGAGGACATCAGCGTGGAATACGATGCTGGCACCACCACGGAAATCACGCTGCACGATGGATCCCGGCTTCTGCTCCGCAAGCTTGAAGAGAATTTCGATCCGGCGAATAGAATCGAGGCGCTGCGGCGCGTCACAGAGTCCCACGAAAGGGGCGAGGTTCTGACAGGATTGTTCTACGTGGATCCGAAGAAGGAGAATTTTATCGAGCAGCTTAACCTGGTGGATGAGCCGCTGGCGACGCTGACCGAATCCCGCGTGCGTCCACCCCAAGCCGTGCTGGATGAGGTGATGGAAGAGTTGCGGTAAACCATCAATACGCCGCCGTTGCCTCACGGTTCCGCATCAAGAATTTCCGCAAGAATCAGCCGGAACCCGGGAAGAAGGTCCGGGTCTTCAACCGCGTCTCTCTTGACCGCATCCACCAACCGTGGCTCTGCGCCTGGTTTGAAAATCCTTGCGGTTTGAGAATCGGGATAAATCACCCAAACGCGAACGCCTGCCGCCAGGTAATCAGTGAGCTTGCGCTTAAGGTCATCGTTCGGCGATTGCACTTCAATGGCGAGATCGGGTGCCGTCCCAAGCGGTGAGGTTCGAGGGTCGACGCCCTTTAGTTTTTCAGCCGTGATAAAAGCCACGTCGGGCCGCCGGACCGTGTGGGGCGCCAGCTTGAAGTCAGTCTCCATGGTGACGCCACCAACCTGATGCTCCTGAACATAAGCCTTCAGCCGAAAGCCGATCCGATCGCGAATTTCATTGTGGTAAAAGCTAGAGGCAGGCGTCACAACCAACTCCCCCTCGCTGAGTTCGTAGCGTTCCCCACCGGGCTCGGCCAGGGCCTCGTACTCTTCGATAGTGATCAGAGTCTTCACAGGCATAACTCAATACTCTCCCAGCCAAGTCTAGCATGGAAAGGTGTCTGACACTGGGATTGAGACGAAGATGACAGCGCTTTTGTGGCTTATGGGTGAATCGTGTAGAATGAAACGGTCTCATGGCTGATCTTCTGGCGCAACTAAACCCCCGGCAGCGCGAAGCCGTCGAACACACGGAGGGACCTCTCCTGATCCTGGCGGGCGCCGGGAGCGGGAAGACGCGCGTCATCACCTACCGCATCGCCCACTTGATCGCGGGCCGCAACGTGCCGCCGCAAAGCATCCTGGCCGTGACCTTCACCAATAAAGCGGCAGCGCAAATGAAGGATCGCGTGATGGCTCTGGTGGACGGGCCGCGCCAAGGGCCTGGCCCGCAGATTTCCACCTTTCACTCTTTCTGCGTCCGCCTGCTGCGGCGGGATATCCATCGCTTGGGTTACACCCGGGATTTCGTGATCTACGACGGAGACGATCAGCAGCGTCTGGTGAAGGCCTGCCTGCGGGAGTTGGGCTTGAGCAATCCGGTCGCAACCCCCCGCGCCACGCTTTCGCGCATTTCGAGCGCCAAGAACCGCGGCATCTCGCCCCAAGACATGGCGCGGGACGCGGCCGATCCTGCCACCGAACGGTTATCTTCCATCTTCGAACTCTATGAGAAACGGTTGCGGCAGGCAAACGCCCTGGATTTCGATGACCTGCTGCTGAAGGCCGTGCAACTTCTCCACGCCGCACCCGATGTGGCCTCCTGGTACAACCGTCACTTCCATCAGGTTATGGTAGACGAGTATCAGGACACCAACCGCGTTCAATACCTTTTGATCCGCATGTTGACGCTGGAAAGGCAGAACATCGGCGTGGTGGGCGATGAAGACCAATCCATTTATAGCTGGCGGGGCGCGGACATTCAGAACATTCTGAGCTTCAAGAAGGACTATCCGCAGGCCCGGCTCATCCGCCTGGAACAGAATTACCGGTCAACCCAGTTGATCCTGGATGCCGCAGGAGCGGTGGTCCAAAACAATCGGGCGAGAATCGGGAAGAAGCTTTGGTCGGAAAGGCCTGAAGGATCAAAAGTGGGCTTGTACCGGGCTTCAGACGCGGATGAAGAGGCGGCATTCGTCGCCAGCCAACTGGTGGGCGTTCTGGCCGAAGACCCGCATCAAACGGCGGGTGTACTCTATCGCACCAACGCACAATCCCGCGTCTTTGAAGAGGCGCTGCGCCGCAAGGACATCGCCTACAAAGTGGTGGGCGGCTTCCGCTTTTATGAGCGGGCGGAAGTGAAGGATATACTGGCTTACGCCCGTCTGGCGAACAATCCGGTGGACTCCATGTCCTTACTGCGTATTATAAACACTCCGACGCGCGGTATTGGCGCGGCCACGGTGGGATTGCTGCAAGCGGCGGGCGCATCCAGAAACGTCAGCCTTTGGGAGGCGATGGAGGAGACGCTGCGTGAAGCCACGTGGTCCGGACGCGCCCAAATGGCGCTCGAAGCCTTCCGGGACCTGGTGCGCGAGCTGATCAAAGACCGTTCGGAAATGACGCTCGGCCCGTTCTTCAAGAGCATTCTGGACCGCACGCGCTATGTCGAGGCTTTGGAGAAGGAAAACCTTCCGGAGGCGGAGAACCGCATTGAGAATCTCCAGGAGTTGGCGAGTGCGGCGAGGGAAGCGGAGGAGCGCGGTGAAACCTTGGCGGAGTTTTTGGACCATGCTTCGCTGGTTTCGGACAGCGATGGGTATGACGAAAATTCCCGCGTCACTTTGATGACTTTGCACACCGCCAAGGGACTGGAATTCTCCGAGGTTTTTCTGGTGGGGCTGGAAGAAGGATTGTTCCCTCACAAAATGTCAATGCGGGATAATGCCGCGATCGAAGAGGAACGACGGCTCTGTTATGTGGGCATGACCCGCGCCAAAGACCGGTTGACGGTGACTTACGCCTCCAACCGCCGGTTCTATGGCTCGGAAGGTTACGAAGGAACGCGGCCCTCACGATTCCTGGCGGAGATCCCGGAGCATCTGGTCGAAGAGATCGCGTCGCATGGCACCCACGGCAAGGCGCCCGTTCTGTGGGACGACGCGGCAAATTCCATTGAAAACATTGAGAAGTTCCTTGCAGCACGGGGGATGAAACCGCAGCCCCGCCACAGTTCGTCAGGGCTTACCTTTGATGGCCCGCGGCCCGCCGCCTCGCGCCGCTGGAAGCTGGGCGCTCAAGTGAAACATTCGAAATATGGCCTGGGGACCGTGGTGGCTTGCGAAGGCGAGGGAGAAGACAGCAAGGTGACGGTGAGCTTCCCTGGCTATGGCAGGAAAAAGTTGGTGGAGCGTTACGCTTCGCTGGAAAGAGTGTAGCCCACTAGCCCCTGGGGCCCTCAGCGGCTAAAGCCGCTTCTCCTTGCCTTCGGATCCGGCATGGCTGAAGCCCTGCCCTGACGTGCTCCTAACTGGCTTAACATGGTAAGGCTAAGGCGCGCCCTGACGGATTTCGTTGGCAAGCTTGTTTTACACCACGCTAGTCCTCCACGTTCACCCGGTCCAGCTCCAGGAACTCGCGGACCAAAGGTTCATCCGACCGTTCCATTTCATCAACTGTTCCGAAAAATCCAACCCGGCCTTCGATCAAGAAAACCACGCGGTCCGCCAGCTTTTGAGCCAGGCACATATCGTGCGTGACCACCACCGAAGTAAGGCCGGTATGCTTTTTCAACTTCAGCATCAGATCCCCAATCGTGTGCGCCATAATGGGATCGACCATGGTGGTGGGTTCGTCGTAGAGAATGGCATCGGGCTGCGCCGCCAGAGCACGTGCAATCGCCACGGCCCGCTTCGTTCCGGTACTCAAATCCGCGGGCATCATGTCCCGCGCCCCGGCCAGGTCGACAAGGCCCAGCAACTTATCCACTCGGCTGTCAATCTCATCATCGGCCAGTGCTTCCCCGCGCTGGGACCGCTCCAGAAGCGGATAGGCCACATTCTCGCCCACCGTAAGCGAGTCAAACAGCGCGCCGGATTGGAACACCATCGTCACCCGGCGGCGCACCCTGGCCAACTCCGCCTCCGTCATGGGGCACAGGTCCTGGCCCTCCACCATCACCTGCCCTTCATCCGGCTTGAGGAAGCCCATCACGTGCTTCAACATGACGCTCTTGCCCACGCCGCTTTTGCCGAGCACCACCACCATCTCTCCGCGGCAAACTTCAAAGCTCACGTCCTCCAGGACCGACAGGTCCCCGAACGATTTCCAAACGTGGACGAATTCGATGAAGTTGTTGGCGCCGTTTCCGCCCGTTTCTTTTTCCATGTCAGGAATAAGCCTGCGCCTCCATTCGCCGCCGCGCCGCGTCATAATCGGCTGGCGAATTCATATTAGCAAAAATCGCTTCTGAAAACCCGTGACGCGCCAGTTCTGGAGCGGTCAAGATTTCGCATCGTACTTTTGGAAAGAGGCGCGAGATTCGCCCGATACCGTTTTCAAGTGACGTTCGGAAGATTCCCCGAATGCGCCGCCGGTAGACTGCACAAAGGGGCTGAAGCCGGTAGCCGGCCGTTCTCGGAACCGTCGCATCCGCTGCGGATTCAATCGCCCGGAAGCAAAGGTATTCCAGGAAGTCAGATCGAAGAAAGGGAAGGTCACAAGCCAGAATAAGGTTGTAATCAGTTCGAGTGTGAACAAGGCCCGTGTAGATTCCGCCCAGCGGGCCCCGTCCCGGGAAAAGGTCAGCAAAAACTGGGACATAGGAATCGAGTGGCATCCTGGGCAGCCCTGCCATAGCAACTGAGCTGCAAACCTGACTCAATATCCGGAGCTGCCGCCGGAGCATCGTCTCATGGTCTAAAACTAAGCCCTGCTTTGGCCTTCCCATGCGCCGGCTCTCACCACCCGCCAGCACAAATCCCGTCACATTGTGGAACCTTCGCCGCACGGCCCATCTTACCATCGAGATCTGTAGCGCAAAGCAGCCGTTGGGCAGCAACCAAAATAAATCAATGAGACGCTTTCCGCATCGCCCAACCTCGGCCGCTGGCAATGGGTGCAGCGATCAAGGTCCGGCGCTTGCCCCCTCAGCTTTTTTGATCAGCGTCCGCATGAACGAATCCTGGGGAAAAACGTTCAGTTCCTGCCGCATCACCTGAAGCGCTTCCGTGTATTGTTGTTTGGAAATGTATTGAAGAGCCAGAACCTTATATAAGCGCGGGGAGTAAGGATTAAGAACGATTCCGCGCTTGAGCAGTTCAATCGAAACATTGGGATGGCCCGCCCGCGCCAACAGATTGGAAAGAAGCTCAAAATCCGAAGGTAACGTCGAGCCCCTCTGGATGGCTTCGGTCAATTCGCGCGTGGCTTCTTCAAGAGATTGCGGAGTACCCTCTCTCGCCTTGATTCTTGCCAGAGCCGAAAGCACCAAGGGGTCCTCCGACTTCGCATCGGCCAATTGTGCAAGAACTTTTTCATAGGGCGACTGATAGCTGGGGTGAGTGGAGGCGAATTCACCGTAAGCCTTGAAGAGGACGAGGGGGGCAATGGGGCGGTCCTCTTTTCCGGGAATCGCATCGATGTGGTACAAATCCGGCAGAGAGGGCGTTGTCTGCCGGAAAGCAACTTCGGGAAACGGCTCTCCTTCTCTCACAATGATCCGGTGATCCGTCAGGACTGAATGCGAGATCCTTCTGACCGGCAGCTTCGGCATGTGGCAGCCAGCACAGTCATCGGGCGGCGATTTTGAGAGCCGTGTTTCGAATGGCAACGTGCAACTATGCTCCGTGTGGCAGCTCAGGCATTTGCGGCGATAGAACGCGGGAGTTTCGGAGATCGAAAGTTGCCGGTGCGGGTCGTGGCACGTGATGCACGCCAGTTTTCCGCCACTCGCCCGGTAGCACTTGCTCAAGATCATGAGCTCGTAATGTTGGAGGAGCGGGGACTGTGGGAGAGTTTCCCGGGTGAAGGGTATTTGAAAGATCGCTAACGTATCATCGAGAGGCGTTCCCGGCCGGAAGTCCGCATACTTCTTGCCAAGCTGTAAGACCCGTGTGTCTCCTCCCTGGTGGCAGTTCATGCAAATATTGTCAGCGAGCCAGGTTGGAAGTTTGGCTGGATTCACAATGGAACGATCAGTCCCGCCGGAGATGGTCTCTGCCTTTTCCCGCTGCTGAACGTGCAATTGTCCGGGGCCGTGGCAGTTCTCGCAACCGATCGCAAGCTCCCGGAATGGCGGATCCTCAAACAGCCCGTCCCGATTCATAACCGGCTCGGGCCGCCCGCTGTGGCAGAGAATACACTGCGCTTCGATGGGACGGCTGAATCCATAATCCGCGAATTGATAACCCGGTGAAAGCTCCCAAGTCCCGGATTTGTTGTAAAAGGAGAGCGGAGCCTCGAACAAAGTGTGCCCCATCCTGACGATGTAACTAAGCCCGTTTCTTCCGGCCCCCATGACGTAGGCAACCTGTTGGGTATTTCTGAATAGGTCTTTCCCGTCCGGCCCGAGCTGAGATTCACTCAGGTACAGGTCCGAACCGCTACGGAAGATGGAGAAAGAGCGGTCGAGTTTTGGATCATGAAGGGTGATCGGGGTTGGGACCTTGGCCAACTGGGCCGGGTCGCTGGGCAGAGCCATCGACCGGCCCATGTCAGTTTTGATATAGCTTTGGTAAATGTCCTGATGGCACTGCGCACAGGCTTCCGAACCAATATAGCCAACGCCCGGCGCGGTGTTTTCAAACGACGCATAACTTGGAGATGACTTGAAAGATGATTTCCTGCCTTGCGCGGCAAGGTTCACTGGAATGGCAAAGGCCATCGCGCTCATGATCGAACCGAACCACAACGCCCGACCCAAACTGCTTTGCCCGCCAGAGCCGTTTGTCATCCAATTTGCCACGGAGTCCCAGCTCCCCTGCGTCGAACCTGATGAAAACGGGTTTTGCGCCATTCGCGTTCGAGAATAATGCACACGGTTGAATCAGAGCCCCTCACCCACCGCTGTGCGGTCCCCCCTCTCCCCGCTTGCGGAGAGAGGGCCGGGGTGAGGGGTCACGCCTACAACTGCCCGGTGGGCGTTACACCCACTTCCTTGTCCTTGATCTGCTTGATGCGGTCGCGCAGCTTGGCTGCCTTTTCAAATTCGAACTGTTTCGCCGCCTCGCGCATTTGCGTTTCGAGCCTGGCGATGAGCTGGTCGAGTTGATCCTCTGGCAATTCCTCACCTTCCAGATCATCCACCGGCACGGTTACGTAGTCCGCATTGGCAACCGCCGCCAGCACCATATCGACCGGCTTCAGAATGGTCTGAGGGGTAATGCCGTTTTCCAGGTTGTACTGGATCTGCTTGTTGCGGCGGCGCTCCGTCTCGCCCAGGGCCTGCCGCATGGAATCCGTCATGACGTCCGCATAGAGAATCGCCCGGCCGTGAATGTTGCGGGACGCCCGGCCCATAGTCTGGATCAGCGATCCCGCCGACCGCAAAAATCCTTCCTTGTCGGCGTCGAGAATCGCCACCAGTGAAACCTCGGGCAGGTCCAAACCCTCACGCAGCAGATTGATGCCAATCAGCACGTCAAACTCGCCGCGCCGCAAGTCGCGCAGAATCTTCACACGTTCCAGGGTCTCGATTTCCGAGTGCAAGTAACGGCAACGAACGCCCACCTCCGAATAGTATCCGGACAAATCCTCCGCCATGCGCTTGGTGAGCGTGGTCACCAGAACCCGCTCGCCGCTCTTGGCTCGGGCGCGGATTTCGCCCAGCAGGTCGTCAATCTGGTTCTTGGTGGGGCGCACTTCCACCTCCGGGTCCACCAACCCCGTCGGCCGGATCACCTGCTCCACCACCACGCCTCCCGATTTGGTCAACTCGTAAGGGCCGGGCGTGGCGGAAACAAAAATCAACTGCCCGGCACGGTGCTCAAATTCTTCAAAGGTCAGCGGGCGGTTGTCGAGCGCCGAGGGCAGGCGGAAGCCGTAATCCACCAGGGTCTGCTTGCGGGAACGGTCGCCCTTGAACATGCCACGAAGCTGCGGGACGGTCTGGTGGCTCTCGTCTATGAACATCAAGGTGTCCTGCGGGATGTAATCGAGCAGCGTGGGCGGCGGTTCACCGGGAAGACGCCCGGAAAAATGACGGGAGTAATTTTCAATCCCGTGGCAATATCCCATTTCCTTCATGATTTCGATATCGAAAAGGGTGCGCTGGTGCAGGCGTTGGGCTTCCACCAGTTTTCCCTGCTTCTCAAGCTCCGCCTGCCACCAATCGAGTTCTTCAAGGATGCGGCGGATGGCGACCTCGCGCTGTTCCGCCGGCATCACGTAATGCGTGGCGGGATAGAGCGGCAACCGCGAGAAGGTTTGCTTCACCTGCCCGAGCAGCGGATCAATCTGAGCGAGCGACTCAATCGTGTCCCCCCAAAGCTCGATGCGGTAGGCGGTATCCTCATAGGTGGGGAAGATTTCGATCACGTCTCCCCGCACCCGAAAAGTTCCGCGGCGGAAATCAATGTCATTGCGCTCGTATTGAATTTCCACGAGCCGCCGCAGGATGTCCTGCCGGGCAATCTTCTGGCCTTTTTCGAGCAACAATAACATGCCGTAATAGGCTTCGGGAGACCCCAGGCCATAAATGCAACTGACGCTGGCCACAATCAAGCAATCGCGCCGTTCGAAAAGCGAGCGAGTGGCCGACATGCGCAACTTGTCCAGCTCATCGTTAATGGTCGCTTCCTTTTCAATGTAAATGTCGCCCGCCGGCACATAAGCCTCCGGCTGGTAGTAATCGTAATAGCTCACGAAATACTCGACGGCGTTGCGGGGGAAGAAACCGCGAAATTCATTGTAGAGTTGCGCTGCAAGCGTTTTATTGTGGGCAAGAACCAGTGCCGGGCGGTTCGTGGACTCGATCACCTTGGCCATCGTGAAAGTCTTGCCGGATCCGGTGACTCCGAGCAGCGTTTGAAATTGCTCTCCGTCCTTCACGCCGTTGACGAGCCTCTCAATGGCGTTCACCTGGTCGCCTCGAGGAGAATATTCAGAATTCAGTTCGAAGTCCATAGGAGGTTTAGTAGGAGCGTTGTGCGTTTCCCCAGTATTCATTATAACCCACGGCCACATTCCAGTATCCCGAGCGGGCCCCGCGATTCCACATCCGTTCCGGGGGCAGTGGTGCAGTTTGCTGTAGCGGCGGTCTCTGACCGCCGGAAGCTGTGAAAAATAAAATTCGGCGATCAGAGACCGCCGCACCAGCAGCGAAAATGCACCACTACCGTTCCGGGAAGTGGCTGGAAAATAGCCGTGATATAGTCGGCGCTGGACTCCTGTCCGTGAAATCGGGACTGTGGAGTTCAAAGGACAGCCCGGTCAGATTCCAGTGCCGGCCTGTTGGCGTCAGCCCTACCCCGTCACACTGGTGATGCAGTGGCCACTTTCGAGGTTAGGGCAGCGCGGACGAATGGCTTGGAAGGAACCTCTGGATGACGCTTGAAGAACAGCTCAGCCTCCCTGCGGAAGAATTGGTTCGCCGGGCGCGAATGGGCTTGCGCCTGTTTCCGGATGTTGCGGCCATGATGGATTACCTGGCCCGCTCCATGGCGGATGAAATCCGCGATAGAAACTCCCGGGGTGAGCCAACCCGCTGGATTCTTCCCGTAGGCCCCGTGGCCCAGTATTCCCGCCTCGTAGAGATCACAAATCGTGAGCGCATCGGCTGGAAGAATGTATTCACGTTTCAAATGGATGAGTTTCTGGACTGGCAGGCCCGTCCATTGCCGCTCGATCACCCCATGAGTTTTGAGGGATTCATGCGGCGTCAGGTGTTTGAAAAAATCGATCCTGACCTTCGTCCCGATCCGTCGAACCTGCATTTTCCTGACCCATTTAATCCCGATTCCATCAGTCAAAAGATTCAGGAAACCGGCGGCGTTGATAGCTGTTTTGGAGGAATCGGTTATCACGGCCACGTGGCCTTTAATGAGCCTCCGGGCTCGCGTTGGTTCAAGATCACGGCCCAAGAGATGCGCGAATCGCTGACGCGAGTTGTGGCGCTGGGAGACGATTCGATCGTGGTCCAAAGCATCAGTTGTGCGGGAGGCAACTCCGCCTCAATTCCCCCGATGGCGGTGACGCTCGGTATGAAGGACATCCTGGCCTCCCGGCGGATTCGACTGTTCCTAGCAGGCGGAGAAAGGCACCGCGCCATCTTCCGGATAACCCTGCTGGGTGACGAAACTCCGGACTATCCCTCCACGCTCCTTCAAGGCCACCCGGACTGCGTGGTGCATACGGATCTGATGACGGCCAGGCCGGTCCATCCCTCGCTTTTTTAGAAGTGCGATGTGAGGCCAAGCCGCGGGGCACCAGCATTCACACCTCATCCGTTATTCTCCCTCTCGCACGTATCCCAATGGCGCTCACGTGCCTCCGAGACGATCTGTGCGCCGCCCGCGCTGGCCTCACTCAACCTGACCGCGCCCCCAGCCCACCATAGATGATGGTGTCATTCAGGTTAGATGTCGGGGCAATCGTAGGCCAAGCGAGCTCCAAGGCTTCTGAATGAACGAGCGCATCATGCCCTGCCAAAACGGCTTGTGCATCCCACCGGCAAGCTGCGTACTACGGCGTATAGATGATCGTAGGGTCTGAAATAGGTTCTTAGGGTTCGTTCCAAACCTCGATCCTTTGTTTTCATACACTCTTAGGGTTCGTTCCAAAAATTTCGATTGCTCTCGCCACTCCGGCCACCTCCGGGAAGCCTTCTGCCGGGTCAAAACCGTCATGGAGTCCATTCCATATTAACCAAGGGCAGGGTGCATGGATGGAAAAAGAGCTTTGTATCGAAGCGATACATTGTATACAGAGGACAGGTGGGGCGTGCCTGGCATGTTAAGGCGCGTGCCGATTAGTTAGGGTGAAAAATGGGCCCTCGCCCTTTCTGCTCATTGACGGGCAGACATTCAAAGGGCTTTCCGACAGACCCGGTATTCACAAGGCCGTCTCCATTCTCTGGCGCAAGTCTTTCTCAGCAAAATGCCTATCTCAGAAAAGACAGCCTTTTCAATTTGTTGGTGAGAAATGTGGGGTAGTGACTTAATTTGTTCCTTCATCGTCATTCCCGCGAAAGCGGGAATCCACTCCGGATATCGCAGTAGCATTCCGAACTCGCGCGGATAAAGGGGTTGTCCGGAGCATGGATCCCCGCCTTCGCGGGGATGACGGTGGCGAGCAATGTCACAAAACTTCAAGCTGAGTCACTACCGAAATGCGGGGTAAGATCGTTCCACGCACAGGCTCGGGATATAATGCGCTTTAGGAGCAAATCTTGAAATCCGTCATCATTGCCGGCGCGGGACTAGCAGGAAGCGAAGCGGCTTGGCAGATTGCCATGCGGGGCATTCCGGTAACGCTGTTTGAGATGCGGCCCGCGCGCCCCACTCCCGCTCACAAGACCGCCCAATTTGCCGAACTCGTGTGCAGCAATTCGCTGAAGTCCAACTCGCCGGGCGCTGCATCCTGGCTGCTCAAGGAAGAACTGCGCACGGGCGGCTCATTCCTGATGCGGCAGGCAGACCTTCACGCCGTCCCCGGCGGCTCGGCTTTGGCCGTTGACCGCGAGAGCTTCGCCCGATCCGTCACGGAGGCCATCGAGCATCATCCGCTCATTTCCGTCCGGCGCGAGGAACTGGCGGAGATTCCCGCCAGCGCGATTTTCCTGATGGCCACCGGACCGCTGACCTCGGATGCCCTGGCGCGCGGGCTTCAACATCTGACCGGCGCCGAAAACCTGGCCTTCTATGATTCCATCAGTCCCATCATCGATGCGGATTCGCTCAACATGGATCGAATCTTCCGCGCTTCGCGCTACGACAAAGGCGGCGAGGATTACCTGAACTGCCCTCTGAACGAAGAAGAATATCGCGCCTTTTACCAAGCCTTGCACGAAGCCGAGGCGGTGGAACGCCATGCCTTCGAGGACGCGCGCTACTTCGAAGCCTGCCTTCCCATTGAGGAACTTTCGCGCCGGGGATTTGACACGCTTCGTTTCGGACCGATGAAGCCCGTGGGCCTGATCGATCCTTGCACCGGAAAGCAGCCCCATGCTGTCGTGCAGCTTCGCGCGGAGAATCTTCGCTTTTCCAGTTACAATCTGGTGGGATTTCAAAACCACCTGAAATTTCCGGAACAAAAACGCATCCTGCGAATGATTCCGGGACTTGAGAACGCCGAGTTTCTGCGGTTCGGACAAATTCACCGCAATACTTACATCAACGCTCCGCGCCTGCTGGCGCCTGACCTCAGCTTGCGCCGGTCTCCGGACGTCTTCATCGCGGGACAGCTCTCTGGTGTCGAAGGCTATGTGGAGTCGATCGCCACCGGCTTTCTGGCGGGCCTCGCCGTCGTCCATCGCTCGCGGCAGGCTGGCTTTGCTCCGCCGCCTCGCCCCACGGCGCTCGGATCGCTTGTCCATTACATCACCCACGCCGAGGCCAAGAACTATCAACCCGCGAATATCTCTTTCGACTTGCTTCCGCCGCTCGAAGGCGTGCCCCGCCGCATTGCGCGGGATCGCAAAGCGCGGCGGGACCTGCAATGCCACCGGGCATTGCAGGAACTCACGCGCTGGTCGAACGATTGCGAAGAATTCTCACTGCGAGGAGATGAAAGCGCGCGCAGACCGGGTAAGTCCGCTGTCTCAACAGGCTGAGGTTGAACCCCTGCCGTCTCCCTTGGGGAGAGGGCAGGGCAGCAGCGCTTCCCGCCGCGCCGGGTGAGGGCAAATCACGCGAACCCCGCAATTGAGCGAAGGAGACCTGGTGGACGAACTCTTCGATCTCTATTTCCGGTATCTCCAATTTGAACGGAACGCTTCTCCGCATACGCTGCGCAACTATCGTGCCGATCTTCTCCAGTTCCGGGATTTCCTGAAGCGCGAGCAACCGGAATTGCCGCTCACCGTGGAATCCATTGACGCCGCGCGGATTCGCGCCTACCTTGCGCACCTATATGAGGCCCAGCGCAAGAAAACCTCGATTGCGCGCAAGCTCGCGGCGCTGCGGGCGTTCTTCAAGTTCATGGTCCACGAAGGAAAACTCATGGTCAATCCGGCGGCCGACGTCTCAACACCCAAACTGCCCAAGACCCTGCCCCGCATTATGACCGAAGAAGAAACCAACGGCCTGCTGGACCGGTTAACTGGGGAGTCCGAGAGCGGGGACGCGGCCATGGCGCGCGCCCGCGCCATCCTCGAACTGCTTTATGCCTCCGGCCTGCGGGTGAGTGAGCTGACCGGCCTCGACCTGCGCAGCATCAACCTGGGTGACGGCTTGTTGCTGGTGCGCGGCAAAGGGCGAAAAGAACGGATGGTGCCTTTCGGCTCCAAGGCCCGCAATGCCATCCTGAATTATCTACCGGTGCGCGAAAAAATTCTGCGAATCAGCCGTAGCTCCACCCACGCCCTCTTCCTCAACGCCCGAGGCGGCCGCTTGACGGCGCGCTCCGTGGACCGCCTGGTGAAGAAGTATGTAAGCCAATTCGGCCCGCAGGTGAAAGTGAGCCCGCACTCCTTGCGCCATGCCTTCGCGTCGCATTTGTTGGCGGAGGGAGCAGACTTGCGGGCGATTCAGGAAATGTTGGGCCACGCCAGCCTTTCAACCACCCAAAAATACACGCAAGTCTCGATTCAAAAATTGATGGAAATTTATGACAAGACTCACCCCAAGGCATGACCGGAATCGAAGGCCCCGGCAGGTGGTGGGTCAGTTTGCTTTAGCGGCGAAAATGTACCACGACTCCGGCATTGGAAATTGCCACCGGTCGTCCAGATAGGGTAACCTGAACTCATCGCTGGCCCGGGCAGGTGAGGATCATTTGCGGGAAAAAAATGATGGGAATGTTTCAGTGTCACCCCCGCCCAATCGGGTGTATGGATTCCCGCTTTCGCGGGAATGACAGGGATGGTGGCCCGGCACTGCCCTTCGCCGTCACCTCCGTGCCGGCGAGGGTCCAGAGTGCCGTCGGCTGCCGCGCACGATGGGGGTCTGTCGACGCCGGGTCCGGAAACAACAATTTCATTCTTCTCGTGAGGCATCGTGGCAGAATTCCTGAAAGTCGCTGAACTGTCTGATCTCCAGGCCGGTACCGGCAAACCGGTTGAGGCCCACGGCAAAGCCATCGCCATTTTCAATGTGGATGGCAAGATTTATGCCATGGACAACACTTGCCTGCATCAAGGTGGTCCATTGGGCGACGGTTTTCTGGAAGGTCATGTTGTGAGCTGTCCCTGGCACATGTGGGAATACGACGTTCGAACCGGGCAAGTTTGCAGCGACCCGGATCAGAAAGTAACCACGTACCCCGTCGAAGTGGAAGGGAATGACATCAAGGTGGCGATTTAGCCTGGGAGTTCCCGCCAATCCTCCCGTGCTGTCATTCGAAGCGCCTCACTGTCATCCTGAGCGCCTCGCTGTCATCCTGAGCGGAGCGAAGGATCACTGTATTTGATCTCTTCCCTGGCGACAAACGGAATAGAGATGCTTCGCGGAGTTTACCCTGAGCGGAAATACTGAGATTCTTCGCTTCGCTCAGAATGACCATCGCACGGCGCACGAGGACAAGCGAAGCGCTCAGAAGGATAGCAAAAGGCTGACGACTGAAAGCTGACGGCTTTTGAAAACATGCCTGAGCTTCCCGAAGTCGAAACCGTTCTGCGCGGATTGAGCCGCCTCGCTCTGGGGCGGAAGATTGTCGGGGTGGAAGTCTCGAATCCCGCTGTCATCACAGGATCGGCCGCCGAGTTCAAGCAGGGCGTGGTAGGCCGGTTCATCACTTCGCTCCGCCGCAAGGGCAAGGCCCTGGCCGCTGAGCTTCGCGGATCGAGCGGCAGTGCGCCGGCGCATATCGTCATCCGATTAGGCATGACCGGGTCAGTTACTATTGTGGAGCAGTCATCGCCCTTGCAACCGCACACTCACGTGCGCTTTCGATTCGAAGACTGTGCTGAGGAGATGCGCTTCCGAGATCCGCGCCGGTTCGGCAGCCTGCGCTATTGCTCGGACGGAGAGCTGGAAGCCATCTTTGGCCGGATGGGCCCGGATGCCCTGGAGATTTCGCGCGAAGACTTTGAGGAAGCCCGGCGGGGCCGGACGGGCGCGGTCAAGGGCTGGCTCTTGAATCAGGCGATGCTGGCTGGTTTGGGAAACATATACGCCGATGAAGCCCTCTACCAGGCGCGCATTCATCCTCGCGCGCCGGCGGGCAGGATTTCCACCGGCAAAAGCCGGGAGTTGTTCTGCGCCATTCAGAAGGTTCTGGACCGCGCTGTGAAACTTCAGGGAACGACCTTCCGCGATTACATCGACATTGAAGGACGGCCTGGCAATTACGGGCAACGGCTGCGCGTCTATCAACGCGACGGGAAACCCTGCCGCCGGTGCGGAACCATCCTGCGCCGCATCATCGTATGCGGGCGCAGCAGCCACTTCTGCCCAGAGTGCCAACCGCTTCCTCGGCGTCCCGCCGCGCCCGGGCGGCCGCGAACGGCGCGCGCCAAGGCCGGTGGCCCGAAGCGGCGTCCGCAGAATCGCGACAGCCGCTCCCGCCGCGGAGTGTGAACCGGCGGAGACCTTTCCATGACGATTCGTGAATCCATCGAGACTTTGGGGCAGGGCCGGCATCTCTCAAGCGCCGAAGCGCAAGAGCTGATGGAGGCGTTGCTTTCCGGCCGGACGCGGGACGATGAGATCGTCGCCCTTCTGACTGCCTTGAAAGAGCAGGGCGAAACGGCGGAGGAGCTGGTGGGATTCGCCTCCGTCATGCGCGCCCGCGCCCGCGAAGTCCTGAGCGATGCTGGAATTGACTTCACCTCGCTTCACCAGCCCGGACCGCTGCTCGACACCTGCGGCACGGGAGGAGACCATGGCGGGACGTTCAACGTGTCAACCGCCACGGCGCTGGTGGCCGCCGCCGCCGGGGCGCGGGTTGCGAAACACGGCAACCGCTCCATCTCCAGCCGTTGTGGCAGCGCGGACGTGCTCGAAGCTCTGGGAGTGGTCATTGACCTTCCGCTCGCCCGCATTCCGCAATGCCTCGAAGAAACCGGTTTCGTCTTCCTCTTCGCCCCGCATCTTCACCTTGCCATGAAGCATGTGATGGGCGCCCGCCGAAGCATGAAGACCAAGACCATCTTCAATCTGCTCGGTCCACTCACCAATCCTCTCGGGGCGACCGCGCAACTCACCGGTATTTACGATCGCGGCCGGACGGAGATGATGGCGCGGGCGCTGGCGGCCGTCGGCACGCGGCGCGCCCTGGTCGTCACAAGCCACGACGGGCTCGATGAGATATCCATCTCGGCGCCCACGCAGATGTCTGAAGCGCACGAGGGCGAACTGCGCACCCGCAACGTCGCGCCGGAAGATTTCGGCTTGATACGATACCCGGCGGGCGCCATCGCAGGGGGGGATGCGCAAGCAAACGCTCGAACTCTGGTTGGAATCCTGGAAGGCGAGCGGGGACCTTACCGTCACTCCGTGCTCGCCAATGCGTCTGCCGCGCTGGTGGTGGCCGGTGTCGCTTCGGATTTTCTGGACGGGGTTGAACGAGCCGCGGAAGCAATCGATTCAGGTGAGGCAGGAAGGAAGCTGAATCAGTTGGTTCAATTCTCCCGTAATCACCGTAGATGAGAACCGGAGGTGTGCCTCGAAGAGGCCGAACCCGGACTTCTCGCCACGGAGAACGGAAGACCGGAGTTTCAACCCCGCCGTGACAGACCCTTCCGGTTATTTCCCTGTCTCGCGCCGGCTCCACTTCAGGTTTCGCTTGCAAGGTGGGTTTTACAATTACAGGTTCAGGAAGTTGTGAAGCAGCTCCTTGCCATCCTCTGTCAACACTGACTCCGGGTGGAACTGAACGCCTTCCACTTTCCACTGTTTGTGGCGCAATCCCATGATGACACCATCGGGCGTGGTGGCTGATACTTCGAGACACGGTGGAAGACTCGACCGCTCCACGATCAAGGAATGATAGCGAGTGGCGGAGAATGGATTGGGCAGACCGGCAAAGACGGTTTTGCCGTCGTGGGTGATAGGGCTGGTCTTGCCGTGCATGATCTGAGGCGCTCGCACGACCCGTCCACCAAATGCTTGCCCAATCGCCTGATGGCCCAAACAAACTCCGAGGATCGGGATCTTGCCGGAGAATCGCTCAATCACGTCCAGACAGATACCCGCATCCGAAGGCGTCTTCGGACCCGGAGAGATGACAATGCGCTCGGGCGCCATTCTTTCAATTTCATCGGGCGTCGTCTGATCGTTGCGCCACACCTCCACCGCTGCGCCCAACTCACCAAGATACTGGACGAGGTTATAGGTGAAGGAATCGTAGTTATCAATAATCAGGATCATCTAGTTCTTGAACAGGGAATCGAATTTCTTGCGGACATCGCCCGGCGTTCCAATCCGCCGGGCGGCTGGGGCGGGCGCCGGTGAAACCGCTTCAAAGTAGTCACAGTAGTTGGCAGCTTCTTTGTCGCGAACCCACTCGGCTTGGGGTTCCGAGCACTGATTGCTCTTGCCGGGATCGAAGAAGCGGCAATTCCGGCAGCAGTGGAGGTCCGCTCCGCAATGCGGGCAGGATTCGCGCGAACCCAGGCGGGTTCCTGGCGGCAGTGAAACCGTCTCTCCGCACTTCCAGCAAGTGAAAGTCATGGAGGACCTTAAGAAGAAGGCCGGCGAAGCGATTCGAAGCTAGGACTCGCCGGCCATTAGAGTTTAGTGGGTACTTGCTTGATCCTCATCCGCAAACTCAGCCGGAACACCGGGCACCGGGGGCATTTCAGCCTCCACGGCCTCGGCGATCTCTTCTGGAGCCTCCGGCTTTGGAGCTTCAACTTCGGTCAGCAACCGGAAATTGCGGTAGATGGCGAGGCCCGTGCCCGCCGGGATCAAACGGCCCATAATGACGTTCTCCTTCAAGCCCCGGAGGTGGTCCACCAGACCGCGGATGGCAGCTTCCGTCAAGACGCGAGTGGTTTCCTGGAACGACGCCGCGGAAATGAAGGATTCTGTGGAGAGTGACGCCTTGGTGATGCCGAGCAATAGCGGATGGCCGACGGCCGGCTTCCCTCCACGGGCGGTCACGCGGTCATTCTCCTCACGGAAGCGGAACTTGTCCACGTGCTCGTCCAGAAGGAATTCCGTGTCACCCACGTCCTCCACCTTCACCCAGCGCATCATCTGCCGGACGATAACTTCAATGTGCTTGTCATTGATATTGACGCCCTGCAGCCGGTAGACTTCCTGAATCTCATCCACCATGTATTTTTGCAGTTCCTTTTCGCCGAGAACGGCAAGGATGTCATGCGGATTGCGCGGCCCATCCATCAGCGGCTCGCCAGCCCGCACCCTCTCACCTTCCTGCACGGAAACGTGAACACCGCGCGGCAGCAGGTATTCCTTTGGCTCGCCCTTGTCGGGCGACACCATGATCTTGCGCTGGCCCTTCAAGACCTCGCCGTACTTGACGGTGCCGTCAATCTCGGAAATAACGGCCGTTTCATGCGGTTTGCGGGCCTCGAACAATTCCACCACGCGCGGCAGACCGCCCGTGATGTCTTTGGTCTTTGTGGTCCCGCGGGGGATTTTGGCCAGAACGTCACCCGGACTCACCTCGTCATCCTCTTGCACCATGAGGTGGGCGCGGGACGGCAGCAGGTACTTCTTGGAGCCTTTCTTCTCGCTGCGGATAACCAGTTGCGGCTGCAGCTTCTCATCCGGGGAATCCGTAACCACCCAGCGTGAAAGCCCCGTGACTTCATCCACTTCCTCGCGGAAAGTCACGCCCGGATCGAGGTCCTTGAACTGGACCGTCCCACCCACTTCGGTCAGGATGGAGAATGTGTAAGGATCCCACTCGACAATGGTCTCACCCACCTTCACCGGCAAACCATCCGCCATTTTGATTTTCGCACCGTAGACCACCGCATGGCGCTCACGCTCGCGTCCTTTTTCATCGACGATGACGACCGCGCCGTTGCGGTTCATCACCACGTAATTCCCATCGCGGTTTTTCACCACCTGCAAGCCCTGGAATTTGATAAAGCCGTTGTTCCGTGCCTCCAGGGAGGATTGCTCGCTCACACGGCTTGCAGCGCCGCCAATGTGGAAGGTCCGCATAGTGAGCTGGGTCCCAGGCTCGCCAATGGACTGCGCGGCAATCACGCCTCCCGCCTCGCCAATCTCTACCAATTGGCCGGAGGCAAGATTCCTGCCGTAGCAGCGGACACAAACGCCGCGCCGGGACTCACAGGTGAGCACCGAACGGATCTTGACGCGCTCGATGCCGGCGGCTTGAATCGCAGCAGCCAGGTCTTCATTAATCTCCTGGTTTACATCCACAATGATGCTGCCCTCGTAATCCTTGATCTGCTCCAGGGAAACCCGCCCCACAATCCGGTCGCGGAGAGGTTCCACCACCTCACCCGCTTCCACAATCGATTCCACGTAGATGCCATCGACCGTCCCGCAATCGACCTCGGAAATGATGACATCCTGCGCCACGTCCACCAGGCGGCGGGTCAGGTATCCGGAATCGGCCGTCTTCAAGGCCGTATCCGCCAGGCCCTTTCTCGCGCCGTGCGTCGAGATGAAATACTGCAATACGTTCAAGCCTTCGCGGAAATTCGCGGTAATGGGTGTCTCAATGATCTCCCCGGAAGGCTTGGCCATCAGGCCGCGCATGCCTGAGAGTTGGCGAATCTGCTGTTTCGATCCACGGGCGCCGGAATTGGCCATGATGTAAACGGGATTGAGCACGCCCGCCCGGTCCTGATCCTCCAGTGCCTGGAACATTTCGTCGGCCACGCGGTCCGTGACGTTCGACCAGATGGCAATGACCTTGTTATACCGCTCACCGTGGGTGATCGCTCCGTCCTGATATTGCTTTTCGACTTCGATCACTTCCTTTTCCGCTTCATCCACCAAACCCTTCTTGCTGGAGGGCACGACGAGATCGTCAATGCCGATCGAAATGCCGGACTTGGTCGCGAACAGGAAGCCCAGATCCTTGATTTCATCGAGGAGCTGAACCGTGGTATCCAGGCCAAACCGCAGGTAGCAATAATTCACCAGCGCGCTCAAGCCTTTCTTCTTCAATAGACCGTTGATGAAGGGCATGCCCTTGGGCAGATGGTCATTGAAGATCACGCGCCCCACCGTGGTCTTGATGAACTGGTTCTGCACGGTGATCGGCTCGGTGCGCAACACTTCCTGATCGTCGTAAGCATTCACCAAGTCGATCACGCGCCCCGTATAGCGCAGGCGGACCGGTGTCAGTGTTTCAACCTGGCCGGCTTCGAGCGCGATCACCACGTCTTCCGTGTTGGCAAAAGCCCGGCCCTCACCTCGGGTGCCTTTCCTCTCCTTGGTCAGGTAGTAGATGCCAAGAACTATGTCCTGCGTCGGGACGGCCAACGGCTGTCCGTGCGCCGGGGAGAGAATGTTCCGGGTGCTGAGCATCAAAACCGAAGCCTCGATCTGCGATTCCGGAGAAAGCGGGATATGCACCGCCATCTGGTCGCCGTCGAAGTCCGCGTTAAACGCCGTGCAAACGAGGGGATGAATCTTGATGGCTTTACCTTCCACCAGCACCGGTTCAAAGGCTTGAATGCCCAGGCGGTGCAGGGTGGGGGCGCGGTTCAGAAGCACCGGGTGCTCCCGGATCACATCCTCCAGGATGTCCCATACCACCGGGTCCTGGCGCTCCACCATTTCTTTGGCAGCCTTGATGGTGGTGCACTGCCCGGATTGCTCAAGCCGGTGATAGATAAATGGCTTGAAGAGCTCGAGCGCCATTTTTTTGGGCAGGCCGCACTGTCGCAGTTTGAGCTCCGGCCCCACCACGATCACCGAGCGTCCAGAATAATCCACGCGCTTGCCAAGCAGGTTCTGGCGGAAACGGCCTTGCTTGCCCTTGAGGGTGTCGGAGAGTGATTTGAGCGGTCGGTTATTGGTGCCGCGAAGTACGCGGCCGCGGCGGCCGTTATCAAACAGCGCATCCACCGCTTCCTGCAGCATGCGCTTTTCATTGCGCACAATCACATCCGGCGCGTGCAGCTCCATCAGCTTCTTCAGCCGGTTGTTGCGGTTGATCACACGGCGGTAAAGGTCATTGAGGTCGGAGGTCGCGAACCGCCCGCCATCTAGGGGCACCAGCGGGCGCAACTCGGGGGGGATCACGGGAATCACATCCAGGATCATCCATTCCGGCTTGTTTCCAGATTTGCGGAAGGCCTCAACCACCTTCAGGCGCTTCGCGTACTTGATGCGTTTTTGGAGTGAGGGATCGGCCTTCATCTTTTCACGCAGTTCCACCGACAGCCCTTCAATGTCCACCCGCCTCAGCAACTCCTTGATAGCCTCGGCGCCCATGGCAGCCCGGAATTTGCTGGCGTATTCCTGTTGCAGCTCGCGGTAGCGCTCTTCCGCAAGGACTTCTTTTTCCTTGACCGGGGCCTCGCCCGGATCGATCACCACATACTTTTCGAAGTAGAGGATCTGCTCCAGCTCGCGCAGGGAAATATCCAGCAAGTGGCCAATCCGGCTGGGCAACCCCTTGAAGAACCACACGTGCGAGCAAGGAGACGCCAACTCAATGTGCCCCAGGCGCTCCCTCCGCACCTTCGAAAGCGTCACTTCGACTCCGCATTTATCGCAGATGACACCCCGGTGTTTCATCCGCTTGTACTTTCCACACAGGCATTCCCAATCCGTGACGGGCCCGAAAATCCGGGCGCAGAAAAGCCCATCCCGCTCGGGCTTGAAGGTACGGTAATTGATGGTCTCCGGTTTGGTGACCTCGCCGTGGGACCAGGACCGGATCTTCTCCGGAGAAGCCAGGCTGACGCGGATGCTGTCAAACTCTCCAATCAAACTCACTCGGTCGTAGGGGTTGCTGCGGAACAAGGTTGTAACCTCCTTCGAAATCGAAAACAATCCTGATCTCGCCGGTATGCCGCAAGGCAAGCCGGTTACCGGGTTCTTACTCCGTGGGCGCCAGGGCCAGGAGTTCCTTAGGCTTCTTCAAGAGCTCAACATCCAGGCAGAGGCTTTGCAATTCTCGAACCAACACGTTAAATGATTCGGGAACGCCGGGTTCGATGGCCGCCTCGCCTTTGACGATGGCCTCGTAAATCTTGGCCCGTCCATAAACGTCATCGGACTTAGCCGTCAAGAGTTCCTGCAGGATGTGCGCGGCGCCATAAGCCTCCAACGCCCAGACTTCCATTTCTCCGAAGCGTTGGCCTCCGAACTGGGCCTTGCCTCCGAGAGGTTGTTGGGTAATCAGCGAGTACGGGCCAATGGAACGCGCGTGGATCTTATCATCCACGAGGTGGGACAGCTTCAGCATGTAGATGTAACCCACCGTGACCGGCTGATCAAACTTTTCGCCGGTCATTCCGTCAAAAAGATCGATCTTGCCCGACGCGGGCAATCCCGCCTTTTCAAGGTACTCCTTGATCTGCTTTTCAGTCGCCCCGTCAAAAACTGGCGTGGCGAAAGGCACACCCTCTTTGTAAGATCTTGCGAAATCAATAATTTCTTCGTCGCTCAATTCGCCCAGCGGGGCGGGGAGCGAATCGCCTCGGAAGACGCCCTTCATTTCCTTGCGGAACAACTCCGCACAGTTCTCCGCGGCAAGCAACTCCGAGATTTTATTGCCCAGACCCTTGGCAGCCCAGCCCAAGTGGGTCTCCAGAATCTGACCCACGTTCATCCGGGAAGGCACGCCCAGCGGATTCAGGACCACCTCAACGGGCGTGCCGTCCGGCAAGTAGGGCATATCTTCCTCGGGCAGAATCCTGGCGATGACACCCTTATTGCCGTGCCGGCCCGCCATTTTATCGCCCACCGACAGCTTGCGCTTCATAGCGATGTAACACTTCACCAGCTTGATGACACCCGGCGGAAGCTCATCACCTTTTTTGAGCTTCTGAATCTTTTCGTCGGTGATCTTGCGCAGAATATCGATCTGCCGCGAGGTCATTTCCTCAATCTCGTCAATGCGCTCGAAGAGGGTGGGATCCTTTTTGGCAATCTTGATGCGCTTGAGGTTGCGGGCGGAAATGTGAGCCAGCGCCTCGCGATTGAGCTCGGCGCCTTTGGAAAGAAGCCGCTTGTTGGTCTTTTCATCGTGCAGATCGGCAAGCAGTTTTTCGCCCTCCAGCAGGACACAGAGGCGGTCCAGCCGTTCGGCGTTGAGGATGCGGATTTCGTCATTCAGGTTCTTTTCGAGCCGGCCCTCTTCCCCGGACTCGATTGTTTTCGCCCGCTCGTCCTTCACCGCTCCCTTGCGGGAGAAAATCTTGACATCCACCACGATGCCTTCGATTCCCGGCGGGCAGTTGAGCGAGGCATCCTTCACTTCTCCTGCCTTTTCACCGAAAATTGCGCGAAGCAGTTTCTCCTCGGGCGTCAGTTGCGTCTCGCCTTTGGGCGTCACCTTGCCCACCAGGATGTCCCCGGGCTTGACGTAGGCGCCAATGCGCACCACGCCGCTTTCATCGAGATCGTTCAATAACCCCTCTGAGATATTGGGGATGTCGCGGGTGATTTCCTCGGCGCCCAGCTTGGTGTCCCGCGCTTCGATTTCAAATTCCTCAATGTGAATCGAGGTGTAAGAATCGTCCTTCACCAGCCGCTCACTCACCAGAATCGCGTCCTCATAATTGTAGCCGCGCCATGGCATGAAGGCCACCAGGACGTTGCGGCCCAGAGCCAACTCGCCCCGGTCCGTGCAGGGGCCGTCGGCCAAGACATCCCCAGCTCGCACCTTTTGCCCTTTGTGTACCACGGGCTTCTGGTTAATACAAGTGTTCTGGTTGGAGCGGCGGAACTTCACAAGCTGATAGATATCCGCGCCCACCTCCCGGGAGAGGTGGCCAGCATGGCTCTTGCCTTCGACGCGGACAATGATCCGCTCACTATCCACTCCATCCACCACGCCATCCCGGCGGCAGATGACGACGGCTCCGGAATCGCGGGCCGTGACTTCCTCCATGCCAGTTCCGACGAGCGGCGCCTGGGCGCGAAGCAGTGGCACGGACTGGCGTTGCATGTTCGAACCCATCAGGGCGCGATTGGCGTCGTCATTTTCAAGAAATGGGATTAAAGAAGCCGCCACGCTCACCAATTGTTTGGGGCTAACGTCGATATAGTCCACTCCTTCGCGCCGGACGAGCACAAAGTTTCCGGCCTGGCGGGCGTTCACCAATTCGTTCGTCACCCGGCCCTTCTCATCAATGGGCACGTTCGCCTGAGCAATCACGTGCTGATCTTCTTCCCAGGCCGAAAGATAGAACGAAAACGGCTCGTGCTCCACCAGCTTCCGCTTCTTGTCGCGAAGCTCTTCGTTGGCCTTTTCGACTTCCCTCGACTCCACGTGCTCGCCCACTTTCCACGGGCCATCGCCGCCATGCGTGATGGTGACGTAATCCGCGATGGCGCCGTTCCTCACCTTGCGGTAGGGGCTTTCGATGAAGCCATACTCGTTGATCCGCGCATAACAGGAGAGCGAGGAGATGAGTCCGATATTCGGACCTTCGGGCGTCTCAATCGGGCAGAGCCGGCCGTAATGGGTGGGATGAACGTCGCGCACCTCAAATCCGGCGCGCTCGCGGGAAAGACCGCCAGGACCCAGGGCAGAGAGACGCCGCTTATGAGTGATTTCGGAAAGCGGATTCGTCTGGTCCATGAACTGCGAGAGTTGCGAAGAACCGAAGAATTCACGGATCGCCGCCATCACCGGCTTGGCATTGATCAAGTCATGCGGCATGGCCGTCGACATTTCCTGATAAACCGACATCTTTTCCTTGATCGCCCGTTCCATGCGCACCAGACCGATGCGGAACTGGTTCTCCAGCAGTTCGCCCACCGCCCGGACGCGCCGGTTACCGAGATGGTCGATATCGTCAACGGCGTAAACCCCTCCCGGGTTCTTGCGGAGCTTCAGAAGATACCGGATGCAAGAATAGAAATCCTCGGGATCGTGAGTGCGTTTGTCGAGTGGCAATTGCACCACCGAGCCTTCGGAGTGGTCAGTGGCCAGGCTGCCCTCGCAGCCACGCACCACCTCGAGGCAGTTGTTTCCTTCGCGCCGCCCGATGAACATCTTTTCGCGGTCCACGATGACGTAAAAGTTACTCTCCGGGAGCTTGCGCGGATCCTCCAACTCGAAGGCCGTGGTTTTATCGTCCATCCGCGCTTTGAGCTGGGTGTAATAACCTAATTTGATGTTGAACTTCAGGCGACCCACGCGCGAGAAGTCATACTTGCGAGGGTCAAAGAACATGCCATTGAACAGCGAAGTGGCCGTGTCAAGAGTCGGGGGATCGCCCGGCCGCATCTTGCGGTAAAGCTCGATCAGGGCCTCCTGCGGGGTTTTGAGCACGTCCCGTTTCAGGGTTTGGCTGATCACCGGACCCACCTCATCGCGCTCGGGAAAGAAGATTTCAAACTCGCTAATATTGGTTTCCAGAATCGAACTCAGCACCGACGACGTCAGCTCATTGTTGGTCTCGACCAGGACTTCACCCGTCGCCGTGTCCACCACGTCGGACGCCGAAAAAGCTCCTTCCAGGTCCTGGGGCGCAACTTCGATTTGTTTAATATGCGCCTTCTGGATTTCCCGGAGAAGCGAGGGTGTTACCTTCCGGCCGGCGTGAACGATGGTCTCGTGGGTGCGAGGGTGTTCAATGCTTTTGGTGACCTTGGTGCCGATCAACCCTTCCGAAACATCCCAAAACAGCTTCTGGCCGTTCACCGTGATGCGGTCGACCCGATGGAAGGCTTTAATAATTTCGGAATTGGTCTTCAAACCCAAGGCGCGAAGGAAAATCGAAGCCAGGAACTTCCGCTTGCGGTCGATGCGAACGTATAGGATGTTCTTCGTGTCGTACTCGAATTCGACCCACGAACCGCGATAGGGAATGACCTTCCCCAGGAAGTAGGTCTTCTGGGCGTTGGACTCAAAGAAGACGCCCGGTGAGCGGTGAAGCTGGCTGACGATCACCCGCTCCGTTCCGTTGATGACGAAGGTCCCGTTTTCGGTCATCAGCGGGATTTCACCGTAATAGACTTCCTGCTCCTTGATGTCGCGGATGGTTTTCTGGCCCGTCTCGCTGTCTTTGTCGTAAAGCGTCAGCCGGATCGTTACCTTGAGCGGCGCGGCAAAGGTCATTCCCCGTTCCTGGCACTCGTTGACGTCATACTTGAGCTGGAGAGCGACGGGGTCGCCACACTTATTGCAGAAGGTCACCACGTTCTCATTGAAGGTGCCGCACTTGGTGCAGAGCACTTCGCCCACTTTGAAGGGGTCCGTGATCACCGTGTGGCCGCAGTTCTTACAAGTGCTCCGCAGGTGATGGAGACCCTTCAAGTTTCCACATTTGCACTCCCAGTTGCCAATGGAAAAGTCCACAAAATCAAGCTGGGAAATATTCCGGAAATCCGAAATGGGGAATACAGAACTGAACACCGCCTGCAAGCCAACATCCTCCCGCTCATTGGGGAGGAGGTTCATCTGGAGGAATCGCTCGTAGGAGCGCCGCTGGACCTCGATCAAGTTCGGAATCTTGATGGCGGTGGGAATTTTAGAAAAGTTGATGCGACGACGAGAAACACCATTGTTGCCGTTCGGCATTCCGTCTACTCCTTGATGGCAATTTGGAGAAACGCGATGACGCTTTTAAGCAAGGGGCATCGTGATCACGGGTCCATTTGAAAAATCAAAGCGGGCCGCCAAGCCAAAAACCACTTCAAAGGAGCGATGCTTTTGACTCCCTTGGCGATCCCCAGGGATCGAATGCAGAGCGTGTGAGAGAATGAACCTAAGTTCCCCCATTAGATTCAACATCAGAAGCTGCTACGGCACAACACTACCCTTGAAAGTTGGATGCGAGACCGAGCCACGAAGATGCATAACAGGATCCAGCGTCCCAGAATGGCTCCCCGCGCCAGCGAAGCCGCTTTCGCTGGGCGCTGTCGCCCCAGCATAACGGGGCTACAAACTAATCATTGTCACGGCCACCCGGCCGTCGAAATCCACTACTTCACTTCAACGGTGGCGCCCGCTTCTGAGAACTTCTTCTTGATGGTTTCGGCCTCGTCCTTGGTGATGCCCTCTTTAATCGGTTTCGGGGCGCCATCCACCAAATCCTTTGCTTCCTTCAAGCCCAGGCTTGTCACTTCACGAACCGCCTTGATAACATTGATCTTGTTGGCGCCGATGGCGGTAAGGACCACCGAAAACTCGGTCTGTTCTTCGACCGCCGCCGCACCCGCCAGAGCCGCGCCCGATGCCGCGCCCGAAACTGCCACAGGAGCCGCAGCCGCAGCGCTCACGCCCAGAGCTTCCTCCAGCCTCTTAACTAAGTCTGCCGCCTCCAGAAGCGTTAACCCCTTGATTTCTTCCACTAACTTATCTACGCGCTCGGACATTGCTTATTATTCCTCCTCAGAAATCGCGGCCCACAAAAATGGGGCAGCACGGCGCCGCCGAAGATACCACTGTTAGCCGGCAGCTTCCTTGAACCTATTTTGTTTCACGGCCTCGTTGATGACCACCGCCAGATTGCGCGACACTCCGGCCAAGCTTGACGCAACCCTCTGTGCGGGTGAATTAAGCATGAACAGAACCCTGGAGAACAACGTTTCCTTCGAAGGAAGGCTGGCAATCTGCGCCAAATCTGCAATGGAGATGACTCGGCCTTCCACCACCCCGGCCTTGAAGACCAGCAATGGATTTTCCTTGGCGTAGGCCGTGATGGCCTTCGCCAACGCAACCGGGTCCGCTTCGGTATAGGTGACAGAAGTGGTACCGCGGAGTTTCTGCGCAGCCGGTTCGACCGAAGTCCCTTTGGATCCCCGCTCAATCAAGCTGTTCTTCACCACCCTGTACCGGCCACCGGCCTGCGCAACTTTGCGGCGCAGATCGGTATCCTGGGAAACGGTGATGCCCTCGAAGCCCGAGAGGAACACGGTTCGGGCTTTCAGTAAATCCTGGTGCAGGGCTTCCGCCTGCTTTTGCTTTTCATCTTTCTTCATGCCGTCCACCCTGAATCAGTAATCTTAAACCGCTTCGACTGAGGCCAGTTCCACCGGAACGCCCGGGCCCATCGTCGAGGAAACCACGATGCTTTTGACATAATGCCCTTTGGCGGTCGCGGGCTTGGCCTTTACGACGCTAGAGATCAAAGCCACGGCATTCTCAGTGAGCTTGTCAGCATCGAAAGAAACCTTGCCAACCGCGCAGTGAATGATCCCCGTCTTATCGACGCGGAATTCTACCTTGCCTGCCTTGACTTCCCGCACCGCCTTTTCCACATCCGTTGTAACCGTCCCGGTCTTGGGATTCGGCATCAGACCGCGCGGACCGAGCACCTTGCCCAATCGCCCCACCGACTTCATCATGTCAGGAGTGGCTACCACCGCGTCAAAATCCATCCATCCACCTTGGATTCTCTGTACCAGATCGTCGCCACCGGATTCGTCCGCGCCAGCCTCGCGGCCCTCGCGAACCTTATCCCCGGAGGCGATGACAATGACGCGTTTGCTCTTGCCCAGACCATGCGGCAGCACCACGGTCCCGCGCACCATCTGGTCAGCATGCTTGGGATCGACCCCCAGCCGCATCGCGACCTCGACCGTTTCGTCGAACTTAGCGAACGCCGCTTTCTTGACCAGCGGAATCGCCTCTGCAATGGGGTAAGCCGCCTTTTCCACCAACTTCACAGATTGCTCAAATTTCTTGCCCACCTGCATGCACCTCAATTGAATTCAAGCCTCGATCCGTGGCTCCATCGGCGGGCGAGGCGCGAAAATTGTTAGTTCAGGATGTAACCTCAAGTCCCATACTGCGCGCCGTACCCTTCACCGTGGCAATGGCGGCAGCCAAGTCCCGGACGTTCAGGTCCGGCAATTTAGTCTTGGCGATTTCCTCGACTTGCTTCTCTGTGACCTTGCCGACCTTATTCTTGTTGGGCTCCCCGGAACCCTTGGCAATCCCCGCAGCCCGCTTCAGCAGAACCGCAGCCGGCGGCGTCTTCGTCACAAATGAAAAACTCCGGTCCGTGTAAACCGTGATGACCACGGGGATGATCAAACCTTCTTGATCCTTTGCGGATGTCTTGCCATTAAAAGCCTTGCAGAACTCCATGATATTCACGCCGTGTTGGCCAAGCGCCGGACCCACAGGCGGGGCGGGCGTCGCCTTGCCCGCGGAAATCTGTAACTTTACCATTGCCTGGATTTTCTTTGCCATAACTCCTACCTGCGATCAGAATTTCCGGCGCTCCGCAATCATCAAAACCGGCTAAACGAATGAACCTGCATCAGGAACTCTTTTCTACTTGGTAAAAATCGAGCTCGACCGGCGTTGACCGTCCGAAAATCGTCACCAGCACTCGCAACGTGGAACGATCATCATTCACCTCGTCCACCAACCCCGTAAAGTCCTTGAAAGGCCCTTCGTTGATCTTCACGGACTCGCCCTTTTCAAATTTCAATTTGGGCTTGGGGTGCTCGGCGGCAACCTCTTCGCGATGGACAATGCGATCCACTTCCTCCATCGTCAGTGGGCTCGGCATCTGTCCCGATCCCACAAAACCCGTTACGCGCGGCGTGGAGCGCACCAGATGCCAGGTGTCATTGTCCATTTCCATTTCGACCAGCACGTAACCTGGATAAAAAAGCTTGGGCGAGACCACCTTCTTCCCCGCCCGCATCTCGATGACGCTTTCACTCGGCACCCGAATCTCACCAATCCGTTCGGCGAGGCCCGCCGCCTCTACCCGGCTTCGGAGGGTCTCCGCCACCTTCTTCTCGAATCCCGAATAGGTGTGAATGATGTACCAGTTCTTGCCCTTAACCATCCCAACCCTTGCCAGCGAAACCTCCCTCGACTTCACGCTCGAAATCTAGGTACGGTGAAGTAGAAACTTCAAAAGATAAGCCACAACCGCTGAAAAGACGTGGTCGCAAAAGAAGAAGAACAGCCCGAACGCGAACGTTGTCGCAATCACTAGCACCGTCGTCCCATAGGTTTCTTGTTTGCCGGGCCACGTCACTCTTTTCATTTCGGTGCGAACTTCTCCGATATAGTCACGAATCTGCGTCCAGGTTCCTTTATTCAGTGTGATCTCGTCTGCCATTCTGGTGATTTGCCTTCCTGATGTCTTTCGGGCTTCAAACCCTTGGAGCCGCGCGACCGGCTTCGTTTCGTTCCTTTTCTCTCGCCGGACTGGATGAGCCAATCAGCCACTCAACAAGCCTGGCAGGGGCGGAGGGATTCGAACCCCCACGACCGGTTTTGGAGACCGGCAGTCTAGCCATTAAACTTACGCCCCTTTGAAATCGTTCGTGAGCGGCGAAATCCTGCTGCGCTCCGTCCGCCCCAGGCCAACGTGGAGCTCCGGCTATTTTACTTCGCGGTGGACCTTGTGATGACGGCAAACCGGACAGAACTTCTTCAACTCCAGCCGGTCTTGGTTCTTCTTCTTGTTCTTGGTCGTGGAGTAATTGCGGTTTTTGCAGTCCGTGCACTGCAGCGTTATAATTTCGCGCATTGGTCTGACCGTAAACCTTGGGAGACAGCTCGCTCAAGCAGGAATTGAACTAAATCCAAGACCAGAGCCACGCCTCGTGAATTTTTGGAGGGATTGACTTTGCAGCCCATGCGCCGTCCAGAGCCTCAGTACGGCAGAAGACACCCACGCCATCCCTTGACATATTATAACAGAATTTTATTTCTGTGAACACTTTTTGGCAAATTTCTTGCACGAGCGCAGAAAGCCTTGCCGGCCAACCCCTTGCCCGACTCGTCTCTCTACGCGAAAACCCCGCAAAACCGGTTTATTGAAGACTTCCTGTGCCTGCCGCCGTCAACGTCGTCTTGCCATGATTGATGTGCCCAATCGTCCCAATGTTCATGTGCGGCTCCGACCGATCGAATTTTTCCTTGGCCATGCGTTACCTCACGCAGCTAATACTTTTGGGAACTCCTGCTTCAATTCAGGCCAATCCTCGCACGCTCGTTCTAATTCTTGAAAGTAGTGTTGGCGCAACTCATCTTTTTCGGATGCAAGCAACATTTCGTATAGCTCATAATTGCTCGTGGGCAATCGCTCGCCGGGAGCAATCGCCCCCGCGGGAGGCAGAAGCCACTCCAGCACATCGTGGAAATCACGAGCCCTCCTTTCTGTCAAATTTAACGATTCCAGAAAATTCCTTGCTTTCTCAACTGTGCGGAAAACCAGATCAACTGATCTCCTCAGTTGTTCATAAGGTCGCCAGCGCAAATAACGAGCGGCATCTTCATCGAGTTCCCGTTTTGGCTCGCGGATGGGATCCCAGTAACCCGCTCCCCCGATGGAAAGCCTGTGTTCCAAGAACTTGCTCACCAAACCCAATATCGCTGGTTCGCTCGCAACCAGAGGACGCAGAACCCCGAGCGCTGCGGGGGGCACCGCCACCCACACCTCCTGATGCCGGTCCCCGGACTTGAGAGTGCCCTTAAACAGCGCCCCGACCATCTCCGAAGGTGCGCCAGGCGGATTGGTAATTCCGATGCTTTGAACCTCCTCAACCTGCCAAAGAGCGCGAACGGTGGGCAGGAGTGAGAAACCTTCGCCTTCCAGCTTGCGCGCGACGTCCTGAACAGCCTTTTGCGCCTCTTCCAGGACCGAAGCGTCCCGCACGACAACCTCTGCGAGAACGCCCTCCGGCGTGACGAACGACTCCACCGTGTATAACTGCTCCGAAATGCCGCTTTGCTTGAGTTCCTCACGCAAAAGCTCGTCAATTCTGTTTTCAGTCGCCAGTGCCATACTCTTTACTCCTTATCGATCCGGTCCGCCAAGTCCTTATAAACCCCCTGGCCTAGCTTCAACGCTTCGGACGCCGCGTTCCGAAACCGCTCCGAGTCGCCGCCATAGTCACGGGCTATCGCGTCAAACTTGTAATCGGCAGTAATTCGCCACTCTCGAAGTCGCTTCACTCCTTCACTCAAGCCATCGTTTTTTACCTTCTCGCCTAAATCTTTCAGGAACTCGTCGTGGTTGCCGTATCCTTTGCCCAGTAGCGTACAGCCAAGGTGAAAAACCGAGTAATATGATCTCGACAGGGCATCGCGAAGTGCCTGCTCCGATAAATAGTGGTCCGCACTCTCTCGAAGTGCTTGCGCCATCGCCAGCCGGGAATCTCGGTCGGAATCAGTCACAGCTCTCAAATCGCCATCAAATCTCTGGAGCCGATGAGCGGGATTGAACCGCTGACCTCGTCCTTACCAAGGACGCGCTCTACCAACTGAGCTACATCGGCCCCTCAAAGGCAGTGACAAGTGACGAGTGACAAGCCAAGAAAGATTTCATGCCGAATCGCCGCGCGCTTGCATCGCATGATTGCTCGTCACTTATCACTTTCCACTAGCCACTGCTTTCTGGAGCGGGAGACGGGGATCGAACCCGCGACCAACAGCTTGGAAGGCTGTGACTCTACCACTGAGTTACTCCCGCCCTCAAATACAGTGCCGAGTGAAGAGTGCCGGGTGACAAGCAAATCCCACCACCGGGGATCGAAATCAAGGCGCGACCGGCGCTTGCTGAAAACTGCCCGCTGCATGGTTTTGCTCGTCACTTTTCACTCGCCACTATTCACTATTATTCTGGTGGACAGGGGAGGATTCGAACCTCCGTAGACCGCATGGGCCGGCAGATTTACAGTCTGCTGCTTTTGACCGCTCAGCCACCTGTCCACGCCATTGCCGGCTCGTCTGGAGCTGGCGAAGGGATTTGAACCCCCGACCCTCTGATTACAAATCAGATGCTCTACCAACTGAGCTACGCCAGCCGCCGCAAACTTCTAATTATAATAATGCGATTTTGAAAACGCAAGCGGCAAAAATTTGCGGGAGTGACGCAGTTTGAAGTTTTGTGACATTGTTCGCCACCGTCATCCCCGCGAAGGCGGGGATCCATGCTCCGGACAATCCCTTTTTCTGCACGAGTTCGGAATGCCACTGCGATATTCGGAGTGGCATTCCCGCTTTCGCGGGAATGACGATGAAGGAACAAATTGAGTCACTACCAAATTTGCGCTGCCAATCGGCCTCAGATCCATTCTCAATGGTGGGTTGCGGCAGATCAATGCTGCGTTCGCCCCTGACAAATATCCAAAGCGTGGGGCAGAAGGTCCAGGATACTTTCCAGCGATTGCCGGGCGCCACGCTCGCTGCCGGGAAGGTTCACAATCAGCTTGCCCTTGCGCACGCCGCATAGGACGCGGGAAAGCGCCGCCCGGCGGTTTTCCTTAACGCCCTCGGAGCGCATCAACTCCGCAAGCCCGATCACTTCCTTCTCAATCACCTGCCGCGTGGCTTCCGGCGTCACATCTCGCGGGCTCAGTCCGGTGCCGCCGCTCGTGAAAATGGCGTCGCAATCCTCTGCGTCGGTCCAGGCAAGCAATTGGTCGCGGATGGCAGCCAAATCATCGGGAAGGATATCCAGGGACGCCACCCACCAGCCCTTTTGCTCAAGAATTTCGCGGATGGCCGGGCCGGACGTGTCCTGCCGCGCGCCGCTGGCGCAGCCATCACTCAAGACCAGAATCCGGGCGCGAAGTTGGCTCATGGGCGCGACTTCAACCTCTTGGGTTGCGGATTGCGGCGATACAAGCCGCTCTTTCCGCCGCTCTTCTCATCGAGGGCCAAGCCGGTGATTTCAATCCCGTGGTCAATCGCCTTTGACATATCGTAGACCGTAAGCGCAGCAACGGCAGCGGCGGTGAGCGCCTCCATCTCAACGCCGGTCTGTCCTGTGCTCCGCACCACGGATTCAATCTTGACGCCCGCGCTGCAAAACCGCGCGCGCACGTCAATGTGGGTCAGAAAGAGCGGATGGCAAAGGGGGATCAACTCCGATGTCTTTTTGGCGGCGGCGATGCCGGCAATACGTGCGATCTCGAGCGGGTTTCCTTTGGCTGGATGGCGCCGGACGGCGCGGATCGTGGCAGAGCGCATCTTGACGAGGACGCTGGCGCGCGCCTCGCGAGCCGTTTCGAGTTTGGCGGAAACGTCTACCATCCGCATTTGCCCGGTTTGATCGTAGTGGGTCAGCTTTCGAGGCACGAAGAGCGCACCTTCCTCTGCTTTCGGGCTGGCGATTCAACAATACCGCAGCAGCCTGTAGGGGCGACCCTCGTGGTCGCCCCCGGCTGGCACAAAGCCCGCCCCTATAGCGCCAGTGCATGCAACTTAAGCGGGTTCCCTGGGCATCACGTCCACCCAATCGCCTGCGGCCAGCGCCGTCTGCCCAGGATGAAGCACCAGGAAGCAATTCGCCGCCGCCACGCCCATCAAGTCGCCCGATCCTTGCCATGCAACAAGCTCAACCGCGGGGTCGGAACCCTCGCGGCACAGTGATGGAAAGACCCGGGCCGGCATGAAAGCCGTCAGAGCGGCCTTGTGCTTCACAGCGCGCGCGAGCCGCGCCCGCAAGAACAGCCGTTCGGTGAATTCTCCGCCGCCCAGGACACGAATGACGGGCCGCGCGAAGAGGGAGCAAGTGACGTAGGTGGAGACGGGGTTGCCGGGCAGTCCGAAAAAAAGTTTGTTGTGAACGGCTCCGAACACCAGCGGCCGGCCCGGCCGGAGATCGACTCCGTCAAAGAAAAATTCCCCGCCCAGCTCCTTCAGGACGCCTTCAACCAAATCGTGTTTGCCCGCGGAAACACCGCCGCTGGTCAGGAGCATATCCGCTTCCAATCCCTCTTGAAGCAGCCTGCGAAGATGCTCAGGATCGTCTCGCGCAATGTCCAGCGCCACCGGCTTGCCCCCTGCCGAGGCGACTTCAGCCGCCAGAATTGTTGCATTGCTGTTGCGCACCTGGAACCATTCCGGCTTTCCGGAAATGGGGACCACTTCATCGCCGGTCGAAAGGATTGCCACAGTGGGTTGACGATAAACCCGGACTTTGGTCATGCCGATTGAAGCGAGAATGCCGATTTCACCCACTCCAATCAGCCGTCCCGCGGCAAGAACCGGACGGTTGGCGCGGGCTTCGCTCGCCTGCTGTACCACATTCTCCGATGGGCCCACGCTGCGCAGGATACGAACGCTCGATCCCACGGTTTCCGTGTGCTCCACCATCACCACGGCATCAGCGCCACGCGGCAGCGGCGCGCCCGTCATAATGGAGACGCACTGGCGGGGATGAACCTCCCCGGCAAAGAAGCTGCCGGCGCGAATCTCGCCGAGGACAGTAAGTTCAACAGGGACTGTTGCCACATCAGAGGAGCGAACCGCAAATCCATCCCGCATGGAACGGTTGAAGGGCGGGTAGTCCCGGTCGGCGCGAGCCTCCTCCGCCAGGATTCGGCCCAGGGCCTGGTCCAATGGCAAAGCCTCGATAGATAAAACCGGCTTGAATGCCGCGGCCTTTTCCCGGACGGCGGCCACGGCGTTTTCAAAGCTGAGAGTCATAATGGGCGCGCTGCCTGACCAATCTCAACGGTAAAGAGCAAGGCAAGCGTTGACCTTGAGGGCCTGCGAACCTGGCTGCATATGGATTCCCACTTCCGCGGGAATGACGGTACCCGTGGCCGCACTGCCGGCTGGGTCTCTGAACCTCCCAAGCCCAGCTCCTTCATGTTCCCGCATTACTTCACCCGGTGCGACGATCCTGATCCCATCAATTTCCAAGGCGCACCGTCAACGGAATATTCGGTCTTGTATGTAACGGTGGTGGGCGAAGTGAACACGTTGATGGTACGAATTCGCACGTGTTTTCTGGAGCCGGTAAACTCACTCAGATAGGTCCAGCGGTTCCCCTCAATGGTCAACTTGGGCGAGCGAACGTTGCCGCTGTTCCGTGACAACCCGAAGAAATGATAAGCGTGGTCCTTTTGGTTGTAGGTGTAAATGCTGAGGTCGTTCGACGCTCCTGCTGGACTGTGAGTCTTCTGGTCGCAAACCAGGAAGCCGTGGTTGGGCGACCAATTGCAGTTGGTTTCGCCGCCCGCATCTCCCGCCTTACCAAAGGGCGAATCCAGGATTTTGCCCTGGCCGGTCCACTGGCCCCAATAAGCGCTCAGGGCGCTGAGCGGTGATGCTGGAGTTGCCGTGCCGCCCACTGCGGCCAGTCCTGGAAGCGATAGCATCAAAGCAGCCAGGCCAGTAAGAAGCAGTGGTTTCTTCATCGCACCCTCCATATTGAATCGGTTCCATCACCGGGCGGCCAGCCACCGCGCCGCGAACCGGGAATCTTCCCGCCACACGGTCTGGGAGCGCTCAGGACCGGTAGACACCATTGCAATCTCCACACCCAGTTGGTCCGAAATGAATTGGAGATAGTCACGGGCCTTGGCGGGCAACCGTTCGAAATGGTGTAGGCCGAAGGTGGGTTGCTGCCATCCCGGCAGCATCTGGTAGCGTACCTTGACCCGCTCCAGCACTTCGATCTCCGCAGGAAATTCGCTGAGTGCTTTGCCGTCCAGCTCGTATTCAATGCCCACCGGAATCTCTGCAAGGTGGTCGAGGATGTCAAGCTTGGTGATGATGAGAGCGGTCAAGCCGTTCAATTGCGAGGTGTAGCGCGCCGCCGGCACGTCAAACCAGCCCGTGCGCCGGGGCCGGCCCGTGACTGCGCCGTATTCGCTGCCGCGCTCGCGCAACTGATCGCCCTCCGGCTCCATCGCTTCGGTAGGAAATGGGCCGCTGCCCACGCGCGTCGCATAGGCTTTGGAAACGCCGACCACTCCGCCGATTCGCGTCGGACCCACACCGGTTCCCGTGCAGGCCCCGCCCGCGGCGGCGCTCGACGACGTGACAAAGGGATAAGTTCCGTGGTCCAGGTCCAGCAGCGTCCCCTGCGCGCCCTCAAACAGCACGCGCCGGCCTTGATCCATCTGCCGGTTGAGCCAGGCGGAGACGTTCGAGAGGTAGGGGACGATCTGGCAACTGATATTCCAATATTCTTCAACTAACCTGCCAGTTTCCCCCGCAGTGCTAGTGGGCGAGGCGGCCTTGCCATCGCCAAGGATCTGGCGGTAGTGGGCCTCAAAGACTTCGTGATTGCGGAGGTCGCAAGCGCGCAGACCGCGGCGGCCCGCCTTATCTTCGTAAGTTGGCCCAATGCCTTTGGATGTGGTTCCGATCTTGGCAGCCCCGAGCGCCGCTTCGGCAGCCGCTTCGTGGGCGGGATGATGGGGAAGGATCAGGTGGGCACGGTCACTAATGAGCAGGCGGTCGCGGAAATCGGTACCGGCCTGGCCGATCGTTTCAAGCTCGCAGAGCAGCGCCTTGGGATCCAGCACCACGCCGTTGCCAATGACGGCGATTTTGCCGGGCCGCAAGATGCCGCTGGGAATGAGCTGCAGGATAAACTTCCGGCCGTCCACCACCACGGTGTGCCCGGCGTTGGCGCCACCCTGATAGCGTGCCACGATGTCAAAATGCTCGGCGAGGACATCCACCACTTTGCCCTTGCCCTCGTCTCCCCATTGCAGGCCGACGAGCACGCAGCCCTCCGGCTTCGTGGGATTCTGAGTTTGACTCATCATCCGCGCTCCTCTGTTCCGGGGCAGAAACCCCCGGTGAGGTCCCTCCGGCGATTAAGCACTGGGACACCCAGGCTATTCTGACATCACAGGTGGGAATTGAAAAGATTTGAAATTCATCGGGGAAGCGGCCGGCCTGACGACAAAGAAGAAGAGTCGCCGTTGGGCGCCAGCCGCAGGGCCGGACAAGGGCGCGCCGGGCTGGGCTGAAAAATCGCCGCTGCGCACCCCTACTTTAGACATGTTTTTCCACCATCTTTGCAATGTTATCTTTTGAAGTGGCGCCGACAATTTGCTCGCGAACTTGTCCGTCCTTGAAGAGCAGAAGGGTGGGAATGCCACGGATATTGTAACGGCCGGCGATCCCCTGATTGTCGTCTACGTTCACCTTAACGACCAACGCCTTTCCTGCAAACTGTTCGGCAACGGCCTCAACGGCTGGAGCGATCATCCGGCAGGGGGCGCACCACGGCGCCCAAAAATCCACCAGCACGGGCTGCGCTGATTTCAATACTTGATTGTCGAAATCCTGGTCCGTTACCTCGACCATATTGTTTCCTCGCTTTCTTGTTCCCCAATGGGAGTATTAGAACATTTGAACGCTGGTGGGGCGCCCGCGAACTAGCTGGACAGCGCCCCCGGCAAGCCCCAATACTGTTCACTTAAGGCAAGCCTCATGATCTTGATGTCAGAGGCGTCGCGTGACCCCTCACCCCGGCCCTCTCCCCGCAGGCGGGGAGAGGGGGAACCGCACAGCGGTGGGTGAGGGGCTCTGGTCCAACCGTGTGCGATATTCTCGACCGGACCTTCAGTGAACAGCATTGCGTCTAGCTCGGATCCTGCCGGCAAATGCCGCCGGGACGGCACCGCGACATCGTCCGCTCAATTGCCGGACGCTCCACACGATACCTCAACCGCTTGAACCCAGTGCATTGGATGCTCAGACAGCAGTTAAGGTTCGACCCCGTTCCTGAGCCAGCCTCTGATAGATTTTGGCATACTCCGCAGCAGACCGGGCCCACGAATAATCCTTGCTCATCCCTTCCTGGATCAATTGCCGCCACACGGCCGGGTCCTGGTAAGCCTTCAGGGCGCGCTCTAGAGTGGCCAGCAGCTCCGTGGGCGAATAATCCCGAAACTTGAAGCCGGTCCCTGCAGCACCGTCAAAGTCCTGAATGGTATCGTCCAGGCCGCCCGTGGCCCGCACCACGGGCACGGTTCCATATTTCAGGCTGTAAATCTGATTCAGGCCACAAGGCTCGTAGCGCGAAGGCATCAGGAAAATGTCAGCCCCGGCTTCGATCTGGTGAGCCAGCTCATTGTCATAAGCCACTCGCACCAGAAAGCGGCCGGGGAAGCGCTGGGCCAGCGACTGGAAAAGCGCCTCATATTTGGGTTCACCGGTTCCGAGCGCGACGATGTAAAGATCCATCGCCATCAACTGCTCGGCGATTTCCGCAATCAGGTCAAATCCCTTCTGCGTTGCGAAGCGGGAGACGATGCCGATCACAGGACGGTCGAGGCTCGGCTGCTTGGCACCCATCTTCTCAAGCAGCGCCTGCTTGCACACGGATTTTCCGGTCAAGTCCACCGGCGAATAGGTCTTTGCGATCAACGGGTCCGTCGCAGGGTCCCACGCCGCGTAGTCCACGCCGTTCAAGATGCCTTGCACCCGGTTCGCGCTCTTCTGCAACACACCTTCCAATCCGAAGCCCAATTCCTCCGTTCTGATCTCCTCGGCATATTTGCGGCTCACCGTAGTGATGAAGTCCGCGAAAACGATTCCGCCCTTCAGCAGATTCACTTGACCGAAGAACTCAAGCTGATCGGGATTAAAAATGGATTGTGGAATGCCGGTCCGGTCGAGCACCTGCGGAGGGAATATCCCCTGGAAACCCAGATTGTGGATGGTCAACATCACGGAAGCATTCTGCAGCCGCGGATCATCCCGGTATTTAGTTCGCAAGAAGATGGGAGCGAACGACGTTTGCCAGTCGTGACAATGGAGGATGTCCGCCGGACTGCCCGGCAGCTTCAGGAATTCCAACGTGGCCAGGCAGAAGGCGGCAAAACGCTCCGGATTGTCCGGGTAATTCTTGCCGTCCTTGGTTTGATAGAGGCCGTCCCGGTCAAAATATTCGGGCATCTCAACCAGGTAGGTGGTTACTCCCTGCGTCTTGCCTCCGTCCTGGATCGAAGCAGACTTCAAGTCCCTTCCCACCGGAAAGGTGACGTTTGAAGCCCCGGGCACGGGCCGGCCCGGCTGGGTCATGCGGTAGCGCGGAATGAAGACGTCCACTTGGTGGCCTTGCGCGGAAAGCGCCTGCGGCAGCGCACCCACCACGTCCGCCAAGCCCCCCGTCTTCGAGAAGGGCACGCACTCCGAAGCCATAAATACGACACGCACGCGAAGCAATCTCCCCGGCGCTTTTAGTTAACCGTCAACGACACATTCACGCTGCTGGTGAGCGACCCTGCCGTGCCAGAGACTTTCAGTGTATAGGTGCCGGGAGGTGTTCCCGCGGTTCCGCCACCGCCACTACCGGTGCTGTTGCTGCCACATGCCGAGGCCATCAGGATCCAGAGCATCACCGGGGCAAGAATCCACGCCGCGCGCCGGGTTTTCCTTTGGGCGAGGAGCGTGGTGAACATCAAGAGACCCAGAAGGCTCATCATCCAAACCCAACCATGACCCGAACCAGTGGCCGGCGGCAAAAGGTGAGAGAACGGCGGCGCCAAGCTGGCCGCTGTGGTTACCACCGTAACGGTTAGAGGCGTTGCGCTCCCATTGGAGTTGGGAGTGACGGAAGGGGGAGCAACCGTACAAGTGGAAGCCGCTGGCTGACCGCTGCAAGCAAGACTGACTGCCTGGTTAAAGCCGCCTTGAGGCGTTAATGAAAGCTGGTAAACGGCGTTCGCGCCCGGGGCGACCGTTTGGGTGGTGGTGGTGGCGGTGATCGCGAAGTCTGCGCCCGTGCCAGCCAGCGGAGCGGTCTGGGGGCTGCCCGGGGCATTATCCGCCACGCTGAGGGTTGCAGCCAGGTTCCCGCCCGTAGCGGGTTTGAAGGTGACGCTGATGGCGCAATTGGCATTCGTCGCCAGGGATGTGCCGCAGGTGTTTGACTCGCTGAAAACGGTAGGATTCGTCCCGATAACGCTAACGCCGGTGATGGTCAACGCCGAAGTACCGGTGTTGGTCAGAGTTACCGTTTGCGGGTTACTCGCAGTATTAATGGTCTGGCCGCCAAAATTCAGGCCGGTGGGAGGTGAAAGGGCCGCGCCCGGACCCGTTCCGGTGCCTGTCAACGGGACCGATTGTGGGCTGGCTGGAGCATTGTCCGTAACACTTAAGGACGCGGAGCGATCTCCGGCCGCCGCAGGCTTGAAGGTAACAGTGATCGTGCACTTGGCGTTGGGCAAAACCGAAGCGCAGCCATTGGTATAGTTGTCGCTGAAATCGCCGGGATTGGTTCCGGTGAACGAGACACCGGTAACCACCAAATTGATGTTGCCGTTGTTGGTGATGGTAACGGTCTGAGGCGTGCTGCTCTGTCCCGTAACCACATTTCCAAAACTCAAGCTGGCGGGGCTGAATACGACTCCAGCCGCGGAACCGTTACCCGTGAGGGGCACGGTTTGCGGGCTGCCCGGCGCGTTATCGGTAAGGGTGACGGCGCCGCTTTCCGGTCCAAGGCTGGTCGGAGAGAAAGTAACATTCATCACGCAATTCTGATTCGTTGTCAATTGGGTGTTGGCGGCACACGTGGTGCCGGCCGCCAGGGCAAAAGGCCCGCTGATGACCACACTGGTGAGAGTTATGGTTCCCGTTCCGGTATTGGTCAAGGTCACCGGCTGCGGGGCGCTGGTGGTGCCCGGAGCTTGACCCGCGAAATTGAGCGAGGTGGGCGAAATTGCAATGCTCACCTGGATGCCCGTCCCGGAAAGGCTGATGGTTTGCGGGCTGTTGGTGGCCGTGTCGGTGACCGTGAGCGAGGCGCTGAGCGGACCAATCACCAAAGGACCAAAAGTGACATTCGCGGTGCAGCTTGCCCCTGGTATGAGCGGAGAGGAACTCACACAATTGTCCGTTTCAGTGAAATCCGTGGGATTCGACCCGCCCAGAACCACGGATGAAATCGTTAGATTGGCGTTGCCGCTGTTGGTCAGAGTAACCGTCTGCGGCGAGCTCTTGGAGCCCACGTTCTGGTTGCCAAAGCTTACCGTGGTGGTGCTAAAGAGCGCAAAAGGCGTAGTGAGGCTTCCCAACTCGCTGAGGAAAGCATCACCCGGATTGCTCGTGCCGGTCGGTCCGCAAGTTCCCACGCATGCCCCCGTGGTCGGATTTTGCGTGGGAAATGGAATGGGGTTAACGGATTGAGTAAAGCCGGTCACATAGGCGGTGCCGCTGGAGTCCACCACAATTCCGTTTCCCTCGTCTTCGTTTCCGCCACCGAGATAGGTGGAGAACAAAAGTCCGGTCCCGGACGAGTCAAACGAAGTGACGGTGGCGTCCCGGCACGCGACGGGGGGCGTGCCGCAAGTACCGGGCGTGCCTTGGCCGAGTGAGCTGTATAAGGCATTCGCCGTGGTGGGGAAATTGCTGGAGTTGGAACTGCCGGCAACGTAGATGGTGTCATTGGGGCCAAGCGCAATGCCGGTGGCAAGGTCGTAGTTGTTGCCGCCCAGGTAAGTGGAGAAAATCAACCCGCTGCCATCCGGCTTGAATTTGGTTACAAAGGCGTCCTGCGAGCCTCCGCCGAAGGTTGCCTGATAGGGGTTCTGGACCGGGAAATTTGTCGTGGAAGTTGTAAAACCGGTGATGTAGGCGTCAAACACGGAATCGACAGTGATGCCGTTTCCTGCTTCTTCCCCCGTCCCGCCCATACGGGTGGAATAGACCAGAGCACTCGATCCGGTGGCCGTAGGATTGATCTTGGAGACGAAAGCATCGCCTTCGCACGTTTGGTTGGTGTCGAGGATGCACTGGGTCTGATACGCACCCGTGGTGGTGGGGAAATCCTTGGATTTGGTTTCGCCGGTCAGATAGACATTTCCGGCGCTATCAAAGGCCAGGGCTACCACGAAATCCTCGCCGCTTCCCCCCAGATAAGTGGAATAGACCAGGGCCGGACTCTTGGTGAAGTTGAGGATGGTAAAGAAGCCGTCGGAGTTTCCATTGTTGCAGTTGCCGTCCGTTCCGCACTTAGTCTGGAATGCCAGTGGTGTCGTCGGCAGGTTGGTGGAGACGGTCAGACCTCCAATGTAAACGTCATCCTTGCTATCCAGGGCAATGGCATTGGCCTCATCATCACCATTGCCGCCGAAATAGGTGGAATAGGCGAGAGATGCGCCGCCCGGCTTGAGTTGGCTTGCAAAGGCGTCCTGGCAAGCGCCGTTCGAATCCAGGGCGCATGTGCTTTGATAAGTCCCCAGGGTAACCGGGAAATCCTTGGAAGTCGCCTCACCGGTCACAAAGGCGTTTCCCGTTGCGTCAACGGCAATCCCATACCCGGTGTCATCCCCGCTGCCTCCCAAGTAGGTCGAGTAAACCAGGGTTGAAGTGGAGGGCGTGAGCTCCATGACAAAAACGTTGCCCAGGCACGTCCCTCCGCATCCGCCGGGTTGGATGCTACCGGGAACGTTTGGGAAATCAAGGGAAAGGGTGTTGCCGGTGACATAGGCATTGCCCGAGCTGTCGAGAGCGACGCTCTGGGCGCTATCGAGAAGGCTTCCGCCGATATAAGTGGAATAGGTCAGGACCGGATCGATCACCAGCGGCAGTCCCTTGTCATAGCTTCCAACCTGGAAACCGACCAGGGCCTGGCCGCGCCGGTTCGCCTTCTTCACGACGTAACTGGCCTTGACAAAGTTCTTGCGCAGGACGCCCGCGCCTTGCCGGGACACCTGATAGGCAACGGGTTTTGCAAAGCGCACCGTTCCGGCGGGAGTGGCCATCACCAGGTTCCCTTGCGAATCCACACCGAGTCCACTCCGGAGAGTTTCACTCGCCCTCCGTCCCGCGCCAGCCAGTCCGTCGATGGAAAGGCTGATGACTGCGGGGTTGGCGCCGGGCGAAACGTCGAAATCGTATTCCAGATGGCCCTGCGACCCGTAATAAACAAGGTTCACTCCCGGATAGATGGCGTTGTACGCCACCTTCGAATATTGGGGAATGCCCGTGTGCCAGTGGGCGGGGTTCTGGCCGATGAAGTAGTTGCTCTTTCCGGGAAGTTCACCAAGTCCCGTGGCCTGCGCGGCGGGGCTGGAGCCGGCAAGATCAAACCGTAAAACGTCAATTTTCGCGGCAGGAGCTTTTCGCCCCTGCTGATTCCCGGAGGCAGGCCGCTTCGAGTGCATCTTACGGGCTTGACTCAGCTCAAGCACAGCATTGTGGTCTGTCAAGAAGAGTGAGTAGCCGTCGCCCCTGGAAATGAACTTCACGCGGGGATCCGTCTGTCCCTGATTCGCCTCGAAGATCAGTGGTAAATGGAGGTAACTTTCAACCACATTCTGCCGAAGTTCCGGTTTAAGGGATGCCGCAGGACTGCTGGCGGACTTAGCGCTCGTTCGCTGCAAGGGAGGCCCCAACGGCGCGGATGAAAGCTTCACGGGTCTCCCCCAAGGCGTCAGAAGCATAAGAGCCAACAGAAGAGCTAATCCCAGCCAAGCGGAGCCTATACGAAGGCTATTACCCCTCACTTCCTCTTGCATTTACATGCCTCCTCAGGCGATAGCTAGACGGTAACTCAAAGGTAAACCTTGGTATCCTGAAATATCATGCAATCGGGCATCATGTCAACCGGTTCTTGGCTTGCTGTAGCGGTGGTCTCTGACCGCCGGAAGCTGTTGAAAAATAAAAGTCGGCGGTCAGAGACCGCCGCTACAGCCGCGAAACGGGTCCACCGCCGTTGGCCTTGTGCCAATACCCTTCAAGAGCCGATTCTCCCGGTCGCAGACGGGCGGTCCAGCGATGACTTCTTCCTCCGCTCGAGGCCGGGCTGGAAACAGCCCAAATCACAGCCCCGGCATGTCCGCCACTTTTGATCTTCGGCAGAAGGCTTCAAGGGCTTGACCCCGATTTCCACAAGAGTATACACCCACGGTGACCGGCATCGAGGCTTCCGGCGGTTCCTTAACTTATTAATAACTATAGACTTATCTCTATAGCGGCGGACGGAAGCGCCGCAACCAATTGATAATACACGATATAACTCTCGGTTCGGCGGATAGTGCTGCAAGCGGAGGGATTTCTCACGGCAGCGCGAGCGGCGATAACCCTTGCTGCAGTCGCTATGACTTCAAAAATCAGACGCTGTATACCAGGGGATAGTGACGCAATTTGTTCCTTCATCGTCATTCCCGCGAAAGCGGGAATCCACTCCGAATATCGCAGTGGCATTCCGAACTCGTGCCGAAAAAGGGATTGATGGATCCCCGCCTTCGCGGGGATGACGGTGGCGAACAATGTCACAAAACATCAAACTGAGTCACTACCTACCAGGGCGAGGAGTTGACAAGCGAACCCGTGAAAATACCGGGAAGGCTGGATCCATGCATCAGCGGATGCGAAGCCGGAGAGAATCTGCAAACACCTCAAATGGAGCCCAATAGTATGGCTTGTGAAAAGCGCTCTTGGACCCGATCATCGCTCGTTGCGCATCACGGAGCGCGGCGGCGGGGCTCGATCCGTGGCGAAGGCCCGCATACAGTCGGGCCATCAGTTGAGCTGTGGATTGATCATCCACTTCCCAAAGTCCGGCGATCACGTGACGGGCCCCGGCCCGCAGGAATGCCCAGGCAAAACCCACCAGTCCCTCGCCCGCATAGGCTCGCGCTCCGGCGCTTCGGCAGGCCGAAATGGTCACCAAATCAGCCCGAATCGGCAAGTGGTCCACCTCCCTTGCATAGAGTTTGTAGTTCTCCTGGTGCGGAGAAAGGATGATCGCGGAATCCAGCGGGTCTTCCCGATTGGAGGTGGCGTGCGCGGCAAAATGGATGAAGGAAAAACGCCGGGGACGCGCGGCCGCGTAAGCGCCGGGTTCGGCGGAAGCGTCCGTGAGCACTAACTTGCCGGCAGATGGAAATTGCTCCTGAATTTCCTCGATCTCATCTTTGGCGTTGAGAAGCCGCGGAAAGCGGTCCGGGTCCGCGCTCACCGGGTCGCCGATCAGCAAGAGCGATGGCCGCGGTGGCCTGGCAGGAGTAAGGTGTCCCGCCAAGGTGCTTAGAGAAGGCACAACTGAAATGGTGACGTCCTCAATCCAATAGTGCGGACTCGGCAACGGGACTGGAATGGTTCCAAAATTCAAGTCGTAGAGCGCGCCATCCGGGGCGATGGCCACGTTCGACCCCCGCGGAATCAAGGAGCGGGCCGGAGCCAGCAAGACCTCGTAAAGCTCATGGCCTGATGGACTGCCGCTCACAAGCGGATCGCCAAGATTATCGATGGAGCGCCGGTAAGCCTCCACTTGTCGCGTAATCTTCGCTTGAGCGGGCAACGTAAACCGAGTCAGGCCCGCAGGGGTAATCATCCATAAGAATGACCGTTGGGGGGCAATCCAATAAGAGAGGAAGATGGTGCGCGATCGGCGCGCCAGGGTTTCAAGCTGGGCAACTGTGACCGGAACGGGCGGGCGATCATTGCCCCGCAGCCTTTCGGAGAGCAGACGGGCGCGGCTACTCTCCGCCACCCGCAACGCTTCCGCGTTGTGCCCGTGGACGGCGAGGAAATCCACGTAATCCTGGTAGAAGCGGATCAGGCTGGAAAGATAGGTGAGCCGGTGCTCGTCATGGGTCAGCGCGGAGCGGGTGGAATTAACCAGCGCGAGCGTTTTCCGCCACTGCGCCTCGGCTTCTGCCGGACGCCCGGCCTTGACCAGTAATCGCGCCAGGCCGGCCCGCGCTTCGAGGATCATCTCAGGGTCGCGGATGCCAGACTGCGCTTTGGCCGCACCGAGGATGGACCGGTAGCGGCTCTGGGCTTCGTCATTGCTCTTTGTTGAAGCGGCAAGCCGCGCCGCGTTCAGAAGCGGGTAGAGGCGCTCCACCGGATTCTGCATCTGTTGTTGCAGCGCAAGAGCTTGGTTGTTGTAGTCCTCCGCTCTACGGAAATCACCCATATCCATCGAAGTGGTGGCGAGATCACAAAGCCAGTTGGCGATCCAAAATTTCTCCTGAGTCCGCCGCGCCATGTTCAAAGCACGATGGTAATAGACCAGCGCGTTCTGCAGGTCTCCGTTGTCGTAATAGCAGTCTCCAATCCGGCCGAGGCTTACCTGCTGATCCCGCCACAAGCCCGCGTCATGGGCGCGCCGTCCGGCTTGCTTGAACAGCCGGAGCGCTTTCTCGGTTCCGCCCAATTGCAGCTCGCAATATCCAAGGTTGTCGAGGGTCCTGGCAATCAGCCGGCGCGATGGAATTTTCTCAAAGAGGGGCAAGGCTTGCTGAAAGCGGTCAATGGCTTCGTCGTAGCGGGCGTTATTCATTCTGAGGAGCGCCAGGTCACCCAGGGCGCAAGCCTCAAAATAAGAATCTCCTTCCCGGCGCGCGCCTGCCAAGCCCTCAAGAAAAACTTCTTCAGCCGCCGGCGCATTTCCCAAGCGCAGAAGGCTGACGCCTTGCCGGAGTTGAATTTCAGTGATGAGGGATTGGGATCCTGCCTGCCGGGCAAAGCGCAAGGCTTGTTGATAAGAGATGAGGGACTTTGGAAAATCAGGAATCGAGGATTCTGCCCAGCCGCGGTCGAGCCTCTGCCGCGCCATCAGCTCATCAGCGCCTGCAATGGGGGGAATCTGTCCATCGATCAGGACTGAAGCGGCAGCCGGGTCACCCTCCACCAGCAGCACTTCTGCTTTAAGAAAGCGGAATTTCCAGTAATAGTCGCTGTTTCGCTCCTCCGGGGCGCGATTCAAACCCTGGTCCGCCAGCGCCAGGGCTTGGCGCGGTTCATCCTGCCGTTGGAGCAGCAGGGCTTTCTGATACACATCCCCCAGCGCCGCGCGTTCATGTCCAGTGCACGCAGCCATGCTCAGCGTCAGGAGCAGCAGACTGAGGCGGACACTCAGCTCTCGCTCTTCGCTTGCGCCCACTCCATTCACAACTCAATCATGGATAGCCTTGCCCGTTTCCGGACGTGTGCGCCGCCGTCACTTGTCCTTCCACCGGGCAACCCAGTTCAACGCGAAGCATCGTCAAACTTCGCTGATAAGGCTGGATCAGGAACTCTGCAAGATGAACCTTGCCAAAGTGAGGAACGAATAGGACATTCCCCTTGGATTCAACCCCGCGCGCCTGGGGGTGAACCTCCCTGACGAGTGAGCAGAGCAAGGCGCCACCTCGCGGAGGGATGGTGATCTCTTCCTGCCCTTGTAACAGTTCGCGCTGCCAATCCTTGTCAGATTCCAGGCGGCCGCAAACCCGGTCGTAGGTGTCGAGTTCGGTAAAAGCAGCAGTCTCCAAATGAACATCCACCGGATTACCCGCGATACGCAAATTCACAAAGTAGCTGCCGAGCGGAATAATGGAAGGCTGCCCACCGGCTTCCGGATGTTTCGAGGTAAGGTGAGCCACCACAAGGTCCGCCGTCACTTGGCCAAGGATATTGAGCTTTTCGACGGTGGCGGTTATCAGCGTATTGTACGCCTTGTCCTTGGCGCTATAGCTTCCGATTGCCTGAGTCTTGGCCAAGCGGAAGGAGACCATCTGTTTGTAGTTGAAATCCTCCACACGAGACGTGCAGTAACCCCCAGACTGGGGTAGGGCGCTGGCCGCCTGCACTTCGATGAGCTCGTTGAAGGGTAGCGTGATCTGACCCGACACTCCGGTGGAGAGGGCATGGTACAGGAATCGCTTTTCCACGAGTCCTCCTAGTTGTATTCAACAGCAAAGCGGTATCTGCCAACTTCGCCCGTACCGCCTGGCGAAGTGCGCACAATCAGAGTGTAATCGCCAGGCGGTGTGCGCGATGAATCCAGAAGCAAGTTTAACGTGTCGCTGGTTTCAGAACGGGGGACGGTGAGCGAAGCGCGGACCGGGCCCGAAGTTTCGCGGATTTGGCACAAGTAGGCCGGTGTGTTGCTGGGTGGAAGATCCACAAATAGGGTGTAGAATCTTGCGCCCCCCGGCACGTCGATCACCTGGACTGCGCCGCGCGAAGCGGAATGCAGGGCGAAGGCGGGGACGGGCTGCAGGGCGGTCGCCTGTACCAGCCGGGCCTTGAGCCCGGGGACGGTCACAAGTTCCAAATATCCGGCCATCACCAGGAGAGCCACGGCGGCAAGCGCCGGCGTCATGGCCTGCGGGACCAGCCATTTCCTCAGCCACTCCCACCGCGCTGGACTTGCCGGTCTCTCGCGGAGTTCTCCTTCTTTGAAAACGTCCCGCGCATTATCAGCCAGCATGGCCTCCGCCGTCAAGGCCTCCGCGCACTCCCGGCAAATGAAATAGTGCTCTTCAAAAGCTTCGAGCTCAGAACCCGCCATTTCGCCCAGCAGGAATCGCTCGACGGCCTGATTGCGAACCGCTTCTTCATGGTCCATGATTGCCCCCATTTAGTCCCCGTCCTGCGGGACCCATGGATTGCCCATCGAATTTTCCGTCCTGTCCGGCCTCATGGGACCACCGCCTCAACTTTTTGTAGCGCCGCCTTGAAGCGCAGCCGGGCGCGATAAACCAACACTCGCAAGTAGTCACGGCTCACACCCATCACTCGGCAGATTTCCTGCTTATTGGTCTCCTCCCAAAAGAGCATTTTCAGGATTTCCCGGTCCATCGCTGAAAGGCGGTCGAGAACCTTTTTGACGATTCGCTTGCGGTCCTCGCTGACTAAGGATCCCTCCAAGTCAACGCTGAGGTCCGCCGGCTCGCTGTGTTCTTCCGGCAGCGGTCCATACCGCGATTGGGCCCGGAACGCTTCCAAAAGCACATTGTTGCACACGGAGTTGACGAAGGCGCCCAGCCGCTCCGGATGTTCCAATCCACCCTTTTGCCGAAGAGTTTGCAGCACTCTCAAAAACGTTTCCTGGCGGATATCATCAATGCCTTGTGCAGACCGGAGGCGGTTGCGGAGTTTGAGCGTGAGGAGACTCCCGAAATAAGCAGTAAAGTGCGCTTCGACGGAAGAATCGCCTTCCGTGAGGCGGCGCAGGTAGTCCTCATCAAATGAATAGTTGTCCAAAGCTATTTGAGAGCTATCACAGTATAGACTTCGGGCCTTTGCGGTTGCAAGCACGCAGGTCCTTTTACGTTGCAGATGGTGGGATAGCGGTTTGTGGCTCCAGCCAGCAGGTGCGGCCGCCTCCTTGCGGGGACTGGACACTACAGCAACTGGGAAATCGGGGGTGTTCACCGCCGCACATGCACTCTGAACGTGAGAGTCCGGCACGCATCCTCCTTGCACCTTTCCTCAAACGGCTAAGTGCAGCATTTCGTATGTTCGCTCAAGTATTCCCGCAACCCCTCACCCGTCCCGCTACGCGGGCCACCCTCTCCCCGCTTGCGGGGAGAGGGGCTGAGGGGTTGCTCCAGACCGTTGCAAGAATGCGCCACCGTAATCGCGAATGGCCGTACTAAGACTAGAACCATCCTACAAGCGTTACTGCGCATGAAATAGGCTGGAGCAAGGGCCCATCGCACCGCAGCCAACTCAGTTATCGTCGTTGAATGCTCCATCGAAACCGTTCGATGTGCTGTCAAACTCGACGCTTGGCCGGCCTCTGCCCAGCTCCCGCAGGCGGCGGACGATGATCCCGATCGCTACCAGCATAACGGCGGCGAAGGGGTGATCCGCCGCCGGCGACAGACCCCTTTGAACCAGTGTGCCCGCAAACCAATTCGCCAGACCAACACAGTAAATTCGCAATCTTGCCACCTTCCCGGTCCCCCATTTCATCCATTCGAATGCCGAGCCGTTTGTACATTGGTTAGTGAAATTCGAGCCTGCAGCGTTTCATCCGGCTTCCCGAAGTTAGGTTTTTCCGCGGGCGGCGCCTACGTTGTTTCTTGATGTAGTCGCCCGGAACAGGTGTAGGCTGGGGCTGCCGGTGAGCTGAGCGGTAGCGCCGCAGCCGTCCGCGCGGCATCCTGAATCTGGAATCTTGAATTCCGACTCTGCGTCGCGGGTGGCGAATACATTGGTTTTTATGTATTCGCCAGGGGCAAGCTCACGGCGTCCTGTCCATCGCGGCTGGTGGTGGCGCATACATGAAAAGCAAAGCAATGCGCCACCCGCGAGGTTATTCTAGACTTTCACTGAGATGCCTACCTCAAAAAACGACGTAGGCGCCACCCGCGGCACTTCACTATGTAAGAATTTAACCGCCGCCTCCCGCCTGTCGCGCAAACCGGCACGTAACACCTCAAGCTGGGGGTCAAGACGCAACCGAGGCTTGAAATCTCGGAAAAGAACCTGCTCCATTACACAGCTGCACATCAAGATGTCCGTTAGAGCCCCAAGAAGAACGTCCTTCTTAACCTCCAAATAGTTAAAGGCCACAGACCGAGTCGATCCACTTACACTGCCGGTCACGCGGCTCGCCAAACTACCAACGGTCACGTGGGAGCCAGAATCCGAATATCGATTCCAATAGCGTCTAAGTTCTTTGAGACCGTACTTCGATGCATGACGGAGACTCTTTTCTCTAATGTCGTTGAACGTCCGCCTGAATGTTTTAAACCTTGCATCTGGGCGAGCGGCAACGAGACGGCGGGCCAGAACGGAGTCCTGGCGTATACATGATGCGAACGCCACCGATTCTACGCCCGCACGTAAAGAGCTCCAGGCATCCGGTAGGCAACGCGAGAACCCCAATTCCACAGCCGCGCGAACCCGCGAGTGTGCGCTATAGTAAAGAACGCCGCATATGAGATCGCTCCCTGATACGTGGGTCAGGTCGGAGAGCTCACGAAGCCACACTTCATCTAACGACTCAAAAGCTTCCCACACCGGAGGAAAGGCCTGCACAGTATTTTGGAAGCATTTACCCCGCTCTTGAAAAAATGTTTTAAGGGCCAAATGTGCGTCCACGCAACCAAGAATGTTTGTGCAACCACGACGTTCCTGCACGGCGGTCGACGCACACACGCCGTCGTTTGGCATCCGTGCGCTCGCGGGTAGCGCCTACATTGGTTTTTATGTATTCGCCAGGGGCAAGCTCACGGCGTCCTGTCCATCGCGGCTCCGCCGCGCTGCGCTACTTGCTTTTTTTACCAGTCGCATGGCCCGTCACGCCAAATACGAATGCCCGCTCAATGCCGGCCCGAGAAGGATTCTTGCCGCCGTGGCGCTGACGGCCAGGACTTCAGTAGTGGTAACGCGCCTGGAGGAAATCGATTCGATTCTCGCTGACCCGGTACACCAGCCGGTGCTCCTGCGTGATCCGTCTCGACCAGCAGCCTGATAGCGCGAACTTCAACGGTTCCGGCTTGCCAATGCCAGTGAACGGATCTCTCATCACCGCTTCAACAAGTTCCAGAACCCGAAGCGTCACCTTCCGGTCATTTTTCACCCAATCTCTCAGATCGTCCCGAAACTCCGGATGGAACACCGCCTCGCGCTCAGTGGGACGTGCCAAGCCCCATCTCCTGCCGCAGCTTGTCGACCGATTCCGGCTTGCCTTTGCGCCGAGTGGCCCGTTGGAGCGCTGCCAGCAGCCGTTCAGCATTCTTGGGGGATCGCAGCAAATGGGCTGTCTCCATCAGGCTTGTCAGCTCCTCCGCTGGAACCAGGGCCACGTCTTTGGAACCACGCCGCCGCACAATCACAACTTCCCGATCGTTGGCGACCTGGTCCAGGACCGTAGCCAACCGTTCCCGCAATCTCGTGTAGGTCGTCTCTACAGGCATCGCGTTCGCCTCCCATACTGAACGTACAGCATCCCTGTACATCCTGTCAAGCTGGCCCGATCCTGGCGACCCACCGATGCGGCCGGTCGTATCACGTTAGCGATTCTGGCTCGATCACGGCGCACCCGGAAGTCATCCGCAACAAGTCGCATAACGCCCCCGTGTTTCACAAAGTGTAAGTTTTGCGACGTGGCGCGGTGGCTCTGAAATCAAAAGGGGGAGTGTAGGGCAGAATTGTGGGAAGTTGGTAGGCTGCATTCCAAGCAGTGATTGCAGGGAGACGACTCGACGGCCTCCTGAGTTACAGCCGGAAGCAGATGCTTCGGCAACAGCAACGCACCGGAGGATACCTTCGCCGATGCGCTCAGCTCGCCGACGAGCCATGAATTGAGAACCTCGGAGCACCAGAAGGCAGGCACCAGGGCTTGCTCTCCTGCTCTCAACAAGTCCAGCACGCCCATTGCGGAGGGCGTTTGCTCATCGGGAAAACACCATGACAGGGTAACGGAGGCATCCTCGACAATCCAACTCACGGACGCGCCTCCTCGCGCAGTTGCTTGATCGTCATGGCGCCCAGGGAAAGTTTGTGCGTCTTGCCGAAGCTCTTGAGCCGCTCAATGGCCGCTTGCCGCTGTTCTTCGGCTGGCTCCGTCGCCGCAGTTTGCCGCGACTGCCAGACGGCTATCGCTACCGAAAGCACGTCTTTGGCCGAGCGGTATTGGCCGGAAAGGACGGCATCCTTGACGATACGCTCGATCCTGGGGGGAAGATGGACAGTCATCGGAACCTCCTTGCACTATACCTACGGTAGCGGAGAGTGCCGGGCCGGTCAAGCATTGGGTAGTGGCGCATACATGAAAAGCAAAGCAATGTATGCGCCACCCGCGCCTGTCCGGTTCGGAGGGAGGGGGAACCGAATTCATCGGTTCTCCCTCCCCCTATCAACAAGCACATGACGCCACTATTCGGGGCCGTTTTAATGGCCCACATAACACTTCCTCAGAGTTTTACAAGGAGGGAACACCGGTCCAATTTTCTTCGCCGAATTCTCCGCTCATCCCACCAACAAACCCATCAAATCAGGGAAGAAGTTTCACGGATTCCCGTCTAATCATTTTAAGACATTCTCACTTCCCCGGTTGGCTGGCTCTGTTGCAGACGCCGGGACATGCACGCCGGGATATAACCCGAACCAAGTCATGAGCCTTTCGGAGGGGATTGCCCTGGGATGATTGACCCAATAAGCGGAAGGCGCTGCTTCAGAACCAGTTTTTTACCGGTTGTTATTATCTTTTTGATGCCCTTTGCAGTGTCCGCACAAAGCCCAACCGGGTTGCTTCAGGGTGTAGTGCAAGATCCCAGCGGCGGGCGTATTGCTGCCGCAAGAATTGTGGTTCGCCTGGTAGGCTCGCCGGTGCAGCGTCCAGCGGCCAGTGACAGCCAGGGCAAATTCCGGATTGACGGTTTGTTGCCGGGAACCTATCGTGTGGCCGTCCGTGCCCAGGGGTTTGCTACGGCCCGGTCGAGCGTGCCAGTGACCGTCAGCTTCGCCCGTATGGTCACGGTGACGATGCAGCCGGCCAACGTGCGCCAGACGGTGACCGTCCAGGGGCAGGCTTCTTCCATTACCACTGAGCCCATGGACACCACCAGCGACGTTCACGGCGGCGTTGTTACGGCTCACGACCTGATGACCATTCCGCTGGCGAATCGCAGTTTCGCCAACATTGCTTATCTGGTGCCCGGTACGGAGCCGGTGGAACCATCTGACCCCACCAAAGCGCGCACCACGGCGGTGTCCTTTGGCGGCAGCTCGGGACTCAACGTCCAGCTCTCTGTGGATGGTGGTGATAACTCGGACGATTACATTGGTGGATTCCTCCAGAACTTTTCTGTAGATGCCATCCAGGAGTTCGCGGTGCGGACCTCCCAGGAGGATGCGGAGACCGGGCGCACCACCGGCGGCTCCGTAGTGATCAGCACCAAGCGCGGGACGGATCATTGGCATGGGGATTTGGCTTTTTACGACCGCGCCGCCGCGCTCAACGCGCGTTTTCCCATTGATAATCCCGCCCCCAACCCCAAGCAGCCATTTTCAAGACAGAATTATGTGGCCACGCTGGGGGGACCGGTCCGGAAAGACAAGCTTTGGTTTTTTTCATCTTTCGAAGCGGTTCATGAGAATGCCAGCATCGCCTACAGTCCCGCCAGTCTGATGCAGTTCAATGCGCTGGCGGCATTGGCCTTGCAAGGACTGATTGCGGGAGTCAGATCCATTCCAGTTCCGGACAATATTCCGGTGCCTTTTCACGACACCCTGGGAAGCATCCGGCTCGATGGGTCACAGTCCCCACACTCCCAGTGGTTTTTGCGGACATCCATAGACAACACCATCACCAACAACGATCTGGTGGAGCAAAGCGCCTTGCCGTCGACCGGCGCCACATCGTATTCCAACTATTTCAACGCGGTGCTGAGCAACCAACACACTTTTGGTCCAACTTGGTTCGCATCATTCACCTTTGACGCCAGCCTTTTGCACCACACGGAACAGCGCAACCAAAACCTGGGTTTTGCGCTGGCTTTCCCGTTCAGTTCCACGGCCAGCACCATCTCCGGATTTGAAACCTTTGGTGATAATCAATTCGTGACGCCCATCACCGCCTTTCCTGTTCTGCGCAACCAGGAAAAATACCAGTTCCGCGTCGACGCGAGCCATGTGGCGGGAAATCATGCGCCGCGCTTCGGCATTGACTTCATTCATGAGCCGGTGCTGAGCGGGGCGCTTGCCGCGACGGCGGAAAACCTCACCGTCTTTCCGCTGGACCCCACCCATTACCTGGCCAATCCGAATCAGTTTTCGGCCGATCTCGTCTGTGGTCCAATGGCCACGCCGGGCGCGACCTGCACGCGGACTCCCGCCAGTGACGGCAGTTTCTCGCAGGATGTCCAGCGGTTGGGAGCGTATGCGGAGGATTCCTGGCGGGCCATGCCCGGCCTCACCATCAACTATGGGCTGCGCTACGATACCACCTTCGGGCTCTTCACTTCCTCGGGCCGGTCACAATTGGATAACCCCGCCTTGCAGACGCTCAAAGCCCTCGATATTCCGCTGGTCAGCGGCACGCCTCACGATTATCGCGGCGCTCTCGCGCCGCGGCTCGGCATGGCGTATGCGCTAGGACAGTCCCGGAACACGGTGCTTCGAGCTGGCTTTGGCCTCTATTACAACGACCTGGCGCAAAACGGCTGGGTGACCGCGTTTCAGGCCGTCAATACGCCTGCAGGGTCGTGCATTCAACCGGGCGATCCGGGATGCTTGCCGGGAGCGGCGGCGGGCGGCGCAGGCGCCATCATTGATCCCAATTACAAGACTCCTTACGCCATTCACGCCAGCGCCGGCGTGGAACATGCATTCAACTCACAATGGATGATGAGCGCCGATTGGACCCACGAGGAAGGCGTTCACGCTTACCGGCGTTACCAATATCAGGCGGGCTATACTCTGTTTTCTCCTCTCTTCCCGCGGAACCTGGCGGACCAGATGAACAATGTTCCCAACATCAGTGTCTTCCGGTCCGACAACCGCTCGAGTTATGACGCCGCGTCCGTCCACTTGCAAGGGAACGTCTCGCGCCGCTTCAACTTGATTGCCAACTATACGCTGGCCAGCGCCAAGACCTGGGGTTGTGTGCTTGGCGAGCTCTTCGACTACGTCAACGGCGTATGCAACCCCTTGCAGGCTTTTGCACCGGGCGACTACGGTCCATCGGGCGAGGACGTCCTCAACCGCTTCGTTCTGGCGGGAACCTTCTACGCTCCGGCAGGCTTCCAATTGACCATGCTCGGCCAAGCCGAAAGCGCGAGGCCCATTACTTTGACGACACCGGTGGACGTGAACGGCCTGGGCGATACGCTCGACGATCGCGCCGTGATCAACGGAGTCCAAACCGCCCTCGACCAGTTTCGGGGAACTCCGTACATCCAAATCGACATGCGCGTCAGCCGGCCATTCAATCTCCACGAGCATTGGTCGGTGATGCCCTTCATTGAATTCTTCAACCTGCTGAACCGTAACAACCCCGGGGCGAACTACGTCACGAACATTGCGGCTTTGCCCACGCCGGTCAACAACCTGTTCAACGCCACGGCGTTTTGCTTGAATGTGGCATGCACCCAAACTTCGCCGGTCACCAATCCGAAGCAACTGCTGGTGCCGGCAGGCGCATTGGGAGATTTCTTTGGTCCAGGGACGACGGTGGGCATCCCCTTTGCCGCCCAGCTCGGTGTGCGTGTGACGTTCTAATCTGGCGGAGGGCTTCGCCATGATCTCGCAACGGCGACCCTTGGGAAAGCGGCGCTACAGGCAACTGCATCTCTACTCCAATCGAACATTGCCTTGACAAGATAAGCCCCTCACAGTTACTTCTAAAAGGGACCCATTTTACTGGGAGGTCGTCTAACGGTAGGACTGCAGACTCTGGATCTGCGTATCGGGGTTCGAATCCCTGCCTCCCAGCCAACGTTTCAGGATCGGTTGAACCAAAGATCAGACTAATCCCAGCCAACGAGTCTGTTTAACCCGTGCCCTGACGGTCTTCGAGTAAAACATCGTGAATAATCCGGGTTAAGACCAATACTGTTCAGTTAAGGTGGGTCTCACGATCTTGATGTCAGAGGCGTCGTCTGACCCCTCACCCCGGCCCTCTCCCCGCAGGCGGGGAGAGGGGGAACCGCGCAGCGGTGGGTGAGGGGCTCTGGTTCACCAGTGTGCATGATTCTCGAACGGACCTTAAGTGAACAGTATTGGGGTTAAGACTTTCCGCTGTATCTGCGTGTCCTCACCCCCACGTTTGTTATCAATCCCTGCGGTAGTCTCGACATTGCTTCCATAGGGTCTCCGGCCGTCGTGAAACGGCAAGCCCATAATAGCGGCGGCGGCAGTTCATGCACCGGAAGGGAGTCAGTTGAATGAGGGACAGTACGTGTTTCTCCAGCAGATTCCTCTTCTGGGATGCGCGTACGAGGCGGCTCGTGCAGTAACGGCAGCGCCGGGTGCTGGCCTTTAAGATTTCTTCTGCTGAATCGTGCGGAGGAATACCGGTGGACGCGGCGCGCGGACTTGCGAGGACAGGTTCCACGGCCTGCGATCCCAACGGCCTGTCCCTCATATATTCGGTTCGGACCAGGTCCCGTTGTGGGTGAAAGAATATGGGAACGGTCAGTCCAAAGACACCGATTCCGAGCAACGCAAGGACAATGGGCCTGGCAAAGGACGGTGCGACGTCTGATGGAGGTGGTGTCTGTAGGTTTATGCCTTGAGGTGATGGCGGGCCCGGATCGAGCTCTTGCGCGGGACTTGGAAATTGACCGTTGGTTAGGGAGCGGAGCTTAAGCGGCTGGACGGCCGAAGAAATCCAAAATAGTTGCATCGCCGCGGCAGTTCCGCTGGCGAATGTTGGAAATGGTGAAAATGGGATAGAGCTGTTGTCCGAATCGAGCGGGTTCTGGCTACAGTCGTCAAGCGGGTTGACCGCCGGGGAACGGCCTGAAGCTGAAATGGGCCCGGAAATGAGCACGGGCGGCGCAGGGCAGATATTCATGGGATCTGCAACTGCGGCGGAACCGGCGACGAGAATCGCAAATAGAGTAGTCCAAAAGCCTTTCATTGGAGCCTCTCTTCATTGGATTCCCCTCCTGTATTCATCACTCAACAATAATTATATCATTAACTCGTCAAAAGAGCAATGGGCTAACGCGGATTATTCACGAACTTCCGGTAGGGGACCGTCAGGGCACGGTTTTAACCGTGCCCTGACGGTCCTCGAGTAAAACTTCCTGAATAATCCGGTTAACGCCCTTGACGGCGGTACAGTTTGCCGTAGCGGCACTGCCCTCAGCGCCGAAACTCGATAGGACCCATGGCGGCGGAGCGGATCTCAGGACGCCAAAACTAAGGTTTGCCGCAGGAACGGTGCTTATGGCATCCTTCCCAATTGCCTTTTGCTGAGCTTTCCTGTTCATCATTTCTGATTTGCTGCCAGACGCTATTGGGCTGATTGCGGGAGCCAGCGGCTCAGCCCCGGCAGCATCCCTGTCTCACGGAGCGCTGTTGCTCAACCGGCTGTTCAAGCTCGATGAAAACCGAACCACGGTGCGGCGGGAGGTGTTGGGTGGCCTGACCACGTTCATGACAATGGCCTACATCATCGTGGTCAATCCGCAGATTCTCTCCGAGGCTGGAATGCCGGTGCAGGGAGTTCTTTTTGCCACCTGCGTCTCCGCGGCCGTGGCCACGCTGGTGATGGGACTGTGGGCGAACTATCCGATTGCGCTTGCGCCCGGCATGTCCCTGAACGCCTATTTCACCTATTCGATCGTTCTCGGCAGGGGCGTACCGTGGCAAACGGCGCTGGGCGTGGTATTCCTTTCGGGGGTTCTCTTCCTGCTGCTCACGTTGACGCGGGTGCGCGAGCAGATTGTGAACGGCATTCCGGATTGCCTGAAGCACAGCACCGCGGCGGGGATCGGGCTTTTTATCGCCTTCGTGGGGCTGAAGAACGCCAAGCTGGTGGTGGCGGCGAAGTCCACGTTCGTGGGCTTGGGCAGCTTCGCCGACCCCCAGGTGCAGATCGCCACCTTCGGACTGCTGCTGACGGCGGTACTCATGGCGCGGAAAGTCAAAGGTGCCATTCTGCTTGGCATTTTTGCGACAATGGTTGCAGGAATTCTTCGGGGTCTCGGCCAGTGGCCGAAAAGCCTCATTTCTTTGCCCCATCCCTCGGGCACTTTGCTGAAACTGAATCTGACCGGCGCCTTGCATCTCGGACTGGCGGAGATTATTTTTGCCTTCTTCTTTGTGGACCTGTTTGACAATGTGGGGACGCTGGTGGGCGTTTGCGAACAGGGCGGCTTCATGCAGGATGGCAATTTGCCCCGCGCCAGCCGCGCTCTGCTGGCCGACGCCGTGGGGACCATCTTCGGTTCGCTGACGGGAACTTCCACCGTCACCAGTTACATTGAAAGCGCCACGGGGGTGGCGGCTGGGGCGCGAACCGGGCTCGGCAACCTGGTGATTGCGGGATTATTTCTGGCGGCGCTGTTCTTTTCGCCGCTGGTCAGCGCCATTCCCGGTTATGCCACGGCGCCGGTGCTGGTTCTGGTGGGTGCGCTGATGTGCCAATCCGTGGCCCACGTGCGCTGGACCGAATTCAGCGAAGCCTTCCCGGCGTTCATCACCTTGCTGGCAACACCTTTGACCTTCAGCGTAGCGACGGGATTGAGCCTGGGTCTGATCGCCTATACGCTGATGAAGCTCGGCTCCGGAAAGCGCCGCGAGATCAGTGTTCTGATCTGGGTTTTGACGCTTCTGTTTTTGCTGCGGTATGCGTACTTGGCTGTGCAGTGAACACTGACGATTCCTGCTGGGATCGCGAATGACGATTGCCTTGTTTCAAACGCGACGTGGGAAAATCCAGGCTGAAACGCTCAGGGCAGTATCACCCTTTGCCCGGTATTGGCGCAGGGCGGGCGGCTGAGGGGTGGGCCTCTTCCTGCGATTCCGAAAGTATTTTCTGGAGCGTTGCTGCCACATTCGCTGGGTGGAAGCCATATGGACCGGCCTCCGACTTATAGGCGATCTTGCCGTTACGGTCGATGACGTAGAGGCGGTCGGGCCATCCGGTGTAGGCGCGCTCGGTGGAATTTTGAGAGTCGTCCACAATGGCGGGGAACTTGATTCCTAGCTTGGTCAGGCAAGTCTCGGCGGCGGCGCAGCGTTCATTGAGGTTCTTGCTGCTGGGCAGAAAAATGTGAGCTTTGATGTTGTCCTCGTCCTGCCAGGCATCGATGGGATGCGCCTCCTCGATATAGACCACGTAGAAGGCCACGCGATCACGATACTGTTCGTAAAGTTTGTTGAGCGCGGGAACCTCCCGGCGAAAGGGCGGTCAAGTGTAGCTGCCGAAAACCAGCACCACGGGCCGCTTGCCGCGAAACGATGTGAGTTGGACCAAGGACTTTTTGTCCTCGGTGGGCAGCGTGAAGGCCGGTGCGGCATCGCTCACTTGCAGCGGTCCATCGCGGGCAAATAGCCAAAGGGGCTTGAATGGAATTACCGCGAAAGCGAATCCCGGCACGTGCCGCATGATGCGTCCGAAGCGCTCCGGAGGCTGCTTCATCACGGCCACCGTCGCGCCCAGCAGAACGATATAGGCGGGGATGGCAATCAGTATGATCTGGGCAAGTCTGCGCATCACGAATAACTCGAACGCCTCATCGTAAAAGCGCCAGGGCAGAATTGAAAATATGAAACCGAACTCTGAAGTGGTAGAACTGATTCACGCCGCATATCCCCTGTGGGGTCGAGGCCTCTGAGTGGGAGAGGGAAACGAGACATCGTAGCCGCTCCGGTTTCGAACGGTCAGATTGCCGGGCTATCCACGCTCCGGCAAAGCATGTCATCTCAGGATTTCCGAGAGAAGCAATGAGAATCCGCTCATTAATTCAGGTTCCTCGAACCTGTCGCCGGCCTTGGCGCTGCGAACTTCGGGTTCTAGTTTGCCCGGGACATAACGGTAGGCAAGCTGAGTATTCGGGTACAAGAGCCACAATGCTTTTGCTCCGGCCTCGAGGTATTGCGATACTTTCAATAGGAGGTCAGCGGCGCGGTCGTTTTTCGAAACAATTTCAACCGCGAGATCCGGGGCCACGGGCAGCGGGACTTGATCAAGGTTCACGCCCTCCAGGTGCTCGGCCCGGATAAAGGCCACGTCAGGTCTGCGCACAACTTCGCCCGCCAGCTTCAAATCGGTTTCACTGGTAACGCCACCGAGCTTCCGGCTAAAGACGAACTGCCGCAACGCAGCATTTAATTGGTCACGGAGTTCATTGTGGAGGTAACTCGAAGAAGGTGTCACAATCAGCTCCCCTTCGCTTAATTCGTATCGCACCCCTTCGGGCTCCTGCAGGGCGGCATATTCCTCAACAGTAAGCAGAGTCTTGGTTGCCATGGGTTACTCCTCTTTACTTAAGTTTATCACGCGACGGCACATTTTTCAGTTTCCCGGCGTGAATGCGCGAATCGCACCCGGTAGTTGCTGGTGCGGCGGTCCTCGACTGCGTCGGGGTAAACTTCGCCCGCCGCTACAGCAGCCATGTTTCGCAAGTGCCGAGCAGCGGTTGTACTTGCCCAGCGTTGAGGTAACAAGCTACAATCATCCCGTTTCAGCGGCTCCCGAAGCCTGCTTTGGTGCTTCTGCCTATGCCTGAACCCAATGGTAAAGCCGGTGAACACCTCGCCAATGAGCGGACTTTCCTGGCTTGGATCCGCACCAGCATCAGCATCATCGTCTTTGGCTTCGTGGTTGCCAAGTTTGGCATCACTTTGCGGCAATTTCTCCGCCTCCAGAATGAGCCGGGACACAACAGCACCCTTTCGCTGGCGATCGGAATAGGCTTCATGGTCATGGGTGTTTTCATGGCCTTGGTGGCCATGATCCGCTATCGCTTCACCCTGCGGCGCCTCGAAACCAACCAGTTCCAGCCGGCGCGCGGGATCATTGTGTTTCTGGGCCTGCTCACTGCGCTGTTCGGTCTGATTCTGGCCGCCTACCTGGTGTTCACCGCACATTCCTTCTGAAGTATCGCCGGGGGCGCATCCACCGCTTGCGACCACAAGGGCCGCCCCTACGGGATTTCAAAGGCCAAGCCTTTGGCTGGGTGACATGACCCCGTGGCCGCTGCCCCATCAGTGCGAGATTAGAAGCGCAATGGCCAAGGGGAGAAACAACAGGACTGCAAAAAGCAACCAGGCGGCGGGATGGCCGAAATTTAAGGTGTGGCCCACGCTCTCAATTTTCTCTACGAAAATCGAAGGGTCTTCGCGGTTGACATAGTACATTCCGGCCTTCCAATGGCTGTGATTTTGCCGGTCAATTTCCAATCGGGTTTGAGGTGAAGCGGCTGGCCGCGACTTGTTGGCCAGGGATGCTTTCTTCAGGTTGTTCCTTCGGCGCTGCATCCGAGCCGTTTGCAGGACGACAACGAGAGCGAAGATCAGGGTGAGGAACACGATCAATGGAATATTCGGTTGCTCATCAGGGTTCGCCCTTAGCGGGAGCATGGCGGTCCAGCCGAAACTTGCCTATTGGCATATCTGCGGCGTCGCGTTTACGTCCGGGCCGTGCCCAAAACGGCCTTCCAGGGATTTTTCCGGCAACATCATGGCATTGATCTCCGTGGCGTCAGGATGGATTGGGGTCGAGGGCAGAGGACGGGCACGCGACGGTCAAATTCAGGCGAAATGAATCCCAATCAGAAAACGTCCGATGAAGAAGTCAACGAGAATGATTAGGACGGAGGCAACAACCACGGCTTGGGTGGTGGAGCGCCCCACTCCCTGCGTTCCGCCTTCCGTGTGCAAGCCGAAATAGCAGCCCACCAGGGCGATGATGGCGCCGAAGAAAAAGGGTTTGACGAGACCCTGGGCAACGTCGTGGAAAGTGAGGGATTGGTACGCCATCGTCCAATATTCCGCCGTCGTCAGCTTGGCGACGCTGAAACTGACGAGATAGCCGCCGACCATGCCGATGAAGTCCGAGAGAATGGTGAGCAGGGGGAGCATGGTGAGGGTGGCGTAAAGCCTCGGGGTGACAAGTTTGCGCGAGGGATCGGCGCCGAGCGCCCGCAGGGCGTCAATCTGCTCGCTGACCAGCATGGAACCGATTTCCGAGGCGATGCCGGAGCTGTTGCGGCCGGCGACGACGATCGCCGTGAACACCGGACCCAGTTCGCGCACCAGGGAAACAGCGACGGCTTCACCCATCAGGGACACTTCGCCAAAGTTTTGCAGGGTGCGATAGGTCTGAAGCGCCAGGATGGCGCCGGTGAAAAAGCCGGTGAGCAACACAATTGAGAGCGAACCGACGCCAATAGCGTCCATCTGGGCGACGGTGTCCGTATAGTAGCGCGGCGCGGAAAAGGCATTGAGGAAAGCGTTGGCTGTGAGCTGGGTGAAGTCTTGGAGCGCCAGAACCTTGCGCTTGAAGTAGGTTTCTATCAATGCTTTCTCCAGGAGTTCACGACGGATTCATCAAAGGACTGACCTTGAAATCTATCCGGCGCTCGCATCGAAGTCAAGCAGAACTGAGTCACTACCGCGCCGGAGAGATTTTCTTGGAGTCTGGCCAAGATGTGTATAGGATATTTCCATGATGGCTGCCGGCAAGTTCAAGATTGGGTTGATTCAGATGGAGATGGTTGAGGACTGCGGGCAAAATCTCTCTCACGCCATCGATCGGATTCAGCGGGCGGCTGCGGCAGGCGCCGGAATCATCTGCCTGCCGGAACTCTTTCGTTCGCCCTACCTTTGCCAGCGCCAGGACCCCTCCCTGTTCGATCTGGCGGAGCCGATTCCGGGGCCTACCACCGAAGCATTGGGTGAAATTGCGCTCAAGACGAAGACGACCCTGATCGCGCCAATTTTTGAAAAACGCGCGCCGGGCGTTTATCACAACAGTTCAGCCATCTTAAGTCCCGAAGGGAAAGTGGCGGGAATTTACCGGAAAATGCACATTCCCGATGACCCCGCCTACTATGAAAAATACTATTTTACGCCGGGCGATCTGGGATTTCCGGCGTTCGACACTCCGGCGGGAAAGATTTCCGTACTAATTTGTTGGGACCAGTGGTTCCCGGAGGGAGCGCGACTGGCGGCTTTGCGAGGTGGACAAGTGATCTTCTATCCGACGGCGATCGGCTGGCATCCCGCAGAAAAGGAAAAGTACGGAAGAGATCAACGCGAAGCCTGGCGGACCATGCAGCGATCCCACGCCATTGCCAACGGTGTTTACGTCGCCGCGGTGAACCGGACGGGCCACGAGAGGCCCTCGGCGGACACCGCCGGGATAGAATTCTGGGGTTCTTCCTTCGTTTGTGATCCCTTTGGGGTGGTGCTGGCGGAGGCTGCGGCGGACCGCGAAGAAAATCTGATTGTGGAGGTCGATCCCGCCCGCATTGAAGAGGTTCGCCGCCACTGGCCTTTTCTGCGTGACCGCAGAATTGATGCGTACACCGGCATTGACCAGCGATATCTAGGTGGCGAGCCACGTTCTTAGACTGGATTGTTCAAGAAACCCCCAATATGGGTGGTGGCATCATTTGCTTGCTGTAGCGGCGGTCTCTGACCGCCGACTTTTATTTTTCAACAGCTTCCGGCGGTCAGAGACCGCCGCTACAGCAAACTGCGCCACTACCCAAATATGACCTCTGGAATAATCCGGGATAGGCGAGGTCTTGGCCAAAGAGCCGCAACGGACTTGAGGTCATCGGAGAGTGAACTCATGCGAGTTCTGGTGACGGGCGGTGCAGGATATATTGGCAGCCATACGGCGAAGGCGCTGGCCCGGACCGGGCATGATGTCCTGGTGCTTGACGACTTGAGCGGTGGCCACCGGTGGGCCGTTAAATGGGGAAAATTATTGGAGGGTGACGTTCTGAATGCGGACTTTCTGCGCCAATGCTTCCGGCACAATCAGATTGATGCCGTCATCCATTTTGCGGGAGTGATTCAAGTGGGTGAATCCGTGAAGAATCCCAGCAAATATTTCCGCATCAACACGGAGGGGACCCTGCGGTTGCTGGACGCCATGCAGGAAGAGGACGTGAAGCCCATTGTGTTTTCATCTTCCGCGGCAATCTATGGAACGCCGCTCCAAGTGCCGATCCCGGAGGATCATCCGGCCAATCCGGTGAGCCCATATGGTGAATCGAAGCTTGCGGTGGAGCGGATTTTGCACTGGTATGGGAACGCCTACGGCATCCGCTGGGCGGCGCTGCGCTACTTCAACGCTTCCGGGGCGGATCTCGATGGCGAATTGGGCGAGGGACATGATCCTGAGAGCCACCTGATTCCGCTGGTGATCAAAGCCGCTCTCGGCCAGATTCCACAGGTAGAGATTTACGGCACGGACTATCCTACGCCGGATGGTACGGCAATCCGCGACTACATTCATGTGGGGGACCTGGCGGAGGCTCACGTGCGCGCTTTGCACTACCTGGTGGACGGCGGGGAGAGCACCGCGCTGAATCTGGGCACGGGAGAAGGCCATTCGGTCCGCACAGTGATCGACGCGGTGAATCGCTGCGCGGCCAAAACCAGTGATGGCGCACGGCCTGTTTCTTTTCGCGAAGCGCCGCGCCGGGCCGGTGATCCGGCCTCATTGGTGGCTGATCCTTCGCGGGCCAAGAAAGTATTGCACTGGACACCGGAACACTCGGGGCTGGAGCAGATTGTAGGCAGCGCCTGGGCCTGGCACCGGTCGAGAGCCGGCGATTGAACCCAATGGAGGTGTTCTGAGTACCACCATCCGCAATTACGGTGACATATTCTTGCAACGTTCTTCAACAACCCCTCTCCCCGCTTGCGGGGAGAGGGGGCGCGCAGCGCCGGGTGAGGGGGTGCGAGAATCCGTGAACGAACTTACGAAACGCTGCAATAAGGCTCTGGGGCAGGACATCTTGATCGTTTGCAATTTAATGGAAATTTGGCGGGAGGTTGTGTGGAAGAGCTGAAAAAACTTATTCGTGAGATTCCGGACTTTCCCAAGCCGGGAATCTTATTTTATGACATTACCACTCTTTTGAAAGATCCCGTCGGCCTGCACCGGGCCGTGGATGCTCTTGCCAACCACTACGTGGGCCGTTCCATTGACAGCGTGGTTGGGATCGAAGCCAGGGGATTCATCTTTGCACCGATGGTGGCCTACCGGCTCAATGTCGGCTTCGTGCCGGTAAGAAAACCGGGGAAGCTGCCCGCAGCCGTTGAAACCGCCACTTACAAACTGGAGTACGGAAAGGATGGGCTGGAGGTCCACCGTGATGCCATCGCTCCGGGGCAGCAAGTGCTCATCATTGATGATCTGCTGGCAACCGGAGGAACCGCGTCTGCGGTGGCAGGCATGGTGGAACGGCTGGGCGGAAAGGTGGCGGGACTTGGATTCCTGATTGAATTAGACTTTCTGAAGGGCAGGGAACGCTTGCCCGGCTACGATGTGCATACCGTTCTGCGGTATGACAAGTGATTCGGATTCTCGGTGGTGTCTCAGTTTGAATTTTTGTGACATGGTTCGCCACCGTCATACCCGCGAAGGCGGGGATCCATGCTCCGGACAACCCTTTTATCTGCACGAGTTCGGAATGCCACTGCGATATTCGGAGTGGCATTCCCGCTTTCGCGGGAATGACGATGAAGGAAAAAATTGAGACACTACCGGATTCTCGCCATTGTCGGGCGGTGGCCTTCAGGAATTTTTCCTTGAGTGGACTCCCGCCTCCGCATGGGCGTAGACAAACCTTCGCCAGAGTGATGACGAGTGCCGGAGGTGGCCCATGCACGCAGGACCTGGCACGGATCCCCGCCAAAGATCGCGGCATTCCACAAACTAACGAATGCGTGTTGAGCGGAGGGGCGGCTTTACGCGGCCTCTTTTTTGTCCACTGACCCTTGGGCCTGGCCCATGCTCTTGTTAAGCCCGTTGCGAATTTTTAGAAGCTGCCAAAATATCATCAAACCTTCCACAAACAGAGCCCATAACAAAGCAATCTGAGTATTCATCGGGCTTCATCCTCCTTGTTTAGATCAATTGTTAACGCTATAAATAACATACTTATTATCAATATACAAGTATATATCGACGCTTTCTCTACAATGGGTGGTCTTCCAGCCATTTGAGGATAATTCCCTGGCACTACCATTCGGGGTTTTGAGTCAAACCTTGGGACGGACCCTGCTGCAAGGTCTCGCCTTGTTATTGAGTCTTCCCGGTTTGAAGCGGAAAGCGGAAAACGCGGATTATCATGCTGAGCAAAACGAAGAATCCCTGTATCATATTGAACATACATGAGATAAGTCCAGTTCGCTGCGCTCAGGATGACGGGCACAGGATGCTTTTTCAGCATCCTTTTAGAATCAATGATTTATGAGCGGGGTAAGAACCAGGAGATGTGAATGTGCGCAGAAAAAAGAATTATTATCGGAACGAACCCTAAGACTCGTTGAAAACAAAGGATCGAGTTTTGGAACGAACCCTAAGAAGCCTGCTAACCAAGCCATACGGAAGGGTGAAAATCAAATAAACATTGTATTATGAGCAAGTTACACCAACCTTCGCGGATAAACCGCATCAATTTATTTATAATCAACGAGTTAGAGGTTATGTGGGGCACAAAATGGGTTTGGTCAGGCAATTTTCCACAGGCAGGTGCGGGCCACATGCCCTCCCGCGGGCGACCACAAGGGTCGCCCCTGCGTCACCGTCATTCCCGATGCCGCCGGATCGTCATTCCCGCGAAGGCGGGAATCCATTTTCGCCTGGAAGCCCATCCATCCAGGGGCCAGGCGCAGCCCGCGAATAAGCCGGAATATTCCTGCTTTTTTCTTGCGTTCAAGTGCAGTGAGGAATAGCATAATCGTCTTTCAGCGAACTTTTTCTTTATTTTCAAGGAGCACCCTCAATGAAAAATCGAACCTTGTCACGGCGTGATTTCATGCAACAAACAGCCAGCACCGTCGGCGGCACGCTGGCAGCCAGTTCCATTCTACTGGACGCCGGAAGTCTGGCGGCGGCTTCGCCATTGCCCGCACCGGCAAGCGATACCGTCCGGTTTGGCATGATTGGCGTGGGTATGAGAGGCTCAGGTCTGCTCGATACGGCGATTCACCTGCCGGGCGTTGAATGCGCCATCGCTTGCGACCTCTACGAGGGCCGCAGGACGCTGGCCAAGCAGATCCTGGGAGAGCCGGTTCCCATCACGGCCCGGTATCAGGATGTGCTCGACAATAAGGAAATTGATTGCATCGTTGCGGCGGTTCCTGACCACTGGCACAAACAGATCATTGTGGATGCTTGCGCGGCGGGAAAAGACATCTATTGCGAAAAGCCGATGACCCACAAAGTGGAGGAAGGCTTCGAAATCATCGACGCCGCCAAAAAGAACCACCGGATCGTGCAGATCGGCAGCCAGGAGCCAAGCTCCGTGGTTTACCAGAAGGCGAAGGAGCTGGTCGCAGCGGGCGCCATCGGCAAGTTGTCCTTGATCGAAGCCACCATGGGGCGCAATGACCATTGTGGAGCGTGGTGGTATTCAATTCCTCCTGATCTCTCGCCGAAAACCGTTGACTGGGAAACATGGCTCGGCCCGGCGCCCAAGCGCCCCTTCAACGCGACGCGCTGGACGCGTTGGCGCTGCTTCCAGGATTACGGGGAGGGCATTCCGGGAGACCTCTGCATTCACCATTTGACCGGTATTCACTTCGTGATGGGCATCACGGCCCCACCCCAGCGAGCCTTTACCCAGGGTGGCCTTTACCGCTGGAACGATGGGCGCGACGTTCCTGACGTCATGACCACGGTTTACGATTACGGGGATTTCAGTGTCACGCTGCGGGTGACGCTGGACACCGAAACCGAATCCGGCTTCCGCTTTATGGGCGACCACGGCATTCTGGAAATTAATGGCGTTGAAAATCCAGATTCGGTGAGCGTTTCATGGCAGGACGGCAAGAATCACGGTCCGTGTACTCCCGGATGGCCCAGTCCGATGCGGCAGCAATACGGGGCCAAGTGGCATGAAGAACACGACCCGAAACCGGGAACCCAAAAGGTGATTGAGGCCGCGAATTATCTGGCTCCTCCTGGCTATGACGACACCCGCGACCATCTTTGGAATTTCTTTCAATCGGTGAAGACCCGGCGCCCGTCCGTCGAGGATGAATCTTTCGGGAACAACGCCGCCATTGCCATCCACATGGCGAATTATTCCTACTTCCAGAAGAGTGCGGCGGTGTGGGATGCCAGCGCGAAAAGAATCAGGAGCTAACCTAGATCAGGTTTAAATTCTGATCGAATGATGACGAGTGCACGCATATCGTGTACACTGAGTTCGTATGAAGAACATTACGCTCAGCGCCGACGCGGAGCTCATTGAGCAAGCGCGCCTTGTGGCCCGGTCCCAGCACAAAACCATGAACGCAGCCTTTCGGGAATGGCTGCTCGAATTTACAGCGCAGGCGGGGACCGGCCAGGAGGTGGATGCGCTTATGAAGCGCCTCCGACACGTGGCTGCGGGGGGCCGTTTCACACGGTATGAGAGGAATGAACGGTAGGTTTTTCCTGGACACAAACGTCTTCGTCTATTCGTTCGACCATCAAGCGCCAAAAAAGGCGCAGTTGGCGGGGCAATTAATACGAAAGGCGGCGACCACCCGAAAAGGAATCATCAGTTATCAGGTTGTTCAGGAATTCTTTAATGTTGCGCTGCGGCGTTTCGCGCAACCGATGACGGGTCCTGAAGCTGAGCAGTACCTCGCCACCGTGTTTCGCCCTCTGTTAGCGGTTCACAGCTCACAGGCTCTTTACGGAGAAGCGTTGCGATTGAGCGGCCGGTATCAGCTCCACTGGCACGATTCCCTGATCGTCGCTGCCGCCATGCAAGGACAATGCAGTGTCCTTTTCAGTGAGGACCTCCAACACGGGCAACGGTTTGAGGACTTACAGGTTCTCAACCCGTTCTCGTAGAGGATGCGTCCAACGCGCAAGATCAAATCAATATCGCGGGTGAGGCGAGGCTTGCCGTACAGCAAGACGGCTTGTCCCCCGATTACAATGTAGGGAATGCTGCGCCGTTCAAGCCCCAGAGCAAGTTGTTCCAGGATCTGTTCGAACATTCAGAGCCTTCACCAGGCGAAGTTTAGTTTCCAGTCCAACGAGTGGGTCGGTATGAGTAAAGGCGCCCAGCCTGCATGTTCGTACATGGCCTCCATCAGCTTCAGGTTCCGGTAGAAATCGGGTGGCTCGCTGAGGATGGTTCGGGATTCCCAGTTTTCCCAATACATTGGATCTTTAATCATGCGCCTTCTGCCTCTTGATGGGTGGTTCGCGGCCCTATATCAAATGCGTGGCCTCACCTTACTGAGCCTACACCCCACTTCCAAGCGCAAAAGAAGCGTGCGCTGTCAGGTCGGCGCCCGCCCGCTCGCCCGCAGCTAGCTTGTAATAGCCAGCGGCGGCAATCATGGCGGCATTATCGGTGGAAAGCGCAGGCGAGGGCAGGAAAAGTTCGATTCTGGCCTGAACTGTAGCTTCGGCAAATCGATTGCGAAGAAGCGAGTTGCACGCGACGCCCCCGGATACGAAAATCGACCGGACGGCCTGGGTGCGTGCTGCGAGCAAGGTTCGCGCAATGAGGTCCTGAACCACGGCTTCCTGGAAGCCAGCGATCAGGTCCAGTGTCTGCTGGGAGCATTGTTGGCGAAGATCGTCCGGGGTGACACGGCCCTGGGTTTTCCGCCAGGCGCGGCGTTGGTCTGCCTCCTCGACTAATGGAGTGCCCCGAATGCGGTAAAGAACAGCCGTCTTAAGTCCGGAAAAGCTGAAATCAAGTGGATTGCCCTTCATTTTGACGCGGCCGAACGGAGTTGCGTCGGCGCGTCCGTAAGGGGCAAGATTGTCAATCACTGGACCGCCGGGATAACCGAGGGCGAGCAGCTTGGCGACTTTGTCAAAAGCCTCGCCCGCGGCATCGTCGCGGGTCTGTCCCAGGCGAAGGTAGTGGAATTTCCGGGCTCCCGTTTCCGGTTCCTCGCGCCGCTCCACGCGAAACAGGCTGGTGTGCCCGCCGGAAACGACGAGCGTGACGCTGGGGAAGCCCGGTTCTGTGAGACTTTCGCCTTTCAGCCGCCGCATTTCATTCTCGAGGAGGACAGCGTGGATGTGGCCTTCCAAATGGTTCACTCCCACCAGCGGCTTTCCCATGACCCGGGCGATCGCCTTGGCATAGACGAGGCCGACCAGGAGCGACCCAATAAGCCCCGGCCCTTCGGTGACGGCAAGGGCATCCACCTGGTGCAAGGCTAACCCGGCGCGGTGGCAAGCCTCGTCTACGACAGGCGCAATCTTCCGCAGGTGCTCGCGGCTTGCGAGTTCCGGGACCACGCCGCCATACTTTTCGTGAGTCAGCACCTGGGACGAAATGGCACTTGAGAGAATCCTCCGGCCATCCTCGACAATGGCCGCAGCCGTTTCATCGCAACTTGACTCGATTCCCAAGACGAGCATGGCGGCAGAACTCCCATCAAGTATGTTAGCATACGGCACAGGCGGTCTCAGGAAGGCTCTGAGCGCCGCCCCATCAAAGGCCGCTCACGAAGGTCTTTTCCAGGGGAACGGGTCGAGGGGCGTTTTGCGGCTGCTTCATGGAGTCGCCGCTGCCACCTGAAGCAGTCCTAGGGGTGTTCATGGAGATTCGCAAAGCAGTCTTACCTGTGGCCGGGCTGGGAACTCGCTTTTTACCCGCCACCAAGGCTCAACCCAAGGAAATGCTGCCGATTGTGGATAAGCCGTTGGTGCAATACGCGGTGGAAGAGGTGGCGTCCTCGGGTATTCACAACGTGGTTTTTGTGACCGGGCGCGGCAAGAACGCCATTGAAGACCATTTTGACGTTTCTTTCGAGTTGGAGCATCAATTGGCGGGCAAGGGGAAGGAGCAGCTTCTGAAGCTGGTTCGCTCCATCTCCGGGCTGTTGCAGGTCACTTACGTGCGTCAGAAGAATCCGCTGGGGCTCGGCCATGCGATCCTGGTGGCGAAAGATTTGGTGGGCGACGAACCGTTTGCCGTACTCCTTTCAGATGACGTGATCGATGCTCCCGTCCCGTGCCTGCGCCAGATGATGGACGTCTTCGCGCAATACGGCCGGAGCGTCGTCGCCATCCAGCGTGTTCCGCGAAAGGCGGTTTCAAGCTACGGAATCATCAAGGGTCGCGCCGTGTCTGACCAGAATCTGAATGGGCGGTTGTTCCGGATTGAAGATATGGTGGAAAAGCCTTTGCCTTCCGAGGCCCCTTCGAACCTTGCGATCATCGGCCGTTATATTCTTACTCCTGCCATCTTCAACGAGCTGGCGGCAACCCGGCGTGGGGCTGGCGCAGAAATCCAGTTGACCGATGCCATCCGCCATCTCTTGTCGAAAGAACCGGTTTATGGATACCTGTTCGAGGGACGACGGTACGACGCCGGCGACAAACTGGGCTTTCTCCAAGCCACCGTGGAGCTGGCTCTGAAGAGGACTGACCTGGGCAAGCCTTTTCGCAGTTATCTCAAGTCGTTGAAGTTATGAATGAACCAACCTGGGGAAAAAACGGGTAAAGTGAAGTTTGTTAATCATCCAGGTTAGCTGCAATGCTGTTCACTTAAGGTTCGTTCGAGAATAACTGCACCTCGTTGAATCCGAGCCCCTCACCCACCGCTTCGCGGCACCCTCCCCCCGCTGGCGGGGAGAGGGCTGGGGTGAGGGGGAACGCGGCGACCCAGCCCTCAAAATCATGAGGTTCATCCTAAGTGAACAGTATTGAGGTTAGCTGCAAACAGATTGCAGGATGACCCGATATAGGGTCAAGCCCGGCGCGGAGGGTGCGGGCAGCGGTGCTTGTTTCAATGGGTCATTTGGACGAAGGCTCTTTGGCTTTCGGGGTTTCGGGAGCCTTCCCACCGTCGCTTTTTGAATCCGCTGAGGTTGCGGGCTTGCCATCACCTCCAGGGGGCTTGGAGGCAGCGTCCCCGGCCGGCGTGGAGGATTTCCGGGCATAGTCTGTAATGTACCAGCCGCTTCCCTTGAATTGGATGGCAGGAGAGGAGAGTAGGCGCTCCAACTCACCGCCGCATTCGGAGCAGACAGAGAGCGAATCGTCTGAAAACCTTTGGATCTTCTCAAAGTGCTGTCCGCACTTCTTGCAACGGTACTCGTAGAGTGGCAAGTTATCCTCCTGGTTGCTTTCATTCCAAGTATACCAACTCGGAGGGATGCGGTCAAAACTGCCCCAAACTCGGTAGTGGGTCAGTTTCGCTGCGCTGTCACAGCGGCGAGTTTACCTTGCCAATTGGCGTTATAGACGCCGCTACAGCAGCGAGAATGAACTACTACCAAGGTTCGGTTTTTGTTGACAAAATGACTTATGTCCGCTATTAATAGAGTTTTGCGCTTACCGCGAGACGTGGAGAATGGTGTGAGAACTTATCTTCAAGGGTTGCGCCGAAGTGGAGTGCGCTGGCACATGCTGGATGCGGAGGGCCAGGTCCTGGGACGGCTTGCGACCCGGGCGGCGATGTTGCTGATGGGCAAAACCCGTCCGGATTTTACACCGCACGAAGATCACCGCGACGGGCTCATCATCATCAACGCAGAGAAGATCCGGCTAACCGGGAAAAAGTTGGATGACAAGATGTACCGCCACCACACGGGTTATCCGGGCGGCCTAAAAGAAATCTCGGCTCGCAAACGAATGGAGACTCATCCCGAGGACGTGGTGCGGGACGCGGTGACCGGCATGTTGCCCAAGTCACGGATTGGTTCAAAGTTGGCGACGCGGCTTAAGGTTTACACCGGGCCGGCTCATCCTCACGCCGGGCAACAGCCGCAGGCAGAGGGCGAACGGCCACCGGCATCGTTATCAGAATAAGATTAGCATTATAAAGGGGAAATTGGGTGAGCGAAGGAATTGAATTTCGAGGCACAGGCCGCCGTAAGAGTTCGGTGGTGCGGGTGATATTGAGGCCCGGCGCGGGTAAGATCACCGTCAACCGGCGCACCGCTGAGGCCTATTTCCCTCTGGCGTCTTTGCAGGGGGAGTTGAAAGAGCCGCTGGTGGTGTTGGAGCTGTTGGACAAGTTTGATGTCCTTCTGAACGCGCACGGTGGGGGCATTCACGGCCAGATCGGTGCGGCGCGCTTGGGCATTGCGCGGGCGCTGCTGGCTTTTAATCCGGAGTTGCGGCCGCGGCTCCGCGCCGGTGGTTTCTTGACGCGGGACTCGCGGATCAAAGAGCGTAAGAAGTACGGGCAGAAAGGTGCCCGAAAGCGCTTCCAATTCTCGAAACGCTAGGCTTGATCCCCGTCCGGCGCAATGCCGGGCGGGGTGCTTGCGTTCCCTGACCCGTCCTTCGATCTATTCCAACCCAGGCGCCTGGTCCAAAAGGTTTATGGGCCGGGTATGTTTTGAACGCTGACTTTTCCGGTCCTTGCGGTGGCTCGCTCCGCAGGTTCCGCGTGGTCACTTCGTCGAGTTGAAGGAGGAATTTTGGCCACTATTAGCATGAAGGAGTTTCTGGAGGCCGGCGTCCACTTTGGACACCAGACGCGCCGTTGGAATCCCAAGATGAAGGAGTACATCTACGGAGAACGCAACGGTATTTACATCATTGACCTGCAGAAGACCTTGAAGCTCTTCAAGGAGGCGGCCAAATTTGTCTCCGACCTCTCCCAGGTAGGGAGTAATCTGCTGTTCGTGGGTACCAAGCGGCAGGCTCAGGAGGCGATTGCCGAGGAGGCGTCGCGCTGCTCGATGTTTTATGTGAACCACCGGTGGTTGGGAGGTCTGTTGACGAACTTCACAACCATCCAGAAGTCCATCCAGCGGCTGCGGGAGCTTGAGGAGATGAGCCGCGACGGGCGCTATGAGTTGCTGCCCAAGAAAGAGGTGTTGAAGCTCGAACACGAGCGCAAACACCTGGACCACAACCTGGCGGGCATCAAGGATATGCCGGGCCTGCCGGATGCCCTGTTTGTGGTGGATTCGAACAACGAGCATATTGCGGTGATGGAAGCCCGCAAACTTGGAATTCCGGTGGTTGCGGTCGTGGATACCAATTGCGATCCCGACGTGGTGGACTACGTCATCCCCGGCAACGACGACGCCCTGCGGTCGATCCGGTTGTTCTCTTCGCGCATTTCGGACGCGGTGATCGAAGGACGGCAGTCTGCCGAGCAGAAACGGATGGAGGCGGAAAAGATTGCCGCCGAGCGCGCGGCCGAAGAGTTGGAGGCTGAGCGGGAGCGCGCTGCTTTTGAGGACGAACGCCTGGCTGCGGCGGGGCAGATGCCGGTGGAAGAAATGGGCTTTATGGAGGTCCCTCCGGCCGCGCCGGGGACCGTGACAGAAGCTGAGGAATTGGCCGACGACCGGGTGCGCGTTCCCAGAGGGAAGCGCCGGGTTCCGGGTGGCAAGCGCGGGGGGCCGGAAGAGTTGTCTCCTGAGGATCTACGTTAAGCAATGGGGTTCGTGCCCGGTTGAATGGCACTCAAGAGACTGGGCCGGTAAGGTTTTGGTCCCTGCTGAAGCAAGGAGAGCTGAAAGAGAATGAGTGTTCCTGCGGAAACTGTGAAGAAGTTGCGCGAAGTGAGCGGCGCCCCCATGATGGAGTGCAAGAAGGCGTTGGAAGAGGCGAATGGCGATCTGGAACAGGCTTTTACGATCCTTCGAAAAAGGGGCCAAGCGGCGGCGGCAAAAAAAGCGGAACGTTTAACCAACGAAGGGATTGTGGGTTCCTATATCCATCCCGGCGCCAAGATTGCGGTGATGGTGGAGTTGAACTGCGAGTCGGACTTTGTGGCCCGGAACGGGGAGTTTCAGGCTCTGGCGCACGACCTTGCCATGCAAGTTTGCGCGACCGATCCGCGCTACGTTCGCAAGGAGGAAGTGCCGGCGGAGATGTTGCAGCGTGAAAGAGATATCCTCCGCGAGCAGGCACTGGCTTCCGGAAAGCCGGAGGCGATGGTGGAGCGGATTGTGGACGGACGGCTCGATAAGTATTACGAGGACACCTGCCTCTACGAGCAGCATTTCATCAAAGATGCTACCGGAAATTCCACGGTGCGGGAGCTGATCAACTCAAAGATCGCCAAGTTTGGGGAGAACATCTCAGTGCGGCGGTTTGCGCGCTTTAAGGTGGGTGAGGCAGACCGCACCGGGGCGCCCACCGCGACTTTGGGAACCGGATCGGAGGACGGCGCCGGGACTTAGAACCGTGAGGCCGGGTCTTGCCGGCGCGAGTTCTACCGGACGGGCCGGGCTATGGGCGAACCTGCATTTCACCGGATAGTGCTGAAGCTGAGCGGTGAGGCTCTGATGGGCAATCAGGGCTTTGGCGTGGATCCGGAAGTGGTTCGGAGGATCGCCTCAGAGGTTCAAGAAGTCCGCGACCTGGGGGTGCAGGTGGCGATCGTGGTGGGCGGTGGGAACTTTATCCGTGGCGTGGCGGCGTCGGCCAGTGGAATTGACCGGGTGGTGGCGGACCACATGGGCATGCTGGCCACCATCATCAATGCTCTGGCCATGCAAGACGCTCTTGAAAAGTTCGGAGCCCATACCCGGGTGGTAACGGCCATCGAGATGCGCGAAGTGGCCGAACCCTTTATCCGCCGGCGGGCGATCCGCCACCTGGAAAAGGGCCGGGTGGTCATTTTGGCGGGTGGAATCGGCAACCCGTATTTCTCAACCGACACCGCTGCCGCGCTTCGCGCCATGGAGATCAAGGCGGAAATCATCTTGAAAGCCACCAAGGTGAACGGGGTTTATGATGCCGATCCAGCCAAGGATCCGGAAGCCAAGATGTTTTCCCGGATCTCTTATCTGGACGTGCTTTCGAAGCGATTGGCGGTGATGGATACCACGGCCATATCCCTCTGCATGGACAATGGCTTGCCGATCATCATTTTCAATCTCAATGTTCCGGGCAATCTGATGAGGGTGGTGACCGGTGAGAAGGTCGGCTCATTGGTCGAGCGATGAGGACAGCGCGGGGTTCAAGGCGATGATCAAGGAGACGGTGGGGCAGGCGAAGGGCAAGATGGCCAAGGCGGTGGAGGACTTCCAGCACGAGCTGGCGACTCTGCGCACGGGCCGCGCCTCGGCGACGGTGCTTGACCACGTTCGGGTGGATTATTACGGTACCCCGACGCCTTTGAACCAGGTGGCGACTCTGGGCGTGCCGGAGGCGACCCTGCTGACGGTGCAGCCGTGGGACCCGGGCTTGCTTCCGGCTATTGAGAAGGCCATCCGCTCTTCGGACTTGGGCCTGAACCCCATGAATGACGGAAAGATCTTGCGTGTGCCCATTCCGGCGCTCACCGAGGAGCGGCGCAAAGATCTGGTGAAGCACCTCCATAAGGTCATAGAACAACATCGCATGACGGTTCGCAATGTCCGGCGGGACTCGAATGATGCGCTGAAAAAGCTGCTGAAGGATAAAACCATCTCCGAGGATGAGGAGCGCCGCGCCCTCGAGGAAACCCAGAAGTTGACGGACGAGTTTATCGAAAAGCTTGAAGCGCAAGGCAAGGCGAAGGAGCAGGAAATTCTGGAGATGCGATGAGCTCTGCGTGCTGGCATGATTTCAATGAAAATTCTCTTCCGGCTTGACAGGTTTTCGCTAGATTTGGTAAATTTGAAGGGATGCACCCTGATCGAAGTACTTTCTGAGAGGGAGCTTCACTTATAAAGGGATTGTTGAGTCAAGAAAGGTAAACACAGAATTGCCCACGTTCAGCCAAATGGTTCGTCTTGGTAGAAAGTCGCCGCGCTACAAGACTTCGAGTCCGGCCCTGGAAGGCTGCCCGCAGAAGCGCGGCGTTTGCATCCGCGTCTATACCCAGACACCGAAGAAGCCGAATTCGGCCTTGCGCAAGGTTGCCCGCGTGCGGCTGACGAACAGCATGGAAGTGACGACGTACATTCCGGGTGTCGGCCATAATCTTCAGGAACACTCGATTGTTTTGATTCGGGGTGGACGCGTTAAGGATTTGCCGGGGGTGCGCTATCACGTGATTCGCGGCACCCTCGATTCGGCGGGAGTTACGGACCGGCGCCAAGGCCGCTCGAAATACGGTGCAAAGAGGCCCAAGGCTTCCTGATGGAACGGAAAGAAGCAACGGTAGCCATTAAGACGGAGTAGAGGGTCGGGGAGTGGAGATACTCAGGGATTCGGCTGAACTGCCGATCCTCCGCCCCCCGGTTAAAGGTTGATATGCCACGTAAAGGAACAGTAGAGCGCCGCGAAACGGCCCCGGACCCGATATTCGGCAATCCTTTGGTTGAGAAGTTGATTAATTGCCTGATGCACGAAGGGAAGAAGTCAGCGGCGCAGAGGATTGTGTATACCTCACTCGAAGTCATCCGGCAGCGGACCAGCGATGATCCGTTGAAGGCGTTCAAGAAAGCTTTGGAAAACGTGAAGCCGGCGCTGGAAGTAAAGAGCCGCCGCGTGGGTGGCGCCAACTACCAAGTGCCGGTGGAAGTGAATCGGAATCGTCAAACCTCCTTGAGCCTGAGGTGGATCATCGGGTATGCGCGCGAACGCAGCGAGAAATCGATGATTGAGAGGCTGGCAGGCGAGTTGCTGGATGCCGCCAACAATCGGGGCGGAGCCATCAAGAAGAGAGACGACACCCACCGTATGGCCGAGGCTAACAAGGCCTTTGCCCACTACCGCTGGTAATCCCGAACTTTCGGGAAAGACCTGGACAGGCGGGACAAGGTTCCACCCGGAACCGCCATCCGCCTTGCGGCCGCTGGTGCGGCCCTAACGTTCATTTGAATTTGCGGGCGGCGGACCGTGGTCCGCAAAGGCCCCTTGCGCACTTTAGTCTTTCTTTGGATTTAGCACAATGCCTCGATCGGTACTGCTTGAAAAAACCCGGAACATCGGCATCATGGCCCACATCGATGCCGGAAAAACGACCACGACGGAGCGGATTCTCTATTACACCGGGATCACGCACAAGATCGGCGAAGTGCATGAAGGTACGGCGGTGATGGACTGGATGGAGCAGGAGCAAGAGCGCGGCATCACGATTACCTCGGCTGCCACAACCTGTTTCTGGAAGGATTTCCGGATTAACATTATTGACACGCCTGGCCACGTCGATTTTACCGCGGAAGTGGAGCGGTCCTTGCGCGTGCTGGACGGGGCCATTGCCATTCTGGGCGCCGTCGAGGGTGTTGAGCCGCAAACCGAAACGGTGTGGCGCCAGGCTGACAAATACCGGGTTCCGAGGATCGTTTTTGTGAACAAGATGGACCGGGCGGGCGCCAATTTTGAAGCCTGTCTGGAGGAACTCCGCAGTAAGGTTCGCGCTCATCCGGTCGCGGTTCATATTCCGCTGGGGGCTGAAGACAAATTCCAGGGATCGATTGACGTGATCCGTCAGAGGGCACTGGTTTACCAGGACGAGACGCTGGGCGCCGATTATGACGTCACGGACATTCCTGAAACCATGCGCGAAACGGCCAAGCACGCCCGTGACCAGATGATTGAGGGGCTGGCTGAGGTGGACGATCAAATCCTCGACAAATATGCGCACGGCGGTGCGGTGACCGATGAAGAGCTTTTTTCCAGCCTGCGGCGTAATACCCTGGCGATGAAAGTGGTTCCGGTGCTCTGTGGAGCGTCGTTCAAGAATAAGGGCGTACAGCCGCTGCTCGATGCGGTGGTAGACTTCCTGCCATCTCCTCTGGATGTTCCCGCCATCGAGGGCATCGTTCCGGAAACGGAAGAGGTGATCGTTCGTGAGGCTAGGGACGATGCTCCATTCTCCGCCCTGATCTTCAAGATCATGACCGATCCCTTTGTCGGCCAACTCGCCTTCCTGCGGGTGTACTCCGGCGCCCTGAAGAGTGGTGATAGCGTTTACAATCCACGCCGCGACCGCGGCGAGCGGGTTTCGCGTCTGCTGAAGATGCACGCCAACAAGCGAGAGGAAATCAATGAGGTTTATGCTGGCGATATTGCCGCGGCGGTCGGCCTGAAGAACGTAGCGACCGGAGACACGATTTGCGATGATGCAGCTCCCGTGGTCTTTGAGGCCATGGATTTTCCTGCTCCCGTGATTTCCGTTGCCATCGAGCCAAAGACCAAGGCCGATCAGGAGAAAATGGGTCTGGCGCTGGGCAAGCTTACCCAGGAGGATCCAACTTTCAAGGTCCATACGGATCCGGACACCGGCCAAACCCTCATTTCTGGCATGGGCGAACTGCATCTTGAGATTCTGGTGGACCGCATGCAACGGGAATTTAGTGTGGGCGCCAATGTGGGGCGCCCGCAAGTCGCCTACCGCGAGACGATTCGCGGCTCGGCTGAGGCGGAGGGGAAGTATATCAAACAGACGGGGGGACGAGGGCAGTACGGCCACGTTGAAATCCGCATCGCGCCCCTCGGTCATCCCGATCCCGCCGAAATTGCCGAGCTAACCAAGAAGAAATCGACCACCAAGTTTGATCCTGACCTAAATCTGCTCTTTATCGACGAGATTGTGGGAGGAACGGTGCCGCGGGAATATATTTCCCCGGTTTATAACGGCATCCACGAGGCCATGGAGACCGGAACGCTGGCCGGCTATGAGATGACGGGCATTCGCGTAGCTCTGGTCGACGGGTCGTACCATGAGGTGGATTCCTCAGAGATGGCTTTCAAGATTGCGGGATCCATGGCGCTCAAAGACGGTGTACGCAGAGCCCATCCCTGCTTGCTTGAGCCGGTGATGAAGGTTGAGGTGGTGGTGCCGGAAGATTTCATGGGGGACGTGCTGGGCGATTTGAGCAGCCGTCGCGGCCATATCGAAGGCATGGAGAAGCGTGGATCGACACAGATCATTCGCGCCCTGGTGCCGCTCGCGGAGATGTTCGGCTACGCGACGGACTTGCGCTCCCGCACCCAGGGCCGGGCGTCCTTCACCATGCACTTCCTGCGGTATGACCAAGTGCCGGCGGCGATTTCTGAAGAGATTATTGCGAAGATGCAGGGGCGGGCCGTGGCGAGGTAAAGATGCCGACGGCAGCAAAAGGGCGGGAGTTTACGGACGAAGCGGGCAAGGTCTGGACAGTATTACGGGCTGGGAGCTCGTTTGCAGTATTGCCTGAGCCACCGCCCGGAGTTAAGTTGCACGAAGTCGCTCGAAGCTGCGCGAACGTTGTGGGTGTCACGGTAACGGCAGACGGAACGCCGTTAGAGCACGTGAACGAGCACATTTGAATTTGGGGTGCCATCTGGAGCCAGGGACGAGAAATCGAAATCAACCTTCCTAACAGTGGGAGCATGTAACTATGGCCAAAGAAAAATTTGATCGATCGAAACCGCACATGAACATCGGGACGATCGGGCACATCGATCACGGCAAGACGACGCTGACGGCGGCGATCACCAAAGTGCTGGGGAAGACGAACCCCAAGGTGAAGTTCCGGGCGTTCGATTCGATTGACAACGCGCCGGAGGAGAAAGCTCGCGGCATCACCATTGCCATTGCCCACGTGGAGTATGAGACGAAGAACCGCCACTATGCGCACGTCGATTGCCCGGGGCACGCCGACTACATCAAGAACATGATCACGGGCGCGGCGCAGATGGACGGCGCGATCCTGGTGGTGGCGGCGACGGACGGGCCGATGCCGCAGACGCGGGAACACGTGCTGTTGGCGCGCCAGGTGAACGTGCCGTACATTGTGGTGTTTTTGAACAAGTGTGATGCGGTGGAGGACCCGGAGCTTTTGGAGTTGGTGGAGGTGGAAGTGCGGGACCTGTTGAACAAGTACAACTATCCTGGAGACAAGATTCCAGTGGTGCGAGGCTCGGCGTTGAAGGCCTTGGAAGGGGACCCGCAGTGGGAGAAGTCGATTGACGAGTTGATGGCGGCGGTGGACAGCTATATTCCGATGCCGGAGCGGCAGATTGACAAGCCGTTTTTGATGCCGGTGGAGGACATTTTCTCGATCTCGGGCCGGGGCACGGTGGTGACGGGTAGAGTAGAGCGGGGCAAAGTAAGGATTCAGGAAGAGATTGAGATTGTGGGGTTGAGGCCGGAGAGTTTCAAGCGGGTGGTGACGGGTGTGGAGATGTTCAAGAAGCTGCTGGACGAAGGGCAGGCGGGGGACAACATTGGGGTGTTGTTGCGCGGGACGGAGAAGGACGACGTGGAGCGGGGGATGGTGCTGGCGAAGCCGGGGTCGATCACGCCACACACGAAGTTCAAGGCGGAGACGTACATTTTGACGAAAGAGGAAGGGGGCCGACATACCCCGTTCTTTAATGGCTACCGGCCGCAGTTTTACTTCCGGACAACAGACGTGACGGGAGTCGCGAAGCTGCCGGAAGGGACGGAAATGGTGATGCCGGGAGACAACGTGACGATGGAGATCGAGCTGATCACGCCGATTGCGATGGAGAAGGGGCTGAGGTTTGCGATTCGGGAAGGCGGGCACACGGTGGGCGCCGGTTCGGTCACCGAGGTCGTTCAATAGGTGGTGGGCAACGATGCTGCATGAAAAGATCAGGATTCGATTAAAGGCCTATGACCATCGTGTGCTGGATCACGCGGCGGCGGAAATCGTCTCGACGGCCAAGCGACAAGGGGCACAGGTGGCAGGGCCGATTCCCTTGCCTACGGTGAAGAATAAGTATTGCGTGCTGCGTTCTCCGCACACGGACAAGAAGTCCCGTGAGCAGTTTGAGATTCGTACTCACAAGCGCCTGATCGATATCTTGGAACCGACCGCCCACACGATTGAGGCGCTGACGAAGCTGGACCTTCCCTCCGGAGTGGATATTGAGATTAAAGCCTTTGGCAAGGAACATACCAAGGTCTAAGGACTGGACCTTGACGCCGCGCCCCCAGGTTGGCGGGCAAAGCGGGGAGATTGGACTTAAAGGCCGTGAGTGACAAATATGGTGAATGCGATTTTGGGAAGAAAGCTGGGAATGACTCAGATATTTGCTGAGAACGGCGACGTGGTTCCGGCCACCGTGCTGAAGGCCGGGCCCTGCGTGGTCATCCAGCGTAAGACGGTTGCGAAGGATGGTTATGAGGCCGTGCAGCTCGCCTTGGTGGAACTTCCGGGGCCGCGGCGGATGCCCAAGGCGCTCGAAGGCCATTTCAAGAAGGCCGGAGCCAATCCTGCGCGCTTTCTTCGTGAAGTCCGGCTGCCTTCCGGTGAGAGTGAGGTCAAGGCCGGTGATAAAGTGCTGGTGGACCAATTTGCAGCAGACGAGCGCGTGGATGTGGTTGGGATTTCCAAGGGGCGAGGGTTTGCAGGAGTTCACAAGCGCCACCATTTTGGCGGGGGCAGCGGCTCGCACGGTTCCATGTTTCACCGCGCTCCGGGTTCGATTGGAGCGTCGGCGTTTCCTTCCCGGGTGCTGAAGGGTATGAAAATGGCCGGACATATGGGCGCGGCGCGGGTAACCGTGCGGAATCTGCGGGTGGTCCGCGTGCTTGCCGAGGACAATGCGCTGGTGGTGGAAGGCGCAATTCCGGGACCGAATGGCGGGTATGTGATGGTGGCGAAGGCCAAGGCGCCGCACCGCAAGGCTGCGCCCCAGCCGGTCAAGGCGGAAAAGAAGAAGTAAGGATTTGGGCGGCGCCCGGACGAAGATGGCGGGCAGGAAGCAGCGCCATTGATGAGAAAAACATGCCAAAAGTTGAAGTAAAAAACCTGGAAGGCCAGGTGGTGAAAGAGCGGGAACTGGTGGAGGCGGTATTCGGAGTGAAACCCAACCAGAATCTGCTGTGGGAGGCGGTTCGAGCCTACCTTGCGAGTCGGCGCAGCGGCACACACTCAACCAAGAGCCGCGGCGAGGTGAGCGGCGGCGGCAAGAAGCCCTGGCGACAGAAGGGGACCGGGCGCGCCCGCGCCGGCAGCATTCGCAGTTCACTCTGGCGGCACGGCTCGATTGCCCATGGTCCGAAACCCCGGGATTACACCATCAAGCTGCCGGCTCGAATGCTGCGCGGAGCCCTGCGCTCGGCGCTGGCGGCGAAGTACCAGGAAAACAAGATGACGGTGGTGGATGGTCTTGCCCTCGAGCAGGCCAAGACCAAGACGTTGCAGGTCGCGTTCCTGAAGTTGGGCATTATAAAGTCGGTGCTGGTTGTGAACGACGCCACCGACCGCAACCTGGAGCTTTCCTCCCGTAATATCGAAGGATGTGACTTGGTAAAGCATCATCAAGTGGAAGCCTATGATGTGCTGAGCCACGACGGAATCTTGATTTCGGATTCGGCGCTCGCCCGGCTGGAGGAATCGCTGCGATGATCAAGAATCCCTACCAGATTCTTAAGCGGCCACTGATCACGGAAAAAGGGTTGGATGCCAAGGAACGGGCGCGAACCATGATCCTGCAGGTGGACCCACGCGCCAATAAATCCGAAGTTAAATGGGCAGTGGAGCAGGCCTTCAAAGTGAAGGTGGAATCCGTCCATACTTCAAATTTTCAAGGGAAGATGAGACGCCGGGGCCGCAACACCGGCTTTAGGCTGGATTGGAAAAAGGCTTACGTTAAACTCAAGCAAGGCGAGAAAGTCCCTGAGTTCCTGGAGAACGCATAAGGGTTCGTGACGGGCTTTGTCTCGCTGAAAGACGCAATCTATGGGTATTAAAACATACCGGCCATACACCGAGACCCGCAGGTTCCAGACGGGACTGACATTTGACGAAATTACGACTTCTGAGCCGCATCGGCCTCTGCTCGAGCCGAAGCAGAGAATTTCCGGACGAAACAACCAGGGCCGGTTAACCATCTGGCGGCGCGGTGGAGGCCACAAGCGCCAGTACCGCATTATCGACTTCAAGCGGGAAAAGTTCGGCATTGCGGCGCGGGTGGCGACGATTGAATATGATCCCAACCGTTCAGCCTTCATTTCGCTCCTGCACTACGTGGACGGTGAAAAGCGCTACATTCTCTATCCGAACGGGCTGAAGGTAGGCGACAAGGTCATTTCCGGGCCGGAAGCGGATATTATCACCGGCAACGCACTGCCCCTGAAACACATTCCCATTGGCACCATGGTTCACAACATCGAACTGCGCCAGGGCAAGGGCGGGCAGATGGTGCGCAGTGCAGGGGGTGCGGCGCAGTTGCTTTCGAAGGAAGGCGAGTACGCGCAGGTGCGCTTGCCGTCGGGCGAAGTGCGCAAAGTGCACATCGATTGTATGGCGACGGTGGGACAGCTTGGCAACCTGGATCATGAGAATATTACGGTGGGCAAGGCGGGCCGCACGCGGTGGCTCGGCCGGCGCCCCACGGTTCGCGGCGTAGCCAAGAATCCGGTGGACCACCCGCACGGCGGCGGCGAGGGCAAGACCTCCGGCGGACGGCATCCAGTCACTCCCTGGGGGAAGCCGACGCGCGGGTACAAGACTCGTAACAACAAGGTAACCGACCGGTTTATCGTCAAGCGCCGGGAGCGGAAGTGAGTAACGGGAGGGTGCGTTGGCAAGGTCACTGAAAAAAGGACCGTTCGTAGATGGCCACCTGATGAAGAAGGTGGAGCAGCTCAACAAGCGGTTCGACAAAAAGGTGGTCAAAACCTGGTCGCGGCGTTCGACCATTTTTCCGGAAATGGTGGGGCACACCATTGCCGTCCACAACGGCAAGAAGTTTATCCCGGTTTACATTACTGAGAATATGGTGGGCCACAAGCTGGGTGAGTTCGCGCCGACCCGGAGTTTCAAGGGGCATGGGGCTCGAGCTGCCACGGAAAGAACGGCTGCGGCAGCGCCCGCTCCGAAACCGGCGGCGCCATCGGCTGGTTGAGACGCCAAGAGTGAATCCTGAAGGCTATAGGAAAAGATATGTTAGCTGAAGCCACTTCAAAGTACATTCGCATCTCGCCCCAAAAAGCGAGACTGGTTGTGGACTTGATCCGGGGCAAAAATGCCGGCGAGGCGTTGAATATCCTGAAGTTCACCAAGAAGCGTGTGACCCGGGAAGTGGAGAAGGTGTTGCTCTCCGCCATCTCCAATGCCGAACAGAAATCGGAGAACGTGGACGTGGATCGCTTGGTGGTGGCTGAGGCCTACGTGAACGAAGGGCCAAGGATGAAGCGCATTCGGCCCGCGCCGCTCGGCCGGGCCTTTCATTATCAGCGGCGAATGAGCCATATCACGGTGGCTGTGGATGCGACCAAGAAAGCATAGCAGGCTCCGGATTGCGATGTTGCGGTGAAGGCTGCAAGCCGGGATGAGGAAAGTTTGGGAGGCGAAGAGTGGGACAGAAAGTACATCCCTATGGGTTTCGGCTGGGATACACCAAGACCTGGAAGTCGCGCTGGTTTGCCAAGAAGGGTTATGCCGACCTGCTGCATGAAGACTTGGCTCTGAAGAAGCGGCTGAAAGAGAACCTGAAGAGCGCTGGCGTGGCTTCGATCGAAATTGAGCGGCCCGGAAACAAACTGAAGATTACGATCAATACCGCCCGACCCGGCATCATCATCGGGCGCAAAGGCGCGGAGATCGACCGGCTGCGACAGGAAGTTCAGAAGCAGACCGGATGCGAAGTCTTGCCCATCAATATTCAGGAAGTGCGCCGCCCGGAGTTGAATGCGCAATTGGTGGCTGAATCGATTTGCTTGCAGCTTGAAAAGCGTGTCGCCTTCCGGCGCGCCATGCGCAAGGCGGTGGATTCTGCGTTGCGCTTCGGTTGCAAAGGAATTAAGGTGCGGTGCGGCGGACGGCTGAACGGCGCGGAAATTGCCCGGTCTGAATGGTATCTGCAAGGGCGCCTTCCACTCCACACGCTGCGCGCTGACATTGATTTTGGGATGGCCGAGGCCCGGACAACCTACGGAGTCATCGGGGTGAAGTGTTGGGTGTATAACGGAGAGATTCTGATGCAAAAGCAGCGGCCGGCGCGTCGTGCGGAGCCGGTGGCGGTTCCAGCGGCGCCGGCGGGTCCCGTCCCGGTTTTGGAACCTGAGACTCTGCCGGACGTGCAGGCTTAAGGCTGGATGTTCTGGTAACTTTCGCCCGCGCGGAGGGTCGAAAACGGAGAATTTGACCGTATGTTGATGCCTAGTAAAGTGAAGTTTCGTAAACAGCAGCGCGGCCGCATGCGCGGCAAGGCGTGGCGGGGATCGCGTCTGTCCTTTGGTGATTTCGGGTTGAAGGCCGTCGAGCCAGGCTGGATTACGGCGCGGCAGATTGAGGCGGGGCGCGTGGCGATCATGCGCTTCATCAAGCGCGGGGGCAAGCTCTGGATCCGGATATTCCCGGACAAGCCCGTGACCAAGAAACCGGCAGAAACCCGCATGGGCAAAGGCAAGGGCGCTCCGGAATTCTGGGTGGCGGTGGTCAAACCGGGCCGGGTTCTCTTTGAGATGGAAGGCGTGAGCGAGGCCGATGCCCGCGAAGCGTTGCGCCTGGCAAGTCATAAATTTTCGATTTCGACGCAGTTTGTCGCCCGGGACGGGGCGGCCTAGGTGGCGCGAGGAGTGAAGGGATGACCGCGGAAAAGATTCGCGAATGGAATGAGAGCGAGATTCAGGCCAAGGAGCGGGAGTTCTCCGAACAATTGTTCCGGCTGAAGTTTCAGATGGCGAGCGGTCAAGCCGGTGTCCTGGCCAAGATCCGGGAGTTGCGCAAGGATATCGCGCGCATTAAGACCATCCGCCGTGAGGCAGAGATTCAGGCAAAGAGATAATTGAACCGGGCCGGCGCGGAGCCGGCGGTTTTCGGAAAGTAGCTTATGAAAACTCGGCGGCAGGAAAAAGTCGGAGTGGTCACCAGCACCAAGATGCAAAAGACCGTGGTGGTGACCGTGGAGCGACAAATTATCCACCCGCTCTATAAGCGGGTGGTGAGGCGGTCCAGCAAGTTTCATGCCCACGATGAGAAGGGGCAGTGCCAGGCTGGCGATACCGTGCGGATCGAAGAGACCCGCCCGATGAGTGCGCTGAAGCGCTGGAGGGTGGTTGAAGTGGTCACCCGGGTTTCTCCGGCGGCTCTGGAGCCGGAGGTGAAAGCATGATTGGAATGCGCACCATCCTGCGGGTGGCGGATAATTCCGGAGCACGAAAGCTTTCCTGTATCCTGCCGCTCGGCGGTGACGTGGGCTTGCAAGCGGCGCTGGGTGATGTGGTGACGGCGGCTGTGAAAGAAGCCGCGCCGGGCAGCTCGATTCCCAAGGGAAGTGTTGTGAAGGCGGTCATTGTGCGGATGCGTAAGGAGCAGCGGCGCCGGGACGGCAGCTACATCCGTTTTGACGAAAACGCCGCGGTACTGATTAACGATGTAGGGGAGCCGGTTGGCACTCGCGTCTTCGGGCCGGTTGCCCGGGAACTGCGCGAGAAGAAATTCCTGAAGATCGTTTCATTGGCTCCCGAGGTGCTGTGATGGGAAGTACACTGGATATCCGGAAGAACGATGTGGTGAAGGTGCTGGCAGGGCGGGACCGGGGCAAAGAGGGGCGGGTGCTCGAAGTGGAGCCGGGCCGCTACCGGGTTTTTGTGGAACATGTGAACATGATCAAGCGCCATACCCGGCCGAATCCGGCCAAGCAGATTCGCGGCGGCATTCTCGAAAAGGAAGGGCCGATTCACGTTTCCAACGTGGCTCTGATCTGCGGGGAATGCGGCCCGACACGAATCCAGCACCGCGAGAAGGCGGAAGGAAAGAAGGTTCGCGTTTGCGTCAAGTGTGGCAAGGTTCTGGACCGGTAATCCAAAGAGGGCAGAAGGTGAAATGACTCCGCGTTTGAAAGAGCGATACCAGAAAAATGTGGTGCCGGCGCTGGTTGAGGCGTTCAAGTATACGAATGCTTCCGCCGTGCCACGGCTGCGCAAGATTGTGGTGAACATGGGATTGGGCGAGGCAATTCAAAATGCCAAGCTGCTGGATTCGGCTGGCCGGGATCTGGGCCTGATCACTGGACAAAAACCGGTGGTCACCCGGGCCCGGAAATCCATCTCCAATTTCAAGCTGCGTAAGAACATGCCCATCGGAGTGATGGTGACGCTGCGCGGAGACCGCATGTATGAGTTCTTTGACCGGTTGGCCAACGTCACCTTGCCACGCGTCCGCGATTTTCGCGGCCTTTCGAGCCGCGCTTTCGACGGCCGCGGAAATTATACGATCGGCCTGCGAGACCAGTTGGTGTTTCCGGAAATCGATTACTCCAAAGTGGAAAAGACCAAGGGTATGAACATCTCCATTGTGACCGATGCCCGGACGGATGCCGAAGGCCTGGCGCTGCTGCGCCACATGGGCCTGCCTTTCCGGCAAGAAGCCCGGCGGCGAGCCGCCGAAGGGCAAACGGATGAGAAGGCGGGAGGATAACCGGTGGCGCGTACTTCGCAGATGGCCAAGCTTGTCAGAAAGCCAAAGTTTAAGATCCGTCATCGGAACCGTTGCCGCATCTGCGGCCGGCCGCGCGGGTATCTTCGAAAGTTTCAGATGTGCCGCCTCTGCTTCCGCCAGCTTGCGCTCCGCGGAGACATTCCGGGAGTGATCAAGTCAAGCTGGTAAGATTACCAGCCGGGCTGTGAGCGGCCGCGGGGCCGCGAATTTGATTGTTGGGAGACTTATGGCAGCCGTTACTGACCCTATTGCCGACATGCTGACGCGAATCCGGAACGGGATTCAGGCCCGTCACGCCCGCGTGGATATTCCCGCCTCCAAGATGAAGGTGAGCGTGGCCTCCATTTTGCGGGACGAGGGCTATATTGCCGGCTTCAAGGTCGCGGAGGAAGGTAAAAAGAAGGTTATCCGAATTTCTCTGCGTTACTCCGTGAACGGGAAAAACACGATTTCCAGCCTGACCCGCGTTTCCCGGCCGGGACGCCGCGTTTATGTGGGTGTGGATCAAATTCCCCGCATTCTGGGGGGCATGGGTGTTGCCATCCTTACCACTCCTAACGGGCTGATGACCGGTAAGAATGCCAAGAAGGCGGGCATCGGCGGTGAGTTGCTTTGCACAATTTCCTAATTGGAGCAAGAGCGTCCGGCTTGACGGACCGCGAACGGGCCGTCGCCTGATGGAGACTTTGCCAGGCGAATAGATCATCGGTTTCAGGATAGAAAAACATGTCGCGGATTGGAAACAAGCTGATTGAGCTTCCGAAGGGCGTATCATTCCAGCCGGAAGCAGGGGCCGTCAAGGTGACGGGTCCCAAAGGCACACTTCAGGTAGCGCTGCCTTTCGGCATAAAGGTTGAGAAGCAGGATGGACATTTGAAGACCCAGCGGACGGGGGATTCACATGCTGCCATTCAAGGCTTGGTGCGCAGCCTGCTGGCCAATGCTGTGCGCGGTGTGACGGAGGGCTTTGAAAAGCACCTGGATATAGTAGGGATCGGGTATCGCGCTGAAACTAAAGGAACGAACGTGGTGTTCAGTCTGGGGTACTCACATCCGATCGAATTCCCGGTTCCGCCGGGCTTAACAGTCACAGTTGAGAAGCTGACACACTTGGTGGTGAAGGGAACTGATAAGCAGCGCGTAGGCCAGCTCGCGGCTGAAATCCGGGAGCTAAGGCCCCCCGACCCTTATAAAAACAAAGGCGTTCGTTACACGGGTGAGCGTTTGAAGAAGAAGGCAGGCAAGGCCGCAGGTGGCGCGGGAGCGGCCAAGCAATAATCTCAGGATGGGGTCAGCAGGATTACCATGTTGAAACTGGTTTCTAGGGACACGGCAAGGCGGCGCATTCATGTTCGGATTCATAGAAGGATCATCCGCCAAGCTCGTTTGCCTCGCCTGAATGTCTTCAGGTCGCTCAACCACATTTATGCCCAGATTATTGACGATAGCGCCGGGCAGACCCTGGTGTCGGCTTCCTCCCGCGACCGGGAAGTCCGCATGTCGCTGAAGACCGGGGGTAACGTAGCTGCAGCCAAGGTAGTGGGTAAGGCGCTGGCGGAACGCGCTGTCGCGGCTGGAATCTCCAATGTGGTTTTTGACCGGGGCGGATACGCCTATCACGGGCGGGTGAAGACTTTGGCAGATGCCGCGCGTGAAGGTGGACTGAAATTCTAGGGAGAGGAAATGGGGAGGGTTTTTTTGTCGAATCGGATTGATCCCAACACGTTGCAGTTAAAAGACCAGGTGATCTCCATCAATCGAGTCACCAAGGTGGTCAAGGGCGGCAAGAACCTCAGCTTTGCGGCGTTGGTCGTGGTGGGGGACAGCAATGGCCATGTGGGTTATGGCTCAGGCAAAGCCCGTGAAGTTCCCATGGCGATCCGCAAGGGCATTGATGCCGCCAAGAAGGCTATCGTCAGAGTGAACATTACACCGATTTCGATCCCTCACGCCGTGGTGGGCAGGTTTGGGGCGGGAAGAGTCCTCCTGAAACCCGCGCCGGCTGGCACCGGAGTGATTGCCGGAGGAGCGGTGCGGGCCGTTGTGGAGGCAGCCGGAGTTCAAAATGTTCTGACCAAGTCCCTGGGAACCACGAATCCACACAATGTGGTAAAGGCCACCATGGATGCCTTGATTCAACTTTGCAATCCCGAGGAAGTTGCGGCCGCCCGTGGCAAGACCGTAGAAGAGCTCTGAAGGACTGAAAACTGTGATTGAGAAGAAAGTTAGAAAAATCTGGATCAAATGGATACGAAGCGGAATCGGCTTTCCGTACCGGCAGAAGGACGCGGTTAAGAGTCTGGGGTTGCGCCGGCTGAATCACGTCGTCGAATGTGAAGATACGCCACAAATCCGCGGGCTGATTGCGAAAGTCCCGCACCTTGTGGAAGTGGTTGACGCTCCTTCCGACCATCGTCCCTTGAAGGTCCCGGAGTACACCATCGTGAAGCCCGAGGCGGCGGGTCCGGAGAAGACTCCCCAGCCGGAGCCTCAAAATCCAGCGGAGTGAGCAGATCGAAAATGGCGATTCATATTGGAAGTCTTCGGCCACCTCGCGGCGCGCATAAAAGGCGCAAGAGGATTGGCTTCGGAATGGGGTCTGGCCATGGCAAGACGGCCACCCGAGGATCCAAAGGACAAAAGTCCAGGGCGGGCTCCCGGCTGCGCGTGGGTTTTGAAGGCGGACAGATGCCGCTCCAGCGCCGCCTCCCCAAACGCGGATTCACCAATATATTCAGAAAACAGTATGCGGTGGTTAACCTTGGCGACCTTGCGGAACTGGATTTGAACGGACCGGTAACTCCCGAATCCCTCGTCCAGGCGGGTGTCGTCAAGAAGCTGTATGACGGTTTGAAAATCCTGGGTGAAGGAGATCTCGAAAAACCGGTTACCATTTCTGCGCACCGTTTTTCGAAATCGGCTTTGGAGAAAATCAAGAAGGCTGGAGGAACGGCCGAGGTCATCTCTGCATGATTGAGTCTTTAAGGAGCGTCTTTGAAATAGCGGACCTGCGCAAGCGGATCGGTTTCACGCTGTTGCTCCTTGCTGTCTACCGGCTCGGCTCCTTCATTCCGACGCCCGGCATTAATGCCACTGTTTTCCAGCAATATTTCAATCAGATGGGGGGCACGTTATTCGGCCTGCTTTCCATGTTTTCTGGAGGCAGCCTCAATCGCTTGACGGTTTTTGCGCTTGGTATCATGCCGTACATCACGGCCTCCATTATTCTACAGTTGTTGACAGTGGTCTCTCCCACTCTTGAAAAGCTCTCGAAGGAGGGGCAACTCGGCCAGAAAAAAATCACGGAATACACCCGCTGGCTCACGGTGGGGCTTAGCGTGTTTCAGTCCTTCGGCATTGCGGTCGCTCTACAGCGGCAAACCAGCTTGGGCGTGCCCATGGTGACTCATCCGGGACCGAGCTTCATTTTTAGCACCGTCCTGACGCTGACCGCCGGGTCCGTCTTCATCATGTGGTTGGGCGAGCAAATCACTTCGCGGGGCATCGGCAACGGCATGTCGCTGCTAATCTTTGCCGGAATTGTCGTGGGCCTGCCCGCAGCGGCCCAAAATCTCTATAGCAACGTTTTTGTGACGCGGATCTGGAGCCCGTTGGTTTTGCTGGTT